>Ga0196973_1000053_pt1 | contig 44088 bp, 56 predicted proteins | sample S1_513CmetaG_FD_155457 | JGI IMG/M metagenome (GOLD analysis project Ga0196973, IMG submission 155457) | Soil microbial communities from Anza Borrego desert, Southern California, United States - S1_5-13C | ecosystem: Environmental > Terrestrial > Soil > Desert | place: USA: California...
CCGCTCCAGAAGGGCGGGAAAGCCCGCTACGTCACGCTAGGTGCTTATCCCTCTCTTACCCTGGCCGACGCCCGCAGGAAGGCGGGGGAGCTGCAGGGCAAGCCGCTTGACCACACGGTTGCCTACGCGGTTGAGCAGTACCTCAAGTCTCTCCAGTATGCCCGCCCTGAGGAAGTAAAGCGGCGCCTCGAAAAGGACATCGTGCCCGAGATCGGGGCAAAAAAACTGTCCCAGATCACGGCCGGCGACATTTCCTCTGCCCTGCAGAAGATCGTAGATCGAGGCTCGCCCGTTTCAGCCAACCGCACCTTGGCCGACGTGCGCCACGTATTCGACTTCGCCTACGGGAAGGGCTGGATCAACTCGGACCCATCCCTCCGGATTACGCGGAAAGTAATCGGCGGGCGCGAGAAGAGCCGGGATACCGTCCTCACCGATACGCAGCTCTATCGGCTCATCCAAGCCCTCAAGACGGACCGGTTCGCCCTCAAGACGCGGGTGGCGCTTGCTCTCATCCTCGCTACCGGCCAGCGGCCCTCTGAGGTACTCGGAATCGACCCTAAAGAGGTCAAAGGCGAGTGGTGGACCATCCCCGCGGAGCGCACGAAAAACGGACGCGCCCAAAAGGTCTACCTGACCCACCTCGCCCGCTGGCTCCTAAAGGCCGTGAAACACAAATTGGGCGGGGATCATCGGGCACTAGCTCGCGCCATGAGCCGGTTCGGCGGCGAATATACCCCCCATGACCTTCGCCGGACCATGAGCACGAAGATGGCTGACATCGGCGTCCCGCCTCACGTCATTGAGAAGTGCCTCAATCATCAGATGACCGGCGTCATGGCCGTCTACAATCGAGCCGAGTACCTTGCCGAGCGCAAGGCGGCGTGGAAACAGTGGGCTCGCTATCTTTTCGCAGTGAAGGAGGAATAAAACAATGGCCAAAATGTCGGCCGCAGAAAACCTGCTGGTCTCACTCCACGGCCAGAAATTTTCCACGGTACTTGCCGATCCGCCCTGGCAGTTCATGAACCGCACGGGAAAGATGGCGCCGGAGCATCGCCGCCTCAATCGCTACGGCACGATGAAGCTGGAGGAGATCAAGGCGCTTCCCGTGCTCCCGCTTCTCAATGACACGGCGCATTGCTACCTGTGGGTCCCCAACGCCCTTTTGCCCGAAGGTCTCGAAACGCTCAAGGCATGGGGCTTCGAGTACAAGAGCAATATCATCTGGCACAAGATTCGGAAGGACGGGGGACCGGACGGCCGCGGGGTCGGCTTCTACTTCAGGAACGTCACCGAGATTGTTCTCTTTGGCGTTCGCGGCATCAACGCGCGGACCCTCGCCCCGGGCCGGCGCCAGGTGAACATCATCAAGTCCATGAAGCGGGAGCACAGCCGAAAGCCTGACGAGCTGTATCCGATCATCGAGGGCTGCAGCAGCGGGCCGTATCTGGAACTATTCGCCCGCGGTCCGCGCAAGGGATGGGCGGTCTGGGGCAATCAGTCACAGGACTATTACCCCGACTGGAACACGTACGGCAACCATTCCCAAGCCCACCGAAAACTCAAACTGGTGAAGGCCTAGTCATCGTCCTCTGCTTTCACCAAAGCTGAGGGCGGTACGGCCTTCTTCCCTCGCTTCTTCTTTTCTTTCGGTGGAAGGATTGTGTCCTCGTCCACATACAGATTCTTGGTGATTCCAAGAACGAGCAAGGGACATCCACCGCCGCTACCTCCTTCAATTCGCGGGACCAACTTCTCCATGTGCGTCGTGGAGTTGCCAAAGCTCTTCCCGCGCTTCAGCTTTACAAAGATGTCCTGAAGGTGCGTGGCGCGAGTGATGATTACTCCCACGCTTACCACATCGAGTTGATGCAACAGCCGGAAGTTATTCAGGTCCCGGTCGTAAAACGGGTCCTTGTTGTTCCACTCGATTTCGAGCGCGATTCGGTTCTTGAAGCAGTCAACGCTGTGCGTCGGTGACGGACTCTCCACCTTATCGACGGTGATTTTGGTGTCGAACATCTTCTCGACCCATTCGTGCTTCAGCAGCTCGCCGTCAATCCAGCGGGAGACATGGGATTTTGAGCCGCCCTTGACCGTGATGTAGTTGCGATACAGCCGGAAGCGGGTGAGCACATCCACCATTTGCTCCCACTCTTTCGGAAAGTCCTGCGCCATGATCGCGCAGGCGTGTCCCCACTCATAGCATTCGTAGTTCTCGCGAATGAATAGCGGCAACAGGTCAAGCGACATCTACGCCCCCCTTATTTGCCGCGAATGTATCAGATAGCGTTCCCCATTTCCTAGCGCTACCAGTGGGCCTATACTGGTCTCGCCCAGGGCATCAACCTGAGGCAGCCGCGACTGCCTCCCTAAACGGGAGACAGCGCGATGGAAACACTGATGTCGATGAAAGAAGTCTGTAAGGCAACTTCACTCTCGCGGGCTTCGATTTACCGCAAGGTGGACGAAGGGAAGTTCCCGAAACCGATTGAGCTAGATACTCCGCGTAAGCTCAACAGTAAGGGGCAACCGACCGGACGCATTGCGTTTGTCAGGTCCAAGATTGAGAAGTGGATCATTGATCGCATCACGTAAACATCCCTACGGGGAGCGTTTCGAGGCCGGCTAACCACCGGCCTTTTTTCTATGACCCGCTACGTCATCATTTCTTTGGTCGTGCTCGTCGCGCTGGTAGTAGGGACTGCGCTTCAGTACACACCAAAGAAAGAAGAACCCCGCCCCACTATTCCCGCCAAAGAAGCGCGGGAACCAGGCGACTGTACTTACTCACGTCCCTGTACCTTAACCGTAAGACAAGACGGTTCAACCGATACGATTCCGGTGAAGCCCGGCTATCGCGTGTGCTTTGACCCACCAGTAGGCGCGAATCTTGAAGGATTCGGTTATCGAATCACGAGTGACGGGCGCGAGTACGTCTTTAATTGCACTCCTGACGAACTCGGCCAACAGAAATGCAAGCTCCCGCCGCCTGACAGTTTCCGGTTCGTACCGAAGCCAGGTGTCACTCCACCACGGTACTGGTTCACCAACGACCCAGGCATCTTCTGCTGATGGCTCGATACATATTCATCGCGCTTGCAGTTTTTGTCGCCGTGGTCATTGCAACGGCTCTTCAATATCAACCGAAAGAATCGCGACAGAGCACGACCCACGTACAACCAGTCATCGAACAGCGACCTGTACATGACTGCACCTCTTCGCGTCCCTGCACCCTACAAGTTACCAACGGCACTACAGACCTTGTACGCATCCCTGACGGGAAAACTGTTTGCTTCGACCCACATTTCTGGGACAACCTTCCCCGGCTCGGCTATCACTACTCTTACCGTGGAAGACCTGAAGTTCGTTATACCTGCACCAGGAATGAAGCGGCGGCTGGCAAGTGCGCTCAAATTTACGCAGACACGTTTCGATTCGCTCCCGACCCAGGTATCACCCCACCCGCCTACTGGTTCGCGCCTATCGGCACGCCGCAGTGCTGACCTCACATACCACTCTCCACTCTAGTATGTGACCCCTGTACGGTACTGAACCACTGTACATAGCGCCTATCGGCTCACTATCCCGCACCAGTCGCGCCCGCTAGCGCGTTCGACTGCGTGTGCTGTGCACTCCTCCTATTCAGTCGTCGGCCAAGCCTTTGCGCTAGCGCTTAAAGGACAGCCCCCGCAGTCGAACGCTTTGCGTCAGACGACTGGTGCGGGACTGTTACCGACCAGGCGCGTCTATCGACCGACGCCTGCTGTACCCCTCAAGTAATCCTGATTGCGCGGCGATCAGAAACTCACTTTGACTGTTACTAACTGCACGACAGAGGGGCACTGTCGCGCTAGTATTTATGTGGACTTGTTCCTTGTTTGGGCTGGCGGAAGCTCCCTTGCAAGGCGCGAGTTCTCTTCCCCCAGCCCAGCTACATGAATTACCTCTGCGTCGGGACAAACAAAAGACCGTTACTTGAACGGATCAAAAGGCACATTCCCGAACCTTTCTTACTCATTGATGACGGCACGATTATCGACTCACTTGATTTACCGAAGCGCAGAAAAGATAAATCCGCATTTCCAAAGGTGACGCGCTTCGATCCTGAAAGACATCATTTCAATCCTCTCAAGGACATTGATTATTTCCGCGAGCGCGAACTCGTCTCTGTCCTAGACAGCATCTCTCCGCGAGGCGACGGCACTCTTACCAAGGACACTGGATTAACCCTCGTCCTTCGAAATCTTCGCCAGTACAAACCAAAGTATCTAAAGCACCTTGTCCCGCGACCAGACGGGCGAGCCACCACCGGCCACGTTTGGGCATACGACAAAGTTGACGAGATTCTCCTGTCGCCTGTCCTTGAGAGTGTCTTCTCGAAAGCCCGCAACTTTCCCATCAACGGCATCCTAATTGCCCGCCTAGATCCCGCCGTACTCGGAGAATACGACTGCCGAGTTCTCGGCAATTTCCTTATTTCGCAGTATCCGGGTACGGTGGTCCTCACCGACTTCCCGCTCTACGCCGGAAAACACCATCTGCGCCTCATTCGGCAGCACCGGCTTTTCGCAGGAATCAATACTTTTGACGAGGTGCCACAGTTCAAACAACAATTGCTCCTCATAGACGAAAAGAAGGCGAGTCACTGCACGCCGGATGATGCAGAGACCCTATTCAAGTTCACCGGATTTCCAAAGGACAGTACCGAGCACAGAGACTTCATGACGGACGCACTTCAATAGGGGGGGGGAAGATGGGCGTACTGTTCCTGGGAATCCTCGCCGCAATGGGAGCGGTGGCGTGGATTTGGTTCTCGTACAACGACTACGACAAGACGCAGCCCCCGCCGAAGTCACACCTCTACGGCGTGCTGTTTCAAGTCTTCCTCCTCTTCGTCGTTCTCTCTGCCGCCTCCCACTACCTGCTTAACACTACTCCGGGCTGGAGCGCCCTCATTCTTCTTGTGGGCGCTGGAGTCACCGGATTCGCGGCGATTCAAGTTTCACAGCAGGAAGAACCGAAGAAGGCGGAACCACTGCCGACCGTCGAGGCCACTCCCAGAGAAAAACTCAACAACCTTTGGCGGACAAAAACGCGTTTTGAGCACGCGCATATTCTCGGAGCAACAGGCGCCGGAAAGACTGAGCTGCTGAAATACCTCGCGAACCAAGATATTGAGACAAACGCGGCCGTCATTGTCATGGCCCCAAAGGGGAACCTCGTTCCTCACCTCGCCAAGTTAAGTGCGATAGATGCCGACCGACTGATACTTGTGGAACCGAGCGAACAGCACCCCGTTGCGCTCAACATCTTTGATTTAGGTGGAGACGCGAATCAGACCGTGTCTCTTCTAAACTTTGTCTTTGCCTCGACCGAAACGACCGACAAGCAAGCCACCCTGCTCAACTACTGCATCCGCCTTCTTCTCAAGGTTCCGAATGCCACGTTGAAGACGCTTCGTGACCTCCTTCACGAACACAAGCTTCCCTCCCACTACCTGCCATACGTGGCTCAGCTCTCTGAAAGCGGGCAAACCTTCTTCAAAGAAGGCTTTGGTATGGAGGGAACGGACGGGTACGCCGCGACCAAGAAGCAGCTTTTCTGGCGCATTGATTCTCTGCTTGAGAATCCCATCATTGAGAAGATGTTATGCGCCCCGTCCACTCTCGTGAGTGTTTCGGACGTGATGGCTGCCGGTAAAGTCCTCCTCATTGACACCTCGATACGTCACCTCGGCAATGAAGGTTCTTCTTTCTTCGGACGTTTCTTTATCGCCCTTATTCAGCTCGCCACTCAAAAGCGTGATACCAGTCGCCACCTCCGCTCTGTCTATGTCTATATAGATGAACTGAGCCATTACTTAGAAGGTACGACCGGCCACTTAGAACAACTCCTAGACCGAGCGCGAGAGGCGAAAGTAGGTTTAACCCTCGCGCATCAGCAACTCCGGCAGCTCTCGGATATCTCCCCGAAACTAGAAGCCTCAGTACACAACACCGCTATCAAGTTGTGTGGGCGAGTGAATGACCACGACTCGAAGCGGATGGGGGCAGAGATGGGACTAGACCCGCCCATACTCAAAAATCTTCCTGCGCTCGACTTTTACGCATCTGGGCGTGACTCTCGATTCCTCTTTCACGTCGTCCCAGGATTTCTTGACGAACTTCCACAGAGAACCGAACGCGAGATGAAGCAGCTCATGGCGCGTAACAGCGAACGTGTTGCGTCACCGCGTCTCACGCTCGTGAAAATTGCGGCTGAACCCGAAGCGAAGTACACAGATGATCCGGGGACAAAAGCATGGTGAGAGTGCTAGCGTATGTGTATGTCTGCGACACGCGACACACTCGACCGCCGCATCCGTCATGCACCACCTCAACCTGGTGAGCGGTACCGGCTGGTAGAAGACCTGGACATCCCCGCGCTTGCGGCGCTTGGCCGGCATCGCGTTCTCTCTACTCCGCTTCTTTCCCACTTCACTGGACGGGATCACTACAACACCGATCAGCGCCGGTTTAAGCAGCTCTACAACGGCTATTGTGCCGACCCTGACTGCACTCCTGACAATCCCAAAGAACACGAGCATGACCTAATCAGCCACCTCGCGCGGCTTCACGAGCAGTTCAACCACATCGACTATCTCAAGCACGACCTCGTACACAGCCTCACCCCGTACGCACAGAAGGAGCTGAAGAATCTCGGCATCCCTTGCCTTCCAACCGGGGGATGGTTTGAGCACCAGCTCATGGGAGGCTTCATCGGCGGATCGTTCGAGATCCTGGCGGCCGATCACAACCTTCACTACCTCTCCAATTTCGACTTAGGGGTAGAGAAGCTCACCCTACCCTTAAGAGATGCGACACAAGAGGAACTGAGACATCAGCGCGATACCGGTCAGAGACCTGACATACCCAAGGTGATTCCCGATGCGCTGTTCGCACTTCTCTATTCCAACGGAAAGAAGCGGGTTTTTGCCCGCGAGGATGACCGAGGGACCGAGTCAGTGGAAGGGAAGCAGCTCGAAGCTACTTACATCGGGAAGAAGCTCCTCAACTGGATAGAGGTTCTTCGCGCTCGCCGGTACAAGGACGTGTGGGGCGTCGACGGTCTCATGATTATGGTTCCCGTTGTAGATCCACGCCGCGCAACCGCACTGATGGCGAAACTCAAAGAATATGACGAGCGTTACGCGGGACACTTCATCTTCAAAGACTTCCCTCAATTTGGAAAGCACTGGTACATCCCCAAAGATGTATTGAAGGACGTGTACGAACCGTGGGTAAGTTACCGCGGCCCGTTCGACATCACGAAGCCATAAAGGAAAACCGCCCCGTAGGGCGGTGTGACTACTCGCGGTTCTCGCCCTGCGTGTAGTCGATGTAGTTCTCGGCGCGTTCGGCGACCTTGGCGAGGTTCAGCAAGTCGGCGTGGCCGAAGCTGTCCCCGTCTTTCCACTTGTCGTCCTTGTCCTTGTACGAGCGGACGAACTGGACGTTGAAGTGCTCGCCGTTTCTCCACACGGTCGCTTTCACGCCTCCGATGCGGAAGGTCGCAGCGGGCTTGTTCCCGTTTGCCATGACGTTCTCCTTTGGGTTGTGCAGCTATAAATCACCCTATCGCTTCATGGGGATTTCGCAATGGACAAACGGGGATAACGCGCTAGTCTGAATACGGAGCCAACAACGGTGGAGTGAGGAGCGCGGGGGACTGAGGCTCATGCGGACGGTAGCAATGATCCGTCTATCCTCGCGCCCTTCACTTCACCCAAGGAGGCACCGTGCGTAAGTACATTGACTTCGCAGGCGTAGAGCGGCTGGCCTCCATCGAACAGCTCGTGGAGATGCTTGGCCTTCCGGTCAAGACCGAGAAATCGCAGCTCCGCTGTTCCTGTCCCATTCACGGTGGCGACGAGCGCACCCTGGCCATCACCCCCGGCGTTCGTTCGAGGCGCGGCAGTCTCGGCGTGTTCTTCTGCCAGAAGGCCCAGAGCGGCGGGGATCGCATCGCCCTCGTAGCTCACTGCATGGACATCGGGCAGCAGGACGCGGCCTTCTTCATCGCCGAGCAATTCGGGGAAGACGGTACTAGTGACAGTACGAGTAACAGTCACAGTACTGTTAGCAAAGAGCGGGCCAAGTTCGACCCGGCGGAGTTCTCCAAGAAGCTCCAGTACACCGACGAGGTGAAGGCAACCGGCCTCACGGAAGAGCAGGCCAAGAGCTTCCGAATCGGCTTCTACCGCGGGCACCTGTATTACCCCGTCCACTACCAGAGCGGCGCCCTAGCGGGCTGGAACAAGCTCGCAGACGGCAAGCTCGTGCCGCCTCCCGCCTGGCTGCCCGACAGCTCCAACGTCGTTCCGCTCAAAAAAGCGGGTTGACCGTTCCTCCTGGGCAAGGGGTTACAAGCCCCGCGCCTTTCATCCTCTCCTAATCGGGGAGGATTTTTTTGTGTGCGTCATGGTGACCGCGGCCGCCCATGGTGTCCTGCGCGTCTCATGCTGCCCGTTACGCGAGCGGCAAACTTTCGGGAAACTTTCGGTGCTGGCATCACCAGCATTACCAAGTAACAGCAACACTGTGGGAAAGCTACCGACGTACCGCGGCTACATCGTGGATTACCGTTTGAGGCAGTTCAGGTCCCAACCGGAGATCCCTGGTGTTATCGAGTTCATCAACTTCACTAGCCTGAAGGGGGTTGAACTTCTAGCCGAGATGAATCGTGAGCCAGCAGATTAGCAACTAAGCAAACGAAATATGGCATTAGAAGCACATGCAGTGCGAAGGGTTGAAGTTCGACAGCGGGGCGACCAAAGCGACGAGGACCACTACTCAGTTACTCGCGGCGGGAAGCCAGTTGAGGGCATCAATCCCGAGCGCATTACGCTCGAAGAGGAAGTGATGGAGTGGCGTGACGCAACACACATTCATCACTGGTTCGTCATGAACGTGCAGGGCGGCAAGACCGATGGGAAGCAGTACCTTGTCAGCCAGTGGGATCTACGCAAGCTACTGGAGGTCTGTGAGAAGGTGCTTGATGGTTCGCACCTCGTGAGGGCAAAAGCATTTACGCAGTCGGATATGAACGAGATTCACCGCCGTATGGAATCGCCTGGCGCTCCAGCGATGGTAATCAAGAACGTAGCCGCAGCGCACAAGCTTCTACCCATGCGAAGTGAGTACTGGAACTGGCGCACTTCTTCCGACATCTACGGCGAAGCGTATCTCAAGGACGTGGCTGCGACCCGCGATTGGGCCGAACGCATGTTGATTGACCGCCAGAAAGGTGTCCTCGGGGACATCTACTACTCCGGGAGCTGAGTGCGCGAAAGGACTTGTTGCAGTCGGCTGGACTACTCGAAGCGAGCAGAGAGAAGCGGCATCGAAGCTAGGGAGCCAGCATCAACAGATACCTCTAGCCGCAGGGACTAAGCCCTCGCTTATGCGGGGGCTTTTCCTTTCCAACTTAGGAGACCTATGGACACGAACCGAATCAAGGAAATCGCTCAGGAAATAGAAGGCCTCGAAGAAGAACTCCGGCAGCTCGTGTTGGGCGTGAAGGAGCGGAAGCCGACCGCGTGTTCCGTCTGCAAACAAGAAGGCCACACGGCCCGAAACTGCCCACAGAAGACCTGATGTTGATAACGGTCTGAATGGTCGTTTCCGGTTGCTAGGGTGAATGCAGATGTTCCCTCAACCAACCAGGAGACGACCATGCTCTGTCTTCACCGTGGGGCGCAGGAGATTCCCTTCGCGCAGCTCCGCACCATCGAGCCACCGCCGGCAACGGCAACGCACTTCCCGCTCGCGCATCACCGCCTCGTGGACCACCTCCGTCACTCGCTGACCTTCTACGGCCACGAGATCACGGAGGAGCACCACGCGGTCACCGATGACGGCCTGCGCTACTTCGGGCTCATGACCCTCAAGAGCACGTATGGCGATTACGCCGATTCGGTTGCGCTTCGAAACAGCAACGACAAGGCGTTCCCCATCGGCGTCGGATTCGGCGGTCGCGTGTTCGTCTGCGACAACCTCTCTCTCATCGCCGATCACGTCATCCGCAGGAAGCACACCGCGAAGGCTCTCCGGGACATCGTGGGCCTCATGGCGGAGCTGGTGGAACCGCTTGCGGCCGAGCGTGAGAAGCAGCACCGGGCGTTCGAGCGCTTCAAGGCCAAGATCCTGTCGGTCTCGGAACTCGATCACGCCGTCATGGACCTCTACCGCGCCGATGTCCTCAACATCCAGCGCGTACCGGAAGTCCTGCAGCAGTGGGAGAAGCCGGCGCACGACTGGGGCGGCGAGACTGCCTGGCGCCTCTTCAACGCGGTCACCTACACCCTCGCCGGCCGCGTAGCCGAGAACCCCTCTTCGACCACCAAGCTGCACCAGGTCATCGACGGCATTTGCGAGCGCGTTCACTGAGGCTCACCCCGCTATTGCGGGGTTTTTCTTTGGCTGTGCACAACTCTTTTCATGCGATTTTCAGGTGATAGCGTTTATGTAGAAGCCCTTTGACAGGAGACCATCATGGACCGCCACATCGAACGAGTGGCGCTCCGGTTTCACCAGCGCCTCCTCAAGTACCACCGCATCGGGCTTGCCTTCGACTTAGCTGAAGGTGCCTTCCTCCCGGCGCTCTACCACGCCATGTGCGTCGGTATCGAGACCTACGCCGTCATGTACCACCGCTACCGGCTTCGGAGGCGGGTATGACAGCCAAAGAGCGCGAATTTCTCAAGCAGCTCATCCAGTCCCGCTACTACAGCATCTGCCACCAGTGTTTCCGAGACATTGATTTGCGCCTCGGTCGGCATGTGCTCGACGCCAACGGGAACGTCATCCATCGGCTCTGCCCGCCCATCACCCCGAAGTACACCTGAAAGGAACCCATGAATGCGATATCTGGCCGCATCAGGTTTGTGGTTGCTGCTGTCCGGCTGCGCCATGCAGCTCGAAAGAGCCGACGTGTGCCTTCGCAAAAAGCTGGAAGTAAGCATCCCATTCGGCGGCGGGGAAATAAGACATAAGCCCTGCCATTCACGAGACGTATTCAACCGCCTCTTCAACTAAGGAGGGCACATGAAACGTAGGTACATCCGCGTCAATCCCTTCTATCGCGGTACTCGCATACGGAGGCACCGATGAAACGACTCATCGCAGTCCTGTTTCCGTTCACCATCCTGTGCGCCGCGCTCGTGCCCGCGCTCTCGTTCGCCTCATAGCGAGCCGCCGGCCGTAGAGCGTTATCTACGGCACCAACAGCGTGCGCCCTTGCAACCCTTATCGGGTTGCTCTTTTTGTCCCCACTCGCTGCTTCCCATTTCCATACGAATTGCTAGCTTGGATGGAGAAGTCCATTTCCAAGGAGAATCCGATGACCTCTGACGAAAGGGTGATTCGGAAAGCTCTCCGAATCCTCGACAAAGACATGAAAGCGCGGGACTGCCTCGCGAGTCCTGCGGCGGTGCGCGGGTATCTGCGCCTCAAAATGGCCCAGCTTCAGCACGAAGTGTTCTACTGCGTCTTCCTCGACGCACAGAACCGCGTGATTGAAAGCGAAGAGCTGTTCCGTGGAACTCTCACCCAAACGAGCGTCTATCCACGGGAAGTCGTGAAGGCGGCACTTCGGCACAACGCCGCATCACTCATCCTCGCGCACAACCACCCCTCCGGTGTTGCCGAGCCGAGCTTGCAGGATCAGGCGCTCACCCGCACTTTGGCTGAAGCCTTGGCACTCATTGACGTGAAGGTGCTGGATCACTTCATCGTCGCCGGAGGATCGGCACTCTCGTTCGCGGAGCGCGGACTTATCTGATATGCACCCCGCCTAGTTGCGGGGTTTTTGTTTGCTACGGACCGCCTTTCAGCCACCACTTGATCCCCGCGGCAACTGCAGTGATTCCGGCGGAAAAGGTGGTCAATGCGCCCTTCTCACTTTCCGTGAGTCGTAAAACTACTAGGGTCAATAGTTTGAGGAGCCAACCGGCAATCACGGACAGCGTGAACAGGGCGAACAGTCCAACGCGGATGAACGCAAGAAAGTCTGCCATGTGGGCAACATGCAGCATCAGGATTTGAGTAGATCCCTCCTGCTGGCCAAGCCATTTCTGAAAATCGAGAATTATCGGATAGTCATACCGAAATGGCTCCGTGGTGGCCACTATTGAGGCTACAGATGCGGAGAGAGCGAACGCGAGACCAAACGAGAAAGCGGTTGTTGCGAGGATGACTCCGAAAAAGAGGGCGGTGCTCCTCTTCTTTCCCTCGAACCACGAAATCGGCCACCTAAGCAACTTGTCGGCGAGCCAGAGAGAAACGAAAGCTTGCACAAAGAGCACGCCAAACAGCACAGACCGGAAGCCCTCCATCTCGTAGGAGGGGGCCTCGTCCGCGGAGTAGCGCTCTAGCAGGTGATAGAAATGAGTCCAACCCACTCCCCAAAGACTCTTCGTCCACCAAGCGAGGGTGCCCATGACAACCACGATGGCAAGCAGGCGGCGAATGCTGAATGTGCTGCCAGCAACCCTTTCAAACACACGCAACGAGAACTTCGCTTCAGCTAAGCCCAGTCCTGGCCACTTGAGGTACGACAGGCGAATCCACCAAGATTCCAGTTCGCCTCTAATCCGCTTATTGAGTTCCTTACCGCCAAGGAACTCCACGACGCCAATTGCCACTGTGCAGATACCCAAGGCCGTCACGATTGCGTTTATCCATTGGACCGCCATAACGCTCTCCGCAATACGAACTGGGCAATCTAACAGTCGCTAGACGTTTTGCACAGCATGCCCTTGCGTCTTAACTACGGCGTGTCATGCTGAATTCATACCCATCACACCTTTCACATGCTACTCACCAAGTCTTTCGCAATTACGGATCACGAAGGAGTCAACGCTCTACTTACCCAGTTTCGGCTTGCCCCCGGTGCCCACGTATTTGTAAGCGAGGGCAACATCCTCGTCCCCTACGAGGACGGCGCACCACCAAACAAAGCACAGCAGATCATCACGATCCTTGAGGAGCGCAATAAGGTCGCGGAGGAAATGCGCATCATCGTCCACTCAAACAAAGTCGTTGACCATCTTGTCGCGGATGCGCAAGACCGCGTGAACGTCCTGAGGGCGAAGTACGACGCCGCTACCGCCAACCCCGTGAAGAAAGAGATCGAGAAGGACCTCAAGAACGCGGAGACGGCGCTAGCCGACATTCAGAACCAGAAGCGGATGAACGATCACGAAATTAGCCGCCTTCAGGTGAACATTGACCTGTTCGAGGCGGAGGTAGAGCGAATTAAGGCTGCCTAGCATGCACAGGTACGGCACACAGGTTCGCATCAAGGGCGACGGATTCTACGGAGGGACAATTGGCGTAGTCATGTCGCGATATCAGTCCGGCGATGACCAAGCAACCTATTGGGTTCTGCTTAACCCGGGAACATCCTTCGAGCAACGTTTGACTTGCTCGGCAAGTGAGATTGAGGAAGTCGTGAACGTGCACGTAGGTCCGACCTTCTTCTCTCAGAAGAAGAAATAGCTATGGCAGGAGGACGACCAATCAAAACGGATGCGCTAGTCGTTAAGAAACTGGAGGAGGCTTTTGCCCTCGACTGCAGCATCCCCGAAGCCTGTCTTTACGCGGGAATTTCGAAGCCTACGTACTACGCCCTCCTTCAGCGGCAGCCGGAGTTAGTTGACCGTTTTGACGAGCTACGGGAGACACCGGTCTTGAAGGCGCGAGAGACGGTCGTGAAATACCTCGCCAGCAGTTATGGGAATGCAATGGACTACCTCTCCCGCAAGCGCAAGGGCGAGTTCGCACCACGCCAAGAAGTAACGGCGGCGGATGGTAAGCCGCTATTCGATGATGAAACAAAACAAAAATCAAAGTCCGTCATCGCTCGAATCCTTAGAGGCGATTCTTGATCGCGGCGCCAAGCAGGAAGTCCGATCGCTCTTTGGCTTTGATTCCACCGATACCGACGACGAGGTACTTCTCAAGTTTCGTCTCTGGACGGGCCACTTCTTTCCCCAATACTTCAAGGTAGCCGACGCCCCTTTCCATCAGGACATCGACCGCAACAATCTCCTCATCTATCGCGGCAAACTCAAGACTTTCCTCAACATCGTCTTTCGCGGCGGCGCCAAGACCACCCGCACGAAGCTCTTCGTGGCTTTCGTCATAGCTAACGATTTAGAGCACCTTCGCAAGTACTTCAAGTCACTCACCAAAGATGTAGGGAACGCGAAGCAGATCGTTACCGATGTCTACAACATGCTCATTAGCCCGCGTGTCGCCTACTACTACCCCGAGATCTTCGAGAAGACGGTTGAGAAGCGCGAAGAGACCATGGCCTCGTTCACGACGGCCACAGGTGTCAAGGTCCGGGCGGGGACAGTAGGCATGGACCAGCGCGGGCAAATCCAGGAGGACTCGCGCCCTGACTTTCTCCTGTTTGACGACATCGAGACTCGAAAGACGCTTCGCTCAGCCGTTGAGACTCAAGCCATTTGGGACAACATGGAGGAGGCGAAAAACGGGCTTGCAAAGGATGGGGGCGCCGTCTACCTGGCGAACTACCTCTCTGAGCGGGGCAACGTGCACAAGCTCGTGCAGCGCGAGGACGACAAGAACGCCGTGCTCATTGTCCCGATCCGCTTCAACGGCAAGCCTATGTGGGACGCGTACACGGTGGAGGAGATCAATACGATTGAGCGGACCGCTGACGACTTTGCCGGGGAGTACCTGTGCGAACCCTCTGCCGGCCTCGATATCTTCTTTGACCGCACGTCGCTTGACCGGCAGATCAAGAAGACGCCGATCAAGGAGATTGCCGGCTTCAAGATATTCCACGCCTACGATCCGTCTCACCGTTACGGCAGCGGCCATGACGTGGCCGGCGGGGTAGGGCTCGACAGCTCCACCTCAGTTTTCATCGACTTCTCTACGCTCCCTAACCGCGTTGTGGCGACCTTCGCGAGCGACACGATCAAGCCGGACACCTTCGGGGATGAGATCAACAGCGAGGCTCTTCGGTATGGGGAGCCGATTGTCGCCGTGGAAAACAACAAGTTCGATATGTGCATTGGCCGGCTCAAGCAGATCTACTCCAATCTCTACTTCACGGAGGTAGATGAAACCCGTGCCGGTCTTCCGCCCAAGGTTCGCTACTACGGCTGGAACACCAACACGATGACCAAGCCGAAGATGCTCTTTGAGTTCAAGAAGGCGGTGGAGGACGGGCACCTTGAGCTGTCCGATCCGGACCTCATTGCGGAACTGAAGAGCTACACCCGCGATGACCTGATGGACAAGGAAGTGGACCCGCGGCTCGTTACGCGGCACTTCGACCTCCTCACTGCCGCGGCGATCGCCTGGCAGATGCGAAATCATGCCCAGGTCAAGAAGGAGACCGAGAGCGGCTATCGCCAGCCCGAATTCGAGCGCAGCGGCCTTGAATAGCCATGAAACGGGACGACTTCCATCGCTGCCGGCTCTGCAAGAAGATCTTCGCGGACGCTGAGTGCCTGCGCGACCCTGACACCGGGGTTTTGCTTTGCCCGGACGGCTGCAGGGCATCGTTTGAGCAGCCGCCATACGAGCCGCCCAACAACCTATGAAGCGCTCCGCCACCGTCGAAAAGCGTTGTGAGAATCCGACGTGTGGCGAGTTCTTTCCCGTCCCCAACATTCGCCAGTCCAGGGCGCGTGAGCTGCTCCTGCAGTTCTATCCCTGCCCCCATTGCGGCTTTGTCCGCGAGATCCAGTATCCGCGCTACGAGCGGCCGGGTAGCTGCTGTGACTGCTTTCTCGCCTTCAGCCTCGTTGGCTATCAGGCCCGGGGCCGATGCAATCGCTGTTTGATGATCTTGTTACGCCACGAAGCGCAGGCTGCTTAGTACGATGAGTTCCAAATGCCGAACGCTGACACTCAATCCGAAGCAGCGGACACACTGCTTGCCGACATCGATCAAAAGTACAAGAAGCTGACGAAGGCGCAGCTCGCGGAGAAGGCTGTCGAGATAGCGCTCCATCAGCTCATGACCAGCACGGGCTTTAAGAAGCCGCGCATGGATCAACTGGAGAAGTACTACCGGCTGTACAACGGCAAGACCACGAAAAAGCTCCGCCAGCTCTTCAACATTCCCATTCCCGTCTTTCCGGGGATGATCGATACGCTGAATGCGGATTACGACACGCCGATCCGCATGACCTTCGGCGAAGGTGATGCCGCCGACTACTTCAAGGTGCAGAAGATCAACGGCGCCTGGCGCATGGAGGTGCTCGACAGCGCCCAGAACAGTAAGTGGGACCCGAAGCTCTCGCTCGCACGGCAGCACGCCATCATGACCGGCCGCGGCATCCTTGAGTACTCGGCAGAGAGCGATCCTGAGTACAAATCCAAGCTCGATGTCGTGAACCTCAAGCACTTTCATTTCCAGCCTCGGGGCGGGCTCTGGCTTGAGAACCACCTGTTTGCGGGCCGCGAGGACGTGGAGAAGACCAAGGACGAGTTGGCGGCGGGCGCTCTCTCGGGCTACTACGACAAGGAGCAAGTCCGGAAGCTCATCACGAACTCAGACGACCGCACGTACTTGCCGACCAGCTTCGACACGTACGGCGAGCGCCTCAATTCATTCAAGCCGCTCGGCCTCGATCCCGACAATCACAACTACGTTGGCACCTCCGTATACAAGCTGGTCTCGTGGATCTTGGAGATCGGGGGCAAACGCTACTACCTGTGCTTCCACCCATGGACCGCAACATGGATTCGCTTCGAGCGCTGGAGCGATATCAGCTCGTCCGACCTCTACCCGTGGGTCTCCTACGCCACGCACCAGGATGACGAGAACTTCCTCTCAAAGAGCTTCGCTGACGACCTCTACCCGGCCGCTGACGCGATCGTGGGCATGGTCAACCAGGAGTTCACCAACCGCGAGAAGCGCAATTTCGGCGCACGCGCCTACGACAAGGATATGTTCCCCGATGTCCGAAAGCTCGATGAGGCCATGTACCGGCCTGATGCTCTCGTGCCGGCAGATACAAAAGGGGGCACCCGGCGCATCTCCGAAGGCGTCTACGAGTTCAAGGTGGGCGAGCTGGGCGGCACGGTAAACCTCGTGGACTGGATCACGGGTGTACTCGGCCGCAATACCGGCGCAAACGACCTCTCGCAGGGATCAGTGACCGAAGTCTCAAAGAAGGCGTCCGTCACCTTTGCAGAGCAGAAGAGCGTCTCCAAGCGCATCTCATGGCGGTCACAGCCCTTCCAAGACATGATGGCCGACCTCGGGAAGAGGTACATCTATGGCCTGAAGGACCACATGCCTACCTCAATGGCGATTCGCCTTATGGGCGAGACCGGATGGGATTGGGACGAGATCACCCGCCTCGATTTGAATACGACAAAGGACGTGGACGTAGTGATTCAGTCCACCGAGAAGCAGGCGCAGGAAAGCGAACTGAAGAAGGAGAAGCGCGAGAAGGCGCTTGCGGCCATCGGAGCCGATCCTCTCCTTGCCCCGATCGTGAGCCCGAAGTGGCGGGCCAGTCAGCTCCTCTCCTCGCTAGGCGAGTTTGACGAAGCAGAAGTAGCCGAAGCCATGGACGTGAAGAGTTCGTCCGACAAGAAGTCACAGGCCCGTGCGGCAGAGGCCATTCAGCTCATCCTGCGAGGCGGCACTCCCGAGACCTGGTACGGCGCTACCGTGCCATTCATACAAAAGATTCTCGACTTCGCCAACGACCGACGCGGCACTCTTGGTCCGAAGTTCGACCAGCTCCTTGAGTACGCCATGGCGCACAACGAAATCGCGCGGATGAACATTGACCGGAAGCTCGCAGAGGAAGCCGCGATCCTAGGGGCGCCGGCGCAGCCCACCGACCCGACTGCATCCGCGCCCGAACCTCAGCCGGAACCTACCGGCATTCCGGGCGGTGTCTCTCACGCCATGGACATAGCTAACGCGGGCGCATGAAAGACCTTGACCGCGTAAAGGAGTTGTTCCTCACCGATGTTGACGAGGAAACGCGCAAGGAGAACGAGGAAAAGATTATCGAGTGGGAGCGCGGGATCCGCGTAAGCGAGTCCTTCAAGGAGTGGCAGGAAACCGACGTAACGCGGCAGATCGTCTCCAAGGTGAAGGAGACGTACCGCGACCTGTCAATGGCCCTTATTCACAATCGAACGTTGACGGACGCGGAGCGGGCTTCCATTCACGCGAGGCAGGATGCTTGCCTGTTCATTCTTTCCCTCGCTGATGTGGATGCCGATGGACAGATAAGAAGCATCCAGGCGCAGATCACGAAAGCGCTCCTTGCCGCGACCTAGATCGGCCCCTTCACAAGCAGCTTAATGCTTGCAGCGATGCCGGTCAGAAATGCCGAGATAACCGTAAGAGCGCCCTTCTCCGACTCAGTTAGTCTGTAAATCGTAGCCTTCACCCATTGCAATCCCCACCCCGCTAGTACCGAGGCAGCGAACAACGCGAACAGCGCGAGACGCAAATACCACAGCATGTCGCTCGCAATTGCCACGTATACCGTGACACTACCTGCGAAGAAGGAAAACCACATGGGCAGCTCTGGAAAGTGGTCGGCTATCACAAAGTCAGTAGCCAGCAGCATCGGAACACTCATGAAAGCCTCGGACACAAGCGCCGATACAGAGATCGTTGCTACTAACACAAGAAGGAAGTAGAGGGAGCTGTACTTTCTGCCTTCAAGCCGGTTAATCGATACCACCAGAATCCGGTGTGTCACCCATAACGATATGAAAACTTGTGCACCCAAAATGCCTTGGTGTAGTACGAACTCCAGAGGATGATCCAGAACCTCTTCGACAAAGGAATCGGACGCATCCAAGTAATAAAATAGGTAAAAATTGTATGCGAGCAGCACGACGGCAATGGCGATGACGCGCCGCACGCTGATCGTCGCTCCCACTAGACGCTCTAGGACGGCGAGTGAGAATCTGGCTTCAGCCAAGCCTACGGTGGGCCACGTCACATAGGACAAGCGAATCCACCACTCCTCAAGCTTCGCTCTGATCTTCTTGTTCAGCTCTTTGCCCCCATAGAACTCCGTCATAGCGATAACGATCGTGCATATCGTTAGCGCAACGACTGCCCAGCCAGCCCACTTGTTGAGCACGGCAACTCCTCCCGTCCCACGCCACGAACCTCAAGGCGTTTTCTACACTGAGGTCATAACAATAATCAATACGTATGGCAAAAACAGACGCAGAGAAAGCAGCCGCAAAGGCCGCTAAAGACGCAGAGAAAGCAGCCGCAAAGGCCGCTTCAAAAGACTCTGTGTCTGTCTCTTGGAACGGCGGCACCCGCGAATTCTCCCGTGAAGTACACGGGGAGGAGTTCGCTGATCTTGCCGATCAGTTCGCCGCAAAGCACGGCGGCAAGGTTGCGTAGTTTGCACGGGGCCTCGCCATGGGGCCTCGAACAAAAGACGTAACAGTCTTTTTCCCCTCCTCGGGGTTTTATCAGAGGAACGGTTGCTAGTGACCAAGACCACACTAGCCCCGCGTGGTACGCGGCAGTCTAAAAACCAAATCGTATGACCCAACAAGAAGAGCAGTACCGGAAGGAGCTTGAAGCCGCTGGCGTCGAGATCCCCGGATCTGAGGCAGGTAAGGCCGAACAGGAAACACCCGCTCCAGAGGCTCCCGCTGCAAAGGAGGAAGCCAAGGAAACGACCAAGGAGGAGTCAGAAGAGGACACCAAGGGAGTTGCCAAGGAGGAATCCAAGAAAGAGGAGTCAGCACCTTTACAAGATGAACCGAAACAGCAGCGCAAGCGCTCGATCTACGACGACTACAAGGAAAAGAAATCCGAGTTGAAGACGGAGACCGAACGGCGCGAGCAAGCTGAGCGTGAACGCGATGAACTCAAACAGAAGCTGGATGCGATCGGCAAAGCCGACACCCCGGCAGAGAAGAAGGAAGCCGCTGACGAATTAGAGGCATTCGCCAAGAAGATCGGCGCAGAGCCATCTGCAATTCGTGAGATGCGCGACCTATTCCTGAAGGACTTCAAGCTACCAGCCGACGAGGCCCTTCTCAGGGACCTCGAAGAGTTCAAAGCATGGAAGGCCGAGAATGCCTCGACCATTGAAAAGGTCAGGTTTGACGAGGAATTCCAGGCGTCCACGCCCAAGCTAAAGGAGCTTTTCCCCAATGCCTCCCCCGAGGACTTGAGCGCGATTAAGACCGAGCTGGACAAGATCAGCCACACGAAAGAGTGGCACGACAAATCCCTCGCCTATATCGCCTTCGAGCATAAGGACAAGCTCTCAGCCCTCGTCACCCCCAAAAAGCGCGGCATGGAAGGCAACGACAGGAAGGCGGATACGGGCCACGACTCATCAGAGTTCGACCCCGGTGCCGACTTCTCGAAGATGACCCCCAAGCAACGCGAGGAATGGGTCAAGGCTTACGAACAAGCCGGAAAGACCGAGGGACTGACGACCAGTCCGGACGGCAAAAGGAAAATCATCCTCTAGGCTGCAATTCGGTTCGGGACTAATTCACACGCACCTCTATGGCTGCAAACCCGAACACGATGACATTCAAGCAGGTATTCAGTGCTGAATACCAAATGTCGCACTTCAAGGAGCCTGTGTACCCGATTCTCGGAGACACACGCCTCGAAGCTGGGCTATCGAAAGGGCAGACCGTAAATCGTTCTTACGCGTCTGACGTACAAGTGAACGACATGGGCGGCGATGGTTCCTACGAACCACAAGCCGTCGTTGATACAGCGGAGACGCTGACGATCAACAAGGAGAAGGAAGCCTCGATCTACATCAAGAAGCTTGATGAACTCCAGGCACACCTTCCCCTCAAGCAGAAGTACGGTCGCAAGCTCGCTAACGCCCTCATCAACCAGATTGACGGGGACGTGCTTCTTGCTGCCTACCAAGGCGCAGGCAGCACGCTTGACGATGGCTCCTTTGGAGGCACGTCCGGCAACGGCCACACGCCAACTGCTTCGAACATCGCGACTGTCTTCACGACCGCGCAGCAAAAACTTCGCCTGAAGAACGTTTGGTACAACAAGCGCTTCCAAGCGGGCAACATGAAGCTCGAAGTGCCGGAGGGACTCCCGATCGCGATTATCTCGCCCGAAGTCCTTACCTACATTCAGCTTTACTTGGGTGGCAAGGACACCCAGCTTGGTGACCAGGTATCCACGAACGGATACTCCGGGTACTTCATGAGCTTCAACTGCTTCGTCAGCAATGCGCTTCCATGGACCGCGCAGCTTGAGCTGCCAACCATCCCGACTGCAGGAGACACCCTCGTCATCAACGGCGTCACTCTGACTGCTGCTGCTGACGGAGCTGCAACCAACGCGGGTGAGTGGTCTATCCAGGCAACTGCTGACCTTTCGTCAGCGAGCTTGGTACAGCTCATCAACGGCACGGGCACGGCGGGCGCGGACAACTACATCGAGGTAAGCGCCGCAAATCGTCGCCTTCTCAAGAACATCACCGCGGCTTACGACTCGGGCACCAATATCCTTACTCTCACGAGTTCAGGATGGGGCACGGTTGTCGTCTCCGAGACGTTCACCGCAGCGGGCAACGTCTTCACAACTGGCAAGCAGAAACTTCACTGCCTCTTTGGGCTTTCGAAGTCTGTCTCTGTCGTCGTGCAGAAGGACCCTTCGCTTGAGGAGAACTTTGTGAGCCGCAAGATCGGCCGTGACTTCATTGTCTGGGCCGCTTACGGCATCAAGGTCTTCGTCGATCAGGCCGTTCAGATCGTGGCCTACGCAGTGAACTCCGCAAGCTTCACCGCAGCTTCCACCACGCCTAAGTAATAGCTCTAACTAACCCCACTATGACCAACTCCAACATTGGAATCGGCATCGCAGGCGTCGTAGTTGGACTATTACTGTCTGTGGTGTTTGGCGGCAGCTCGATGCTTGGCGGCGTGTACAACCAGTCCGTCACGGATGTCAGCAATGGCCTCCGTGCGGGCTCGGACGGTACGACCATCACGAACATGAAGTCGGGTACATGCAACGCCGCAACGACCCAGCTTCCGCTTGAAGCGACCTCAACCGACAATTTCACTTGTTCGGTCACGGGTGTCGTCGCAGGCGACCGAGTGCTCGTGGAGCTTCCGTCTGACGGTGGCTCGGTGTACGGCGGCTTCAATGTCACGTACTCCGCCGCCTCAACGGACACCATAACGTTCGGCGTACAAAACAACACGGGAGCGGCAACATCGTCGTTCCCGCTTGCAACTACGTCCATTCACTATTGGATCGTCCGCTAGCGTTCCCTCCCTGTCCGTTTCTCGTGAAACGGGCGGGATAGGGCACACAAGCCCGTAACCACCATCACCATGCTTATTACTCGTTACCTCGTTCCGCTCGTCATCGCATTCGGCGTTATCGGGCTCTTCGTGTTCGTCAGCATCCCGCGAGCTGAGGCGGAAGTAGACAGTCTCAGATGTACCACCTCGACCCTCACCGCAGTCACCGTGGGGAACTCCCTATCGGGCGTCATCCTTGCGACCTCAAGCAATCGCGCCTTCGCTCGCATTCAACAGGCGCGTACGTCAAACGGAATCTCGACCTCAACCGTTTCGCTCGCCTTCGATGGAAACAACGCCACCCTCGCCAACGGCATTGAGCTTTCCACGACCACTCCGTACATGGACTTTGGCCTTAACACGCCATTCCCGTATACCGGAGCTGTCCAGGCGATCACCAGCTTTGGATCTACGACCCTTCGCGTGACCGAGTGCACGTACTAGGCTGCCATGCAGTTGCAGCCGCAAGCATCCTTCACGGTAGTACGGCAGATCGAGAACCATCTCGATACTGATACGAACTACGTGCAAGCAGTCATCCGCAACGCTTACACCGATGCGGTCATTGACACGCTGCAACTCACGAACAAGGGAAGCCAGCGGTTCAGCAAGAACTGGCAGGTTCCGGCCGATCCCTCCGGCCAAGGCTTCTACATCTCCATCGTCACCTCGGTCTATACGGACTCGGGGTACACGACGAAGAACGCCAACTATGGCGATCAGGAGAGCACCTATCTCGTGCAGGAACGAGTGCTACTTGGTGGTGGCGGGGGCGGAGTAGATGGATACACCGTGCGCCGGATCGTTGCAGAGGAACTCGATAAGCGGCCGGTCAGCTTGGAGCCGGTCACTGGCGCGATTGGAGCGCTTCAGAGAGAGATCAACCGCCTTCCCAAAGAAGGGCAGTTTGACGGGCTGGTAGGGGCTCTCCAGGCGGTCATGGGGGCCATCAAGCGCATTCCGACCGAGCCCGACTACGCCCCCGTCCAGAAGGAGCTGAAGGCCCTCCGCGCGGCTATCAAGGATAAGGAAGTGACGCCGGCTACGGACCTCACCCCCCTTCAAGAGGAGATTACCGGGCGACTCACTGAGCTGTTCGAAGTGCTAGACGGTGCCGAGAAGCAAATTGACACGACCGTCAAGAAATCCATGAGGGCGACCAACGAGGAGCTGTTGAAGCGAGTGAAAGAGACGCTCGATGAGACCACCTTCAACATGGCTCCAATCACCATGCAGAAGCAGCAGCCACAACCAAAGGAGGAGAAAGCACCGGTGCCGTTCGATCTTAGACAACTAGCCGAATAAACCATGACTGGAGAACAACTCACCACTTTCATAACGGGCTTGAACGGCGAGGCAACGATCGACCCGGACCTTCTCAATGTCCTCGTGGACAACGCAAAGGCCATCATCGAAGAAGAGCGGCCATGGATGGTGCTTCGCAAGACGAGCACAGCGAAGTCAGTCACCACGGCAAGCACCTGGCAGACCGCCATCGACCTTTCAACCATCACCGACTTCTCCCGCTTCTACGACAAGGACGGCGGCGTGATTATCCAGCTCTTCGACGGCAGCTCGCGCATCCACGAGTACTACCTGAAGCCCTTTGAAGATCGTCTCAATTGGAAGGACGTGTCCGATACCTGCGTCTACAACGAGAACTCCAAGACGCTCTACCTCAATGGCACGGTGCCGTTCAACGGGACGCTTTATATACCCTACGTCTCCAGCTCAACCGCCATCGATCTTACCGAAGACACTGACCCTGTGTGGAGCGTTTTCCCTTCGCGCTTCACTCCCCTCCTCGGTTACTACGCCATCGGCGTGTACAAGGGTGCGGTCGATTACGACACGATCAACAAGCAGATGCTCCCCACGAATGCCGCGGTGCTTGGTGCTTTGAAGAATGCGATGGAGCGATGGGACAACGAGAAGCAGCTCTCAGCGCTCGCCTCTAATAATCCGAGCGGTGGCGGTGGCTGGAGAAGTGGAGCGATAGACCGCGATGCGTAGCCATGCTGCCCGACTTCACCGTCTCCAAGTTCTACGGGCTCAACACCGCCGTCCGGGACATCAAGACGCTCAAGCCAGGCGTCTCCCCTGATTCTCTCAATTGGGTTACTTCGCGCGAGCTGGACTCGATCGCCCTGCGACGCGGCTATGCCCGACTAGGAACCACAGAGCAATCCGGCGCCGGCAAGGTCACCGGCCTCGGTGTCGGCGTTCGCTACGACGGTACGCAGGTTCTTTGGTACTCGCACGGCCGCAAGGTCAAGTACTACAACTCAGCGACCGACGACATGGCCGAAGTGGGCAGCGACCTTCTTCCGACCGCGGCAAGCGGAGAAGACGTGTGGTTCGCCTCATATCAGAACCTCGCCGGCTCCTTCATGCTCTTGGGTTCCCCAAACTCGGGCGTCTACAAGATCCCGGCCGCCAATCCGGGGAGCGCAGTAAATCAGTCAGTCAGCAACCATCGGTTTAACGTGTTCCGGGTCGGGCAAAACCGGGCCTTTGCCGGACAGCGCAACGGCACTACGGCCGGGAACAAGGACGCGACAGGGCTCTATCTTTCATACATCGACAAGGACCAGCTCTCCGATTACACACAAGTCACGGGGGAGGCGTTTGGCACCGGTAACGGCTCGGCCACTACATTTGCCCACGACCTCGCGGACATCACCGGGGTCAGGACCGCCATGTACGTATCCGTCACGGACGGAACCGAGACGTTCGTAGACGACCGCAACGGAAACATGGTGGGCAATCTCGGCGGGACCGGCACGGTCAACTATGCCACCGGCGACGTTTCGGTGACCTTCGCTACCGCGCCCGCAAACACCCAGGCCATCACGTGCAGCTACTACCACGAGACATCGACCTCGGCGGGCATCCTCGACTTCAGCACCGCCTTCGGCAATGGGCAGGCAAAGATCTTCCGCCAGGACGACGGTGGGGGAAATCTCATGGCGATCTTCAACATCAACACCATCGAGTACTGCTTCCACCTTCTGAAAACGTGGCAACTGACCACTTCCCTCGATGACACCGCGAGCACGAACCTCCCGTACAGAAATGTCGGGATTCCCTATCAGCGGGCAGCTTGGCAGACGCCCGACGGGATCCTCATGGCAGATCTTTCCCGCCCGACCGATCCCAAGTTTCGGAAGCTCCAAGTGCTTCAGGGGACGAACATCCAGACCATCGAGCCGCTTTCCATCTCGGACTCGCTCGACCTGTCGGTGTACGCCTTTGACTACTGCGTTGCGTTTCGATGGGGCGACTTCGAGATCTTCTGCATTCAGGAGAAAGTGAACGAGGTGGCCAACGAATACAACTCGGTAATGCTGGCACGGAACGTTGTCTCGGGCGCTTGGGACCGATTCAACTACTACGCCTCTTGCCTTGGAGAACTCAACGGAACTCTCGTTGCCGGCGACTCGATATCAAACAACGTCTACACGCTGTTTTCGGGCTTCGATGAGGACGGGGATGTCATTGAGAACTACTGGACCACGAGCGACCTCGACCTTGGCACGCCAAACCTCAAAAACTGCCGGCGCCTAGTGATCGACGGGCTCATTCAGCCGTCGCAGTCGCTCAAGGTTCAGCTTTCCTACGATGGCGGGCAGTTCTCCGACGTCTTCACTATCGAAGGGGACGGCTCATATGTGGACAGCGGTATTGACACGTACATCGGCGGCCCCACGGTCGGATCGAAAGTCATCGGCGGGGGCGGGGCCACCACCGCCCACCCTTTCGAAGTTGACTTCGCCATCAACTCGGATCGCTTTTTGCATACCCGCGTTCGAGTCGAAGCACTCGGCATCGGCTACGTCTCAGTGAACAGTTTCACGTGGAAAGACATCCGCGATAAAGGCCGGAAGAACTTGTCAGCGCGGACGGTTTAACGCCACGAAGCATTGCCCATTACCTACTATTTCATCATGGACTTTTCTACCCTCGGCTCAATCATCTTTTCTATCGGGGCGACAGTCGCAGGATTCTTCGGTTATCACCCACTCGCTGCAGCTCTCCCGGCCGCAACTGCGGTCTTCGAGACCTCCCTCGCTGCTCCCATTAGCTCGTCGGCCACGTCAATGACTCTCGCAGCCAACTCTGTTCGCGGAGGCGGCGCTCTCTCCGGCTTTAACTGCTTCACCGTCGATGAAGGATCAGCGCAGGCCGAAACCATCTGCGGCACGGTATCGGGCACCGCCGTTTCCAGCCTCACGCGCGGGGTCAGCCAGTCCACCGGCACGAGCACCGTTGCGGCCCTGCAGTTCGCCCACCGCCGCGGTGCCAACGTCAAGATCTCCGACTTCCCCGTCATTCAAATACTGAAAGCGCTCGCAAACGGCGAAGACACCTTTCCCAACATTCTCAAATACACAAGCCAAGCTGCCGGCAGCTTCACAAGCTCCAATGACATTGTGAACAAGGCGTATGTCGACGCCTTGGCCTTTGGGGGAGCCCCAGCCGCCTCTGAAACGGCAAACGGCTTTGTCGAACTCGCCACCCAGGCGGAAGCTGCTTCGTCAACCTCATCCGGCAGCGCCGCTCGCCTGGTTCTTCCTGCGTCGATCGCCACCTCGACGTACAACGCGGCAACTGCCCCATTGCGCGTTCTGGTTAGCGGTAACGACGGCAAGCTAGATCGCAATTTCCTCGACTCCACCATTGTCAGCACGAGTTCACCGGCTAACTTCGCCACCTCAAGTTTGATGATCGGTGCCTTTCCGGCCTATCACATCGGGAAGAACGTGCAGGTATTCACAAACACCGGCACGTCCACCTTTACCGTGCCAAGTGGCATCACGAAAGTATTTGTGGAAGTACAAGGCGGTGGCGGTGCTGGCAACACTGGTGTTGATAGTGGATCTACAGGCTTCGGCGGCGGCGGTGGCGGCGCAGGTGGGTATGCCAACGAGGTTGTCGATGTCACTGGCACCACAACGATTCAGGTGTATGTCGCTCCCGCGAGCGCGGCCGATGTCGCTGGAACCTGGTCCACATTCGGCACGAACGGCTTCTACCTAAGCGCCTCTGGCGGAAGTGCGGGGTCAGGCCAATCAGGTGGAGCGGGCGGCATAGGATCCGGCGGAGATTTCAATAGAGAGGGTGCCGATGGTGCGGCCGGTGGTTTTGCCACGGCATCTGACGCCGCGGATGGCGCAGGCGGAGCGGGCGGCTCATCACAGCTTGGAGGGGGCGGAGCTGGTGGTGCCTCTGGCGTCGGGCAACCGGGAAACCTGTACGGCGGTGGAGGCGGTGGAGGTAGAGGGAATGGTGGAGCTGCTAACGCGGGCGGCGTTGGCGCCCAAGGCATTGTGATAGTCCGCTGGTAATGCCATGGCACTCCCTAAAGGCACTCACATCAGCTACGACGGGACAGTAACGCCACCAGCGTCCAAATCACCCCAAGGTGGCACCGAAAGCCCGTACTACCCGCGCTACACCGAGGCGCCTTCAGTGATCGCTCCGCCGCCGCAGTCAACGAGCCAACTTCAGGCGCAGAAGATGCAGGCCGCGCAGGCCGAAATTGACGCTCTGAACAAGTACTACGCCTCGCAGCGTGCCGATCAGATGCAAGTGAATGAGAAGAACGACCGCTCGACGGCCGCAATCTCCACACTTACCGGGCTTGCCGGCTCGACAGACGCCGATGCTAAACAGCAGAAGACCTCGCAGCAGGGGCAGCAGGCACTCAAGAAGGTGGACCAAGAGCTGAATGTCGCGGTGCAGTCCATCTTGTCCAAGATCCGCCAAGACGCCGCTACAGAAGCCCGACAGCAGCGCCTCGATTACAACCAAAGCGTCACGGACGACATCACTAATCGGGCAAATCAGGCCGAGATGCAGTCGAAAGCGAGGGCCGCCGCCGGAGAGAGCATCAAGCAGCTCACCGCAGCCGGTGTAACTGCTGCGGGGCTGAAGAAGTCAGACCCGACCTCGTATCAGTACCTCCTGAAAGCGTACGGGAGCGACGAGGCGATCAAGGGCGCGTTCGTTTTGAATACTCCGCAGGATCAGATCCTCGACAAGCGCATCGAAGGCGGCAGATACGTCATTGCCCGACAGAATCCGATCACCGGCAAGGTCACGATCGATACCCACGACCTTGGGCTTCCCGTTGGCTTTTCAAAGACGGTAGACGCCGGCGACCGCATCCTCGCCATACCAGATGATTGGGACGGTGACCCAAGCAAGCTCGTTTCAATATCGAAAGGGCTCACCCCTGACCAAAAAGCTGACAACGCGGGAGGCGGTGCTGGGGGCTTGCTCCCCACTGGCGAATACGGCACGCCGGAATACACACTCTCGACAATCAAGGACTCCTCCCGCTACGGCAAAAAGCGTCTGCTCGAAGGAGAGGTGAAGAACATCACGGCTGCTAAGCGGGCTCTAGGTTCCCTTGAGCTCGTGAAACAGGCCATGAACGGGACACTCGATAAATCCGTATCTCAGGAGGTCTTTGGAGAAGGTACTGGCGTTATCAAGGGACGCATCCGTACGCTCGCGAGCGCTTGGGGCGGCGATCCGAACGCCGCGGCAATAAACGCCATCATCCAAGGGATCATCCCGACCGTTGCTCGCGGCATCTTCCAAGAAGTCGGAGTCCTCACTGACCAGGACATCGCCAACTACAAGCGCACCGTGCCCGACATCAACAAGCCAGAGAACGCCAACAAGCTCATTGAGCTGGTCCTTTTGAAAACCCTTGAACGCGCCTACGCAGATACTTTGCTCACTGCCGCGCAAAATCAAACCAACGTCTCAAACTTCGCACCGGAGTACGAGAGCATCGTAAAGCGCATCGGCTCACTGGCAGGATCTAGTTCGGGTCCTAAGACCCTCGTTAAGGATGGCCAATCCTTCGATGCCTCCGCCCTTTCCCCCGAAGAGTATCAACAGGCATTGAAGGATGGATACGTAGCCCAATGACCTATGCCACCGTCCTATGAAAGCAAACTTAAGCCGATTGCCGCGCCAAGCTATGCGTCGAAGCTAAGGCCGCTCGCCGCTGCCCCCACTCCGCAAGGTCCGACCGCGATGAGCAGGATAACGGGAGCTGCAAACGCGGTGACCGACTTCATTGGCGCCAGAGGCATTGCCGACCAGTTCGGCGCCTCTCTGGCGGGAGCGCTTGCCCCGAAGAAGGATAGACCCTTCATACAAGGTCCTGGCCTCAAGAACGTGCTTGGCAGCGCCATTCAGACCGGCGCCATGCTCATCCCAGGGGCAGGCGTGGCTGCCAATACCGCAAAGAAGGTTGGCCTTGGTTTGGCGACTGGATACGGCATCGACGTGGGATCGAAACTGCAATCCGAGAAGCCAGTTGTGGAAGCGGTGCGCCCCGGCCTTGCTACCGCCATAGGCGGCATCCTTCCCATACTAGGCCGCATCACCGGACTTTCGGACGTTGGGAAAGCCACTCAGCAGGCCGCTTCAAAGCTTGAAGAGTTGAACATGCGCCTGACACCAGTGGAGAAGCAAAATCTCGTGAAGCAGGGCAAGAACATCGCGGACTACTTGGCGCGGAAACAGATCGTCGGCTCTCCCGCTCAGCGCTACGCCAAAGTCGACGCGCTCTACGACGATATGGAGCGTCAAGTTACACGGGTCGTGGACAGCTCAACCATCACATTTCCCAAACACTCGATCATTCAACAGCTCAAACAGATCCCTGACCGCTACCGTGACAATTTAAGTGAGTACAACGGTGTCTTGGAAAAAGTGGACCGAATCGCCAAGACGCTCGACAGCCTTCACGGCGATTCGATCTCGGCAAGCGCACTCAACAAGATAAAGCGAGCCGAGTGGAAGAACGCTTTCAATAAGCAGGGCTCCGATGTCATCAATGAGGTCTCCGACGAGGTGGCCCGCGTGCTAATGGAAGCGCTGAACGCTTCCGTCAACGGACTTCAGAAAATCAACCAGGAATACGGCACCGTCATTGCTGCCCGCAAAGCCTTGTTCAAAGCGACATCCCGCAATCAATCTGGGCTACTTGGGAAGGCGGCCGGCCTAGTCGCTGGTACCGGCCTTGGAGGAGCGGTCGCCGGGCCAGGCGGCGCTGCAGTCGGTGCCTTCGTCGGGCCACAAGCCGTAAATGCAGTGGCTACCCCAACTCGCAGCGTAATCGGCGCCGGCCTTCAAGGTCTTTCTAATCTGATCTCAAAGACGCCCGCGGCGAGCCGAGGCTTTTCTCAGATCCCGAGGAAAGCGCTCTTTCAAGCACTACCTCAGGAATAGCTATACGTCCGAGCCCTTGTTCACGGCGTGAATAAACCACGCGCAAAACATGACGGTAAGTACCACGCCGCTTCCGATGATCCACAACATGCGCTTCACACTAGCACGCGTCCCAATGAACGCAAGGTGAAGAATCCACGCCACGAAGGGAGACGCATTTGCAAGACTGAAATGCAATGCGCTTTCTCGGCTGTCTTTTAATTCTCCTTGCTCTACTTGTTGCGCCGGCCGCTCATGGTCAGGGCACCGGTACCCTGACGCAGATGCAACAGTGGGTATCAACGAGTAGCCCATCAAGCGCCATCACACAGACCGTCATTGGTAAGCCAATCAAACTCACCGGTCTTTCCACCGGCCTTTGCCTCACGCTCGACACCAATAGCATCGTCACCACCACGAGCTGCGGATCGGGAGGGGGTGGGAGCGGCACCTCTGCCTTCGAGATTGCGACCACCTCCGATATCGCCCTCCAACAAGTTCTCTACCTCACCAAAACGTCAGGCCGCACGACCGTAGGGAGCGTAGCCACCGGCACGCTCTCTGTTCCCACTGGCCTCACCGTTACGGGGAATCGCTATGTGCTCGGCGGCAACGCCAGCATCGCGCTTGATACCGGCTACGTCATTCCGCTTCAGTCCACGCTTGATGCCAAAGCCCTTGGCGCAACCACCATCACCGTGAATGGCACGGTCAACCAGCTCACGTCCTCCGCTGGCGCACAAGACCTCTCCGCAAACCGAACGTGGACGCTTTCATTACCCAACCACGTCGTCTTCCCTTCGAGCTTTGTCGCCACAAGTGCATCCACCACCAACGCCACCTCCACGAACCAGGCCATCACCAACCTCCTCACCTACGGAGGCGTCACAGGAAACTCGTGGGACGACTTCTGTGTCTCCATCACCGGAAGCGCGGCACTCTGCGATGGGGATGACGCATCAGGAGCAGGAGGCAGCGGCACGTCCGCCTTTGAAGTAGCAACGACCTCTGATATCTCCGTCTCGCAGCTCGCCTACTTCTCCAAGACCTCCGGCCGCACCACGCTTGCTTCCGTGGCTACCGGCACCGTATCAGGGACTAACGGGATAACCGTCACCGCAGGACGCTCCGCAATCGGCGGGGCGCTGGCGATTGACTGCACCGTAGCGTCAGGTTCAGCGGCAGGATGTCTCTCTAACTCTGACTGGACAACCTTTAACGGCAAAGAGAGCGTTCTTACCTTCACCGCGCCTCTCATACGTTCCGGCAACACAATCAACTGGACTGGCCTTGCTACCTCCTCACAGCCCGCCTCATCGAACCTTCTGGTAAGCAACGGCGGTTCTAGTGTGTATGGAGTCGCCACATCCTCGGCCTCTTGTTCTTCAGGTGTCTCGTGCTCCACCTTCACCGTAGTCGGTTCCGTTGCGCCCTCTATCACCAACACCCTCACCGCAGGAGATAACTTAACTCGTACGGGCGATGACATTGACCTGGACGCCACGCTTCTAGCTCTTACCGGAATCACCTCAACCGGAGCCATAGATTTCGGAGGAGCTGTCCTTGAGATTTCAAACGGCACGAACCCCACCGCAAACGACGTAGGAGAACTCGCGCACGACACCACCGACAACATGCTTGTCCTCGATGACTTCATTGTGGGCAAGGCAACGGAGCGGATCTGGGGCGTGACCGTCGCCTCCACTTCCGTTTACATGATTTCCGGCACGAACCTCCCCGTCCCCGACCAGGCAGACGGCTACACGATGACCTCGATAACGTGCAAGACCGTTTCGGGAACATCCGTAGCAATAACCATCACCGATGGTTCAAACGCCACCGAGTCCATTACCTGTGACTCTGATGGAGCCACCGATGACGGAACGATTACGAACGCGGCCGTGACTGCTGGTGAAGATATGTACCTCGACTTCGGCACCGTTTCCGGCGCGGTAGATAGCCTAACCGTGAGCATCTTCGGCCAGTGGACGAGAGAGTAGGTATGAAGAAGCTCCTCCTCATCCTCGCGCTTCTTTCACCAGGTATCGCCAGCGCGAGCTTGGTGGACTCGACTTCAAACAGCGGCTTCTCCACCTCTCCTATCTGCACCGTGCCTACCGGGGTTGCTGCCAACGATATCGTCATCATGACCGCCACCGTGGAAGTGGGCGCGGCATTTGACCCTGTAGACCTTCCCACCGACTTCACGGAGATTCAAGAAAACGATGTCACCGCTGACGGCCAGACCATGTGGCTCGGCTGGAAACGCCTCACGGGCGCAGATTCCGGCTCATACACCTTCGGCTCGGTCACAGACGGCGGGTCAAACCGAGAGTGGATTTGTCAGGCATACGCCTTCACAGGAAGGGATACCACCAACGACCCCGTTTCCACCGCGAATGTAAGTAACACGCTTAATTCCGACCCCGTTACCGTCACCGCGACCGGCGTGACGGCGCTGAATGGCGATGACTTGCTTTGGATTTCCGCGCCGGACGTCAACTCCGCAAACGTTGGTGATGGACACAGCGCCGTGCCCGCGAACTTCACCGAACTCGAAGACGTGGAGAACGTGTGGTCAAACCTCGCAGGAGCCAACCGCGACAACGTGAGTGCCGGGGCCACCGGAAACTTGAGTGGAACGTTCGAGCTTGCGAGCAACCAAGCGGGATGGGCGGCGTATCTCGTCAGAGTACCCGGCGACAGCCTTTCCATAGACCAACAGGCGTTCCGCTTTAGAAACGATGACGGGTCAGAAAGCACGGCCACCTGGCTTGCGGCTGAAAACGCCCACATCACCCAACCCATGATGACGAACACGCGGCTTCGTCTTCAGGCCAGCACCACCGGAGACTTGCCCTCATCCGCGTACCAACTCGAATACAAGCTCTCCACAGACTCGACATACAAGTTGGTGGGCACCACCAGCCCTTCAATTTCCTTTGTCGCCTCCTCCACCCCAGTCGGCGATACGGATAACAGCGCCGCCGTTTCTTTCCCTACCGGCGTACGCGCGGGTGATTTGCTTGTTCTAGCCGCCTCCCACAAAGCCACGACCACGACCGCCACCATCCCTACCGGATGGACGCTCGCCACACACGCGATGGGCGAGTCGGGTTCCGCTGTAGCCGACTCTGGCGGCGCACGCGTGACCGTCCTAGTCAAAGAAGCAGACGGCTCGGAAACCGGGACGCAAGACCTCGCCGTTCCAAACGATAACGTCACCTACGCTCAGATGACGGTCTTCAGAAAAGGCACCGGCCAAATATGGAGCTACGAGGCCGTGGGCGCCTCCGACAACTCGGGAGGCACCGCGTGGAGTGCGGCTACTACCACCGCCTTATCGGTGAGGCCAGGGGACATTGTGCTCCAGGCATCAGGCTTCAACACCGATGCGCGAAACTACAGCGCACAGGCCATTACGATGACGGGCGTGACCTTCGGGACAGCGGTGGAAGTCGAGGACGGCGCGGGCACCACGCTTGGTCAGGACACCGACCTCAACATCTCCTACCACCCCGTCACAGCCGGAAGCGTCTCGGTAGCCCCGACCTTCACCATGACCGCATCAGGAAGCACCGCCACCGCGCCAGCGGGAGGCACGGTCATGCTCCGGATCCGGCAGACAGACGCGCCGATTCAGTTAAAAGCATCAGCCAATATCACCGACACAGGGGAAGACACCACCGCGCAGCTCTCCGTACCGGGAGGGAAGTCGTTCACGGCAGGGCGTATCAATGACACCGAAAATCCGGCAGACCCGGTAGACCTCGCCCTCGACCACTACTCCGAGTTCGAGTGGAACCTGCTAGCCACCTCCACGGCAAGTAACGGGGACATCTATCAGTTCCGTCTCACGCAAAACGGCGCAGCGTTTGACACCTACAACGTCACGCCGCAGTGGACGATAGGCGGAGGCGGCATCTCCTTCGATGCGTTTACGGTAGGTACGAACGGGACAGGCAACCTCTCGTTTGTCCACGTTCCAAACGGCACGCCGCGCGGGGCGCTCTGCCACATCACGCAATTCGGCTCTGAAGCCGATCAGGTATCGGGCGTGACCTACGGCGGCACTGCCATGACGGAAGTAGCAGGTTCACCCGCGCTTCAAGTCGGCGGGGAAGTGGACGCCACCTACGCGTACTTCCTCGGCTCAAGCGTGCCCACCGGAGCGCAGACCGTCACCGCCACAGTTTCCGGCGCAGCCACCAAATCCATCGAGTGCCTGACCGTCGCCGCTGAAGCGGATACGGAAGTGCTCGATTCGGAAGTCATCAACTCCACCTCGGCGGCTAATCCCTCCGTCACCCTCTCGGCGAGTTCACGGAAGAACTTTTCATCTATCAACTTCCTTTCTGGGCACGATGACCCATCGAGCATCACCCCGCTTGCTAACTGGGCGTCACGCAATGAAACAGACGGCGGGTCTATCTCGCAGGGAACGTACACCTACAACATCCTCGGCACATCCGATGTGACTGCCGGATGGACACAGACCGCAGAAGATGCGCTTGGTATCGCCGTTGCCATTGCGGAAGTACAGGCGGCAGCCGCCGCAGTCGCATCAGGCATACACGACATCTTCTTCTTTGACTGATATGACCCCCGACCAATTCCAGCAGTTTCTAGAACACAACGAGCGCAGTACGGCTGAAGCTATCGAGAAGTACGTCAACGGAGGGATACGCACCGTCACCAAGACCCTCGAAGACCACATCACCAAACATGACGCATTCATGGAAGACGTGAAACCCATTCTCCAGGCGTACCAAGGTGGCAAGGTGTTTGGCGAGCTACTGAAATGGGTGGCAGGTTTGGGAGCCGCGTATCTCGTGCTCAAAGGATTTTTCAAATAGGAGGTATGCGAAACGGCTTTAGCCCAGACCTAGAAGAGCAGCACATCGAAGAGACCGACTGGATCTTCGGCACGTCGTCCCCACCGTGCATTGCTCTCATTCCTGAAGAAGAACGACTGAAGTACCTGCCCATAGGTGAAGTCCAGCGGGGCCGGGACGACTTCATGGACTGCGCTACTCGCGGTCCAATAAACATCGCGGAAGCCAAGTTCACCTTTCTTTACCGCCTCAATCTCCTCACGGCTGAAGAGAAGGAGTGGTTTGATCGCTGGGGCTATGTCGTGTGGCGTGGTGGTCTTCCATGGATAGAGTTCAGTGACCGCTACATCGCCATTCTCTCGGGTACCACCAAATTTGGAAACTCGATGAAAGCACCGATTGATGCCATTCATTCGTATGGCCTCATACCTAAGTCGATGCTTCCGGCCTCACCAGACATGACGCTCGCGGAGTACCTTGACCGCACCAAGGTCACACGCGCCATGGAAGAGCTTGGCAAGCACTTCCAGTCTCGCTTCACTATCTACTATGACAAGGTCATCGACTTTGATACGACCGGGGACATGGAGGTTAACGCCGGACACGCCTGGCCGAGTCCCAAGAACGGCATCTACCCTCGCAACGATGGCCCTTTCAATCACGTGTGGGCCAACATCATGAAGCCCCGTTACACCGTCTATGACAACTACATCGACTCAGTAGATGGCGATTTCATCAAGCGACTCGCCAAAGACTACCGGCTCGTTGACCACGGGTATCGCCTCTTCATCAAGAGGAATGAGGTGAAGGTCTCGCGCAGCTACCTAGACCAGCTCATCTCCGCGCTCTTCCGCGGCGACCTTAGCGAGGTTTGGCGGCTTATTGCACAGAAGCCATGACGTACCTTCACCTGATGAGCATTTTTTTAGGACTCGCGGGGGCCGCCTCGCTGTTCTTCTTCCGGAAGGGCGGCATATACAACCCCGAAGCCACTACAAGCCCCGTAGAGCACTCTTTGCCGGAGACAAAGCCGTTACCACCAAAAGCAGCACCAGAGGCACCTAAAGCGACCCTCACCAACCTCTGTCTCGCCATACGGGACTTCGAGGGGGTACCAGGGAATGCCAACTACCGAAACAACAACCCGCTCAACTGCAAATACTTCGAGGGCGGCTACCTCCCTAAGTACGGGAATGTGCGCTGCTCCCCTGCCGGATTCGCCATCTTCCCGACGTATGAACTCGGTTGGCTGTACGGCTTCAACATGCTCAAGCAGAAGATCGAGAAGCATCCCGACTGGACCCTCTTTGATCTCATTGAGAACCATGCACCCGCCGCTGACCACAACCCAGTAGCTCGCTACACCACGTTCGTAGCCAATCGTCTAGGTGTGCATAGTTTCTTCCGCGTTAAAAACCTCGTGCTAGTTTGAATAGCATGAGCACCACAATAATCGCCGTAGTAGTACAGCTTTTATCAATAGGTTTGCCCTCTCTCGGAATCACTGTCGGTTCAGAGGAACTTACCAGCGCCATCCAGACGCTCGCCATAGTCGCCTCTGGCCTCTGGATTTGGTTCAAGCGTGTCCAAGTTGGAGACGTAAACCTAGCTGGCCTCCGCAACTAGGGTCCTCATGTAGTACCCGCGCCATGCTCGGCGCAGTGCTCGCGCTCATGTTCCTGCCGAACTTCGCTTCGGCGGATGTGACTGTCGCGCAGCTCACACTCGACTACTCGACCACTACGCTGCGAGCTTATGCAGCACAGGTTGCGCGGGATCATGATCTTGACGCCGCCCGCTTTGTAGCTGTCATCAACTGCGAAAGCAGCTTCAGATGGGATGCCGTAGGTGACGCTGGCACCTCTCTCGGCATTGTCCAGCTTCGGTTTCCCGAACGTGACTGGAGAGTATCTAGCTCAACGGCACTAGATCCATACCGCGCTATAGAGGTTATGGCAGATGCGTGGACAAAGGGACTAGAGAACCGCTGGAGCTGCTATGCGCTCACGCGCAACTAGCACCGTTTGTCAAACGTGAGAACCGTGCACAGTTCGCGCGTTTGTCAAACTGGCTTGTCGTTTTTCCCCTTTTATCCCCGTTTTTCCCGAGCCAGAGGGCCTTTGAAGCCACCAATGTTTTTCCTTAAGAAGGAAACACAAAAAAATTATGGGTTCGTTGTTGCTTCTCGTGTGCGTCAGGCGTAAAACGACAAATGCGTGATCGAGCACGTTCGATCGCGTACCGGCGATGCAGCTTACATAAGCGCCGGGCGCTCGCCGGGTAACTCGGGCGCGAGGCAACAAAGATGAACGCAGTACGTAAACCGCAGGACCGTAGTGAAGTGTGTGTCACCGATCCGGATGAGCTGGCAGCGTGGGCTCTGTATTTCCGGGTCTCGGCCAAAGCTCTGATCCAGGCAGTTGAAGCAGTCGGAAAAGAGCCGGACGCCGTTGCAGCGTACCTGGGGGTGTAGGATGCCTGCCCAGAAAAAGCGAAAGGGAATCGCGCCAACGATTCCCTTCGATTAAAACTAGCCTCTGAGTGACTGCTTTCCCACCTTCCCCGGCCTAGTGCCGGGGTTTTTCTTCTTAGATGTATCCGTATCCGGATAACAGCCGTACTTTCGCGCAAACAGTCTAGTCTGTCAAACAATAGCTTCACGGACCTATCCAGTGGAAGCGGCGGAATCCTACGTTCAAGCGCCGCCTTATGTAGGTCCGGGCAAACCTTTCTGGAGGTCTCACCATGACTGAAAAGGAGCTTCGGGCGCTTATCGCTGGCGGACACCAGCCAGAGACTTTCATCTGGCGTGTTGACTTCGACGATGACCGGCCGTGCGAATGGGCCGTGGTTGCCGACGACCAGGACATGACCAACGACGACGGCACTCGGCGCCACTTCGCGAAGCTCGCGGAAGTGACGATCCTGTTGTTGAAAATGGGCGTCACGAAGTTGCACTATCAAGGCGCCGAGACAAAGATCAACATCGTCGAAGCCGTTGAAGGCGAGTATCAGGAAATCGATGGCCTCACCGACGAAGCGATCAAGGAGTCAATGGTCCGCGCGGGACTGAAGCCCGAGGACGACGCGGAGAAGGGCTAGACGGCCAGAGGCAGGGAGCTACTCGCCGTGATATGCCGAGCATCATCGCGGACCAGCGCGATGCCCAAAAAGTGCCGGCACGGCGGAACCGTATCGCGACATGAGGGGCCGCGTCACCGGCGATAAATAACCCCGTGCTTTCGCAGTCGCGGCGTCGAGGCTCCCTCCCTCTACCCACCTACGCACACTCTCAGTTCTGCGACAAACTCGGGTCAGGCATTCCCGCACCGCCACACTCGCGACCAAGACCAAAGAATCGTCTATGACTCTGCTCCTTGGTCGGATGTTCTTCACACACCCATCGAATTGACGGGTCACTCCACGGCGGTACTCGGAATGGATTGATAACCGCGTCAACGATGGCGATGCTTTCGGCCATACCTACTAATTCCGAATTCACATCCTTCATAGCACCGCTCTTGTCCTTCTCCCCGTACCGTTCGTAAACCACATGCGCGAGAAAACAGAGTCGGTCGAACTCATCCTTTGTGACCTTCCTCATACCTCAGTTGTGCGGGCTACGGCGTCTGATAATCATTGAGGCGTAGCTCCTTCAATTCGCGCATCAGGTCGGCCACTCGCTCGATGTCCTGAATCGGAACTTGGTGCCCCTCCTCGTAGCTATAGCCCTCCTCATTCAACCACTCGACATACATGTCGCCGTCGGGGTTGAAGTTAATGTGAGCAAACCCGCTGCGAAGTTCAATAGAGAATGCTGCGTTGTATTTCGCCAACACGTTCACGAACGTCTTTCTTGGCTTCGCTGGCTCCTTTGATATCTCCTTTTTCATTTTGTCTTGGTAGTTAGTTTGTCGCACAACCTGCGCTGTGCGTAATTGCTAATGCGCCCCCTTTGCCTTCTTATAGGCGAGATCCGCTACCTCGTTCAAAGCCTCCTCTAGCCAATCGGCCGTAATGCGCCTTGGCCGATTGGCGATCTTGTCCCTGATGAGCTGAGCGACGGTCATAGCTTTGCAAACTCCTCCGTCGTGATCCGCTCGCCGGTCAGCGGATGCCGAACGTAGTCCACCGGCTTCGGTGGCTTCTCGACCAGGCGATACATATGCACGTTGGAATTGTGAGCTGATCCGCACCGGCCGTCGCACTTCATCGACTGGAATACGAACCCCTCGCGATTCATCTCTGAGATCCTTTTGCGGAAGTCTCGGATGAAGAAGATAGCGGTGGAACATACCCATTCGCCGCTTTCGTACAGCTCGAATATTCGTTGCTTCTGCGGAGAGAGCTTCATACCTCCGTGGTTAGCCCCGTCTCCTTCTCAAACTGCCCAGGCTCGAAGTGCGGCCAGTCCGGTGCCTCAAATCCCTCCAAGCTTTGTGCGAGGTGGCGCGTCAGCACTTCCTCCACCCGTCCAACCTCGCCCCTCGCCAGCTCAGTCGTGGACCGCTTGCCGAACATCGCCTCTTGAATCGGGCGCCAGAGCTGCTCCTTCGCCGCTTCTGGAGTCCACGGGATCGAGACGCTGGGCTTGAGTACCTTCCGCTGGTCGAGGCCGGCTGCGTTCAATGCATCTGCCAGCATCGTCAGCCATAGATGGAGCGCACGATTCTGCCGATCGGTGCGCTGTGTCATACCCCGGTGAGATGTCGGAACATGGCTCCGAACGACCTAGCGTCCTTGCACTTCTTGAAAAGCTGCCAGATCTCCAGCTTTGACTTGCCTTGGAGTCCCTTGCCGATATGGCCGCGGCTCATCTCTCCAAACTTCTTCACACCGAACGGCGTGTTGATGCGCTCGTAGAAGGCGTCAACTGCCTCTTCCCACTCACTCCGTGGCGCCTTCCGCCCTGGTTGAGCGGTATATCGACCCATGATGCCGTCGGGAATCTCCATGGCTAGAAGGGAATGTCCTCCGGATTGATTTCCTCGTCCGGATAAACGATGTCCGCTGGTGCAGCCGGTCGCGCCACAGGAGCCGGTTCTGCCTTCGGTCTGTCCTCAAACACATTCGCCTCAAGACCGATCGCCGGAATCTTGACGATTCGGCTCACACTCCCGTCTTGCTTTTCAAACTCGACCATCTCCCCTACCTTGTCCCAGTACGTCTTCTCCACTCCGTTGCTGATGTACTTACGTGGCTTGCTGATGTTGTAGCGTTTTGTCATGGTTATTTGGTTAGTTTCGCCTCGATCTCTCTAATAAGTGCCTCTCCCTTCTTCAGTCCGTCCACCAGCGCATCCTGCATTTCCTTGTCGGCAAAACAGCGCTGAATGAGGAAGGACCGCTCGAAATTGGGGTTGTACAGGCACAGATCCGCCCACGCTCGTCCCGTAATGAGCATTTGCATCTGGCACTGCCAGCCGTACTGCGGCTCCACAGCAATACCCTGCACCATCATCCGGAAGAACTTCGTGTCGCTTGGGCACTTGATTTCGAGCAGTCCGTCGCTATCGACCAAGCTGTCCGGACTGGCCCCCGCGACAGACGAAATGCTCTCGTTGGTAACGAACCCGACCTTCTCTGCAGTTCGCCCCGTTTCGAGCTCGTACAAAGACCTGGCCTGTTCCTCTAGCTCAATGCCGCGCTCAATGTGTTCGTTCGTGTACTCCTCATCAACACCCGAGGAGTACCGCCTCGTCAGTCGCTCTAGAACAAGCGTCTCAAGACCCTTGCCATTTGCGGCGATCGCCTGAGCGTGAGAGGCCGTGAGGGGATACTTCTTACGAAGCGCGTGCCATTCCTCGGAGCGTTGCTCGACGTTGTGGATCACGACGCCTGATGCTTTCCTTCGCGCCATACCTAGTTGGCGCTAATAACCTCCACCTCACTAACTTCCGGTGAAGTGAGATTAATTCCCAACTGGATACTCACTTCCTGCTTCTCCTTGCAGTTTTGGCAGATGACCTCTACATCGACACTCGCCTTTGAGTCGTAGTAGGTCATGCGCTATGGGGATTAGCGGCTGCCTCCTGTGCCTTCACCGACCGTATGAAGTCACGATGCTCGGTCACTAGCCTTGCGAACTCCTTGCCAAGCCCTTTGTTCTCCAGCCACAGCGCCTTAAGCTCTTCCTCAGTCGTTGTGTTCTTGACCTTCGCTCGAAGTGATTCATCTACTGCCTGGCTGGCAGCCGGCTCCTCTTGCTTTGCGGCGTCATTGTCCTCATCACCTGTGAGGATGCCGAAGGCGTTCAGAAAGGCGTAGCGCTTGGCAAACGTGCTCGCCGCGGCGACAACCTGGCTGTCGCTCATTACCTGCGTCTTTGTTCCAAGGGGCACGGTCATCTCGGTCAATTCGCTATGGCCGAGGACGTGTTGCACTTTCACCGACACCTTCACGGCGTTCTCTAGCATCTCCATGTTTGTGGAGTAGCTAAAGCCGTTGTTCTTGAGCGCGTCCTTGACCTGAGAAACGATCGACTCAATGGGCGCGTACGCATATGCCTTGCCCCCTGCTCTCGTGTACACCTCTTTCGTTTTCACGATCACCGGGCATTCCGCCTGGAAGTTCGCCATTGCGGCGATAAATGCTTCCCTGGCGTTCTCTGCCTTCACCCGTTCGCGGAGAGCAAACAGGCGCTCCATCGTTTCTACCGGCAAATTCTGGGCAATTGCCTGGCTGATGAATTCTGAAACTGATGTCTCTTGCTTTGCTACGACAGCTTTTTTCCCTACAACGGCTACCGCCTTGCTCTTTGTTTTTGTCATACCTCCTATGGGATTACGCTTCTAAGCTGCCGGAACCATGCACGGACCCTCTGCCACAAGGTCGGCTCCGCGTACTTTCTAATTGCTATTTCAAGCGCACACTCCCACTCCCTGATCGCCCACTCGATCTCCGCTTCGCGATGCACGCGCCGAAGATTCTCGATATACGGACTGACGATTGGTTCTTTCATATTGTTCGTCGCTTAGTGATTAATCTCACGCGTCCTCTGGCTCTTCTCCTCCGGCTGCAAGCGCTGACACGTATCCGCACTGCGTACACGCCCCGTCTATGAAGCTATGCTCGCAATCGCTAACTGTTCTCATATTTTTGGAATTAGCCCTCAGTGCTGCTCGTGGAGAGTTCTTGAAACTCGACCGTTCATCACAAATCTCGTTTCGCCACGAGCAGTACCGAAGGGATGAACCCTGATAATCCTGCCTGAGCAGGCCGAAGAGAAAGTAGCCTTGCCACTACTCGCTCTTCCGCCCGCCCGCGAACTCTCATCTCAGTAAATCACCTCATATGTTGTTTGCAAGTACACATTTGGGCGAGCTGTGGACAACGCAAATTTGCGGCGCCCTTGCCTGCTAAGGTGTAGGTATGAAAACCAAGAAGCCCAAGCTCACGCGGACCCTGCGAGTGTCCGAGTCGGCGTATCAGTTCTTTCGGAAGCTCGCCTACAAGAACAAGACCAAAATCATCCGAGTCATTGACTCGATGATTGACGGCGAGTGGGTCTGAGTATCCCCAGTATCCACACCACCACCCCTTGCCCTTAATGAAGTCTCCATTAAGATGGGGTGATGGGATCAGGATGCAAACCATCTGCAATCAGGAGCGAACGCGCAATGCATGTCGCTTTCTCTCCTGATCCCAGGACAAATTAGCTGCTTTCGGGCAGCTTTTTTGTTTTCGTCCCGGGGGGTGTAACTGGGGGACGTTAATACGCCAGTTCTCGCGCAGGCTCCGCAAGTCGAAAAACAGCGGCAGAACTCAATGGGAAAGACTTAGGAGTTGCGCTCTCTTCTCTCACACTCTGTGGGGGAGGGGGGCGCAACCCAGAATCTAATAGGAAAGCAGGTAAAGATTTGAATACAGCATGACCATCAAGACTCTTCCGATCTCAACGAATAGGCTATATCGCGGCCGGCGCTTTTTAACTTCGGAAGGGAAGGCGAACAAGCTGGCCGTAGCTTGGGAGGTTCAATCACAGTGGCGAGGGAAGCCACTCGAATGTCCGGTACGGCTAGAGATCGAACTGTGGTGGCCGGACGCCCGGCGCCGCGACCTGGATAACGTGAAGGGCCTACTCGACTCCTTCACCGGAATTCTTTACGTAGATGACAGTCAGATCCAGGAGCTGTCGATCAGCAAGGGGATAGATCGCTCCAACCCACGCATTGAAGTGCGGTTACAGGAGCGGCTACACAAAGACAAACGGCCAGCGTAAGCTGACCGTCGTTTTGAGAGTGGTCGGGGCGAAAGGATTCGAACCTTCGACCCCCTGCACCCCATGCAGAATTGGGTGTAGATTCCCCTCTCAAGCCAGCGATAAGTGCTTGATGCAGCATTAGAAATGCGTCCATACTGCACCAGCGCGTATCACCGTACCTCGCATCATTTGGCTACAGGAGCGGCTACATGTTAAGCGACCGACAAGTACGAGCACTTGATCGACCCAATAGCATCGTTGCCGATGGCGGCGGCCTCTACCTCCGCGTCTCCGCCCACGGCTCAAAAACGTTCCTCTACCGCTCCAGAAAGGGCGGGAAAGCCCGCTACGTCACGCTAGGTGCTTATCCCTCTCTTACCCTGGCCGACGCCCGCAGGAAGGCGGGGGAGCTGCAGGGCAAGCCGCTTGACCACACGGTTGCCTACGTGGTTGAGCAGTACCTCAAGTCT
>Ga0196973_1000056_pt1 | contig 43575 bp, 85 predicted proteins | sample S1_513CmetaG_FD_155457 | JGI IMG/M metagenome (GOLD analysis project Ga0196973, IMG submission 155457) | Soil microbial communities from Anza Borrego desert, Southern California, United States - S1_5-13C | ecosystem: Environmental > Terrestrial > Soil > Desert | place: USA: California...
CCTTCATATTAAGAAACGCCATGACCAGGAATGGCGAGAATCAGACCTTTCTAATATTAAGAAACCTCGAACTGAAAAGTTACGGGTGAAAGCGGGGAACTAGAATGGCTCTAATTGACAAGGATTACACATTTAGCGCAGGGGCTGTGATTGTCGCAGCTGAGCACAATGCGAACTTTAATACGATCTATAACGATTATAACGGAAATATAACAAACGCGAATATCGCCTCTAATGCGGCTATCGCAGACACAAAGCTTGCATCCATCACAACGGCTGGAAAAGTCAATATCTCAGCGCTTACTGTTGCATCTCAAGCGACGGGTGACATTATTTACGCATCCTCTGCAAGCGCGTGGGCAAGACTTGGAGTTGGAACGTCTTCACAGGTTCTTGTTGGCGGCACGACTCCTTCCTGGGGAACAGCGCCTGCTCCAACTGGCTCAGTTGTGCAAGTGGTCAATACTCAAACCGGAGCGGTTGCCACAGGTACAACGGTAATGCCCTACGATGACACAATTCCTCAAAATACAGAGGGCGATCAATACATGACGCTGGCAGTTACCCCAACTTCTGCAACGAATAAATTAAGAATAGATGTTGTTTTCAATTTCTCTACAAGCATAACTCAAATATTGAGTATGGCTCTGTTCCAAGACAGCACGGCAAACGCATTGGCTTCAGCGGCGATGTTTATTGATACAGCCCAGGAAGCCCGCCAATGTGTTTTGACTCACTATATGACAGCAGGAACAACCTCAGCTACCACATTCAAGCTGAGAGCAGGAACGAATTTATCTTCCACAGTCACATTTAACGGCGACAACACTTCTAGGATTCATGGCGGCGTGATGGCGTCTAGCATCACAATTACGGAGATTAAGGCTTGAACATAATCGATCAGCTTATCCAGTTTCACCGGGGTGAATGGTTTCAAGCTCATGATAAGCAGACGGATGAACAGTTGAGGCTCTACTTCGAGACTATGGTTAGGAAAAACCGAATGATCTTCGCAATGCAGGGTGATGAGGTTCTTGGATATGCTGAATCTTACCGGCTTGACTACGCGCAATTCGGGCGTCTTGTATGCGGAGAGGATATTGTGGTTGATCGGGAAGATGTAGAGACCGGACCCATCGCATACCTTGCAAATGTTCATGTTAAGGAAGCGCATCAAAGTTCCTGGCCTATCAAATATCTTAAACTTGAATTCTTTAAGCAGAATTATACCGCTTCATATTTTTGCGGATACGCTGAGCGGAAGAAACATAGACCTTGGAAAATATTTAAACGCCAGCAATTACAGGAGGTAATTACCCGTGAGCTCTAAACGCACTACTTCAGAAAGTTCGCAGCAGCAAACACAGTACACCCCAACAGCAGAAGAAACAGAACTGAATAAACTATATCTTGCGCGTGAAAGGCAGCTTGACCCGCAGATCACAGGAGTTCAGTCGCAAGGATTAAACCTTGTATCCTCTCTTTTGCGCGGAGAGCAACTTCCGGGTTATCTCAATACGTTGCCGGGAGGAATATCGCCCGAAGTTACGCAAGGAATTGTGAATCAGAGTTTAAATGATCTGAATGTGCAGCTTGCTCATAGCGGAGCTGGAACGTTTTTAGAATCTGGAGCCGCACAAGCAGCCGGTGTGCGAACAGCCGGAGATATCCGTAATCAGTCCGAGCAATTCAATCTCCAAAATCTTCTGCAACTGCTGAATATTGGGATTGGAGGACAGGCTCAAGTTCAAGCGCCCATTCAGGGATTCAGTTCGATGTTGTCGGGAAGACTTGCCGGATTGCGTGGCGTTAATCAAACCGGAACCGCTACATCAACTTTTAGATACAATCCTTTTAAGGAATCTTTTTATAGCTCGCTTGGATCTGGATTAGGCTCAGGCTCTGCCAACATGCTCTTTGGCGGAAAGAGGGGAGCTTAACATGGCCGCAACTCCCAGAACAGAAAAGAAACAGCCGGTAAGCTTGCAGGACAGACTCGCTGAGAAAGCCGTCAAGACTATGGAGAAAGCAACTGAGCAGCAGACGATGCAGCGTCTCCAGCAAGGGCAGGCTCCGCAGGAGATTCTGAATAGTTTGCTTTCAAGTGTGAATCAAGTAGCTCAACAGAAGGTTCCGGTTGAAGGTACGATGCAGGGGATTATTCCGGCGCTCGGTCAAGCGATTAGGGGAAACGGGTTTAAGCCGTTTGCTCCTCAAGAACAGTCGCTTGGATTCGACAACGCGCTTCAACTCATGAATTTACAGAATAATGTGGGAGCGGAGCAGAGAAGACAATATAAGGATGCGAGGCAAGCTCCTGGCGATCTTGCTAAAAGCGCAAGTCTTATACTTAAAGCCGCAAGAGATCAAGCTATGATTGCTGGTGATTATTCAATGCTGAATCTTTTATCGCAAAATCAGCAAAAGCAACAATATGACCTAAGCGATCCCATCTCCACATCAAGTGGTCAAGGATATAGGCAGACAGGTCAAATGCAAGATTTAGCTATTGACCCGGCATTTCGTCAACAATTCGGAGAACAAAACGTTCAACGCATTGGGGATGCAAGGAAAGAGCTAGATAAATATACGCGCACAATCACGCCGGTCATTAACGATGTGCTTAAATTTCAAGAAATTGCCGAGCAACTTCCTGATTATAAAGGCGGTATTTTTAATCAAATCATTGCTCGCGGAGATACTGTTGCTAAAGCGATTGCTGCCGACCCCGTTGTAACGCGCTTCAACAGTGCGATAGACCGTTCACTTGGCGGCCTCGTTAAATACGGCGGAGATAGCGGCGCTCTAAATGAAGACGAACAGCTTAGGGCAAAAAGCGCAATCGGTAAAACTAACCTACCCTTCGCAGAAAAAATCCAGATCTATAGCGATACACTTGAAAAAGTATTCGCAGGTCTTGATGTTCGCAAAGAACAAGCTCAAGACCCTAATTATGACAAGCGCTTTCCCATGATCGCAAAAGCTAGACAAAGATATGAAGGTAATAAAAAATATTTAGAGTCTAAAAAAGAAGATAAGACCACTATCAAGGTTGGCGAATTTACCGTTACGAGGGCATAATGACAGACTTCATTGTTAAGGATTCAAAAGGGAATAGCCTTAAATTCAGCTCAAAAGGGGATACGCCTCCAACAGAAACTCAGATCAAGGAAGCTTTTGCAAGCATTCAATCAAAGCCGAGTCTTGGAGAGGATATTAAAGATGCTTTCGTAGGAGCTGGCATTGAGACGGTTAGAGGCTTTCAGGAAAAAAGCGCTGATATGTTGCGCGGAACTCCGTTAGAAGAACCTATAAGACAAGGCGCTGAAAATCTACCAGAAACACGTCTCAGTCCACTTGCTAAAGAAACCTATCAAACCATCGGCAAGATGCCGGGCGATGTTGCAGAATTCCTTGTTGCTGGAAAAGCAATGTCCGCTCTTAAAGTTCCAGCCGCTCTTAAAGCTGCGTTTGGAGATATTCGCTCAACTGGACAATTAGGAGACGCTATTACCATTGGTGTTCAAAGCGCTATTAACGAGTTCAGAAATTCAAGTTCATACTCAGAGGCCGCAAACGCTTTTTCGGCTGGGGCAACAACATCTATCGGATTAGGAATAGCGGCAGAGGCTGTTCCAAAAGCTATTGAGATTGGAAAGAGTATGGGCAAGTCAGCTGCGAAAGCTTTTCTTAAGGGAGTTACGGGAGATGAGAAGTTTGCGGAAGAGTTCGTTAAGAATCCGTGGAAATTCAATCTTAATCCTTTCCAGAAAACACCGTCTTTGCAGGCTATTGAGAAAGAGAATGCCGCTAAGATCGAAAATCTAAAATTAGAATACAATACAAAAGTAAGTGATCTTAAGGTTCAGAATGCCGAGAAAAAAGCAGCCTTGTCTGGAGAGCTTGATAGGGAATACTTTGCTCTCAGGGATAAGAATAAAACTCTCCAGAGAAGTTTAGCGGATAAGGGAAAGATGGATGTTGAACGAGTCCATCAGGAGGCTAGTAAATCCTTCGACAACGCGGTTGATTTAGTCCATACGGGACTACTTGACGACTTCAATAATACGCTCACTAAAGTTGAGGCCATTAAGGAAAACTACGGCAAGCAAGTTGGGCAGGCAGTAGAGAACATCACTAATAAATACCCGTTCTCAAGAATAGGCATGACAAAATATCTATCCAAGTTTAAGGAAGTTGCAGAGCGTAACGGGTATAAGCTTGTTGGCGGAAAGGTGGAGCCAGCGTTTGGACAAGGTACAGCAGATGCTGAAGCTATGCGTATATTGCAGCAAAATCTTGACGATATTAAGGCAAATACTGACTTTTCTGGCGTCGCACTCGGATTTGCGCAGAAGAAAAAAGAGCTTTGGCAAAAGATGGGATACTCAGGCGAATCGCAAGCTAACCAGATTATGCGCCAGTTGAGCGGCGCTTTAAATCCAGTCAATATGGCAGATGATATAGTGGGTAAGAACATCGGAGCTGAAATTAATATGCTTAAGTCTGCTAATGCACAATACTCTGATCTTGTTCCAAAATACGAGGAAGCGATTAAAAATTTTACCCGTCTTGATGCTTCCGGAAAGCCAGTAGCTGATTTTCAGAAAGTCCTAAATGCCGTAAGAAATCAGGATAAGACTGCGCTTAAGCAGATCGCTAAGGCGGACTCTCTTCTTCCAGCAGAAGACAGATTGTTACCTAAAGCTTACGAGGCTTCAAGAAAGTTATCGCAAGCTGAAACTATTAAGGCTGCAAATGTGAAGATGGCCAAAAGGAAGGCGAATGAGAACCTTATACGCCTAAACAACGAAATAAGACATAAAGAGTTTCAGGTTAAACAGGCGCAGAGAGCTAAGCGCTTCGATGTTGCGCAACGCCTTCAAGGAAATCTTAATCAGCTGCGGACTGTTGAAAAGGCTAAGCTAGAGAGAACCATTTCACAAATAGAGAGCGAGCAGGAATTTGTAAGGCAACAGAATATAGCGAGATCTTTTACTCCGCCATCCACCACAAGAAGGACTCTTCAGTTCGGAACTGTTGCAAGCGCAGCGGGTTCTTTGGCTGCTAACCCGCCCCTTGCTCTTGCGTCAGGCGTTGGCGCTTTAGCGCTATCACCAAAGGTAGCAACAGGAACAATAAAAACAGCTGGGAGAGCATACAATTCTTCAGCGGAAGCGCTCAAGCTTGTTACGGAACTTATAAATAGTAGACTCGGAAAAGTTATTGTTTCTCAGGCGGCAAGTCAAAATTAGTAAAGCCGAGATTCTTAGCATTTTTACGCATACGCTCAGCTTGCTTCCGTTTAACCGAACCAAGAATGTGCTGTATGTATCTAAATATCGCTACAGCAATTGCAATTCTGACAGCATCTGAAAGTTCCATTTTAGTTTACTAGCCTCACTCTTTGAACATTCGGGTCCGGTAATGGCGGGGGAGAATAAGAAGAAGTAGACGTAGAAGCGTTTGAAGCCCTATCAGCAACAAAAGTAGATATACCCCTAACCCCTGAACCTATTTGAGCACAACCGCTCATTAGAACTAACGCTAATACGAATCCTAGCTGTCTCATAAATCACCTCGTTGTACAAAAGTATCGTCTGTCAGACGACCAAACTTAATGCCCTTTCGCTTCGCTCAAGGGCAAAAAGCATAAAAGGCATAAAAACCTTAAAAACGGTTAGTAAAGAAAAAATGGGTCGCGTTCACAGATAAGACGAACGGCTAATTTTCTTGCCCCATTCGCCTGTTTATCTGAAAGCCATCCTTGATTCTCATAGAAATCTATAACACCTTTGGCAAATCTTTTTTCCCTGTTAGTCATAACAGAAAATCTCATTTTTAAACACTCAACCCACAACGCGACCTGTTCATCCTTATTAACCATGCTTTTGCTTTTTATGCAGTTTATGCTTTTAGCGCGCGTAAGCGCGCAACCTATAAATCCATTCTTGTTTCAATCGAATACACTCTATTTGAGAAATGCCATTCCCATAAATGCTTACCACTTCTCCATTTCCTCGAACACCTGCATTTGCTGAAAGTCCCTGTCCTGATATGAAATCTTTTTTCTTCTCGACACTTTTTACACACGAAAAGATGGGGGGTTTTTTCGCCTGGCATTTTCTAGCGTTCTCCTTGAACGTACATCTTTTGTAGCGCATGATTGAGAACAATAAGTTTCCTTTAAAACTTGATAGAATTTATTTTGACAAACATATCTCTTACATTTAATCTTAGGCTGTCCTTTTCCAGAAAGTCTTATCTCTGAACGTTTGCGCCTCTTCCAGCAATTCTCACAATAACCATTCGCTCCATGTCGAACCCGATCACTCCGACACTCTTTACAGCGATCTGCTATTTTGCACCACCGTTTAGGTTTCTCAACGCTTCCAAATAGTTTTAAACTCCACCTGACTCTGGCCTCTTGCGCAAGTTCTGGAGTAGGGTAGTAGCCAACATGAACGCTTTCATAATTTCTAAATATTCTTCCAGCCCACTTCCCATTCACAAAATAAACACCTTTAAGATTCGATTTCATTCAGGATGCGCTCAATTTCTTTTAACTGCCTTTTGGTTTCAGCCACCAAACCGGAGTCTCGCATATGCGAACAGGGGTCTGTGAGCGTAAATTGAAGCGCCTCCACAGCCGTTTCTAAGGCTTTGATTAAACGCTCGAAGTGTCTATCTGCAACTATTTCAGGCTCTGCCCAAGCCGCTTCGTATTCTTTCTTTACGGCTTTCAGTCTCTTCTTAATTGATTCCATCATTTAAAGGCATCCTTAGCCGGTTGTTTTCGCTTCGCCTCATTGGTGTAGCGGTCAACTTCGTATTCGTCAAACATCTCGTCGTAATAACGGCCCATTACTTCTCTTAGCTTTACCGTTCGCATTAGCGCCCTGTCGTAATACTCACTCATTTATCCTGCCCTTTGTTAAATGCCGTCTCGTAGATATAGTACGTTTTTGATATGCAAGCCGAGGCGTACAACCATTATGGCTAAATGGACTACGGCTACAATAGCCAAAACTGATAAGCTTCCTGCTATTTGCGAAAGATTAGCTTTGATGCTTCCTAACGCTATTGCTGTTTCAATGGTCATTATCCTGCCCTCTTGGTTCCTTGGTTAAAAGCATCCAGCGCACACATGACGCAATTACTATACGGCCAATACGCTAGCTCTATTCCGTGCTTACACTTAATCGGCTTAGTGATAATACTCATTCGCCCTTAACCTTTCCAGGCACAGATTTGGAGAGGGAGGCAAGGAAGTCTTTGGCGTAATTTCCAGATAAGCAATCTTCGCAATCAGATTTGGCTACTTTCTCAAGCGCACGCTGCGCCGCCTCAAGCTTCGCGGTCAGGTCGGCGATTTTCTTTGCCTGTAAATTCACCTCTTCAAGATATGACATCGCTCGGTCGCGTTGCGTTGCTAATTCTCTAATCTCGTTATGCGCCTGCTCTAACTCCTGCTCCTTCTTTTGAAGATCAGCTTTCAACTGCCCAATATACTTTTTCTGCTCCTTCATTGCGTCGATCAATAGATCAATGGCCGATGGGTTTTCTACGTTTATCCCGCCCACTATTGAGTTAAGGCGCTGAAGCTCCTTATCCTTCTCCGCTATCAGGGCGTCTTTAACAGCAAGCTCTTGAGCTAGCTTGAAGGCTGCGTTCAAATATTCCGGTTTAACCCAATCATCGTGGGTTTCGTACCGATCCATATTTTTGTACACATCTTCTTTTATCTTTTCTATCTCCTCATTGCCCATTGCTTACCTCTCGATTAACAGCATCCGAACTTCATTCCGTTAGAAATTCACAATAGCCGACGCCAATATCAGCGGCATTGACCGTAAAAACAACATCCATCCCCATAAACTGATCTCTTGGAACCGATCTGTACGCTTTAAAGTTCAAATCGATGGGTTGTAATTCCGACAGAAACTCATACCGTGCCCCAAATGGAACAAATAGCGTGTTTGGATAAATGCCTTTTCTCTTACAAAAATCACGCTTCATGGCATCAATTCCCTTTATTACTTTCAACTCACTCATATCTTCTTTAAACTCCTTGATTAACTGCTTCGATTTCCTGCAATATTTGTTTTAGTAACTTACGATCTTTCTTGCACAACCGGCGGCGGCGCAATTCTCTTTTCCAGAACGCGAGGCGCTTCTCCTCAACGAATGTAGTCCCTACATCCTTGGCATTCTCACAAACCCAACACTTAATCACTGCTTACCTCTTTGGTTAAAAGCCACCGCTACTGAGGACGTCTCCAACGATAATATTTGTTCTTCCATCTCAAGGTGTTTCATACAAAGCTCAAATAGACGGGAATAGAAACGGCACCGCTCCATTAGTATCTTACCGGTTCTCTTCGGCTGCATCATCTGGAAGAACCCGCCAAGCGTGTCAGCGGCCATATTAAATTGCTTCATTTCTTCCGTTACATCGTTTGTCCTTATAGCTTCACTCATTCTCTCTTCCCTCCGCTTTTTATTAACTGCATCCAAACTGGAGGTTGGTGGCTCGGTGTGTTTCGCCTCGCTAGCACCGATAGTCGTTAACCATACTGGACACCACCAACCAAATCTTTTAATAAATCCTCTCTGTTAAAAGCCGGGGGAGCTAATTGTAGCTCTCTTGGTTATCCCGTAAGGCCCGGTTTATCTAGTTGCTTGGCTTCCGCGCGGATAGCGTTTTCAATTTCGCAAGCCATACAACCCCTATCTTTATCACCAAAACAAAAACTGCCTGCTTTTTCCGCCGCTTTCTCTAAGCCTGCGGCATATCCCTTTTCATACCCCTCATCAAAAGCCAGTTTTTTAAGAAGGCTGTCATTCTCCTTTATCACTTTCTTAACCTCTTCCTCAAACTTATCGCTCATGGATTAAAAGCCTCCGAATCAACATTTTGTGCCAATTCAATACGTAGTCGTACCACTTTAGGTTGCGGAGGGCAACGCACTCACCTTCAACACGTGACATTTTCCAGCCCTGATTAACTCTAGTAAGTCTCCACTCCTTCATAGGACTCCTTTGTTAAAACCTCTCAGGTGTGAGCCAGAAATTTACTCATTCTGATCGCTGACTTTTTAGCCAGCATTTGAGCGCCCTTTTGCGCTATCACGACCGAGGCGTTTGTGTCTGCGTGATCTTTGTGACCGCATGAAGCACAAACAAACTCATCACGACTGCGCCGACTCTTTTTATCCACAATTCCACACTTAGAACAAGTCTGAGAAGTCTGATAAGGATTAATATCCAGTATCAAAACCCCGTTTTCCTTGCCTAAGATATGGAGTCGGTTAGCAAAGTAGCTTCTTGCCCATCCTTGAAGCTTTCCGCTTCTTAGATTTGCTAGTCGCTTCGGGCTTTCGACAGCAATAGCAGACAAAGACCTTTGAGAACGTCTCAAGACTGTCTTTGCTTCGCGGTCGAGAATCTGTTTAATAAGCGTTTTTACTTTTGAAGAAACTTTATGCCCTTGACGGCGACGCTCCGCAGTTCTTATTCTGTCTGTACGGATGGCTCTTTTTAGCCCGTGGCCAAGGTAACGATCAGAGCATGATACAGAGTGTTTCAAGCCGACATCACAGCCAAGAACATTGTTGAATTTCTTCATTCGACTTGTTTCTTTTGAAACAAAAACAATCGCGTAAAGGTTTCCGTTAATGATTTTCAATTCGCAATTAGGAATTATTTTCCAACCATTCTTTAAAGCCCCGTTTAACGCTTTATGTGATTTGGCCGGAAGGGCGACAACGCTTCGCTTCGTCCAAAGATTTGATACGGAAATCCAATAGTCGAACGCGCCCTTTTTGGCGGGGTAGATCATTCCAGGACAACCAAAATCAGGCTTATAAGGAACATTTGTTTTTATGCCTTCTTTCTGAAGTGCGTGAAGGCTTCTGACCACACCAAAACATTTTTTTTGCGCTTTGTCGGCAAGGTCGCCCATTCCAACTGTGCTTATGTGCCGGTTCCCATTAAAGAATAGCTTTCCGATAAAGCATTCAGAAAACGCTTTGAAGCGGTTAAGCGTATAAAGCGCCGTGTCGGTCTTTACCTTGTTTCCGTATACTTTTAGCTTATAGGAGCGGTTCATGGTTGCGAATTATAGCCTAAACTCCCTCTATCGCGGTGCCTTGGTTAAGGGCATCCTACATCCCGGTTATCTTGTATTTCTTGACGATGGAGTCGTAAACTTCCTTGTAGCCAATATCGCCAATAAACTTGTTTCCGTTCTCGCCACTTGTGGCGTCAGCAAAGCCCCGAATTACAGCCCACAACAATATCTTTGGAGGAAGCGCCCAAGCGATAGCCATGATTATTTTTTCTTTTAATCTGTTCATCCGCCCTCGCAATCCTTTAGTCTAATCTTGGGTAAAGGCATCCCTACTTTGGCTTTCTTTTGCTCATCTCGTGAGCCATTTTAACGATAGGGGTGCCGCCACTTCTTTTTCGATATACGCATCAATCAAGTTCTTAAATTCGTATTTCATCTTGTCGAAAATATGATCGAAGCGAGACTTAAAATCGTTGTCGTTCAAGTTCTCGAACCAGTCCAGGGAAATGTGTTGCGTGTTATCAAACACGCGTCCATCAGCCTCAATCGTTATCCTCAGCCGCTTACCCTGACCGTAGGCCGCATTTTCCGGCACCATCTTCACCTCGAAATACTCAATCCTCATGTCATTCTCCTCAATGCCCGTTATAAAACTGTCACGCTCTTAATCTAATCTTCCCTTCGCGGGGGGATTAAAAGCTCCCCGATTCTGGACGGTTGTTTCATTGGCACAAAATAGCCTTCTCGCTTCAATGGCTTTTCGCAATCAACGCAGAACCACTTTGAAGAACAACCGGGGAGTCCGCCGTCTAATGCGCTCCACACTGGAATAAGTCCGGCCCGATGTTGGCCATCAGCAAAGGAAGAGTTTTTACATTTCCCGTATCCGGGCCGTTTAATTACCGCAAACGCTTCCATTCCGATCAAGAACCCCTCCTCTTTCTTTTCTTTTATTAAAGGCTCTAGCGTCCAATCACTCCGAATGTGATCAGAAGACCGCAAATTAGAATAATAAACGGCAGCGCCAAACCACCAAACCACGCGATCAAAACAGTAACGATAAGTTTCCCTACCCAAGCATATTCAGCCGTTGCCGGAATCAACGAAAAGAAGAACAGCCTAAGCGGTCCCCAGAATAACCATGCCGTGAACCCTGCTAATCCCAATGTTGTAGTTACTCCAATTAGTTTTCCCATTCTTTCCTCTCCCTCATCTGGTTTGGTTTTGGGTTAAAATCATCCGGCATTGAATGATGCGCAGATAACACCTTTTTTTGTGCCTTCTTTGGCTTCCCCTAGATACTCAGCCTTAACAAATTCAACAGAAGCCCAACAGTCGTAGTGATGGTCTGACTTTCCGTCCCATTCGTCATTGCTCGGATGAATCCAGCGAGCCTCTTCTTCCGTCTCGGCGGCAACTACAGCAGAATCATAAGTATCATAATCGTTGTGCTTACTTTGACTAATCAGCCAGAGCTTCATCTCCCTCATCCCCCAATTATTCTGTTTTGGTTAACAGCCGCTGCTTCCACCGTGTTCTGGACATTTAAAACTGTTCGTGACCCAACAATAGCGGCAAATGTCAAATCTTCCACAGATACCGCAATAGGTTTTAAATCTGTATTCACTCATTTCAAAGCCTCCGCAATATCCTCTAAAGCATTGGCGATTCGGCATTGTTGATACGAGGCGGCTGCGTCTACTTGAATGCCAAAGCCTCTGCCGTATTTACATTCTTCCTTCGCAAACGCTGATCCGCAAAACGTACTAATCAAGATTAAAATTAGTAGATATTTCATTCCGCCCTCATCTCTTCCAGCCGCTTCATGGGCCAGTACGCCCAACAATCTTTCCCTTTTACGTCCGGCATCTCGATCCAGCTTTGAATATTCCCGCTATCTGGTGCCGTGAAGCGGTAGCAGTTATTCCGAACCTCGCAGTCAGTTCCTTCACACTTTGCAATATCAACCACGCAGGTCTTCCAGCCGTTTCGTGAGTTCGTCCCTGAAATTCTGTCTATCAGGAGTAGAAACTACGGCATCAATGCTATCAATAACTTCCAGCACCGCATCGAGCGCGGCGTTGGCCATCTTGTGATAATTATCATTCACGATGTACTGCGAACCCGGCGAAGTGGAATCTCTTAATATCTGCCACAGCGCCTTCCTCGGCTCCTCCGGGCGCTGTGTCCCGCAAAAGCCACAGAACTTAAACTGCTCAGGTTGAAAAGTTCTGCACTTGTCACATAGCCAGCCCAACACCTGCTCCATAGGGGCCTCGTTTTTAACTGCTTGTTTGTTATGCTCCGGGCATTTAGGATTCACTGCATATATGTTCTTATATCCTTTTTGCTCCCAACAAAGACACTCGCTCACCGGCTGAAATCCAAACGCTCCGGCTGACGGCTCAACTTCAGGCTCTTTGGGTAAAGGCGAAAGGCCGAGGATTTCTCTAACTAAAACATAAAACGGCTTGTCGATGAAAACTGATACGCCGGAGGTTCGTGCTAATTTCTGCGCCTTCTCCTCAAGCCAGGCACTAATTTTTTTATTCAAATCTTCCTTACTAAAACAACCTTTCCAGACATTCTCTGTCAGTTCGTGATACTTCATACCAAACCTTTCTCCCCATACAACTGACTCACAAGCTCCTCAATCAATTCCTTATTCTCTTCCCACAGTCTCGCGCAACCTCTCGAATTGATTGCCCACATCTCAACACACTCAAGCATAAAATCCAAATGAGCCGCTTGCTCAGGACTCAACTCAATCTGCACCTTTGCCACTCGCTTTGCTTGCGCCCTCGCTCCACGTTCTTTCTTCTTACTTTTTGGCATCACGTCTCCTGTCTTTTTTCTCCAAAGCGTCCATAGCCTCATTAAACTCAGCCGAATTCTTTGGCAACTCTCTCAACTTCAGAGTCCACTCCATCAACCCCAATAAATTTCTTCGCTCTTTTTCCATTAGTCACTTTCCTTTAACCAAATCACATCGAATAACATTCCACAAACAACCGCATGTTTCTCAGCTTCTTCTTTCACTTCAAAAACCGCTCGACACCACTTACACCTAAACACGATTCTTCTTAACGATCTTCTGTTTCGTACTCCACCTTATATTTCTCAGCGATCTTATCAAACTTAATGTAAACAACTTTTCCTGTCTCAACTGCCGCCCGCCTTGCAAACATATTCGCATATTCTTCCGTGCAAAATTCCACAACTTGTCTCATGTCTCACCTCAAAGTTTCTTCAGTGTCACCTTGACGTACTCTTCCTCAGATTGAACCTTCTTAGCTTCAAACTTAAAGAACTGCGAATCATCGAAGCCGCACTTCTCAGCCACCGTATCGCACACAAGCTTAATCAAATTCTGCAAATCCAACTTCCGAAACGCCGCGTTCTTAAAGAACCAATTCCCGTAAAACTCCAACTCAATCCCAAGCGGCTCCATCTTCTCCGTCTTCCAACACGGCACATATTGCTTACCCTTTGACTTCCAGAGCCTTGCTTCCGGTCGCAGCTCAACTCGTTTCTGCGCATAGATGATCTGGTAAAGCGAATTAACGCTCGGAGGCAGGCCAGGAATCCTGAAGGTGATGGCTTCCTTTTTGGACTCTCCGGCCTGTTCCGAGACAGCAGGGGAGGGGATTACGCTGCTTTCTTCCACGCCTTCAATTTCTCTCGAAAGTTTCCGGTCTTCTGTCTTTTTCCTGATTCGTCTTTGACCGTATCCTCCTCATGCGTAATATTAGCCATAACCTCACGCCCAACTAACCCTTGCAAAAACTCATCATTGATCTTCACGTTCGTAATGTCGAGATCAAGCGCTTGCATGAACTGCTTGAATCCGAGCAGGTGCTGTTTGGACTTATACCACTGACTGTTACGTGTTGCGGGGTCTGCATAGAAGCAGAGGTCCATAATTCCGGTGAAAACTTTTTTATTCACAAACTTCGTTTCACCGGCGACTTCGATTCCTTCTGCGATTGCTAATTCCAGTTTCAAGCCTTTCAAATCTCCCGATTCAGTCTTAGCGATTGACGCCTTATCAATCCGCAGCTTCACGTTCTGCGTAACAGGAAGAATCTCAGCCCGCACATCGGTTAAATCTCCAACAATCACTTCATCATTTACATCAAATCCCACTTCGTCTTCACTCATGACACTTCTCCTTCTTGGTTATATGCCCGTTATTAGGCCGTTTTCTTTCCGTTGTTGATTGCGTTAATAATTGCCTGATACGAAACGTTCTCTACGATTTCAGGAAGGCCATATCTGTTCTTGGCATCTCTCTGTCCGCCTTTTTGACATCTAGCAACGTACTTGTACTGGTTATCTCCCGTACGTTTTTTATCAAGGTAGATGCTCGCAGAGAACATTCCCGCAACCTTTTCTCTAAACCCTCCGAGTATGTTTGGTACCACCGGAGTCGTTTTGTCAGCTTTGCGTTCCATCGCCTCATCGCCTTCAACTTGCTCATGACAAGTGACAATGACATTGCCTGGAAAACTAAGCAAACGAGTAAGAGTAAACTGATACAGCCAACGAGATAGAGTTCCATACATGCCCCTGGTGTCTAATGCGCCACTATTGGTTACGAGTTTTTCGTATTTATTGATATAGAGCCACCTGTTCTCACTTAGGAAGGAGATGTTGTCGAGTACGAGAGTTTCGATTTTTCCTTCCTTTGCGTCCTTATGCGCTTGGTTAAGAAACCCTTCTAATCGCTCAAAGGTCTGCTTAATATCTTCCGCAGGCGAGGGGATGAACTCATCTGCGTACACAAGATTTCCCAACAAAGGTGCGTTAGATCGAGCCGTATCAAGACCGTTGGGCTCGGTTCCCGCATACGCCACTTTAGGGAACGTAAACGAGAAATAAGTCTTGCCCGTACCCGTCCCGCCATTCGCCAGGATTTTAACCGTCTGCTTCGCTTGCCCATTTAGGATGTCCTCACGAGTAATCATTCGTTAAAATCTCCTACATCTTGGCGATTATCTTCTGGAAGATTCTCTAACACTTCAGGATAAACTCCGACTGTTGCAACGCGGATTTCTCCTTTTCCTTTTGAGCCATCAACTTTACGTACTCCATGAATTGATTGCTCAACTTGCCATTTCACCCAGTCTTCATCTCCAACGTATTCAATAACTCTTAACACTCTGACCTGTCTCATTTCTGCACTTGCTCCTTCTGACTGTTATTAGTCCTATACAACGCTTCCTTAACCTGCTCATCATCTGCCGCCGTACACAACTCGTGAAAATCGCAGTAGCTGCACATCGAGTTGTATGCTTTAGGCCAAATATTATTCTCAATATTGAATGCAACTGTCCGCATCCACGCTTGGTCTGATTTCTTCCAAGCCTCAATCTGAGCCGCAGACCGATTAAACAACTGGCGCTCAAACCGTTGCCAATACCCCGCAGGCTCTCCCTTGTATGCCCGCTGTCTATGCCCAACCGCAATGCCGTTAATGTAAAACCCCGCACACTCACCGTACTTCTGCTGCGCCCAGGCCGTGTAGCGCGTGATCTGCGCTGACAACTCGAATTGCTTCCAGTACGTATAGGAGAATGTCTTGCCGGTCGTCTTGTGATCCCACAAGTAGAGGGAGCCAGAAGGGAGGTGCTTTGCGACCAGATCGACCGTCATTTCGTGCATTCCTTCGTTCTCAACTTCAGACTTAACTTCCGCGTCTATGATCTGCCAGTCCTTATCCTGCTCCTTGTAGTAGGCGATATACGCCTCAAGCGCTTTTTCAGCACCTTCAATCGTTTTCGCTAAATCATCTGGCTTTAAATCTTCCGGGTAAATCGTCTTAAAACCTGCCATCATCTCGGCAAACGAAGCGCCTCTGTAGTACAGTTCAAGCGCCTTGTGCATTGCTGCGCCCCAAGTCCGATCATTCGCTGATTCCGGCTGATCGATCTTCTCAAGGCGGTCTATGTACGTCAGCTTGTACTTGTAAGGACACGAATTAAACGCCTGAATCTCGCTGTATCTCATTTTCCCCTCTTATCGCTGACCAATATTAGGATCAGCCCTAACCACGCTGCTGCACATGCAATCTCAAGGTCGATCATACCGCCACTCCAATCACGCCCATACAACCCGACGCATTAAGCCTGTGCCTGGTGCCGCACACCTTACACTGAAGAACTTTTCCTTCTTGAACCATCTTTCTGAAATCCTGAACCTCAATTTTCCGGCTGCACACAAAGCACGCTAACCAATTAAGCGCTATCGGTTCTGGGGCTACCTTACGCAACGACATCTTCGCCCTCCTCAAACTCTTCAGGAAGGGGAGAGTACACCGCATCTGCCGCCATTTTGGTTGATTTCCTCATAATCCGCTTCGTTTCGGCTTTTGCTCGTAAGAACGCTGCCACAACTTCCAAATCGTCCGGCTCCACGTTCCACGCAAACTCAGCTTCCCGCACAATCTTCAAAAACTGTTCATATCTCTCTTTTCCGCTCATCTCTCATCCTCCACTTCCCACTTGGATTCCATGTCGTAGCAGAACTGGCAGAACCCTTCTTCGTCCTTATCGTGTCCACACAAGCGGCACAACTCCACTCGATACAACTTCTGAATCATCTTCTCTGTCACACCGGCAGGGTAGTAATCGCTAAAGTCCATCATGCGGCCTCCTTCGAGCGGTAAACTGCCCGTTCAAGCGCCTGAATCGCTTCTTCTGCGGTAAGTCCTGACGCAATCCCGCGCTTAATCAGTTCAAGCGCTGTCTTCAGTCCTGCCTCAAACGGTTCTTCTGCGTGGGCTTGTTTCATGACGCTAACCCATCCTTAAACAGCCGGTTAATCTCATCCTGCGTCAATCGCTGTTCTCCGGGCTGCATCAACACATCATCCGTCACGTTCGCATACCCGTAACTCGTCTGCCCGTCCTCGAACCGAATCCAATACTCAATGCGTTTCGATACGCTGTCATAAACGACCTTCTCCACATGCCCCACCTTATGAATTACAACCTTGTCTCCGATCCTGTACGTCTGGTTCATTTCACACTCTCCTTTTTGGTTAACTTGTTGTAGCGCTCGATATAAGCCCTCGTAATGCGAGATGGCTGTCTACCCTTGATAGAGCGCAGAAACCCCTCGTTATAGGCTCTAATGCGAAAATAAGGGGTGTCTGGCAGGGAATAATGAGCGAGTAAGGCTGGAATACGCTTATTGAGGTACCAGTCTGCAACTAAACGCGCTTTGACTGGCTCAAGCATGTCCTTATGGGTAAAGGACGCCTTATTGAACTTGTTGTAGTCCTGAACTACGGGAGGATGGATCTGGAACAGCCCGAGCGCCTTGCCGCCGTCTCCGACAGCCGAAGCGCGACCGCTTGACTCGATCTGAGCTATAGCAGAGAGGTCTATCTGCTTATGATCTGCGATATTGTGGGCATAATCAGAATGGGCAGAAGAACCTGTCAGATTACTTTCTGAATATACCGGGATAAACGAACTTACGAGGGAGAGTCCTACAACTAGGAGGAAACTACGAAATGCTCTAACTACATACGGTATATACACATACGACTCATTTTGAGTCCTATAATGTATACTAGCAGCCTTAATTAAATTGATCTGAGCATATTTAGTATACACAGGGGAATGCGTCCTATTTTCCATTTTACGAATCACCTTATCGGTCTGTATAGTCATATTATGCTCTCGTGTTCCGAATATATCGGCATATAGTCTGAAAACTTTAGCGGTCCTCATAAATTATTTCTGAGTGACCCCGTATCTTTCGTTAAACTCGAAGGTCGTCATACCGCGCCTCGTACACTCCTGAATAAAGAGCGTTTGAAGCTTATTGAGGTGCTGCGGCTCTGGATTCCACCAGCCGCGCTCCCATGCGTGGACTGTTCCCCACGTATGCTCAAGCTCCTTAGCCAAGCGGTACTTCGACCATCCAAGCATCTTCATATTCGCAATTAACTGCCTGGCCACTTCCACTAAGTTGTACTTCCTCCTTACTCCATCGGTCATTACGACCGGACCTTCTACCTCTAACAACATATCGTCCCTTTCGGTTATATCCTCACCGGATATTCCAACTATAGCAAAGCTTAGTATACTTGTCAAGTAGAATAGTTTAATTATTCTTCCTCAAGCCAATCTTTAAACATCTTCTCGTCAAACACTCTGAAATTGAACTTACCACCCCATATCTCGTCACTTTCTTGATTAGTTACGAGGTGAAACTCAAGCAAGCGATACTTCAGCGCAATCAAAAACATCTGACTAAGCTCATCCGGATAAATTTGATATTTCGGATGGCATGAATCAATTACAAAAGTTTTCTCAATTTTGTTGAAATAGATCCGGCGTCCGATCAGCCATATTTTTGTGGTCGTTTTTTTGGTTTCCATTTTATCCTTTTCGTACGTTCCCGCAGTACGCCCTCCTTACAGGAGGGGGCGTTACTGCGTAGGGAAACGTAGGTACGCAGTAGTGCCTACTTAATTAAGGTCTTCACTGCGCGGGTTAAGTCCAAGATCCACAACATCTTCCAGATTTACGCAGATGTCGTCTAATTCATCCAAATACTTGTTTATTTTTTGAGCCTGCTGCATGTGTGCCGTTCTGATACAAGCGAGTTTTACTGCGTACTTTTTTATGGGGCCATTTAGTTGAAATCTTACGCTTGATTCTGCGATCTTTAACATCTCCGAAAGTTGACGTGAGCTAAGGTCTGGTCCGTGGGTATAAAGTGCGCGCCAAATCATGCGAGCCTGCTGGCTAGATTTAAACTCTTCTGGAATCTCAATCAGATCGACAATCTCGTCTCCGTTCACTATCTCGGCTTGATAGAAGAAGTCTGTCTTAGCTTTTTCTTTCTGAAAGTTCCTGACATGCATAACGTCGCTTTCCTTGTCCCACTCAACGCATAGGCAGAAGTCCCAGGCACTATCCAGGTCAACCGAGCCGCTAAGCCATTGTGCCGTATTCTCCTTATGTTTCTTATTCAGTCCCTTAATAGAGTGGTGACTTACGATAATCGTTACTTTGTACTCTAGAACAAGGCGTTTTAGGCCGTCGATGATTGGGCCAACGTCTTTCTGTTCCTTTACGTCCCGGCCATTCAGAACCCTCATAAACGGATCAATGAACACGACAAGCGGCTTAAGCGTCTTAATATCTTCCTCAAGTAAGGGGAGCTGCTCAGGAAGGCGGCACGACTTAGCCTTGGAGATGTAATAGCCCGGTATCTTCTTACCCTTCGTCATGCGGTAGTAGAGCCGGACTTGCTTATCCGGATCTTCATCCAAATTCACAAAAAGTATGTTCCCGCTCTCAAGCGTATCGAATTGAAAGAATGGTTGCTTCGTAATAATCGAAATGCCAAGTTTTCTTTGTAGCACACTCTTACCGCCATGAGGGGAGGCATTGCCCTTTGGAGGGCCAGCCACAAAGCCCAAGCCTTTAGGAATTACGTTCTTTACTATCCAAGCCGTTTCATCTTTCTTAGGTTCATATTGTGAAGCGTCAAAGTATCCGAAACCACTCATTGTGAAGTTCTCCGTAATAGGGGAAGGCAGAGGCCCGGAACCTTGGCGGGTGCACCTTGCGTGCAAGATGGTGTCTTTGCAGACACTCCGGGCATGCCTAAACTTTTATTGTTTGATTGACTCATAATTCCCGCCAAGGAAATTTGTCATGTCGCGTACACTAAACGTAAATTACATTCTGTTTCAAGCAAAATATTTCAGATTTAGAAAATAAATGTACTAAAGTCACTCAAGCCCATCGAAGCATTTTTCGCAAAGGTAATGATAAACAGGTTGTGTGCTTTCTTCGGAACCTGTTTCAACGTATTCTCCTAAATCATCAGCCAGGAATAGCTTCCGGCAGCATTCACAAGCCATCAGCTCATCTATTTCATGTGTCTTTACTTTGCCAATCCAAGTAATGTCAGTTTTCTTTTTCATGCGCGGCCTTTGGCTTTATTGATTGCACGCTCTAACGCTACAGCGGCATCATTTACGATTTTCCAATCAGTTGCTTTTTTGCCGGAAAGTTCGTCCATTAATGTCGCCGCCATTTTTAATGCGAGTTCTGAAGCGGTTAAAAGGTCTGGCGCTGCTGCATTCAACGCACAACGTTTGCAATTCGGATAAAAGCTACCATTGTTTTTATGGTGATGGAGTGGCTCAGGCGTATGCCTCACCGCCATATTCGCCTTCATCTCTTTTTCTGTTTCTTCATCGTGTCTAGTTCCCATGGTCGCGCTTCCTTTCGTTTGTGTTGGGTTAGGCCGCTTCGTTTGCAATCATCCATTCAGCAAGCGCGGCTTTGTCCCTGGTTTTAAATGTTGGCTGTTCCTCAAATGGGCGGGAATCGCATACTATTCGCCATTTACCGTCAACGTAGTTTCTTGATACGCAACCAATCGCGCCGGATGGATAGCGCACATTGTGAACATACCAACCGCCATGCCGCCATCTTGAATAATGAAATTCTGTAGGTGGTGTTTTAGTTATCACGCTCCGCTTCCTTTCCTGTTTTGGTTAGGCTTCTAGTTGCTTCAAAATAGCTTGAAGGACTGAATAAAAAACTTCCTCTTTTTCTTGAACTTGCGCCATTGCCAGCAAGCTAAAACCGTCCGTTGCGCCGTTCTTTATTGCTTCCTCAAGATAATAAACCCTGTTAATATTGGACGCTAACCACGCCGTTAAATCAGCTGTGTAAATATCCGCTTCAATCTCACAGCGCCTTTCATCTGCTTGCTCTTCCGTTTCACATTCAGACAATGTTTCAAGTGCATCAACGATAAACTTATATTTATAATCATCCGGCCCCATATCGTCGTGAGCATTGAAAACCATGTCCTTAACCCATTCTTCCCATAATGGGTTATCGTGTTTTGATACCCATATCTTACGTTCCTCTTGGTATTCAAAGCATTTAAGAGCATCTTGCGCCAAGCTTGAAATTGTTTTATTCTTTGTCATGTTTGCCCGGCTCCTATCCGGGTAGACTGCTGTACCCGCTCCTATCCTATTCGCGTAGGGTAGGGCGGCTTGTTAGGCTCCTAAATAAGCCTTCCTATTCGTTTCCTTCTTTAAGAAATACTGAACCGCATTCTCAAGGCTATTGCTTGCGCTTACATTCTTGCCGTTGAATTGCACAATGCTTTCATTTTGAACCGCAACAAATTCGCCGAAAGAGTTTTCGTATATTGTTATTCCTTCCGGGAGTCTATTGTCGTAATGCGTTCTCATATCCTCGCCCTTTCCCGCGCCTCTAAGCACGTAGTTAAGCTTGTTTAGTTTCGAGTAAGTAAAAGCTGTCTGTCATTGTGCTGTACGCATAAAGCAAACGCTCATTTGTTTCGACTACGAAATTGGCTCTTAGCTCTACTGGATTCTTAAATGTGCGTCTAACCGCTTTAATGAAAGCTTTCTTCTCATTGCGTGTACGGTCACATTTGTCCCAGAATTCAATTTCCGCTTTGGAGCGTTCTAAAAACTTCTCTAGTTTCATGTTGATTCCTTTCCGCCTCTAGGCACGTTATCTAATTACCTTCGTAAAATCCGGTTTCTCTCCGTTATATTCCGATACTCTGAACTTGTGAAATCCATTAGCCTCTGCCCATTTTCTAGCGGCCTCAATGCGTGTTTCGTCCTCTGTGATTAATTCTTCCTGCCAGTCCTCATTACCTTTCTTTACGGCCCATAGAATTTTCATAGCATTCCTTCCTGACGCCTCTAGGCGCTTTGGTTTAAGCTTCTGGTAAATACTTAATCAACCACAAGTGTTTTTCTAAAATAGTCATATCCATATATTGCTCGTATCTTTGACCGCACGTTTTGCATTGGTATTTATCCGCATACACTTTATGCCCAAAATCTTCGTGTATTTGCACCCATTTTTCGTCAGTCATTTCAGATGCTCACAATTTTTATGTTTTGTTTCATACCAACACTTTTCCGATTCATTTGCTTGAATAAGCTTTGAAGATTCAAATTTGACAGCATAATCATTGGCGGCTTTCCACGTTCTAAAATACTTTACTCTTAAAACCGTTTCTACCTTCCAAAGTGTCTGCATCCCTCACTCCTTCCGCGCTTATGCGGTGGTTTATTTAACGTGCTTTAACAGTCTCAATATCAGCAAGAAAAGAAGGTGTCATAATCCAGTCATAATTGCATGGCTGGCAAACCTTGTCATAGTGCTCAGACTGAAATTGTTTACCGCAAGCCTGGCAGATATTTTTCATAATCTTCGCTCCTTCGCGCTCATGCGGCGCTTAATAGGTGATTAAAACTCTGCTAAAGCTTAACCGTGTAACAGTAGGGCAGAGATTAGAATGTTTGAACATGTTCACTAGCTTACGCGCCGTCTTAATCCCGGTATGTTTACGAGTCTCTGCAATTTCTGCCTTTGTTACCCGAACATGATTCAACATCTTCAGCGCCAGTCCTCTTGCTTTTAGATTTAACTCTATCTTTCCCATATTGTCCTTTCCAGCGCTCATGCGCTTTATGTCCTACAGTTCATAATATACCTAAGCTTACTAAGCTTGTCAAGTCATATATCGTAAGAATGGGAAGAAAGTTTAGACCTTAAATTAAGGAGAGGGGCTTATTTCTTATGCTTACCGTTACCGTCTAAGCCTAATTTATGCAGGATATAATCTTTAACGCTAGGGAAACCGGCTTTAAGGGCGTCTAGTTTAATCTTTTGCCTCTGTTCCGGCTTTAAAACAATTTGATACCTTACCGTGCCTTGCGGATCGGGATGTGTTGCCATGCGGTCTTACTCCTTGTTAGAGGGAAGTATAAACTAGCTGAATAAGCTTGTCAAGCATAGGATTGCACATTATGAAGGAATTGCACGGAATGTTAGGCAGTTCGCAGGCACACGTTTACCCTTTTAGACATTGTGCGTTTTAAAAACAGACACGCTAGGTAAAACCAGGCAATATCCTTCGTGGAATGCGTTAAATTGTCGGTAATACAGAGAGCGTGCCAAGATTTTTCTTGACTTGTGTCCTATAAACTGGTGCATCAATTAAGCATGGCAGGAGAGTCCCCGCTTCCTAACGTATCTCAAGAGTGGTTTTGCCGTAAGTTATTGGAAAATAACGGGAACCAGTCAAAGGCTTATGCGGCTGCTTACCCTAACGCCTCACCTTCTACTATCGCTGTTGAATCAAGCAGAATCCTAGACAGGGAACCTATTCAAGATAGATTGAACCATTTATTAGAAACCGAATATGCACGCGATGAAGATCTCGCTAGAGATTTTCACTCCTTCAGACAAGCTAATAAGGCTATTTATCATAATGGAGTCAAAGTCGGAGAGGAACCTGATTGGCAAGCTCGAATTAGCGGCGTTGATAAAATACTCAAATTGAGGGGGAAGTTATCAGACTCTCAAATCAAGATCGATGCGCGACAAGTCCACAACTACGCCGGAAACAATTCAGAATCCGCACGCGCCATGCTTGAAATCCTGCAAGAGATGAAGCAAATACGAGAAGAGATCAAGCGCGATAAACTAACCATGTCCTCTGAACCCCTTGCCGCACAAGGGCTAGAGCAAAGCGAACAATCGTCCGTTAACAAAAAGTAAATCGGGGGAGGGGTGGCGGGGGTTTTCATTGTTAACCCCACTCTCACGCGCGGCGCAGAAATTTCAGAAATAAAATTTTTTGGAGAACACGAATGCGAAACTCAGTTGCAAAACGTTTACGTAAAAAAGTTGCGAAGATCATGAAGCTTCAAAATAATCTGCTTCCATTTATGCGAGTGTTTCGGCGCATGAAAAAGAATTACAATTTAGGACTTATTTCGGCGTAATTTTTTTACTTCCTTACTCTATTAATAATAGATTTAATCTAATATGAAACGATTCGGCACGATCAACTTCTGTGACATGGATTTCCAGCACCCGCATGGTGAGCGTGATGCTATTGTGTGGGGTGAGATGCGCTGGCGTGAGCTCATGAGTGGAGGCAAATACTGCACTTGTGAGATCTGCGGGGAAACGCTTTATTATGCCGAAGAGTAAGCCGCAGGAAGAACACCTCGATTTATACCCATTCCTTGCTGAAGACCCCATGCTTTGGGGAAAGATGTACTTCAAGCACCATTTCAGGCTCAAAACGCCGCCCTTTCATTTCATTATGGTCGATGCAGCGATGGAGTCCAGGCAGTTAGCTGTTGCAGCCCCTCGTGAGTCGGCGAAGTCGACCATGCTTGTGTTTCTCTACCCGTTTCATGCCATCGTGTTCAAGAGGAAACGTTTCATCGTGATCATATCGAATACGTTTAAGAAAGCCGCGATGCAGCTGGAGTCTATCAAGGCAGAAATAAGGGAGAATCAGGAGTTTCGTCAACATTTTCCCGGCATCGAGATCATTAAGGATGCGGAAGGCGATTCGATTATCAAGCATCCCGATGGCTTCAAGACGCTTGTTCTATGCCGTGGCGTAGACCAAATCGGCTCCATACGTGGCGTGAAGTTTGGAGCTTACCGGCCCGACCTTATCATCGGAGACGATATGGAAGATGACGAACTTGTACGCTCGATTGAGCGACGCTTCCAATTACAGGAAGACTTCGATACGGCGCTCATTCCAGCCGGTGAAAAGGGTGTCTGCCAATACATATTCGTTGGAACTATTCTGCATGATGATTGTCAAATGGCGAAACTCGCCTCAAAGGAGCATTACCATGAGTATTCAAAAATATTCTTCCGCGCAGGGGAAAACTGGGGTAAGCCCAATGTTCGCTCTCTTTGGCCGGAAAAGTGGAGCCTGGATTACTTGCGTGAGCTCGAACGCACGAAACCGTCTGTCTTTGCGAAAGAATACCAAAACGACCCTGTTGCCGGAGCAAACGTCCGGTTCAAGAAAGAAGACTTCAGGTACTGGAAAGCAGAAGGACAAGACTATGTGCTATTTGATCGAGATAATCGCCCCATCTCCAAAGGCTCCCTCAAAGACTGCCGCGCTGCCATCGCGTGCGACCTCGCGTGGAAAGAAAAACGAGAGTCAGACTCGTCGGTCCTCATGCCCGGCCTCATTACGCCAGACTCGGAAATCCTGCTCGAATCCTACGTCACTAAAAAAGGAATGAGACCGGAAGAACTAGCCGAGCATCTGTTCGTAATGTCTGAACACCTGGAGAAGTTAACGAGCGGTACGGTCAAGGTCGGTTTCGAAAAATCAGCCTTAGAGAACGTCGTGCAGTACATTTTGAAACGCGAGATGAAAAAGAGAGGGAAGTTCCTTCTTACCGAGGAACTCGTATGGGACGCTGACAAGATTAGGCGTATAGAGATCAGGTTGCAGCCGCGTTACGCCCAACACGTAATGTACCACAAGCGAGATATGGGCGAGCTGGAGTACCAGCTAACGCGCTTCCCATACGGCGCGCATGACGATCTGGCCGATGCAGCGCAAGGTTTGGTTCAGCTTCTCCAGTACCCCAAAGCCGCTTCCTCCCCCCATGCTGAAGAAGATGAATTTGAGCGCGTCAGGCGCATCATGATAGAGACCAAGAAACCGCATCTTGCCGTCCAAAAGCGTACTCATAAGTATCCCGGAAAGCATAAATGGTTCGAAGTTCCAGCCGGTCTCTCGTTTAGATAAAAATCTTCTATTATACGATAAAAATCTCTTGACATGCGATAGTTATCTTCCGTAACACTATTTATCCGTGAGCGAAAAACTCTCCAAAGAGCAACTTCATAGTTTGCGCAATGAAATCCGCATGGCTGAAAAGGTCAATGAGGATAAGCTGCTTCCGCAGATGCGGGAAGCGATGGAGCGCTACACAGGAAAGCATGTTCCCGCTATCGCATCAAATTGGGACATCATCCTAAACGAACTTTACCCGATTGTGCAGTACGAACTTCCTTCTATTTATTTCCGCAATCCTAGAGCCTTCCTGAAGCCGCGCAACAAGAATTACATTGTAAAAAGGCGTGACCCGCTTACCGGAAACATGGTTCCCGTCGTAATGGACTCGAACAAGTCGGCTAAGACGCAGGAAGCGATTCTGAACTATACCGTTTCTCAGATTCGTTACAAGGAAGAGGTGCGTAGGTGCCTCTTAGACGCCCTTATCTTTAAGCATGGAATCCTGTGGCACGGCTACAAGGGTGAGTTTGGAATGACGGAGGAGCAATCTATATATATTCAGGATGAGAAGGTGTTCGTGCGCAGGCTTTCTCCTCGCCAGTTTCTCTTTGACCCGTCTGTAACGATTGCGAATCTTGATGAAGCGCGCTGGATTGCGCGTGTGTTTGAAGTGCCTTTACAGGATTTAAAGGAAGACGACACGCTTGATGTTGACCCTAAACTTAAAGGGCAGCCGGGTTACAACGTAACGCTTGATATGGATAAACCGAGTCCGATGGGGAACGGTGGATTTGATACGAAGGTGCTCAGTTCACGTTCTAAAACACTCCTTGATTATACGGATGAGGAATACAAGAAGGGGCTTGGCGGACGCTTCGCCCGCGTTTACGAGATTTTGCGAAGACCTTCAAAGAAAGAGAAGCGTTCCGGTAGTAAAGGGAACATTATTCTCTATACGCCGGAGCAGGAAAAGCCTTTGCGTCAAAACGCATGGCCGTATAAGGCGGAAGGCTGGCCGGGCAAGGTGCTCATGTTTAACGAAGTGCCTGACCAAATATTCGGCATGGCTGATACGGAAGTTTTTGGCGAGATTGTGGATCATAAGAACCTGATTGTGAATATGCAGCTCAGGAATGCGCAGTGTAACTCCAAGGTCGTTATTCTGTTTGATAAAACGAATATGGATGAGCAGACAGTGGCGCGCATTGAATCGGGTGAGCAGCAGATCATTGGCGTTGAGGGAGCTGCGACAGGAAAGATTGCGATTGCGACTCCTGGCGGTCAGGCATCGGGTGAGTTGTATATGCTTGATGGCCGTATTCAGCAGAATTTAGATGAGAAGTCGGGTGTGAATGAGATTCGGAAAGGTGTTTTGCGGTCCGGCGAAGAGTCTGCCTATTCTGTGAAGCAGCGCGTGGCTGGTTCTTCAGCCCGTCCAGCGTTCCGGCAGGATTTAATGAGTGATTTCTTGAAGGACTCTCTTCTATATATAAACCAGTTGCTGAAACAGTTTCTTCCGTATGAGGAAGCGGTACGCATTACGGGTAGCTTAGACACGCAGTGGTCGGAAAAGCCATCGAAGGAAGAGGTTCAGGCAGATGTAGATGTTGAGATTGATGTGATCTCGATGCTTCCTGAGAATCCGGAAAAGGAGATTCAGGAGTTACAGGCTGTGCTTAACCTTATGTTTGAGGCAATAAACAATCCTGGCATTTTCCAGAAACTTCAGCAGGAAGGTAAGACGTTCAACATATCGCCAATCATTGAGAATTTGCTTTTACGTCTTAAGATTCGTGACCCTGAAGTATTTCGTTCTATTAGACCGGAAGAGTCCGAAGGATTCGCATCCGTAGCTGAGCTTCGTGCGGCTCAGGCGAATACGGAAGCGGCTCTTATGGGCGCTCCTCCTCCTTCTCCGCCGGCTGAAGGGCAAGATCATGGCGCTCGCCTCAGTGTTTACATGGCTGTGAAGAAGATCTTTGAGTTAGAAGGTCGCGTTTCAGACATGCTTAATGAGCTTATCATGGTGCAGTCACAACTTGCTGAGATGGAAGCTGAGAAGAATGCGCCAAGAGAAGGGCAGCCGGTACGATTAAAGGCTCCGGGCGTTGAATCTGTCGGTACGCTGTGAGTGAGTGGATTCTTACGATAGGAACTCCGAGCATGATGTGCCTGGAATGCAGCGGTGTGATGTATGCGCGTATACTGCCAGGTTTTTATGACTGTGATTGCGGAAAATCTTATAACGCATGGATGGACGGACTAAACTAATGGCCTTCGGAATCATCATTAAAGGTAAGGAATCTCGCAAAGGATTTTTCCCGCACTATAACAGTGCGATGGGGAAGTATATCCATACGAAGGAAGATTACAGGAATGAAATGAAAAAGGGCGGATATGTTCCTTACGACCCAAAAGTGGAGCCGAAGAAGAAGCCGTACAAAGTATCTGATGATACTCGCAGTCTCGTGAAAGCGATCAAGCGGCAATCAGACTCTAAAGGTAATTTTAATCCAAGTGGAAGTTTAAAAGGTGAGTTGAGAAGGCGCGGAGCTCTTAAAACGAAGGATGAGATTAGTCAGATTGAAAAGAAGGCTAAGGAATACGGAGCACTTTAAATGAGAATGAAGAAATCATCTTCAAAAAAAGCGTATACGGTTCCTCTTCCGAGAAGAGACAGTGGATTTTACGGGCATTATGACCCGAAAGTGTATAAGTCTCGGCCTATCAAAACGAAATCTAACTTAAAGGGACGGTAATTTATGTCTGCATTATTAACAGGGCTTGCAAATATTGCTGCGATCAAAGCCGGAGACAAGCTCTTTGGCGGTGATCAGGTCAGAAAAGTTGTGCTTGCGGGTATGGGTGGCAGCGGAGGCGGCACTGCAACTCCTCCTCTCAAAATTGACGGTGGATTCTATGGTCACTACGACCCTAAAGTTTATAAAGCAAGACCCATCAAGACAACCTCTAACACGAAAGGTAAATAATTATGTCACTTGTTATCGGAAAGAACGGACAGAAGGTAAGCAAAGAACGCAATATTAAAACAAGCGTAAAACTGTTTGATCGTAAATCGGACACGTTTACTACCTCGGCTCCTGCTAAGAAAATTAAGATTAATGGAGCTCCTAAGTCCGGGAGAATGTGATTGTTTTCATCTGTAAGAATTGCGGAAGTTTTTCTTACAGTAAAGAGGTGGGTGAATGTTTAAGGTGTGGATGGAGCGAGAAAACTAAATGAGATTTATCGAAATTCTTCCTGGGGAGTCTTTGAGCGTAGACTGTATTCAGTATTTCTGTAAACAGGAAGATGGTTCAACGTTTATTTACACAAAAGATGGCGTTGAGCTTGAGACGGTAATTTCGTATGAGATATTTCAGGAGCTTGTGAAGGAGCGGCAAGTAAGCGCGCTTGATCAGAACCAGACATTGTATGCAATGCAGAAGAGTCTCGATCAGATTGCCAAGTATCAGCAGGTGTTTAGGCCGTAATGAAAGCGTGTTTGGAGTGCTCAGCTCCAGTCGAAGAAGAAGGAAAGTGTTACTGTAGGCGTCACAGCTATTTGGAGTAAGACGCACGTTCGAGCCGGTTTATTCTTTATAAACCGTTTTTGATTTTTATGCTTTTTATGCTTTTGTTTTTACGCCGCCGCTTTTCAGGCGGCGCGCTATACCAAGGTAGTTCGTGAAGTAAAACTCTCCTGCTGATCACAGGTTGAGATAACCAAAAAAGCTAAGCCCTAAACGTTTAGGCGCAGTTAGAGGAATAAGGGACGGGTTGGTCCATCAACCTTTTCAGTCACCCCAAACTCTTCTGCGCCTTCTTTTTTGGTCAAAATAAATTAACCAAGTAATACCGGAGGATTCAATGTCATCACAAACTGTGCCACAACCTACGGCGCAAGAGCCTACTAAGCAACAAGCGGCTCCAACGCAAGGAAGCCAGTCTAATCAGCAGCCGCCCGTTCAAGAAACTAAACATTCGCCAGTCAAGACTGACGATTTACTTAAACGCATGTCTCCTGAGCAGAAGAAGGAATCTGCATCACAGGCTCAGGAAGAAACGCTCTACAACTCCTCCGACATTGAGAAGATTCAAGATCCGGTTGCAAAGAAGGTTGTTCAAGATCTCTACAAGCATTTTGAGAAAGGTTTCAATAAAAAATTTATGGAAGTAGCAGAAAAGGAAAAGGCGGTATCGCAACGCCTTGAGGAGCTGACGCGACAGCAGGAGTGGTCTCCTGAACGTGTGCAGCAAATCCTTCAAGACCCTCGTTTTGTTGCTTCCGCACAGGCTCTTGCTCAGAGCCAGGCTCCGGGAAACTGGACTGGTACAACTGAGGAATGGTCTGCATTAAGTCCGACTGAGAAAGCGGCATTTCAACAGCTGGAAGGAAAGGTTAACAGCCTACTTGCTTCCAACAACAAAATGCAGGTTGCTCAGTTCGACAATCAAATCAGAGAGAAGTATCCCGACTATGACCCTACGCAAATTGATAAGTTTGCAGAAGATTTTGATCGTGGTCAAATCGACACTGCAAAACTTAGGGAGCTTGTTCACAAGGGGCTCAACTTTGAGCGCTACATGGAACGCACCTATCAATTCGGAATACAAGACGGTCAAAGTCAATTCAAAGAAAAACTTAACGGTTCAACCGAAATAGGTTCGAACGGTCTTACGACAGGGGAAGATAAGCCAAAGATGGAACCTGGCGAACAACCGCGAAACTATTTCAAGCGTCTCGCTCTCTTTAATCTACAGAAACAGAAGCAAGGCGCATTACCTCGCAAATAGGAGTTTTAAACAATGGCAAACGAATTATTCATCCCGTCCACGATTGATGCGTCGCTTGCGACCTCAATCGCCGATTACTCGAAGACAGCGACGGATAACGTATACAACTCTAATGTCGTGCTTAAGATTTTGAATGAACGCAAGCGCCTCATTAACGGAGGTGTATCTGTTGTCTACACGCTCATTAAATCTGACCAAAACAACGGCGGTTTCTATCTCGGCGCAACTCAGCTGAATACAACTCAGTCTGACGCTGAGACGCTTGTTGAGTTTCGCTGGCAGAACCTGTACGAGCCGATTCAGCTAACCCGCGATGAGGAACGCATCAACTCCGGCGATGAACACAAAATCATCGATCTTGTTGGCGAGAAGGTTCAGCGCGCAGAGTTAGCCGTTTCGAAACGCGCAGAGCAAGCCATGTCCACTCCGACTGCTAATGCCAACAACCTCGCTGACCTCGAAACAATGGTCAATACAGGAACCTTCGGCACTATCGCAGGCGGAACTGACACGTTCTGGCAAGCGACCGTGACGACTTCAGGCTCTTTCGCAGCTCAGGGTTTAACCGACCTTGCTACGGCTGAGTACGCTGTCGCATCAAGCGCCACAAGCGATAACGTCACAATCCACATCACGAATAAGACGAACTTTCAGCGTTTTGAAGCGACCCGGCTTCCTTTGGAGCGCATCTCCAACGGCAACCTGACCGCTAATGCTGGTTTCAAGAACCTGACCTTTAAAGGCACACCCGTCGTGTACGGAAACTTTATCGGTTCCGGTCTCTGGTTCGGTCTGAACATGAACTATGTGGACTATAACGTTGACAGCGAGACCGACTTTGCGATGACTCCGTTTATGATGCCTGTGAACCAGACTGCTAAAGTCGCGTTCATTCTGCATCGTACAACCGGACCTGTCACAAACAACAGGCGGCGTCAATTTAAACTGCAATCTATCACAGCGTAAGAGGAGGCATAAATGGCAATCGCAACCTCTAACGTTAAGCAGCAGAGCGGCGGAAGTCTGAACTTCTTAGCGGGCGACTGGTCAAGCGCGGTGGGTGATGATAGCGGAACTGTGACTGTGGGCGGAGCGCGTGTTTATTTCGCTCAGTTTTCAGCGCAGGATTCGGTCACTGGCGAGCTTGCGAGCGTTCCCTGGACAGCTTCAACCTCTGGCGCTTTGACGACCGTAACTTTCTATCCGCATGACGCGGTAAGTAGCGGAAGATTTCTTATCGCATACGCATAACTCAATCAATCGGCCTGGGACTGGAGGCGCGGTAATCCGCGTCCAAGTTACAGCCTAAAGGAGATTCAAAATGCAGATTCAGCAACTTAATCGTACTAACTCCGAAGTGGTGAAAGTCCTCTTCAAAAACGTAGATGGCGGTGGCTCTATCACGACCGGTATGGGCGTTTCTTGGTGCCAAGCTGGCGCTTCCATTGATGCGTTGTCTGCCGTGTTATATGCAGCAGCCAATCAAGAAGGTTTCATCGGCGTGTCCGAATCTGACGTTCCCATTAACGGGTACGGATTTGCGACATGCTGGGGTCTTGCTAACTCTGTGCTCATTTCGCACGTTGGCAGCTCCATCACGATTACGGCGGGAGACTTCTTGAAACCGGGCGCAGTGCCTGGAACTTTCTTCAGCTCGCTCACTGATCAAGCGGTCAGCACGCTGTTCTATCGTTACGTCATTGCAGCTTCCACTCCCGTTGCAGTTTCGACTATGGCTCAGTCGTATTGCAAGGGTTTAGTGCGCGCAATCTAAGGAGAATTATATGGCCTGGTGGGACGGTTGGACTGAAGAAGACGTAGTGAAGTTTGAACTTACTCCAACCTCCCACCTTGTCATAGATGGGAAAGAGATTCAAGTGCATCGCTGTGAAACATGCGGTGTGATCGTTACGAATAATCCTGAGCATTTACCAAAGCACGGCGGCCACAAAGTCAGGCAGCCGGTTTGTATTAAACGAGATGAAGTGGAACTAATCATTAAGGGGGCATTGTGAGTCAAGAAGAAGGAAAGGTTGTAAAGGTAGCGATTTGTATTCCGAACGAGGGTTCTCCTCCGTGCAAATCCTATACGAACCGCTTAGAAAACTTCTTCTATCTTGGAACGCTGCAAGAGCGTGGCATTCAAGAGAAACGTAATCCTCGTTTTGAATTCCACTTTATTGATTTAGGTCGCATCTTCACACCGCTTGCGCGTGAAGAGGCTGCAAAGCTCGCGCTCGAAATCGAAGCCGATTACCTCTTCATGATTGATGATGATATGACTTGTCCCAACGAACTTTTTGAGAGGCTGTATGCGCACCAGGTTGATATGGTGGCTCCTCTTGCTTTCACGCGCAACTTTCCTCATAAAGCCGTCATTTACGAGATTGAAGACGGATGGGACCCCGTAAGCCAAACTCCCTACTTCATTAATAGGCACGTAGATAAGTACCCGAAAGACTGCCTCATCGAATGTGATGCGGTTGGGTTCGGCGCAGTCCTTATTAATATGAAGGTAGTTCGCGCAATTCCGGCTCCCCGATTCATGTGCTCCTCTGGCACCGGCGAAGACGTTCTTTTCTGCCACAAAGCCCGCAAAGCTGGCTTCCGCGTGTTTATGGACACAGCAACGAAGCTTGGTCACTTGTCGCACCCTATAGAAGTTACAGAAGCTTACGTTGAGAAGGTGCGTAAAGAAATGAACTATCAAGACTCTAACGCAATGGGTCATAAGCGAGAACCCATGAAGTGGGAAGCGGGTTCCGCTCATCTGGTGCTCGGATGAAGCCGGTTCTTTCTATCATTATCCCGACTTGGAATAATCCGCAGTTCCTCAATCCGTGCATTGCTTCCATCATGAAGACAAGCGTTATTGATAGTGGAATTGCAGAAATCATCGTTGTCAATAACGGAGATCAACCCATTCAGGAGTTTCCCGGTCTTCGCGTTATTAAGACTGGACAAAACCTTGGTTGGGAAGGCGGTCTTAAAGCCGGGCTTGAAGCGTCCGATGCGCCTTTTGTCTGCTTCCAGAATGATGATACGTTCATCCCCGTCGTGTCTCAGGCTCTTTTTTACTCGCGTCTGCTCAGTAATTTTAGAGACCCTAGCGTTGGAGCTGTAGGTCCATCAACAACTACGGCAGCCGGTCTCCAGTCAATCTATCACCCCAATATACCCGTTACTTTTTCAGAACTACGATGGATGATTTTCTTTTGCGTCATTGTGAGGCGTTCTGCTTTAGATGCGGTCGGAGGTATTGATGCGTCCCTTCCTGGCGGTGATGATTTCGATCTCTCTATTCGTCTCCGTAAAGGCGGCTACAGACTCGTTTTTGACCCAAGTGCTTTTATTATTCATCACGGTTTCAAGACAGGAGAGCGTGTTCGAGGAACATCTGATCGTGCGGGTGGCTGGAACTCCAAAGAAATGAGTGAAGACACAAACAAAGCGCTTATCCGCAAACACGGCTTTAAGGAGTTTTTTACATCTATTTCGCAGCAGCTCATAACTTATTGCAATATGAACACAGTTCCAGAAGACATTGAAGGAAACTTAATTCGCTCCCTCGTAACGCCTGAAGATAAAGTCCTTGAACTTGGCTGCGGATTTCGCAAAACAGTTGAGCAGTCTGTTGGAATTGATCGTGTTCCAAAAGGCGAAAAGATTCCGCTTCTCCCATACTCAAATGAACGCTCTGTAGCTGATATGGTGGCCGATGTCTCAAAACCGCTTCCGGTAAAGGATTCCTCATTTGATGTCGTGATTGCGCGGCATATTCTTGAACACATCATCAACCCTGTAGAAACACTTCGTAACTGGATGAAAGCTCTCCGTCCTGGAGGAAAGCTAATTATCGCTTGTCCTGATGAGGAAGTAACATCTGGGATTCCGCTTTCCTTCGATCACCTTCACGCTTTCACGATGTCGAGTCTTAAATCAATCGCTGAAACGCTTGGGCTTAGTCAAACATTTGCGCAATCGACAGGGAACGGAATCAGTTTCGTGTCCTGCTTTGAGAAGCAGGTTGATATTTCGTGTCCTTCCACATGGGTCTCAACAACCGGAGAGGAAGTAACATGCTCAGAATAGCCGTTTGGTATGAGTCTCAACTTGGCAGAAATGACGGAAATCCGCTTTACGTCGATTCGTTCTTGCAACGCACACAACATTTCTGCGACGTAATGCTGCGCCGAAACCAGAACAAGTCTCTGATTCGAGCCTTCCCAAACTCCAAGAATCTATTAGACCCGCGCGCTGAAGAAATGGCGAAATGGATTCTTGAGAACTTAGATTCAGACGGCATTGAAGTTGTGCATCTGCGTCCTCAAGGAAATGAATTCAAGCAATATGGTCAGTTTGATATGCACGTTTGGGTTGATTGGGGAGAAGACGGACTAACAGGAGTCCTGCCCTATGAATGCTCATTCCCGTCAGGTGCTCCAATCGTTTATTGGGCGTCAGATACTCATTTGGGCTATGACTATCGCCTAAGCGTCGCAAAGAAATCTGATCTCGTATTCTGCGCTCAGAAGGATGCGGTTGAGCGTATGAAACAAGACGGCTTGACTGCTCCCGTCTACTGGCTGCCTCACGCTTTCGAGCCCTTGGCCTATCCTAAATTCAACATGGCTTCAAAGAAATATGATGTCGCGTTCGTGGGTCATGTCAATTCGGAGAATCGCTTGGAATCCTTGGACCGTCTTTTCCGAGAATTTCCAAACTTTTTCTTTGGGCAACGCAGATTTGAAGCCGCTAGTGAGATTTTCGCAAAGTCACGCATCTCGTTCAATGTAGCCATGAAAGATGATGTCAATATGCGCTGCTTCGAAATTATGGGTTCCGGCAATTTCCTCATGACTGACCGCATCTCCTCCATTGAAGACATCTTCGTTGACCGTAAACACTGCGTTCTTTACGACAACTTAGACGATCTTGTTCTGAAGGTTCGCTATTACCTGGAGCACGAAGAAGAGAGAGAAGCGATTGCGAAATGTGGATATGAATACGCCATGCAGAAACACACAATTTATCACAGAGTTCTCGAAATGTTTAATCAAGCCAAAGCGAATGGACTAATCAAGGAGGCTATTCATGCAAGGAGTTGAGATTTATAAGAAGCAGCAGGGAACAGCAGAGGCAGCCAACGGAGCAGTTGACGCTTCGGTTATTGCTGCGCCTGGAGCTGAAAAAAAGCTGCGCATCAAGAAAGCAATCGTGCAAGTAACGGTCGCGGCGGTTGGAGGAGGCGGTGAAGTTGCTCTTGAAGATGGAGCTGGCGGAACTCGCTTCTTTGAAGCTGATGCAGATGCGGTTGGAGTTTACTTGGTGGACTTTGGAGACGAAGGCTACGACTTGTCCGCAAACACTGTTCTTAACGTAACCGTTGACGGCGCAGCTACAACGCAAGCAACAGCTCGTTGCACCGCAATCGCAGTGATTCTGCCATAAATAAAAGGAGAAATAAATGCCTACATGGATTTCTAAAGGCGGTAAATGGTTTCCGGCAAAAGAGTTTGCAGTTAATCCGAACTTCACAATAGAAGATCAATCCGCTGGTCGTAAGCCTGTTTACGAAGGTCCAGACCGAGCAGCGCAAGAAATTTTAGAGCAAGAAGGCGTGGAATATCTTGGTCAGGATTTTCGCATGAATCCAGATCTGATTCGGCAATCGCGTGAATTGGGATTTAAGTCTGTTGATGAATATTTGAGCGTTATGCACGGTGTTGAAACTAAGAAGATTGAAGAAGAGGCTGAAAAAAAAGCTGAAGTTGTAAATCAGCACAAGAATCCTTCTCGCAAGAAATCAATTAAAGAAGTTGCCGGTGGAGAAGATCGTTCCGGAAAAGGTCAACATCGTTACGGTGATTTCGGAGACCCTTCAGACGTTCCTAACCAGGCATTAAAACAGAGGGCGTAAAGTGCCAGCAGTTACGGTCTCAGCCACAACGTCAACTGAGATAGTTCCCGCTGATTACAGTAGGGTGCTTGTCGTAATCACAAACACGCACGCAACTTCAAAGCTCTATGTTGCTTTCGGGTCCGATGCAACTGCGAATGATGCCTACATTGCAGCGGGAGGAAACATGACCTTGGCCGGAGATCGCATCTTCAAGGGTGCGATTAACGGCCTTTCGTCTTCTGGAAACTTAACAGCTCAATACAGTAAGTCCAGCGCAGGCTCATGACAGATTTCAGAATTGAGAATCCAGCAGTTCCGTTTACGATTGATATTGGAGATGCAATAGGCTCAGGCACGTCTGGCTCTGTCCTCTATGTCGATTCCTCTGGAAATCTCGCGCAGCACAATCCCGGCCTCACCTACAACGGCAGCGGTGAACTGACACTTGGCGATGGGTCCACCGTCAACGGCTCGTTTCTCATCAAAAGTGGAAGCCGAACCATGTTTCAATTTGACAACACGGATAACGGAACGCTCACAATTCGGGCCGCTTCTCCACACGGACAAACACTCTCGATCCAGGCCAGGAATCCAAGTTCTGGAAATCCAGGTTATGTCTCTAATAGCGGGTTTAGCATTTCATTAGCCGGAACACGGTTGCTGGACTTTTCCATTGATAACAACGGCGTAAGAATGCGCGAAATATTGCTGGGCGGTGGCAGCATCATTTTCGAAGCGAAAGACTCAGCCTCAAAGGCCGGGGTGTTCCGTGGTGTTTCGTCTCAAACGGCGGCGTTGATCCAGCTCCATGGAGTGAGTTCAACATCCACAGCGCGGGAACAAGTTGACATAGATACCGCCTGGGCCACTTCAACAGACGCTTCACGAAAAGCGCGTGGAATATTTCGAGTTTGGGATACAGCGGCAAGGGAAGCGATACGGATTGAAGCAAGTGGATCAGCGCCTATGATTGGATTTTTGGGAGCCGCTGCCGTTGCGCGTCCAAGCGCATACACGCCAAGCAATGTGACCACTGACCGCAGCTATGACGCAAACGCAACAACGCTTGATGAGCTGGCAGATGTCGTCGGAACGCTTATTCAAGATTTGCAAGCATACGGGTTGCTCGCATAATGGCTACCTTCGGAGAAATTTCATCTAATTTAGTAGTAGGAGCAGGACAAAGCGTTCGCAGGAATGCACAAGATTCAGAATTTGAAGCCTATACACCTTCAGCCGGTGGAGCTGGACTTGGTTATGCCTTAACAGTAACAGCTGCTAATTTAGCGACCACTACGGACGCTCAAACAATCTATTTCGGTTCTCTCGCTGGCGTAGCGCCATCCTCCACAGCGGCCATTTCACGCATTTACATTCCAAAGACCGGAACGATCAAAGTTGCTCAGATCGTAGCTCATGCAGCAACCGCAGGAACCGGAGAAAGCTGGTCTTTGTACGTTCGTCTTAACAACACGACCGACACACTCATTCAAACTGTTGCATCAACGGCAGCGTTCAGAACCTGGATAAACACGAGCTTAAGCATTGCGGTCGTCGCAGGTGATTACATCGAAATAAAAAGCATCAATCCAACATGGGCCACAAACCCGGCTAACGTCCGTTTCGGCGGCGTTATTTATATTGAATAAGGAGATCTAAATGCCACAGAACGTTGTTAACAAAAGAAGAAACATCGCTACAAACGCGGTTATTTACGCCACTCAATTAGCTGACGCAATTAATGGATTAAAAGAATTGCAAGTTGAGCGAAATGAAATGGGAGCTGGTGGCGCATACGAACAAGCGGACTTCGATGATACAGACCTCACGCACTTAACGCCCTACATTACTGAAGTGTTGCTGGGGGATGTTACAAACAACTTCAAAGCCACATTTGATGTCGCGCTTAATAAAGCAATTTTGATGCAGGCTCGAAAATGATCGATTTCACTGATAAGGAAAAGCAATTTCTCATTAATCTACTGAAACAAGTCGGAGTAACAGCGATGCAACCGGACGCTTTAGAAGTGGTTACACACGTAAAAGTAATTACAGAAAAGCTAAATGGCCGATCTTCTTCTAAAAAAATAAATTCAGGCGTATCAAATTAGAAAATGTCATCTCACTGGGAAGGTGGTGAAAGGAGAAAGCAGTTTGCGGATATGGACCAGATTAAAAAGGACTTGTCTGATACTCGCACAGATGTAGCGATCTTAATCAACAAGGTTGATGCTAATCATGAAAGTCTAAGAAAAACAGTTATTCATATTGAAGAACTTCTTGAGAAACATAACAAGACTCTTTACGGAAACGGCATCGAAGGTCTCACAAGTAAAGTCAGGCGTTTAGAAGATAAGAAGAACGATTTAAAAGATCACACGAACGCTGACCGCTGGGCTTTTGGACTTATCATCACGATTCAATCAGCGATTTTGCTCAAACAGTTTTGGCCCCACTAACCAGGAGGAATCATGGATAAGATTCTGAGTTTCTTAGCAGGAAAGAAGACCTACATCATCGCCGCGATTATGGCTGTGCTTGTATTTGCTAAGTACGCCGGTTTCATTGATCAGTCAACTTATGACCAGCTCGTTGCGCTTCTTACAGGAGCCGGTCTCGCCACGCTCCGGGCGGCAATCAAGTGAGGGGCGTCGTACTGATCGCATTCCTAAGTTTGGCTGGATGTGCCTGGTTTCAGGAACAGCGCATGAATGTCGCCGAGTGCTTTGCGGATACCGCGTGCCGTACTGAAGCGGTTGAACGCTCAAAAGAATACGGGCAACGAGCTGAAGATGTGGCTTCTTTATCCGGTGTTCCGTGGGCTGGCAAAGCGGCAAAGGCAGGAGTCGGATACGCGAGTCTTGTCGTACTCCTGTCAACGCTTGGCGCTGCAATAAGGAAGAAGAAGAGGAGTTCCTAATGGCGATGACTTTGGGAGGAATTGCGCGAACTGTTGGACTCTTGATTCTCATTATCGCAGCCATTGCATCTGCCGCAATAGATTTCTCAAAAGGCGGCTCTGTCTGGGGCTGGTTCAAGATCAGTGTGGCAGTAAACGTCCTTGTGTTCGAGCTTGCTTACTTCATAAAGCGAGGCAAGACGATATCAACGAAATACAAGGATTTCATTATGAAGCATCCATTCTGGGGATACTTCAGCCTCGCCCTCTTTGCAATCGCTCTTGCAGGACTCATCCTTCACCTGGCGGTTTGGTGATGGAGTTTAAAGAACGGCGGAGAAACACTGTGGACAAAAATACTGAGGCGTTCGTTTTGGTCCTTACTAAGAACAACTGCCTCTCTTATATTTGCAATACCTGCGGAAGCAATGACTTTATTTTGCTTGCAGTTAATAACCGGCCTTGTTGTCGCCCTTGTGCTTGGGGTCCGAAACCCTCTAAAAAGAAGGACTGATAATGGGTGAATGTCCAAGATGTGATTGTATTTGCACTGATTGTCTTAACGATATGCACTGCCTTAGCGAGAAATGTCTTGCGGGTATTGTGCTAAGAGACCTGGTGGATTGATATGAGCTTACTTTTTAGTGATCTAAAAACTGAGGTTAAGCAAAGAGCAACTCAGGGACAAAGCGGAACGGAGTACAACACAACTACAGATAATATCGTAAACTCATCTTTATTCCGTGTTGGGCGCGAATGTAACTGGAGAAACCTCCGCAGAAAAGCAACTATTACGACTGAAGCTGAATACTCAACAGGAAGCGGAGCTGTAAGTGTTACGGAAAACTCCAACAGCGTCACGATTACAGGCGCAGCACTCATTACGAACGGTATTCAAGTAGGGCGCCGCATTGAGCTTGGCGGATCAAGCAAAACTTTCACAATCGCAACAATTACGGGTGAAACCACCCTAACAGTTTCTCCAGCCTACGATGGGACTACTTCTACAACCCAAACATACAAAGTATATGGACGCGAGGAGTACAACGTTCCTATTCAGGCTGGCAGAATTTCAATGTTGTGGCACGAAGACTACGGGTATCCGTATGTCATGCACTACGTAACGGATGAGGATTTCTACGGAAGCGGTGTCACAATCGAGGAAGGAAATACCCCCCTCTACTGGCGTCAGTGGGGAGAAGATAACGTTATTGAACAGCCGCTTGAGGCAAGCGTGCTCAGAGTCTACTCTTCATCTGCTTCTGATACCTCTGTTACGATCACAATAACCGGCATCGTAGCTGGCTATCCTGACCAGGAGACAATCACGGTTACGGGAACAGGTGCCGTAAGTGGGTCCAAATCCTTCTCCAAGGTTGAGCGTGTATCCAAGGCGTCATCCTCTGTTGGCCGCATTACAGTTGACGCAAACTCTTCCAATACGATAGTCGCTGTCCTTCCGGCTGGCGATGCGACTAGCAATATCATGTACAAGAAACTTCAAATCTGGCCTCTTCCAACTCGCGTCTTCAATATCAACGTCGAATATTACAAAGACCCTTGGCGCTTAGTGAATGATGGAGACATTCACGAACTTGGTCAAGAATTTGACGAAGCGATCATCCTTCTTTCCGTTTCTAAGATTATGGCCTATCAGGGCAAAACAAAAGACGCTGACAAATACTTTGGGTTCTACTCTGATGAGATCAAGAGCCTTAAAAAGAAGAACGCAGATATCGCTCCCTGGAATCCGCGTTTACTTAAACCGAAAGAATCCAGAAGTTTGACGAGCGGAAAAGTTCATAAATATCTTGGGTATGGACAATTGGGCGGTCAATTTGGACCTGTGGCTTAATTTTTTATGTTAAACGACCTATTAATAATAGTTTTAATCCTAACCGCAGTAATTATAGCGGGGAGCTTTGAATGAGCGGATTAGATTACACATCGCGCAGCTTTGCGTTTGGAGTTATCAGGAATACGGGCGGTCTTAATTCAACAAGTTCTCCGCTCAATGTCGCTGACAACGAATCAACCGATTGCCAAAACATCGATTTTAACAAGTTTGGTTCAATTTTGAAGCGAAACGGTTATGCCACGCTCAACTCGTCTGCTTTCAATTCGGGCGCAACATGGACAAGCCTTTTTTGGTTCGAGCTCAGCTCCGGAACTAACTATCTGATTGGTACGTGTGGAAATAAGTTTGCAAAAATGGATGACCTTGACGGAACGTGGGATGACGTGACGGGTGCTGTAACAATCACAGCAGGGAACAATAATCACTTCACATGGACCAGCTTCCTCGACACAGCGATTGGTACGAACGGAGTCGATGCCCCAATCAAGTGGACTGGCTCCGGAAACGCAGCCGCAGCGGATGTTCCGACCGGCCTCACAAAAGCGAAGTTTGTTGAGACTTGGAATCGTTACACGTTTTATGCAAACGTTACAGTTAGCGGAACAGCGCATCCGACCCGCATTTACTACTCGAATATTGATTCCGTTTCCACATGGACCTCTACTGACTTCAGGGACGTGAACAAGAATGATGGGCAGGACATAACGGGTCTCAAAAAGTTGGGCGACCGTCTCGTTATTTATAAGGAGCGCTCCATCTGGGTTGCTCAGTTTACGGGCGACTCTGATATTCCTTTCGTTTTTACTCCAACACCCTCTCATGTCGGCTGCGTCTCGGGCCATTCCATTCAAGAAGTCGATAACGGACACGTCTTTCTTTCTACGGACGGCTACTACTATTTTGATGGATGGAACGTTTACAAGCTTTCTGACCGAATCACGACCACGCTCACGACCACACTAGAACCTAACCGATTTGCAAACTCAGTATCATGCTATCAGAAAACGAAGAACCGCTATTGGGGCTCTCATTCCATCGCTGCCGCATCAACACATGCCAGATGCGTAACCTGGGACTCCCATAACAATGCTTGGAGTTACTACAAAGGACATAACGCGAACTGCTTTGCCATTGTGTACGTTTCGGGACAGGAGCGTGTTTACTTCGGAGATTACAGCGGATTCGTTTACCGTGCTGATACTGGCACAAATGATAATCCTGAAGGAACAGCCACCGCTATTAACGCCTACTACTACACGAAATGGTTTAACTTTGACGACCTGATTGATAAAAAAGGCGTTCCAAACTCTACGATCTATTACCAGATCGCAAACTCAACGCTCACATTTTCTTATTCCTATGATTTCGAATCAGCAGACCAATATAGCCAATCTTTCAGCATGAACACATCTGCTTCCGTCTACGGAACAGCTCTTTACGGAACTGATACTTATGCCGCAGCTGGTGGCGCTGTTGTGCGCCGAGACTTGATCGGAAGAGGCCGAGTGATAAGACTCAAATTTTCGAACTCAAATTCTGGAGAAACGATGCAGATAGACGGATTTGGAATGATGCTTCACCTGGAGACGGCGCAATAATGAAACTTGTAAAAGTCAGTTCCATCAATGAACGTTCCGCGAATATTCTTAACCAGGTTCATGCACTTGATAACGATTTAAGGAAAATATACGACTGGAGTAATGGGCGCGTCGAGTTCGGAACGCCAACGGACGGATTCAGGGGAGAAAATATCGCAGGACGTTTTCAAACCTTCACAACTTCTGCCACGCCTGATGCTGAAAACACTGTTGCGCACGGACTCGGAGCAACGCCGTCCGGAGCTTATATTGTCATGAGTCAGGACAAGGCTGGAAGTCTTTACAAATCAGGAACTTGGAATTCGACAAACGCCTTCTTCAAGTGCGATGTTGCGTCTGTAACTTTTACGGTGTTCATACTGCCATGAAAAAAACTCCCTCTAAATCCAATAATCAGTTTGGCTTTGACTTCGCATGTCCCGGCCTTTGTTCTCGCTGCCATACAGAAATTGCAGAATTTGAAGGCTCTATAAACGGCTACCCGAAACTCAAGAAATGGCTAAATAACGCTTACAAAGCCATTGTGGTTCTGAACGATAACAGCAAGATGACGGTCATGCTGTGCGAAGACTGCTACAACGAGTTCGGAGTAGATGACTGTCAACAGCTAATGGAATCAGAAATAAACGGAATGCAGGAACAAGTTGATCGCGTATGCACACATTGGAAAGCAAGCTTCAAGAAATCCTACATGAAATATTTTTCAGACCTTCATATTAAGAAACGCCATGACCAGGAATGGCGAGAATCAGACCTTTCTAATATTAAGAAACCTCGAACTGAAAAGTTACGGGTGAAAGCGGGGAACTAGAATGGCTCTAATTGACAAGGATTA
>Ga0196973_1000057_pt1 | contig 43499 bp, 58 predicted proteins | sample S1_513CmetaG_FD_155457 | JGI IMG/M metagenome (GOLD analysis project Ga0196973, IMG submission 155457) | Soil microbial communities from Anza Borrego desert, Southern California, United States - S1_5-13C | ecosystem: Environmental > Terrestrial > Soil > Desert | place: USA: California...
CTTCGTCGGAGAACTCGCCGATGTATGAGCATTCAACTCATCAAGAATCGCATAAAGACGAACCTCGACGCTCTCGTCACTGACGAGGTGTTGGGGGGTGCCACGTCCACTGACATCCGCAAGGACCCGCTTGCCGCTGACATTCCCACCTTCCCCCACGCCTTCCTCATGCCGCCCGGCATAGAGAGCGAGGTGCTCGACAATCGCAGCGTGGTGCGGACCTACACCTTCGACATCATGGTGATCTTCAAGGCGGAGAATCTCGCTAGCACCACCGAACTAGAGGAGGCCATCGAGGACATCCTCAGCACGTTCGACAACGACCCCACGCTCGGCGGCACGGCGCTTGGCGGTGTGCTCCCGGTCTCATCCTCTCCCCGCCCATTCCAGCACGCCGGCAAGGATCTCATAATGGCCATCATCCAAATTCAGGCGAAGGAGATGGCCAGCCTAATCTTCGCTTAAATTACTTTTTACTCCTGGAAATTACGTCTATTACTTTCTCGAGCACATCCAATTCATTTTTCTCTAGTTTCCGCGACTCGATGATCTCACTAGTTTCATCTTTGCCCAAAACACCAGCGCGCGAAAAGAAAGAGTTGTTCTTGATCAACTCCATGGGATCAAAAGATGTACCTTCGCTGGTCGCCGGAAACGTGCGGTCTTTGATTAGCCGAATTAATGCCAAAGTTTCCTCTCGTTTGCGCTTAATTGCTTCATAGTATCTGAATTCATCCATCGCCGCTCGGTATTGTTTAAGAAAGAAGAAGGCCACGAACTCAATGAAAAAAAGAATGCCAAACTTTGGCGCCAACTGAATTAATTCCGATACACCACCCTCCGCCATGACCGGGCCACCGCCGGTCGCAGCGTAAAAGAAATACAGGCCCGCAAACGCAACAAATACTCCAACTAAGAGATATACGCCAGCTCTGTTGTATATACTCTTGGAGAGGCGCCGGGAATTGTAACAATACAATGAAAATAGCTGTATAGCATCTGTTCTAGATAACTCATGATAGTTGGGCTCATCGGAATAGACAATTATCTGTTGATCCGCCAGTAACTCACCGCGCCCACCCTTTTGTCTCGCATAGTCGAGAAAATTTCTAGTTAAGCCGAAAGGATACGCATCGAAAATAAGTTTGAAAACCACGGGAAAAACTGCACTCACAGCAGAAGCGATCAAATAAGGTGAATATCTATCCAACGCATCGGTGATGGTCGCGCTTAGCGTTATTGTGGTAAGGACAAACGGCACTACCAATGCTACTGAGAGCACCCACCAAGCTATCAGCTCTCGCTTTTCCCGTCGAGCTTCCTCGCCCTTCGCTATGTCCACAAGTTTTCGTAAGCTGTCGCCGACTTCGTTAGACTCTTTTGGACCAGGGCTGTCCATTGCGATCTCCTAGTCGGAGAATAGAGCAAAAAGTCTGGAGTTCAACCACCCTCGGCACTATGTGGAATTGTCGCCCCTATAATTAGGGTATGAGAAAGACCATCAGCACCCGCCAAGTGAAAATGGACGACAGTGGCCGGGAGGTCGAATTCTTCTTCCCGAAGCCCATCCCGCGCACCATCACGGCACGCACGCGCAAGGAGGCTGAGGCCAAATTACAGGAGCTAGAAAATAACAAATAGGCATGGCGAAATTCATCGGCCGTCTGGCCGACATCGGTATTGCAAAGGAGGCATCACGAGGAAGCGCCGAAGCGTCCGTTGATTTCTGGCTGCCCAAGCTCTCCCTCACTCTGGACGATGGCATCGAGCAGGTCATCGACGAAAGTTCCGTCGGCGTCATTGCCGATGGCGTCGATGCGAAAGTGGTCGGCAAGTTCGCCACCGGCGAGATCGAAGGCAACATCGGCGACAAGTCCTTCGGTCTCATACTCCTGGCTGCGCTCGGCGGCCTCTCCACCACCGGCCCCTCCCAGACCACGGTCTACACCCATGCCTTCAGCGTGCAGGAAGACGCCCAGCACGACAGCCTGACGCTCTTCCTCGACGATCCAAATCAGGACTACACGTACGCCCTCGGTATGATCGACACGCTGGAGATCGACGCCAGCCTGGGCCAGTTCGTGAGATTCATGGCGTCCTTCCGTTCCAAGGTCGGCGCCACTGCGACCCTCACGCCGTCCTACACCGCGGAGAACAAGTTCCTCGCGCAGCACATCACCATGAAGTACGACGACGACGAGGATAACCTCGCCTCCGGCACCGAGTTCAACGTGCGCTCGGTGAAGCTCACCATCGCGAAAAACGTGGAGGATGACCGCAAGCTCGGGTCACTCGATCCGGTGGACATCCTCAACAAGCAACTCGCCATCGAAGGCACAATGGAGATGGTGTTCGACGCGAACACCTTTAAGACGCTCATGCTCGCTGACACGGCGAAAGCGCTCCGCATTCAGATCGCGAACACGGATGTGACGATCGGCTCCTCCCTCAACCCCAAAATCACCATCGACCTCGCGAAGGTGAAGTTCTCGGAGTTCGTGAAGAACTACAGCAACAACGACATCGTGGTTGCCACGGTGCAGTTCAAAGCCTTCTACAGCACCACCGAGAGCGAGATGATTACGGTCGAGCTGGTGAATGAGCAGGCTTCATATTGAGCCTGAGCCAGTTGTAGCGGTCGTCCCAGGTTTCCCGGCTCATGGACAGGTACACCACGGCATCGACGAAGCCGAGGAACATGGGGATAAGTGTCCAGCAGAAGACGAGGTACAATATACCTGAAGCATAACGTCCCAGATAAAACTTATGCACCCCCAAGCCACCGAACAGAATAGCGAGTATAATCGCTGCTTTCTTGATTTTCATATAGGAGTACCATATAACACCGATTAAATATGTCAAATAAAACAGCGCGCGAGACGCAAGAGATCGCCGTAGACAAGCACCTCTTTGTTGTTAATTCCTACCTCACCGCCCGTGAGCAGAACGCCGTCCAGCAAGCGTACTTCAAGGGGACGAAGGTGGAGATCGCAGGCGGCGAACCGCGCATATCCGAGTTCAATCCCGGTGTGCAGTTCGACGTGCGACTGGAGATGATCCGGCAGATGGTTGTGACGATGGACGGCACGGCCGAGGATATCGCCGGCCGCTGCGAGCGACTTCCGAACGACACGTTCGAAGCCCTCTGTGTCCAGCTCGACGAGATAGCGTCAAAAAAAAACAGATAGAGCAGTCCATCAGCCACTACAGCATGGGGCGGATGGACGACCTCATGCTCACTGTCACGATCTGTGAGACGTTCGGCTGGACGTACGAGCAGTACCAGAACCAGCCCGCCTTCTTCCTCACCCTCATCCGCGAAAAGATGGTGCGGGACCAGAAGCGACAGGAGCTGGAGCTAAGAAAAATGAACCGTGGCTAGCAAGGACGCACAGCTCAAAATCATCGTCAACGCCCAGGACAATACCAAGGGCACCTTCAAGGCGCTCAACGCGCAGCTCGGGCAGTCCCAGTCCTCCCTCAAGTCCGTCGCCGGCATCGCCGCAGGGGTGACCGCCGGCTTTTATGCGCTCTCCGGTGCGATCCGCTCCGTCTCCAGCATCTTCCGCACCGGCTTTGGCGTCGCCGCTCAACTCGAGACGGCGCAGATCGGCCTTGCGACGCTCCTAGGCTCGACCGAGGAAGCGGCCACGACCATTGACCGACTGAAGAAGGAAGCCGCGCGCACGCCCTTCGAGCTGCCCGGCCTCACCCAGGCCACGCAGCTCCTCTCCTCCGTCACCAAAAGCGGCGACCGCTCCATCAACATCCTGCTCGACATCGGCGAGGCGCTCGCCGCCATGGGCAAGGGCCAGGCCGAGCTCGACCGCATCATTGTGAATCTCCAGCAGGTCGGCGCGATCGGTTACGCCTCCATGGTGGACATCAAGCAGTTCGCCTACGCGGGCATTCCCATTTTCGAAATGCTTCAGAAGGAGACCGGCCTCTCCGGGGAAGCCCTGGAGGAGTTCATTTCAAACGGCCAGGTCAGCTTCGACATGCTCACGGGCATGTTCGACAAGGCCAACGACGAAGGCGGCCAGTTTTTCAATGCGTTCAAGAACCAGGCCGGGACCTTCAACCAGACCCTTTCCAACCTCAAGGACTCCTTCGGCATCTTCGCCGCGGATTTCGTGCGCAACACCGGCCTGTTCGACCGCGTGACGGAGGCCATGCAGACCGCAGCCTCCGTGCTCCAGAACTACGAGCTGCACGTCGGCAACCTGAAGGCTCGGATCGGCGAACTCTTCCAGACCATCGACGAGAAGACCGGCCTCATCACGCTGCTGCGCGATGCGTGGGCGAACGTCGTGTTCATGTACCAGGAGCGCCTCAAGCCGGCGCTCGACGAGCTGTGGGCCACCTTGCAGCCCTATAAGCCGTTCCTCGACGCGCTGGTGCAGGTCTTCGGCGTCATGCTCGTCACAGCCATCGGTGCCACCATCATCGTGCTCGGCACGCTGGCCGTCACCCTCATCGAGCTGCTCACCTGGGCCGCCAAAGTCGCCCACTTCTTTTATGGCGCCTTCGCGGGTGCGTGGGATTGGATCACCGACAAGATCGCAGAAGCTATCACGCTCGTGGAGAAATTTGTCGCGCTCATGGAGCGAGCGATGAGCTTTGTCCGGGGCGGCGTGGGCAAGGCCGTTGGCGGCTTGGGCAGGGTGCTCGGGGTCAACGACGCCATCATCAGCCCCAAGGGTGACATCATCACCACTCACCCGGACGACTACCTCATCGCCACCAAGAATCCAGCGGCCCTTGGGAGCGGCCGCAGCATCACCGTGAACCTCAACGGCGGCATGTACCTCTCTGAAGATGCCGCGGAGCGCATCGGCGACCTCATCATGCAGCGCCTCAAGCTTTCTAACGCAATCTAGCCATGGCAATCACGGTCACCATCGAAGGCACGGACCGCACCACTGCCGTCGTGTTCAATAGCCTCCGTAAGACTGACACGCTCAACCAGCAGATCGACACGCTGGAATTCAAGGTGCGCAAGTACGGCTCCCTCACCTACGTCCCGGTACTCGGCGATGAGGTGATTGTGGAGCGGGACGGCACGCGGCTCTTTGGCGGCGTGGTGGTGCGCATCCACGAGGCGCTGCGCTCGGCGAAGATCCTGGAGTACACGGTTCAGTGCAACGACTATTCGCAGTTCCTCAAGCGTGAGCTAGTCACGGAGCGCTACGAGAACCAGACCGTTGCCCAGATCATCGACGACCTCATCGCCACCTACACGACGGACGGCTTCACGGATGACGGCGTGGTCGGCACGCTGACCATCGAGAGCATCTCCTTCAATCGCCTCAACGTCGCTGACTGCTTGCAGAAGCTCGCCGATGCGATCTCCTACGTCTGGTACGTGGACTACAACAAGGACATCCACTTCTTCCCGAAGAACGAGGAGGTGGGCAGCAGCCTCACCGACAGCTCCCAGAACTACATCTTCGACAGCCTGGAGATCGTCGAAGACCTCACCCAGATCCGCAACAGCGTGCTGGTGCAGGGCGGGGAGCGGGTCAGCGACACCACGCGCACCGAACTCTTCTCGGGGGACGGCACCCGCACGCAGTTCGCGCTCGCCAATAAGTACGATTCGACGCCGGCCGTGGAGGTGGGCGGTGTGGCGCAGACCGTCGGGGTGGAGTTTCTCGACGACGATGCGTCTTTCGACGTGATGTGGAACTTCAATGAGAAGTACCTGCGCTTCACCGCGGGGAACACCCCGGCCTCCGGCACAAACAACATCGAGGTGACCGGCACCTACCTCTTCCCCATCGTTGTGCAGGTCCCGAACAACGCCTCGATCAACGAATTCGGGCGCTACGAGTTCGCGATCACGGACCGGAGCATCAAGAGCCAGGACGAGGCCGTGAAGCGCGCTGTGGCGGAACTCACCAGCTACCAAAATGAACTGTACGAGGGCTCCTTCCGCACCTACACGGATGGCTTCCGCTCCGGCCAGGTCATCACCATCAACTCCGCGCAGCGCGGCAAGAACATTGACGTGCTGATCCAGTCGGTGACGGCCACCATGCGCGATCCCACCGGCACCCAGCTTGAGTACCACGTGCGCTTCGCGACGCTGAAGTCCATCGGCATCATCGAGTACCTCCAGAACCAGCTCCGGTCCAAGGAGGTGATCGTGGACGACCAGGAGACGATCCTGAGCTTCCAGGCGCTCAGCGACACGCTCGCAACGTCCGACAGCATCGCGACGCCGACGACTTCGACCGGCCCATACACCTGGGGCAACTTCGACTGGGGATATGGAGTGTGGGGCTAGGTGTATAATGATGAAGCTATGGTGAAACGCCTTCAGGAGATCAACGGCGATACCGTGCTCGAAATCACGCACGAGGCGCCCCTGAAGACGCGCCTTTCTGAAAAGACGCTGCTCCGGCAGAAGCAGTACCTCCTCGATTCCATAGCCACATTTCAGCGGACGCTCACGGAGGTGGAGGCGTCGCTCAGTTTGATAAACGAAGAAAGGAATGCGCAGGCTAAGTGAGGCGACAGGTGTACAGGGTTTTCTTACGATAACGAGATTTCGTGACAGCGTTCCCATTTGGAGATCTGAGCCGCTCCCCAACAAGGTAGTGATGGGCGCCGCGGGGTACGGGCGCAACCTGCTCGCGCGCAAACTCGCCGGGGACAACACCTTCGCGATCGAGATCGACAGCGCGAGTATCGGGGATAGCGGCACCGCGGCTGCCGACCCGCAGACCGACCTCCTCAGTCCGCTTGTGGAAGACATCCCGATCACGAACAAGGTGGCGGTGGACGACGAGGTCACCGTGGACGTGTTCATCGCCGACGGCAACCTGCCCGATGATACCTATCAGGAGTTCGGTCTGTTCTGCGACGGGCGCTTGTTCGCCCGGATCGTGATCTCCCCGGCCTATACCAAGGCATCCGGCGAGGACACGCTTTTTACTTACGTGCTAACCCTCACCTAGTATGGCGATCACCACAGGTCAAAATGCAGCAGCAGGCGATTTCGTAAGTTCCTCGGCGGGTGCCGCAGACTCGGGGAAGGTGCCGAAGCTCAACGGCAGCGGCAAACTCGACGGCTCCTTTTTTAAGAACCCTATCGTTCGGGTCTATACGTCGGGCGCCACGTGGTCCAAGCCATCCGGTCTTGCCTATGTCATCGCCGAAGTGGTCGGAGGCGGCGGCGCAGGAGGGTCGTCAGGTGACACGGCCTCGGGTGCCGGCGGAGGTGGAGGAGGCTACGCCCGCAAACTCATTGCCGCAGCATCACTGGGGAGCAGCGAAACCGTCACCGTGGGCGCCGCGGCAGGCACAAGCTCGTTTGGCTCGCACGTGCAAGCGACGGGTGGCGCAAATGCGTCGGCCGATACACCTGGAGCTGGTGGAGTCGGATCGCTCGGCGATTTGAATACTGAGGGAGCGGATGGCGGCAATGGATCGGTCAGCACGTCGTCGGCGCCAGGGGGGACGGGCGGCAGCTCTCACTATGGGGGCGGAGGTAGGGGCGGCGTGGGCAACAACGCCGGTACTGCAGGCAACAACTACGGCGGCGGTGGTGGCGGCGGTGGCGCAGATGGGACCGGCTCCGGCAGCTCGCAGTCCGGTGGAGCCGGAGCTTCGGGCGTGGTGATCGTCACCGAGTACTACGACTAGCCATGCGCCACTTCCGCCAGCTCACCGACAGCACCATCAAGGAGATCTATGCCGGCTACCTGTTGAATGAGCCGAAGCTCGCCATCGCCCGGCGCCTGTCGATCGACAACTCCACGGTCCACTACCACATCAAGAAGATCAAACACCTGCCGCGCGAGCAGCTCATCACCCTGTTCCGGCCCAAGTGCAGCGACGGCCACACGTCCTTTCATTGCGGGGTGTGTGGAAGTGCCTTTGATAACATTAAGAGCAATGAATTCTACGAGATTCTCCGGCTCCGGCAGCTCGTCGCGGATTTGCAGCGGCAGCTCAGTCAAAGGGTTTCTGTTCCCAATTTTCGCCCTGCTGCTGGCGGGATTCTTCGCATCATCGGCTGACGCGCAGGTCGTTCCTCCCACGCGCGGCGGCCTCGGTACCAGCACACCGCCGACCTATGGCCAGATCCCCGTCGGCAATGCCAATGGGACGTACACCCTCACGAGCACGTCCTCCCTCGGCATCACGGGAAGTGGCGGTGCCGGTACTCCCGGCGGCTCAGACACGCAGATCCAGTTCAACGACGGCGGGAGCTTCGGCGGGGATGCAGCACTCACCTACAGCAAGCTCCTCGATCGCCTCTCCGTCTCCTACGCCTCGACGACCGCGCAGACCATCTCCGGCTCACTGTACCTGGGCTCCCTCACGGGCGTCTTGCAGGCGATCGGCGGCCTGGTCTCGGCGACGAGCACCATCAGCCAGGCGTTCATCGACAGTGCCATTGCGCGTGACAGCGAGCTGCACGACGAGGTGACGCTCGCCGGCACCCCCGACTACATCACGATAGCCAACCAGGTCATAACCCGCGGCCTCATCGACCTCACGACCGATGTCACGGGCGTTCTGCCGGATGGGAACGTGGCAGACACGATCACGCTGACCAACCTCACCCAGATCACCAACCGCGCGATTTCAGACACGACCGGCACGCTCACGGTGAGCCGCGGCGGGACCGGCGCTACCACGCTCAGTTCCGGGCAATTGCTCTATGGCGCCGGCACAGGAGCGGTCCAGACGGTCGCCACAACCACGCTGTCAGCCAGCTCGCCGCTGTCCCTCTCAGCCAACACCGTCGTCATCGGCTCTTCGCCGATCACCCTTTCCATAAGCACCGCGGGCACCTGGTCAGGCAACGCCGGCACGGCATCGGCACTGGCAGCCAATGGCTCCAATTGCTCAGCCGGGCAGTTTCCGCTTGGCGTGAGCGCCGCAGGTGCGGCCGAGAGCTGCACTGATGCGTGGACGGAAGCCGAGAACACGGCCGCTGCCTATGTCAGCACGGTCGGCGTCAATTCCTTCATCCACGGCTCGACGACGATTCCCAAGACCTACACCAGCAACACCTTTGGCGGCACGCAGACCTTCTCGAATACGATCAGCGGCAGCGTCTCTGGCACCGCGTCCGCCCTTTCAGCCAATGGCACGAACGCTTCGGCCGGCAACGCCATTGTCGGTGTGGACGCCTCCGGCAATGCCGAGGGCGCCTTTGACGTGTGGACTGAGGCGGAGAACACCGCTGCGGGCTACCAGACGCAGGCCGAGGTGAATGCCTTCATCCACGGCTCCAGCACGATTCCGAAAACATACTCGGCGAATACCTTTACGAACACCGGCACTACGAGCTTCGCTGGCGGCCTCACGGCTTCTCGACTCGACGCGTCGGCAACCTCAACGTTCGATGGCCTCGTCGTGGCGACGGGTGGCCTCAAGGTCTCCACGCTCGTCTCCTGCAACACGGTGGACACCGACGCTTCAGGCAACTTCATCTGCGGTTCTGATGCGACGGGAGGCGTCGGAGGTGGCGCAAGCAGCATCGCCACATCGAGTCCCGAGACCTCTGGCCAGGTTCCCTACTGGACCTCGACCGGAGGAACACCGGCGACCTTGGGCAGCGACAGCGGCCTAGCGTTTGATGCTGCGACCGACGTTCTGAGCGTCGGCGGGTGGGCTATCGCCACATCCTCGGTTGTGTGCGCCGTTGGCTGCGAATTCACGAGCATACCGACTGCACTCGCTTCACTGCCCTCCGGCGGCGGCGAGGTCCGGCTCAAGAACGAGACCTACACCCTCAGCAGCCCCCTCCTTATCGACAAGAGCCGCGTGTCTATTGTCGGCGAGGGCCGCTCCACGGTGATTGCCTTCAATGCATCAACGACACCAGTCGGCATCACCAACTCTGACTATGACACCCAGCTCAACTGGATCAACCTGGAGAACTTCGTCATCTCGCAAATCGGCGCGGCGGGGTACGGCACCTGCATTGACTACACTGAGATGGCCAACAGCACGTTCACGAACGTCGATTGTCTCAACGCCAACATTGGCTATATCGCTTCGACGACGAACACGCACTACAACACGATCATTTCACCGACGATCACCGTCAGCGGTGCTGGAGCGCGCGGATTCAGTGTCGAGAATAACGCCATTTTCCAAACCCTCATCAACGCGCGCATCAATCCGGGGACGCAAGGGACCGGCATCTACGTGGACGCTCACGCTTTCCATTGCGAGAGCTGCGAGGTAGAGACCAACGCCCTTATCGGCGTCGATGTCGGCTCAAATGGCCACGACGCCGAACTGGATGTGTACCTGGAGGGCAACGCGACAAACCTGCGCCTCGCCTCCGGCGTCGAAAACGTCCGCGTCACCGGCTTCATCGCGGACGCCGACACAGTGGCCCAGAACATCGTGGATAACGGCGTGCTCGGCCTTTCGGTCGATGCCCGCGTGCAATACGAGCCGAAGAACTACATCACTGGCAACAACTTCGGACTCGGCACGACGACCCCGAGCAAGCTTCTGTCAGTGGCCGGTAGCAGCATCTTCGCCATTGGTGACATGACGATCGACGGCAGCGACATCCTGTTGCGCGGCACGGCGGCCGACATCCGCTCTGACACGGATCTCGACCTCTATCCCGATAACCAGACCACTCGCGCCCTGCGCATCGACGACGCCACGACGCGGATAGATCTGAGCGCGCTCGGCGGAAACCTCGGCATTGCGGACATCATCGAGCAAACCGCGTCCGGCACATCGACATTTGCCAGCTCACTCGATTCCGCTGCGGACATCGAAGCCGATCAGTTCTTTGGCACAGGCTCAGGCACTTCAACCTTCACCGGTGGCATTCGTGCACCGATCTTCAACGCCACGTCCAACACTGCGTCATCCACCTTCGCCAACGGCATCAACCTCACCGCAGGCTGCTTCGCGGTCTCCGGCTCGTGTCTGCTGGTGAACAAGGATCACCACTCATTCCCAAACTGGGCCTCAACGACGCCCATGATGCGCTCCTCGATCTACGCCTCGGCCGCATCCTCAACCATGGAGTGGTGCCCCGCCCGCTCAGGAACGATCATCGGCATCCGGGGCAAGGTCCGCACCGGCACGAGCCTGCTCTTCGCCTTCTCCGCCGCAGGCACGGCGACCTCGACGGCCTCACTCACCACAACGAATGGCCTAACGACCTTCTCATCCAACAACACCTTCACGAAGGGGAGCTGCCACTTCATTGAACTCGGTTCCGGCTCTGGGAATCCTGACGACGCTTCATTCTCCCTCGATGTTACGTACACGAATTAAAACCTGGCTCCTCTGGCTCTTCATAGGCGGTGTTGCGCTGGCTGCGCCGCTTGCGTTTGACGAACAGCAGGAAGCCTCAAGCGGTATCGACATCAGCAGTACGGCTTCACAGCAGACGTGCCTCTCCTTTGCAGGGCACGGTACCGACGAACAGGGAAACCTCTACATTCTGGGAACGGACGGCGAGCGCTACGACATGCCCAAAGGGGACATCGCCGCTGAGAACGTTCCTGAGAAGGCCGAAACGCAGCTTGAGAGCACGATGGCACGCCGCATCGAGCAGAAGTTCTGTCTTCCGGAGGGGCAGATCGAGGTGGACATCCAGAACGGCAAATTCGTAAACATCACATGGTACAACCGCTAAAGTATCTCTTCCTCGTCGCCCTGTTTTTCCTCCCGCTCACTTCGGAAGCGGCCTTTGTCAACGTGATAGGGTTCGAGACGCAAGACACCACCGAGGCGGCGGCGACCTCCGGCACGCTCTCCGTTACATCCTCGAGCACACACAGCGGCATCTTCTCCCTGAACTCCACTCCCGCTACCACCAACAGCGGCACCTACACCATTGCGCCCGTGATCGCGAGTGGCGCCTCCTCGTTTACGAGCTGCTGCGGCGGGGACGCCGGGGTGTTCGGCTTCTGGTTTAATGCCGCGGTTTTACCGGCAAGCGAGGAGAAACTCGTTATCATCGGCAACAGCCTCGCCTTCGTAACCATCCAGCCCGACGGTTTGCTTGGCTTCTACGACAACACCCCGCAGACGGGCCTCGGCACGACGACGCAGGCCTGTGCCGCAGATACGTGGTGCTTCATCGAAGTCAGGACAGACACCAACGGCGCGGGGGACACGGAAATCCGCATCAATGGTGTCTCGGCCTTCAGTGCCTCCACCAACTACGCCACGGGTGCCTTTGACCGCGTGACGCTCGGCAAGAGCAACATGAACGGCAACACGGTGAATTTTTACTACGACGACTTCTACTGGACGGACGGCACTACGTTTCTCCCCAATGCGATAAACAGCAAAATCGCCCGCATCATGCCCAATCAGCCGGGAACCTCCTACACAGGCTTTGCGGGCGGCACGGCGGCGGGCTACGCGGCTACGTCGGACTTTGGTGCAACCGATGGCGATACTTCCTACGCTCTGTCCTCGACGAGCGCTGACGACCTCGTGGCCTATGAGATGGAAGATGCGCTGATGCGCGGCATCACAGGCACCGTGCAGACGCTCAAGGCGCACACACGGCTGCGCGACAATGTAGGTACCGCTTCCACCTCCGCCATTTTCCTGCACTCGGGCGGCACTACGGCCTCGACGACAGCCGTTGACCCCGGCTTTAACTATCTGACGTGGGTGAAAATGTTTGATACTGACCCGGCAACGGGCGCGTCGTGGACGGTTTCGGGCATCGACGGTGTGGAACTGGGAGCGGCAGTGAACACCGCCAACCTCATCGCTATTCGCCTTTCCACCGTCTACGGCATGGTGTACTACGCTCCCGCAGCACCCTCACCGCTCCTCTCCGCCTTCTCCTACTGCCGGGAGATGACCATGACCGCCGGAGGCGACAGCGGCGGCGCGGCGACGACGACCACGCTCGGCATCCCGCTCTTTGCCTCCACGACCATCTCCTCTTTTGCGGCGACCTCCTCGGGTGGGAGGATACAGAACGTCGCTTCGGCCACGGATTTCGAGACGGAGCGGCCCGTGGACTTCATCGTCACGAGCGATAGCGATTGTAGTTTCTCCGGGGGAACGCTGCTGGATTTCTTTACGGAGAAGTACGCCTCGACGACGGGCGAGGTGCACTTCTGGCACCGCAATATCGATGTGTCCTCCACGACGGCCAAGCAGGTGAACATCTATTACGGGCTCGCCACGACGACGGAGTTCCAGCGCAAGAGCGAGGTGTTTAATTCACTGAACCAGCGCGCCGTCTTTGACACCAGCAGCACGGCCATAAGTTCCCGCCGCGCAGCCGTGTTTGACTTGGGGCCATTTAAGCACAACGCCTCGACGACGGGCGACATGGCGGTGGTGGACGGGCAGGTGGGGACGGCGCTTCAGTACGATGGCACCAACGACTTCATCCAAAGCGATGTTCACGTCATGCGCCGCGATAGCGAGATGTCCATGATGATGTGGGTGCAGACCGCCAGTTCTACACACGGCACCATGGGCCTCATCAGCATAAGAGCCATTGGGGATAGCGGTGCCAACAGTATCTTCGACCACTACCTCGCCTCAACCAAAAGGCCCGGATTTCGCTTCCGGTTTCTTTTCGTAGACGCCACCAATGCCATCACTGCTAACAAGTGGCACCACGTCGTCATCACGCGCAAGGACGGCACGAACGTCGGCTGTGAAATCTACATCGACGGCGCGGCAGACCCCGGTTCGTGCGCCAGCTCAGTAAATACCTTCAAAAACATCACAAACCGCGCGTGGACGCTCGGGCGCTCGTTCACTGATGCCAATAGTGGCGTGTTCGAGGGAAGTATGGACGACATACGCTGGCACGGCGTTGTACTCGATCCGATGGACATCCTCACTACCTACAACAACACCGCCTCATCGGAGACGTTTTGGGATTTCGGTGCTGAGGAGACGCAAGCTGCGGAAGAAGGAACAGTAAACCCCGACAGGAATCGTAAGCTCTTCATGTTCTGATATGGACGGCGAAACGATACAAGCCGTGGCGCAGCTTGGAGGAACGGTCTTCACCGTCGCACTTTTCATTTGGTATCTCATGCACAAAAACGGGAAACATGAGCGCGCGTGGAAGGAAGTTTCTGACGGACTCAACCATTTCCGGAAAGCGCAGGAGAAACACACTAGGGTGCTTATCAATGTCTCCAAGGCTCACGGCCTTATAGGAGATGCAGACGATTTAACCAACGACGAGGTATGAAATCACTCACGGCCCTCTTTGTAGGTATGACCGAATCAAATGTTTCGCAGCGCTACCACGCCGCGCACCGCTCCATTGACGTGATAGGTACACCCCGACAGCTCCCCAGCGGGATCTTCACCGTCGGCGGTACACCACTCTGCGCTCCCGAAATGTCCCGCATTGACATGATCGTGGGCGACACCATCACCCCGGGCCACACGTGGAATCTCAAGCGTGGGTACGGTCTGTGGATGACCGGGCTTGAGACCGGCAAGGTCCACTTCTTCTGGCACACGCAGCCTGTCTTCCCCGTCTGGGGCGGCGACATCGTGAAGCGCGGGCAGATCGTCGCGTGGATGGGCAACGCGGGCACCGTGAAGGTCAACAATGTGCTCGTGCCACTCTCGGAACGCACCAAGGAGCCCTACCCTGGCACGCACGTCCACTACACCCTCTATCCTGCCGGCCACACGCCAGGCGTCCACGACGAGTACGCGATCAACCCCCTCGACCACATCAACTTTAGTTGGCAGCCGCAGTACAGCAGAATTGACCAGCTAAAGGCGATAAGCGCGACCCTGTTGAAAACTCAGAAGCTCATCGCCAGGGGCAAGGTACAATGAAGGCATATGCGATATGGATACTCGTTCAGTAAGAGCATCGCCAAAGGGTTTTACACCGCGCTTAGTGGCCTCGTCGTCATCGTCGCCTTCACGGCGTTCTCTGACATGACCCTGTGGGGTTTGCTGGAGACGTACGTGAAGCCGATCTTCGGCAGCCTTACGGTCGTCGGTGCTCTCCGCGCGCTTCAGAACTGGGTCAAGTACAACTACTTGTCCTAGGTGCTCTGCTCACCACAAACTGACTTTCTCATGTACGTAGGGCTCGCGCTCTGCGTCTTTATGGTGCTGCTGTATATCGGCTACTTCCTCGCTGAGCTACGAAAGCTCCCACAATACACGGATGAGGATCATCAGCCCGATTAGCCCCCACATGATCTTATCCGTGAGCTTCATGTGTTTTCTCTAATGCGGCATCAATGGCCGCTATCTGCTTTTTTATTGTTTCATAGAGCGCAAGCTTCGGGGAAATGCCCTGGAGCTGAATGACCAGCTCGTGCCGCTGCACGTATAAGCTGTCTCGAGTTTTCATTGATGGACGGGCGAGGATTTGCACCTCGCAGAGTCGGAACCTAGAGGCTATATCGACCTGCCCTAAGCTTTGTGGCTCACTATCCCACCGCCGTCCAAAAAGTAGCTGGTTTAACCTCACAGCCGGGAGGTAGGAAACTTCAGGCGAAGCAGCGTACCAGCATCACGAGCGCGGCTGGCAGCAGGACGCACAGGGCAGCGACTTCCAAGGCATCAGCCTTTCGCCGCGCCATCTTGCCGATCGGGTACAACCTCCACATGTCTGAGGCCCTCCAATGAGCAGTGGACGCACTTGAACTTGTCGGGACGGGAGCCGACGCACCATTGTTCGCCAGCTCCCAGCCTGCGATCACACGTCTCGCAGTAGACCCGGAAGTTATGCACTGCGCTTCACGGGGTTGTGCTTATCGAAGCACTTCCGGCCGCAGAAGTGGCGCCCGAAGGTGTCTTGGTAGATCGCCTTCACCTCCTCCGCCGGTGGGTTGCACTGGCAGTGGAATGTGATTGTCTTCGCAATCACGGGCGAACGATCCAGATGAAACGTAGACATTGACTTCCTCCTTGATTCGCTCGTAGCGGTTCAGCAGACACCTCAGGGAACAGCAGTGACCCGCTTCGAGCGTCAGTCGCCGGCAGCGGACTACCGTGCCTCCGCACTCGCAGCAGAAGATCGGACGCATTAGTTCAGCCTCCGGCGCTTCCGCCGTTTGGCGTTGACCTTCTCGATCGTGCGGCAGTGTTTGTGTATGGCGCGGGCTTTCTCCGCGCTGTCAGCCAGACGCATCCGGCGGACACACAGGCAGCAGAACTTCTCAAGTGGCAGTGTTTGCATACTCGCCTCCCTCTTCGCGGTGAGGCGCCGGTGCTTGTCGGTCCGTCACGTTCGCGGACCCCGAGGCGTTAATGCCTATACCCACTAGGGGCTAGATTTAACAAGCAACCGCATCTCACAACGAGGGGGTTTCCTATGGTGACGGGCTCGTGCTCCGGTCCACGGCGCTTACTTTCCTTGCGCCCTTAGCCGATAACCGCGGCGTGGGGGACCGTAGATCGCGGAGCAGGAGCCCATCACTGTAATGTCCCCAGCGCTCACACTCTCGATAGGCACGAGAGGCGAGACGCAATCAACCGGTTGGGCTGGTTGGGATTTCCGAACCGTGCTCATAGCACTGATTATCTATGAGCGCTGGAGACATTACGTTGTAAAGAACAAGCTCGCCTCCCGAGCTGAGATAAGGCGGCGGTACTCCCTCGCCACCTTATCCCAGCTAAGGATTACTTTGCCTTTGCGCGCTTGCGCTTGCTCCACCGAATCTGGTTCATCTTAATGAAATGGTCGGGATACTTGTTCTTAGTCGCCGTACCGCCCTTACTCCCTATCGCCTTCAAATGCTTCCTAAGTGAACTTTCCATGAATGCATTATAGCATCGCGGTCGTACCGGCTTGGACTGACTTATCAACACCCCTTCTCTTCACTCCTAGCCGCTAGGATGTACTATGAAGAAGTCGAGATTAATAACCCTATTTACTACTAACATGCACAAGATAAATGCAGACGGCATAGAGATGTACAGTTACTACGAGAAGACTTCTCGCTGGGGCGCGTACCTCACGACGCTCGTCATGGCCACTACCGGAGCGATGTTCCTCGCTTGGCTTGGCCTTGAAGGTTATCAGTACGTCCACGCTTTCGCGGACAACCTCTCCGTATGGCTGAATCTAAACTAGAGAGCACCATCGAAGCCTTCCACTACTACCGAGAAGAACAAATCTGGTGGCAGTGCAGGCGCATCCTTCGGGAGCTTCGATGGCATGGTTACGACGAGTTAGCAGATCATCTAGTTTCAACAGTCGAGTATGCGTAAGCAAATTAGAGAGGTAGACGAAAAGCAGGGCATTGTACAAATCACCACGGCGGACGAGCGCTGGTACGTGCGGGATACGACAGATCCCGAGACCGGCCTCCCGAAGTACAGCTACGTCCCCTCCGTGACCTGGATCACGGGCCATTACCCCAAGGGTGTCGAGTTCTACAAGTGGCTCGCAAGCAAGGGGTGGGACGAAAGCCAGGCCATCAAGCAGGCGGCGGGGGACAAGGGCAGCAAGGTCCACTACGCCATCACGCACCTGCTCAACGGCTTCCCCGTTGCGATGGATGCGAAGTTCCTCAACCCCTCCACCGGCCAGGAAGAGGAGCTGACCCTAGAAGAGTACGAATGCCTCATGGCGTTTGCCGACTGGCACAACGCGGTCCAGCCGGTGACGATCGCCAATGAGATCGTGGTGTGGAACGACAAGTACGGCTACGCCGGAACCATCGACTTCATCTGCGAGATCAACGGCCACATTTGGATCATCGACTTCAAGACGTCCCAGCAAGTTTGGCCCGAATACGAGCTGCAAGTCAGCGCCTACAAGCACGCGATGGCTGACGGAAACGGATACAAGCTCGGCATCCTTCAGGTTGGTTACAAGCGCAATAAGAGCCGCTTTAAGTTCACCGAGGTAGAGGACAAGTTCGACCTATTCCTTGCAGCCCGTATGATCTGGCGGAATGAGTGTGAGACCCAAGCGCCGCACCAAAAAGATTATCCATTAGCGTTATCACTTACACATGGCAAAGACGAGCAAGGAGCTGATGAAAGCAGCGAAGATTTACCCGAAGCTCCAATTAGGGAAGAAGCTCCCCGGAGGCGGCGTACAGGCAACCGGACCACATCGAGTGAAATTCATCGAGGATAAGCTCGGCCGCGGCATGGACCGCGAGACTCAGAAGGTAATCGAGATCGTAAAGTACACGTTCGAGGAGGATGGGGAGCTTAAGGAGTACCGCGTGCCCGTGAAGGCGCGCGAGACCGGCGAGCTGCACTACCTGGTCCAGCGAATGTCCATGGTGCCAGAAGGAGCCGAGGTGATTCTGGAGATGAAGAAACGCGGCCCCAAGAATTACATAGAGGTTCTAGATGCCTCTGGAAGCCCGATAGAGCCCTCTGACGAAGAGGTAGACGACGAGATGGAGGATCACACCGGGGAAGGCGATGACCCCGCTGGTGAGGAGATTACCGATGAACAGGCACAGGATGCCCTCGACAAGATGTAATTGACTACACACTTATGAAACCGAAGAAAAAGATGAAACGACCAAGCCGAAAAGCCCTAATGGAAAAGCACCTTAAGAAGATCCGCGAGCTTGTGGCCCTTCCGCCGAATGCGGCGAACATCCTGGTGTACTACGCCGATGCGAAAAACAAGGGAGCCATTTTCTGTGAGCTCGATCCCGCTCATACGCTCCATCTCATGTCGATGTTGATGGGTGAGTGATCAGCGGCGCTTATCCACACGATCTCCACTTCACACGGATTTCACGCTTGGTATGATTATGATGATGGTCAATAGAACGGTAAAATGCGATATAATCGTATCTGCGTTTGAGTACACAAACCCGCGTGTTGTGTCTTCCAACGCCGTTCTGGCGATCATCCGATTACGAGCCGTTTCCCGCAAGGGGACGGCTCAAAATCGTTTATAGCCAGCGTGCGTTCGTTGAGTTTTCGGCTACACACTCAATCAAAAAAACCTGGCCGGTCTGTCTCTTGTTTCCTTGTTCCAAGTCCCAGCTCTGTCCTACCGACTGACAACTGGGCACTGCGACAAGGGCGCAAGAGCAGTGTGGGACATCCGCTACACAGGAGGGCGGGAACTAACCACAAAGACGCACCACAGAAGGAAACTCACGAGCCCCCATCGCAGGGGAAAAGTCGGATATTAGATACCTAGTTTATGGAAATACCCGCCGGCTACGAACGCAAATTCCAGAAGAAGAAACCGGGAGCACCGCGCGGCCGTCGCGAGGAACTGATTCAGAGTTTCATGCTCCCTATTAACGAGGCCAGAAAGCGGGACGGCTTTGAGCCACTATCCCAGCCTGCGATGGCCAAGAAGCTTAAGCACATTGAAGACCTTTATCCCTTCTATAACGAATGCCAGCGCGCCAGATCCTTTTCACGGTTCTTCTGGTGGGCTCTGGAAAACAAGTATGCAAGAGCAGAAGTGTCCGTTGTGCGGCAAGGTTCGTAAGCGCCACATTATCGTGTTTCCTATCTGCCATGACTGTCTTGCCAAGGTTGAGCTTATACTCAAGCAACATAACGAACAGATATGACCCCCGAAGAACTTAACACCTACACCATCCTCCAGGAGGAACTCACGAGAGCCAAGGACTACAGCCAGGCCGGCGACTTCAATTCCCTATTCCTCGGCGCTGAGACAATCAACGCCGCCCTCGCCTACCTCACGGACGCCCTCATCCGCTACGAGCAAGCCTACCGCCTCACCATTCTCAAATTTCAAGAGAAAGGCGACAGCCACGCCAAGGCGGAGAACAAGGCGAAGACGTTGGTCGAATACCAACGTTATAGGAAGCTCAGCCTCATCTACGAGCGCGGCGAGGAGCAGATCAAGATCATTAAGAAATTCCGGGACGTGCTGGGGGAGGAGTACAAACGTTAGCTCACTTGCAAAAGCCAGTCGCGATCTGCGGTCGGAAGAAGTCCACACCGGGTATCCAGGCGTGGAGCGTATATACCGCAGGATATTTCCCCCCAACTTTTCCCCGGTATACCGTCACTATGAACAAGTTATCGCTCGTGGACCACTCTGTGAAGGTGGTCCGGCCGGCGCCACAATTCACGTGCACCATGCCGCTCCAGTTCCCAGTGAGGTTCTTATATTCGGTCCGTTTGCCGCATGAGTCGTCGGGCGCCGAAAACGCAAACGACGCGGGCTTCTCCTGATTCTCAATCTTCAGAGCTGCAAAATCATTTCCTTGCAGCACATGCCTCTTGTTGAACTCGCATACGAACGTCTCGGCTCGCACGGAAGTAGCAGCCAAAGCCGCTACAAGCGTCAGTGTCCAGATGCGCATAACCATCCCCCAGCTATGAGCAAGATCCCGCCTGCATTATTAGCCGAGATTTTGGCTGATCCCTACTATGCCCGATGCGCCAGACACCCTGAGGGCGGCTGCGCTGGCCGAGTCACCTTTGAACACGCAATCACCGTCGCAGGAAAGCAGCTACAGCGGAAGTGGGCCATCCTTCCCCTCTGTGAGCGGCACCATGGGGTAGGCCGGTACCAGGACACGGGCGCGCTCGATAAGGCCAAGAACCAATACATCGCCCTTAGTCGGGCTACGAAGAATGAGCTTCATGAATTCCCCCGCGCCCAATTTCCACAGCAATTGGCGCTGCTCAGCCGACGCTATACGATCTCAGCATGGCCGAGGACCTAACGCTCACCGTCTTTGACGACACGGGTGCCACGGTTGTCGATCTCAAGGTGGATTCTGTTCCGCGCCTGGGCCACCTCATCCGCATACCCGCCAGCAAGTACAAACCCAAGCGCAGCTACTTCGCCCAGCTCGCCCTACCCAATGGCCGGCGGTGGACCTATCAGGCCGAGTTCTTCGACATCGAGGGCAAGCAGGCGGTCTTCACGCTCCGCCCGACCGCCGTTACGAGCACCACTTGACGACCGTGAACATAATGAGAATATCCAGCCTATGCCGAACCCCCGCACTCGCCCCCTCGGATGCGTTCCCCCGCCCTACGGGACGCGCCTGTGCGACCTCCTCTCGGGGAACGTCGGCCTCATCGCCTGGTGCGGCACGTGCGGCCGATCGCGCCCCTTGGACGTGCCGGCGCTGGCCCGACGCCACGGCGACCTCATGCAGCTCAAGACGCTCGAAACCAAGCTCCGCTGCACCGATGACCTGTGCCGCACCAAGGGCGGGTACTTCTTCGTGGACGAGCAGGCGGTCCACCGGATCGCGCCGTATCGGTGAGTCGCTGAGATTGCTAGCTGATTACACGACCCTACCGCTTATCTTTAATGCCCAGTTCTTTCACGAGGTCAGTTAGAGCAGCAAGCGGCAGTTTCGGAGGTTTGGAGAAGTCATATGTCTCTGGCGTGAGTAATGAGACTATTGACATGAATTTTTCAGAACTCACCCCCTCCGCTAACAGCAAAAGTGTGTCCCCTCTTGCATAATAGTAAGCAGCTAATCGCAAATTATACCTATACAATGGCATTAGAAGAGCTATTACAAACAGTATCACAAACATTGGTCCAAATCTATTAATATTTGTTTGAAGAAGTAAAAGTGTATCGCTAGCAGCAGCGGGCGCAGGAGGTTTATCGGGAACTTGCCGAACCCATTGAATTTCCAGCGAGCGTATTTCTTCACCTAACAGCCTAAGCGTGTGCAGAATTCGCCTTAGCTCCTCGATTTCGCGCACTTGATAGTGTAGAAAATTCTGGACCGCCAGCCACTCTTCATCATTCCACGCAACACTCGGATCGTTCATCACAGTACCTTCTAACGACGCACCCCGCTTGATTTTCTCTTTTATCCCTTGATTGACGTCACTTCGCAGTAGTGTCGCTTGCACCTCGGCCATTCGAGCAGCGGCGTCCGCTCTTAATCTGTCAAGATAGGCTTTGCGAGTTTGAATCTCCGTTGCGCGGAGATCAGTGGCTGCTAGTTCACCCGCGCGCTGGAAAACAATCACTCCAACTGCAAGTAAGCCCAATACCATCGCCAAAACCAACCAACTTTGTACTTTGAGAGCCCTCCCACGTCGAAAAAACAATTCCGCCAGCTCAACGAAAGTTTTACGCGAAATGTTTTCCGTTGTTGGTTGACTACCCCCAGGTTCTGCAGCCGGGCCGCTGGTCACTGTGGTGTCCATCCTCTACCAGCTAGGCACACATAAGTACGGCCACCGAACGATATGGTCGTGCCCCAGGTCGCTCCCGAAGTGCCTGGAAGCGCGCAATTGGCCCCGGTTGCTATGCAGTACAGTCGCCTGTCGGGATATGGAACGCACCTCCCCGCACACTGGGACCGGTCGCCACACTGGGCTCCTATGGGCGTCTCTTCGGCTCGCCCCCCAGATGCAAGGGCTAGGAACGCGAAAGTGAGAGCTGGTACCGCAGCAATTTTGCTTCTCATGCGGTTTGGTTCTCTCGGTAGCCGGTGGGGGCTTGAATGATCTTGATACCATGATTCTCGGCGGGTCGTCTCTCTTATCGAAACTCACCCGTCCCGCGTGCCAGGCGGTGTGGAGCCGCGGTCGCAACTCGCCAGCGTGCGCGAGCCAGCAGCTGAGACCCCGGAGAGACCCGAGATCCCGGTGACGCCCTGGTCACTTTGTTTCTTCTAGGAGATTTCCGGAGGCCAGATCGTAATCAAAATCCGGTGCCTTACCGCTTGGCGACGCCCCACCATAGCTCATGGTGCTCGTAACTAACTGACAACGCTTAGGCTTCTTTTTGGTCTTGCCCCATACTGTCTCTGGAAACCACCGGGCACCACCGCCTTTCCTGAGACCCGAGCGAGACCCGAAAGGAGACCGCAATGCCTATTGTGACCCTCACGGACATGACCGTAAGAACGCTCAAGCCCGTGCAGGGCAAGCGGATAACGTACCTCGACAAGACACTCAAGGGGTTTGGCGTATTGGTCACGCCGAACGGCCACGCGTCCTACGTCCTCACCTTCGGTCCCAATCGCCAGCGCGTGAAGCTCGGCGACGTCGGCACGATCAAGTTGGCCGACGCTCGCACCGCTGCGCGCAACATCGCGGCACAGCGGCAGCTCGGCCAGTACGTGCCGACGCGTTCTCCGACCTATCAAGCCGCTATGGAAGACTATCTGGCGGAGCGGAAGCCGGATCTCAAGCCGCGCACCTACAAGGACTACGAGCGGCTCTTGAAGAGCTACGGCTTCGGGCTAGAGCGCATGGATGCAATCCTGCCGCACACCATCATCCAGAAGCTCAAGCCGCTCTCTCGCGGCGAGCGCAACCACGCGCATGTCGCGCTGAAGATCTTCTTTCGCTGGGCGTTCCGAAAGCATCTCATCGAACGCAACCCGTTCGAGCGGATGGATACCCCGAACAAGAGCAAGAAGCGGGCTCGAGTTCTGACCGACGCCGAGATCAAAGCCATTTGGAACGCAGCCACCGGCATGTTCGGGGACATCATCAAGCTCTGCCTGCTGCTTGGACAGAGGCGTAGCGAGATAAGTCACCTGAAGTGGGAATGGGTCACCGGCGACCTCATCACCCTGCCGCCGGAGATCACCAAGAACTCGCGAGAGCACACGTTTGTAGTCGGCCCGATGGCCCTCGCGATTATCAATGCCCAGCCGCGGCGCAACGATACCCCGTACATCTTCCCCGCACGCAAGCGCTGGCGGGACACGGCTACCGTCTACAATGCCTGGAACAAGGACATGCCAAAGCTCCGCACGGCCTCACAGACAGTGGGATGGGTACCGCATGACTGCCGCCGTACGCTTCGCACCCGATGGAGTGAGCTGAAGATCGCTAGAGAGGTGGCGGAGAAGTACATCAATCACATCACCGGGGCGCAGAGCGACGTCGAGCAGATTTATGACAGATGGTCTTACCTTCCCGAGATGCGCGAGGCAGTACGACTTTGGGAGGAGCGCGTTTCCCAGCTCATTGCAGTAGGCTGATCCCGCCCTTGAAGGGATTGGTATCAACTTGGGCACTCGGCCGTGCGCCCGTATCGGGAGCACGCCTAATGTCTGACGAGAGACTGATCGTGGATTGGAAGTGGATCAAGGCCATGGGTTGGCCCTTCAGCCGTTGGCACACGCTAGGTCGGATGGTTCCTGCTGGGAAGTTTCCACGTCCTCGGAAGTGGTCTCCTCACAGGGGCGGCCGGATAACGTGGCTGAAGGCTGAGGTGATGCCCTACCTGATCGGCTTCAACCCGCCGCCTGCCGCAGCGTAGACGGTTCTCTATCGGGTAGGGGCGCGGATTCCAACCCGCGCCCCTTTTTAATTGTTCCCTGCGGGTTACACTGGTAACGGTACACAGTTCTCCGCAGGAGGTTAACATGGCGACGGAAGACCTGGGGCGCATCGTAAGCAAGGAGCGCGCCCGTCTCGTTAAGCTCAAACAGTCTCTCGCCGACAAGCGCAAGGCACTCGATGCCGAGATCGCCGAAGTAGAGAAGCAGATCACCGCAGCCGATGCGTACGCTTCCGCCCTCGGCGGGAGGGCTCGCAAGGCCAAGGCTGCCGGCGCACCTAAACAGCCTCGTGCCAAGCGCGCCTCAGGCGAGCCCACCTGGCGCGACCGCGTCCTCGACACCATCAAGGGGGGTAACGGCCTCAAGCGCGGTGAAATCCTCGCCGCCATGAGCATCGTCGAGAAGGAGAACAAGGGCGCCGCGCAGAACGTCAGCAACGCGCTCAACGCCCTCAAGAAGGCCGGCACCATCAAGCAGGAAGACGGCAAGTACACCGCAGCCGCTTAGACGACACAGGGGAGGCATTTGACAGCCTCCCCTTTCCATTTTCCTATGGGGATAATGATGCTTACCCTGTATCCCCATAGGCTCAGCTTTGCACATGGCCTAAAAGGCCAACAATTTCAACAGTTCCGCCACAGTCGTCCGGGGCTTTCGCCACCTGACCCAATAGCGTACACCTTGCCTTACCTCCTCCCTGCGGTCGTCGATCACAGACATCGGGCAAGCCCACTTCACTTCGTTCGGGATACCCTATTGGGTCAGGTCGCTACTGCTCCCGACGACTGGGCGGTGACTCTTCTTAGCAGCGACAAATTTTGACAGTTTCTTCCCCACATTTCATGCGCGCCAAGCCCCAACCCTGACGAACTTCTTCCCACGCGACGCGCCTCAAGCCCACCCTGTTGACGGTTTACGGTTCCTGTTGTCTGTCGCTGTTCACCGCTTGCGCGATACTTGCCGGTAAGTATAATTAGCTCATTACTCAATAACCGAAACCGAAATGCCGAAAAACATTTCAGATTTTCTGCCGGCCACAACCATGGGCCGCGCAGTCGAAGGAGTACTTGTTACACCTTCAAAATTAGTAGCCACCGATACCTTCAAACTCATTGAGGTGAAGCACGAGAACCCCATTGAAAAGCCGGTAGTTCTCCGCCTCCCCAAAGGCATGAAGACGTTCGATGGGATTACCGCCACAGGAGAAACCGTCACACTCACGAAGAAAGGCGCCCTCTACCCTGCCGCTGACACCCTCGACCCAGACCAATATCCACGCTACGAGCAAGCGTTTCCCACGGAACAGCCACAGTTTCAGATCACCCTCTCACCCGTGCACCTCAAGGCTATTGCCACGGCGTACGAGAAGAGCAAGGCCGTACGGCTCTCATTCTACAGCGCTCGCAAGCCACTGCATTTCACAGATGGCACGCTCGGCCAAGAAGAGACCAAGCGCGCATTACTCATGCCTATCGTCGAATAATATGACACCAGAAACGAAGTACTTTCTAGCTTGCAACCGGCGTCGCCTCGTCACCCTTTACGCCGACTACCTTGATGACATGGTTCAAAGCGAGCAGTTCCGCTTCATCGAAGATTTTCCGGAATGGGTTACTCGTGAGCACGAGCGTGCGCTTGAGGAGAAGGGCGAACAGGGCGAGAGCGGTGATTACGAGATTTAAAGCTACACGCTATGGATTGGACACAAGACGCAGAGAAGCACATACACCAAGCGCTCGACAAGGCAATCGGCGCTTACCAGAACTATCAAGCTGGCAAAATTAGCCGCGCAGAGTTCAATCATGACCTCGACTTTATAGCGGCAGTCACAACGCAGCAGATCGTAGAGGCATTACCTGAGGAAGCTGACTAGCGCCCGCATCCCACCGCGCCTCACACTGAGGCGCTTTGGATTCTTACCCGCTAACACAGCGCCATGGACATCAAAGACGTATCCCGCATGGGCGGCCTCGCCCGTGCCAAGAAGTTATCCAAAAAGCGGCGCAGTGAGATTGCAAAGCAGGCGATAGCCACACGATGGGCGAAGCGCCGCAAAGCCGTTCGGTAGTACAATGAAGGCGGAGAGTACACGCGGGAAACCGCGTTCAACCGTCGTCCTCCGCTACCGACTGACGTTGCACACGAGCGCGACCTCTCAGCACGGCTCGGAGGCCGACTGTTGCACGTGACCTACCCTATCGGACAAAGGACAACAGGTGATGTCCTTTTGCTATCGGACAACGAGCGCCGCCGGCACATCTACCTCATCGGCAAGACCGGCACCGGCAAGAGTTCACTCCTGCACAACATGATGATGGCCGACTTCCATGCCGGCCGCGGTTTTGCCTTTCTCGATCCCCACGGTACTGGCGCGGAACAAATCATAAACGCGACGCCGACCACGCGTACCAACGATGTCCTTTACCTCGACCCCCTCGACCCTTCACACGTCGTAGGGTTTAACCCGCTCATCCGCGTCCCGCCGCTCGACCGTGCCGCACTTGCGGATAACATTGCGGCGCTCCTCAAGTACATCTGGGCCGATAGCTGGGGCGTGCGCCTCAACTACATCCTCACGAACGCCTTGCGCCTCTTACTGGAGAAGCGCGGCACCACGCTCGTGAACCTCTCGCGCGTCCTCATTGACGAGGAGTACCGCAAGCGGCTCCTCACCCACTGCACGGACGGCGCCATCACGACGTACTGGAAGACCGAGTTCATGAGCTACAGCCCGAGCTACCGCGCCGAGGCGATCGGCGCCGTTCAGAACAAGGTGGGGCAGTTTCAAAACAATCCCATTCTCCGCGCCGTCTTCGGCCAGGTCTCCGGGGCCATCCACCCCTACGACATCATGGAGCACCGCCGCGTCCTCATCGCCGACCTCAGCAAGCGCATGGGCGAGGAGCCGTCGCGCATTCTAGGCTCTCTCCTCACCACGGCCTTCTCCCAAGCCGCCGAGCGCCGCCGCACCATAGCCGAGGAGAAGCGTCAGGACTTCACGCTCTACCTCGACGAGTTCCAGTCCTTCACCTCAGAGAGCATGGGCACGATCCTCAGCGAAGCACGTAAGTGGCGCCTCAATCTCGTGCTCAGTCATCAATTCATGGACCAAATCCCCGAGAGCATCCAGCGCGCGGTGATCGGCAACTGCGGCACGCTGATCGTCTTTCGCGTGGGCTCGTTCGACACGCCCATTCTCGGCAAGGAGCTGGGATTACCAAATCCCAGCACGCTCTCCGACACCTCCAACTTCCAGGCGTGGGTGAAGCACCTCGCCTCGGACACCCCGAGCGAGGCGCTGCCCGTGACGATGCTGCCGCCGCAGGTGCCGCCGGAGCCCCGGAGGGGTGCCGTAGTGGCCCGGAGCCGCGCGCGGCACGCCAAGAAGCGGGACGACATCGAGCGCACCCTCGCGCCGCAGCTCGCCTACCAGCTGAAGAAGCCAAAACCTAAGAACAAGGCCACATCCCGCGAATGGTAGGACTACGCCTTTTCTCCTATTGCGCGAGCAACTTACGATAGTTCCCAATTCTCCCAATTAGGGAGGAGCACATGCGCGTGTCGATTAACCACAGCGAGAAGCAAACCGGCGTCTTCAGGAAGACGACGCACTATATCGTCACCGTCAAGGTGGATTTCTCCGAGGAGGAGAAAGCGATCATCAAGCAGCGCGACCTCAAATCCACGGTGATCATGACGCGCAGCACACCCTCTCACATCAATACCAGCATCGACGACATCTGGGACCTCACCATCTCCAAGCTCCTCAGCGGCCCCGACGATTACGGTCTGGAGACGCTCGCCAAGGCCAAGGACTATGAGGAGGTACTCATCGATAGTCTCAAGGAGCTGAAGGATTACATTTCAGCGAACGAGGAGGTCGAGGAGAAGTCAAAGAGCTTCGAGCTGTAGTGGCCGAGCGCGAGAACACCCCGTTTTGGGAGGGGCTGATCACGATTGTCGGCGTGCTGAGTTTGCCGCTGGTGATCGTGTTCACTCCCTTCTGGGGTATGTGGGCGGCGATCCGCACCTACCTCGACAGCGAGGGGCCGCAGGAGCGCAAAGCCAAGGAACAGACGCACGCGCTGTACCAGCGTGCTCTCGCGCTCTCGCAGGCCGGCGCGTTCCCCGACAAGGTGAAGTTCGGCCGCGCCATCGTCGAGAAGCTCCCCGAGCAGTATGCGCCGTACTTCGATCCCATCGTCTACACGCTGCTGGACCTCTACGACGCCGAGGTTCCGCACGGCGATGTCATCCCGCCACCACCGCCGCAGTGCGACAGCATCGAGGGCGGCCGGTATCGCGACTTCCTCAACCAGTACATCTACAAGCACAGCAACCAGAGCCACTCCCGCATTGCCGTGGACGTCATCGTGCGTTCCTTCCGCGCATTCATCGAGGCGCTGCCCGAACCGCAGGAAGACGACGAGGCGCTGTTCAGCACGCCCATCACCACGCTCATACGTCCGCACGAACTTATCGAGGACCTGCTGCGGCCCTACTTCGAGCCCCAGGCTGACGAACTCTTCAAGGATCTCCGTCGCACGCTGGAGCGCAATGTGCAGTCAGCGTCCGGCGCCGGCCGCACCAAGAATGCGCGTCTCATTCCGCCGTCCGAATACGATGGCGATGACGTCGTTCATCAATATCTGCGCAACACGCCCTTTGAGCAGCTTTTCAACATCAAAATTCCGCTGGCGATCCCGGCGAAAAAATGGTTCGAGCACGCGGTGATCTGGGGCACGCCCGGTAAGGGCAAGACCACCCTCATTCAGGCGCTCATCGCCAACTTCCTGCCGGCGGTCGCACGCGGCGAGGCGTCGATCTTCCTCATGGACAGTCAGGGCAGCGCGCCGAAGTCGCTCATCCACTCCGTCTCCAACCTCAAGGAATTTGCGCCCGGCGGATCGCTGCATGGACGCTTGATCTACGTCGAGCCCGACCCCACCAACCCCATCGCGATGAATCCGTTCCTCATGGGGCGTGACCGCGACAAGCAGTACACCGCGCGCGACCGTGAGCAGCTCCACAATCAGACGATCGAGTTGCTTGCCTACATCTTCTCCGCGCAGGGGGAGAACGCCGCGTTCACCAACAACCAGGCCATCCTCTATCGCTGGACGATTGAGCTGCTGCTTCTGCTGCCGAACCCCAACCTGACCACGTTTCTCAAGATCATGACCGAGGGTGTGGAGCCGTACAAAGCCGAGATCGCGCAGCTCTCCGAGGCTGGCCGCACCTTCTTCGAGAAGCAGTTCAATCAGGGCCAGTTCAAGGACCGCCGCCCCGAGGTGGCCGCGCGTATCTCCGGCATCCTCCAGAACAAGGCGCTCGCCGCGATGTTTGACGCCGCGACGTGCAAGCTCGACCTCTTCATTGAGCTGTCAAAGGGCCGCGTCATCATCGTGGACACGGACAAGAACTACCTCGGTGACGACCGCTGCACGCTGTACGGCCGCATCATGCTCGCGCTCCTCTTGCGCGCCTCGCAGGAGCGCACGGCCACATCCGACCGGAAACCTGTGTACTGCTTCATTGACGAGGCCGCGGACTACCTGAAGGCCGATCCGAAGTTCACCTTCCTGATTGACCAAGCGCGCAAAAGCAACGTCGCGATGATCTGCGCCAGCCAGCGCACCGGCCACATCCAGAGCCCGAACGTGCTCGACGCGCTCTCCGGCGTCTCCATCCACTTCGTGAGCACGAACAACGACAGCGACGCTCATAAGTTCGCGTCGATCATGCACACCAGCGCCGATTTCCTGCGGAACCAGCCGGAATACCACTTCGCCCTGACCGTGGACCGCTTCATCAACCGCGCCGTCTCCGTGCGCGTGCCTCTCACCCTGAGTACGCGCCAGTGGATGACGCACGGCGAGTTCGATGAGATTAAGCGCGACATGCACGCGCGCTACTCCGACCAGCCGCCCTCACCCTCTACCCAGCCGCCGCCTAATTCACCGACCACCCCGCCGGCAACGCCGAGCACGTGGTGAGCGTGGTATAATATACTCACGCACATTTGATCTAATCTCACGTTAGCTCCCGTTCGCACCTCGCCCTTCCGCCCTCTTTACATCCTCCGGCCGAGCGTGAACGACATGCTCTATGCAGCGCGACACCCTCAACAGAAGGAAGCGATTCCACAAGCTCCCCGGCAAGACGAAGCACACCGGCGAGCGCCGGCAGCTCGAGATCACCGCGCGTGACGTCGCAGTCTTCAAGATCCTCGCGCGCTACCGCTACCTGCCCATCGACTTTATCTGGCGGCTGCTCCCCGCCGACATCCGCGGCACCTGCTACAAGCGCTTTCAGGAGCGCATGGGCGAGCTGCACCACCAGGACTACCTCAACCGTCCTCGTGCTCAGCGCCGTTCGGAAAACGCCAAATCCCGGCCGTTAATCTACGAACTCGGCTCGCAGGGCAAGGCCGAGTGCCGTGCGCGCGGCATCGAGATCTATCCCCGCCTCTCTGACCGGCAGCAATTTCCCCACGACCTCATGGCCTGCATGGTCATGGCCTACATCGAGATCGCCTGCGCGGAGACCCAGGGCTTACAGCTCGTGACGTGGGAGGACATCTTAGAGCACCCCGCCACACCCGAAGTTCTCCGCGCGTCGAAGCATCCGCTCTCAATTCCCAAGATTCCCATCCGGCTCAACGGCACGAGCGTCTCCGCCAAGCGCGATAGTCGCCCCTTTGGTATCCGGGGCTATGGCGATGGAGGCAACCACTACGCCTTCTGCTCGACCGGCATTGAAGCCGACTGTTCCAATGAGCCGCTTCGTCCGTCGGACATTACTGCCCGCGCCAACATCGAGGCGAAGCTCCGCGGCTACCTCTACATCGAGGAGGAGAAGGTCTACCAGACCCACTTCGGCTTTCCGAACAACCTCGACTTCTTCATCACTACGAGCAAGCGTCGTATGCGCAACATCATGCAGCTCTTTTCTGATCTCACGGGAGGTAAGGGCGCTGATCACGTCCTGTTTGCTTACCTACCTAACATGAACTCTGTCGAGACCGCGCCGGAGCCCAACGCCGAATTCTTCCTCCAGAACTTTGAGCGCGTGGGCCATCCGCCGTTCAACATCATCAACGAGCTGCACGCCGCACTACAAAAAGGGGCCGCATAGCGCGACCCCTTTGAGCTAATCATCCTTACTCGGAAACAACACCATCTGCCCATCGACCGGTAGCGCGTCGAGCTTGATGGAGATCCCATCTTTGCTGACGTTCCACGCCGAGCCGACCCGGGTATAGAAGTTCTTCCCGTCCGCCATCTTGCGGGACACGAAGACATCATACGCAGGCTTTTCACCTGGCATTACACACCTCCAGTTAGAACGCAGTACTCGTTAAATGCTACCATGGAGCTAGATAAAACTGGAGGCTCCCGTGACTACGACCTACAAGCTGAACTACGCGGAGCTGCGCCAGCAGATTCCGTTTGAGCAGGTATTTACTTACCTCGGTCTCGATAAGATCGTGCCGAGGATCAAGGCAAATCAGCACAAGGGCACCTGTCCCTTCTGCAAGAGCGCCAAATCCTTTGTCGCTACGTACGATGGCGGGGAAGACAAGACCGGGCGCTTCAACTGCTTCGCCTGCAAGTCCGGCGGCGATTGCATCGAACTCGTCAACCGCATGCGCGGCAACCCACGGCGCGACAGCCGCGGGGTCTATCAGGCCGCTGTGGAGCTTCGGGAACGGTTTCTAACAGTTACTCCGCCCTCGGGTACTGTTGGAACAGTTACCAAGGAACCGGGAACTGTTAGTACTGTTACCCGGTCCGACGACGGCGGGGCGCTTCTGGCCAAGCTTCAGAAGGCTCTGGAAGGCGTGGAGCCGGGGCATCCCGCCGTCGTTTCCCTCGGGCTTTCTGAGGAAACCTGCCGGCATTTTGGCGCTGGCTACAAGAACACCGGAGTGTCGGCGAAACGCCTGCTTATTCCGGTGCACGATCGCTCAGGCACCTTGGTTGCCATTTGCGGCCGGGCGGTCAGCGAGGATCAGCAGCCCAAGTTCCTGTTCCACCACTTCGATCCGGGGCAGACGATCTTCAATGCCCACCGGCTCAAGGAGGGGCAGGATCTCTACATCTGCCACGATCCCCTCGACGTGATGCTGAGCTACGAGAACGACCCCAGCCTCAACGTCGTGGCGGTCTTCAACGACGGACTCACGTCCGCGCAACACGACCTGATTTCCGGGCTCATCATGTCGCTGAAGTGCGAACTCTCGTTCTCCCTGTAGTGGCGTGCCTCCCGTGTACAACTCGCTCCTGGCTTCGGTCAGGAGCTTTTTCTACATCACATTTTTCGTGACCTTAGCACATGACGCCACAGATTTACTCCCCGGCCTGCGTCAAGGAATGTACTGAAAAAAATGTCGGGCGCAGGCTTCCACCGTGCAATCACGCACGGGAGTACAGCACATGAAGCACACTCAAACCAGCAAGCGCGACGCCATCGCCGCCTTCGCCAAGAAGGAAGGCAAGCGGGCGGTGGAGAACATGGCGCGGGGAGCTTTCGATGCAGGGGATATGATGCTCGGAGGTGCCCTTGCTGTCGGCGACGGTATCCTCGACTTCTTCATTCCCCGGAAGCGGAGGTAAGAGATGACGATCCTCTGGGGGGTTAAATCCCACCGCCGCACCCGCTACTGGCTCAAGAGGAAGCGCCGGGTGCATGACCTGAAATACAAATACAATCGCCTTCACAAGCCTTGGTACTAACTCAGAACCCCGCCCTCAAACGGCGGGGTTTTTCTTTACCTGGGGTATACTTATAACTGGAAAGGAGTATACCCATGACGCTTATGCTACATGCCGGCGCCAAGGCCATCGATTACGACGGTTTGCGCGGGCTAGAGACGCCACCGGGCACCCCTACTCACGTTCCCATCCCGCATCACCTGCTCGTGGACATCACCCGCAACATGCTCCAGTTCTATGGGCATGAGATTGTGGATGAACACTTCGGTGTGACGGAGGATCAAAATCGATTCTTCTGCTGCCTAACCCTCAAAAGCGCCTACGGCAGTTACGGAGACATGGTCGGGTTGCGCAACAGCCACGACAAGACCCTGCCGATCGGCTTGGCCTTCGGTTCCCGCGTCTTCGTCTGCGACAACACCGCCTTCATTGCGGATCATGTCGTTCGCAGGAAGCACAGCAAACGGGCGCGTCACGAACTCCCATCCATCATTTCGGAGATCGTGGAGCCCCTGCAATCCCAGCGGGAAGCTCAGCATCGCAAGCTGACCCTGTACCAGAACACCCCGCTCCGGATCGAGCACGCGGATCATGCGGTGATCGAGATGTACCGCCGCGGTGTGCTCGGCATTACCAAGATCGACGACGTGCTCAAGGCGTACGAGGACCCACCCCACGACTGGGGCGACCACACGGCCTGGCGCATGTTCAACGCCGCGACGTTCGCCCTCACCGGCAAGGTCGCGGAAGATCCCCGTCTCACCAAGACGCTTCATGAGGTGATTGATGCGGTGTGCAAACCTACGACGTAAGAACTTCTGAAATTTGCCCGGCGCTCGTGCGGCCGGGCGTTTTTTTGTCCCCAGTCCATGCATCGTATCTCTTCCGCTTGACGCGAAATTTCTTTGCAATTTTTTGATCGAGCCGCGCAGCGAGTTCAAACAGGTTGTTCGCCATGTCCACAATTAGATCGTAGTCGGCATGTAGTCGCTTACCCGGCGCCGGACTGATCCTCTTAATCCCCTTAATTCGTCGCATGAAAGTTTCGTTTACCCGCCCCCGGCTATGGGTATAGATGTTTCTTAACTCGATCGAGAGCACCAGCAGGTCTCGCTCTTCCTGGGTTTCAGTCAAGGTGATGCCTGTGCGTGATTGCAGGAAACTCCCGATACCCTCGATCCCGCCATAACCGAGTTCATTGATCTTTCTGTCGATCAGGTACCTAACTATCTCCGAGCGCTTTGTGTGCTTCAGCACATCCTCAATCTTCACCATCTCACTCGACTTTAAGAGCTCAGGCCTCTTTAACATGCAGCTTTGTATTAGCTCGGATATGAAGGTCAAAAAATTATCGACTACGCGAATGCACATTATTTCCGAGTTGTAGTCCCCAAAGCGCGAAAGCTTATTTAGGAGCAAATTGGGGTTCGCCTCCGCTTCGCGCAAATTCTCCTGATCCTTATCCGTGCCATTTATGGCGAGCGCGCGAACAACAATGAGCCGCTGCTTATCTACTCGGGTCACCAAATCTACGGCGAAGAAGAAGAAATCGAATATCATTACATGGCGACGCATGAACCTACTTAGCACCTCGGAGCAGAGGCTCTCCGCTAGGGGGTACTTCAATGGCAATGGTTTCTTGTCGTTCCTCTCCCCATCCATTGAGATCCCCACCCGTTGGCTTAGCAGCGCGAGAGAGTACTCCGTCTAGCGCAACTCGTCCATTCCTGGTAGAATTTTCTCATTAGCATTAGCTTTGTGGCCGAAGCGATGGACCTACTCACAAGGGGGGTTAATCGCTGCGGCATGTGACATGGCAACCGAGAAAGGAAACAAGCCCGTAGATCCTGATCGGGTGCCCATGCCCGTAGGCGGGCCGACCAAGTTCCGGCCTGAATACACACAGCAACTCCTGACGTTTTTTGACGTGGAGCCGTACTTCAAGGACGAGGCAGAGCAGAGCATCGAGTTCGGGGCAAAGGGTAAGGTCCGCAAGGCGACGGTCAAATACCGACTCATGCCCAACAAGATGCCGACCCTCTTTCGATTTGCTCGGGAAATCGGCGTGGATTACACGACAGTATACCGCTGGGCCGAGCGAGGTGACGATCCTGAACTTGAGACAAGACTCCAGCGTCACATTGAGGGGAAGGAAATCCTGCACCCCAGCGAGTTTGAGAAGCTCCAGGGGCTCAAAGAATTCTGCAAGGCATATAACGAAGCCAAGCAGATGCAGAAAGAATTCCTCATCAACGTCGGGTTAGCCGGCGCAGCCCCGCCAGCTTCTTTCATATTCGTAGCGAAGAACATCACCGACATGCGCGACGAGCGCGTGCATGAGCACAAGATCGCCGACTTTACCGAGCTAATTAAAACGAAACTTGAAGCTCGCCGAGGACATCCTCTCCCAGATACAAAGCGATCCTGAGTTTTTCTTTACCGACATCCTCTCTGCGAACCTGTGGGATAAGCAGCGGGAGATACTCCACTCGATCAAGGATCACCGCTACACCGCCGTTCGCTCCGGCAACGGCTGCGGCAAGACGTACCTGCTCCCCCGCGTCGCGCTCTGGTTTCTCTACGCCTACGCCCCAGCCGTCGTCATCAACACCGCGCCGACGTGGCGCCAGGTCGAGCAGCAGTACTGGAGAAACTTCCGCGAGGCGTACCTCACCGCCCAGGTCCCGATCGGCGGCCGGCTCTTCAAAACCAAGTTCGAGATCGACGAGAACTGGTTCGCGCTGGGGCTCGCCACCGATGAGAACTCGGTCGTCAAGTTCCAGGGCTGGCACGCCAAGAACATCATGGTCATCTTCGACGAGGCGTCGGGTGTGGCCCCGGCGATCTACGAAGCTGCCCTCGGTGCGCTCTCCGGCGGTGAGACCGTCCGCTTCGTCCTCATCGGCAACCCCAACAGCAACTCGGGCGACTTCTACGACGCATTCCGCGATCCGAAGTTCAACAAGATCACCATCTCCGCCTACGACGTTCCGAATGTCAAAGAGCGGCGCCAGGTCATCCCCGGTCTCGTCACCCACGATTGGGTGGAGGAGATGCGGACCAAATATGGCGAGCACAGCGACATCTACCGCATCCGCGTCAAAGGCGAGTTCCCGCAGCAGGCATCCGACACCCTCATATCCATCGACCTCATTGAGAAGGCGTTCGGCGCCAGCCGCGAACTCACGAACCAGGCGGACGAGATCATCGGCCTCGACGTGGCGCGCTACGGCGATGACAACAGCGCATTCGTGCACCGCAAGGGCAACACGGCCCGCGTGCTAGACGTGGTGTACGGCAACAGCACCATGGAGCTGGCCGGCCGCGCCAAGCGGTTCCTCACCCAGCAGTACAAATCAGCACGCCTCTTCATCGACGTGATCGGCGTCGGCGCCGGTGTGTACGATCGGCTGAAGGAGCAGCCCGATGTCGCCGGCCGCGTGTTTGGCGTCAACAGCGCCGGCAAGCCGCGCGACGAAGCCGCGTTCCTCAACATCCGCATGGAGTCCTGGGACAACGTGCGCGCCTGGTTGAAGGACGCGATCCTCGAGAAGCACGAGGGCTTCTATCAGCTCGCCCACCCCAAGTACAAAATTCTCTCCAACGGCAAGATGCAGCTGGAGAGCAAGGAGGACATGAAGAAGCGCGGCGTCGCATCGCCGGACGTTGCCGACGCGCTTGCGCTCACACTTTCGAAGCCCACCGAAGGCGACAACCTGGGGCTTGTGTGGATTTAGGTCGCGAGGCATGCCCAGATACAACTTTTGGAGTATATATATTGATCTTCGACTACTGTCCGTCTACAATCCGGGCGCTGCTCAATTTGGGGGATGTTCATGATCAAGAATGTGGGGGTTCTTCTTCTCTCAGCTCTGCTGGCCGGTTGCGTTACCACGGGCGAATTTGAGGAATACAAGGCCCAGGTGGCCCGCGCCCCTCAGAAGCTTTGTGCCGTGCGCTGGGCCGACCACTTCACAAACGTAACGGCTGTTCCTCAGTACTTCACGGTAGCCAACTGCCAGGAACTCGCCCGGGTCACTCTAGGGCAGCCTGCAGGACAGGCGCCGGGCACATCATGGTGGATCGGCTGCGCCGACCCAAGATACGCAAACGGCCAGTCTCACGGTGGAGCGAACGGCGGCACGGTTCCCGCACCCGATCATTGCAATTGGAGATGAGCTAACGATTGGGCCTGGGCCGCTCGCCTTCGGGGAGCGAGCGTGCCCAGCGCCTACCCCATTGGCCTCCAGCCAATGTGGATTTCGCATTGCTATTATGAGGCAATGGATTTTCTCAAGCGGCTCTTCAGCCAGGGAGGCAAGAAAGGGGTCTCGTACCAAGGCAGCGCAACGTGGCAGACGCTTTATCCTGCCGACGTAGCGGAGCGGAACCTGCTCTACAACAACAAGGAGTGGGTCTTTATCGCTGTCGATAGGATCGCCAAATCGCTCGCCGGCATCCGCTTCAAGGTCATGCGGTACGAGCGCAACGGCGACGACCAGGAGGTGTTCGATGGTCCGCTGGTGGACTTCTTGGAGAATCCCGGTGCCGGATTCACCGGCAAGGATTTCGTCTACCTCGATACGGCGTACAAGGAGCTAACCGGCAACGCCTTCTGGGAGATCATCGGCGGCCGGGAACTGAAGCCGCTCATCCCCACTGAGGTCAAGCCGATCCTCAAGGGCACCAAGCTCGTCGGCTACAAGGTCCATGACCAGCTCCCGCCGCGCACGCTCACGCTCAATAAGGTGCTGCACGACCGCTACGTCGATCCGCGCAAACCCTATTGGGGCGTGGGCAAGCTGGAGAAGATCGCCCGCTGGGTAGACACCAGCTCGTTTGCCAACGAGTTCCTCCGCAACTTCTTTGTCAACGGCGCGACGTTTGGCGGCTTCATTGAGACCGAGGAGGAGAGCGAGGAGCGTATCAAGCTCATCAAGCTTGGGCTCCAGACCGAGCACCAGGGCGTGCAGAACGCGCACAAGATGGCGGTGCTCCCCAAAGGCAGCAAGTTTGCCCCAGCGACCGCGAACATGCAGGACATGCAGTTCGGAGAGACCGACGACCGCTACCGCGACAAGATCCTCTCCGGCTTCGGTGTTCCAAAGACGATGGTCGGCCTTACCACTGAGGTGAACCGCGCCACCGCGGAGGCGAGCGAGTACGTCTTCGCCAAATACACCCTCAAGCCGATCGCTGACGATTTCGTGGAATTTCTCAACGTCCACATCGCGCCGCTATTTGATACGTCGGGCCGGTTCTATTTCGCCTACGAGGAGTTCGTGCCCGAGAACATGGACATCAAGCTCAAGGAACGCGAAATCTCCTTGGCTAAGCAGGCGTACAAGACGGTCAACGAGGTCCGCGCTGAGATCGGCTTGCCCCCTGTGCAGGGTGGCGACACCGTTTACAACGCCATGAATCTGCCGCTCGGCGAGAAGCCACCGGCGCCCATGGCAGCACCCGCCGGCGACGAGCCGAAGAAGTACGCGCCGCGTCATGTACGCCACGCCCTTCGTCGCGAGCGCCTTATCGACGACATTGTGAGCAGGGCATCAGAGATTGTGTCTGAGCACCACGATCCGGACGCGGAGAGCCACAAGCACTTCGTCGCGCGCGTGGCGCAGCACGAGCAGCTCGTCGCTGGCAAGATTCGCGATTTCAATAACCGCCAGCAGCGCGAGGTGATCGAACACCTATCACGCATGACGAAGGCCATTGCCAAGGGCGATCTGTTCGACATGGATGGGGAGGTTGCCGTGCTCGTAGACTTTGTCACGCCCATGCTCAAGGGGCTCCTCATCGAGCAGGGCATTGAGGAGTACGCCGCGCAGGACTTCCCCGGCGCATTTGATACGCAGAAGAGCAGCGTCGCACGGATCGTGCAGCTTGCCGCCAAGCGCCTGGCTAAGTCCTACAACAACACCACGGCGAGCCTGCTGAAAGACGAACTCGAGGAGGGGATCAGCGCCGGGGAGGATTTCACCCAGCTCGCCGCCCGCGTGAACCAGGTCTATGAGTTTTCGGATCAGGTCCGCGCCGTGGCTGTCGCGCGCACCGAATCTTTCTACGTGGCAAACGAGGGCAGCCGCGAGGCGTACCGGCAGAGTGGCGTCGTGCAGTCCGTGCGCTGGTACACCGCCGAGGACGAGCGCGTCTGCCCCTACTGCGGTCCGCTCAACGGCAAGGTCATCGGCGTCAATGAGGTGTTCTTCAAGAAGGGCGACGAGATCACCACCGATGCTGGCACCCTGAAGCTCAACTACCGCACGATCGACGTGCCGCCGCTGCACACTCACTGCCGCTGCTTCATCCGCGCGGAGAAAATCGAGGTGAGCTAGGTGTGGAATTGTCAGCCCTATAATCAATTTCAATGAACGAAGCACTCAAGAAGATCACGGGGGACATAAAGCTCGAGCTTGATACCTACATCGCTTCCGCCGAGACGCGCGCCGCCATCGAGGCGACGGAGAAAGCCGCTGACACGGACGCCGGGACCTTTGAAGTCGTCATCACCACCGAGAACCTCGACCGCTACAACGAGGTCATCAAGCTCGACGGCTGGGAGCTGGAGCACTACCGCAACAACCCCATCGTGCTGTGGGGACACGACCACAAGCAGCTCCCCATCGGCGTCGCCACGAGCGTTGAAGTCCGCGACGGCAAAATGATCGCCAAGGGTAAGTTCGCCCTACACGAGTTCGCCCAGACCGTCCGCCAGCTCTACGACGCCGGCGTCATGCGCGCCACCTCAGTTGGCTTCATCGAGAAGGAGCGCGAGGGCAATCTCATAACGAAGGCCGAGCTGATTGAATTCTCGTTCGTCTCGGTGCCTGCCAATCCGTACGCGCTTTCCACCATGGTTAAGTCGGGCATCCACATCAATGAGATGGTGACGAAGGGTTTTATCATCGTGAAGGAGGAAGGAGGCGACAGCCCAGAATCGACCGAAACCGAGCCGAAGCCCGACGAACAGCCCACGGATGAGCCGGACGAGAAGAAGTTCGACGCGAAAACCATTTCAAATCTCAAACAGACACTTCAGGAAGCGATCGTTGCCTTAGACGCTCTCACTCCCGTCGAGGAGGAGGAGCCGGAGGGTAATGAAGCTCCCGTGGAGGAAGACGAGGAGACCAAGCGTTTTAGGGATTTTTCCGAGAAGCGCCGCGTCGTCCAGCTCGCCGCCACGTACATTTCCGACGTATTAGCCGAAGCGCGGAAAGCAGTAGAGGCCCACGCCTCATAGTTCGGCGTTTATTCGTAATTTTTTATCAGGAGGTATGGATGAAACTCTAAAGAAGGAGTTGCTCACTGCCGTTGATACTTCGATCAAGGCCAACCTTGCGGAGATCGTCGGCAAAGAAGTCGCAGAGAAGGTTCAGGAGACCGTATCCAAGCTTCGCCTGGATAGCGCTATTCAGGGCCGCGATGTCACGGGCGTTTCCGAGGAGAGCAAGCGCAATTTCGTTTCCGATATTCGCGCGATCGCTCGCGGCGAGAAGGCTGCCTACCTTGAGAGCAGCGACCAGACGGGCGGATACCTTGTCCCGGTAGAGGTGCATGCAGGAATTCTCCGCATTGCGGAGACCGTGGGATTGATCCCGCGCGATGCGCGCCGCTGGGCAATGGGCTCAGACCAGCTCGAAATCCCCCGCTACACCGGCTCGGTGATGCAGGGCGAGTACGTGGGTGAGGACGAGGAAGGGGACGAGACGCAGAATGACATCGGCGTCGCCCGCCTCAACGCCAAGGTGTGGATGCTTATCTTCCGCATCGGCAACACGCTCTTGGCTGACGCCAATGTGGGCGTTGCCGATTGGCTGATGGCGATGGCCGCAGAAGGTCTCGCCTACCGGATCGACCGCGAAGGCTTCATGGGCGGCACGTTTGCAGGCTCGCCGTTCGTCGGCCTCTTGCAGTCCGCAGATGTGACCGTGCAGACGCTCGGCTCTGGTGCTACGGGCTTCGAGGACTTCAGCGTCGCTGAGGCTTCCGAAGCCATCGGCGAGCTGCCTACCGCGGCACTCCAGAACGCAGCCTTTTACTTCCACCGCACCGTCTGGGCACAGATCCGCGCTCGCAAGGGTACGGACGTGTACGAGTACGGCAACAGCGGCATGGCACGCTTCCAGCGTGAGAACGGCATCCAGCCGGTCGGCCAGCTGCTTGAGTACCCGGTCTACACGACCGATGTGCTCCCGGCCTACTCCGCTTCCGCCGTCAGCACCAAGTTCGGTGTGTTCGGCAATCTCCAGCTCGCGCTCGCATGGGGCGACCGCGGACCTATGGAGATCGCGAAGTCAGACAGTGCCACGGTCGGCGGCAAGTCAGTCTTCCGCGCAAATCAGACTGCCATGCGCTTCACGCACCGCCACGCTGTCACCATTCAGCTCCCGGATGCAGCCGTGGTGCTCAAGACCGCAGCCGCTTAGTTCTTAGCTTCAATTCTGTATGCGTTATAGGACTAACGTCGCGCTCGCCATCAAAGGCGACCGGGTAGCGAAGGGAACCGAGATCGAGCTTTCCGCAGAGCAGGCCAAGCGGTTTGACCCTGCCGACATCACGCCTGTCGATCAGATCCCTGAGCCGGAACCCGAGATTGCGCTGTCGAGCATCCCGCTTGATGAGATGACCTACGAGCAGCTCAAGGCTCGCGCGAAGGAGCTTGGCCTCTCTGCCTCCGGCAGCAAGGCCGACATCCAGGAGCGCATTCGCTTGCATGTTGAAACGCCCGCCGACGGCCAGGCGGAGGAGGTTGAGATCGAAGGAGAAGGTTCCGCCGACGGCCAGGCGGAGGATGAATTATCAAATTAGCAATTCCACACATGCGTAAGCTATTCGACAACGTGAAGGTGCTCGCCTCGCTCGTTCCGGCGACCCGCACCGCGGATGCCAACGGCACCGGCGTTGACACGCAGGGTTACGAGAACGCCATGCTTGTCGTGGCTGCCGGCGACATCGACCTCGCCAGCACCGACGAGACCTACGTCATCGAGCTTGAGGAGTCAGACGACAATTCAAGCTGGAGCGACGTGACGGGCTTCGATGTCACCATCACGGCTGACAACGAAGTGGACATGGTTCGCATCCCGAACCTCAACACGGCCCGCAAGCGTTACTTGCGCGCCGTGCTCAATGTCGGCGGTACTACGCCGTCATTCCCAGGAACCGCTATCTTCCTTTTGGGAGGCGGCGACTCCGGTCCGGTCAACAGCGATTAGTTCGTTGTTTCCCTCTGCCTCTGTATGGAGGCAGGGATGAGATAATGAACCCATATGTCGGCCTACGCGCTCACAACCAAAGCCCGGATGAAGGAGCGGCTGGGCATCACAGCTACCGACTTCGACGATCTGCTCGACCGGCTCATCCTCGCGGTCACTGACCGCATCGAGAAGATGGCGAACCGCCGCTTCATGCAGGCGACGTTTACCCATCAGCTCTACGACGGCTGCACGCCTTCTGGCGCCCCTATCTCTGCGCTCATCGTCAAGAACGCGCCGATACTCGTGCTCAACTCGGTCCAGTACAAGACGGGCCTCAACTCCAATCCTACCTGGGTGAGCTACGACGAGGACGACTATGACGTAGATATGGAAGCGGGCATCATCTACTTCAAAGGCTACCTGCCCCGCGGCAAGCAGAACATCCGCATCACGTACACCGGCGGCTTCAGCGGCTACTCGATCGGGGTGAACAACTTCTGGGTTTACGGCTCCATTCCTACGGGCTCGATCAACGGCGTGAACCTCTCGTTCATGCTCGCTGAGGATGCATCGCAGATCATCGTCTATGCCGACGGTCTGCGCATCTCCGCCGAGAACTACACGTTTACCGCGGGCACGGATAGCTTCACCTTTGACGCCGGCCAGGCGCCCTTCTCTACCCTCGTCGTGGACTACCTGCCCACGACCGCGCAGGACGACGGCACCGATCCGGCCCTCCCCTCAGAGATTGTAGAGGTGTGCGAGGAGGCGGTGTCGCGGCTCTTCAAGCGACGTGACGCGGAAGGCCGCACCACGGAAACCTTGGGCGAGTCGCAGATCACGTGGAGCCAGAACGCGTTCACCGCGGAGAACGTGGCGACGATCAAAAACTATCGCCGCGGCTCCTTCCTATGATTGCCGTTGACCTGCACATCGAGAACCTCGACAAGCTCCGCGCCAACTTCAACCGCGCTCCCGCTATGGCGCTTAAATACCTGAGCAAGGCAACCGCAGCTTCTATCTTTGAGGTGGAGCGCCAGGCCGTAGACCGCAATTTCCAATTCAGGACGCCCCGTGCGCAGCGCACCGGCAACTTGCAGCTCTCCTTTGCCTTCGGCCGCTACATCGCGCCGGGCGGGCTCTACGCCTCGATTGGTCCCACGGTCCACTACGCGGAGCACGTCTACTTCGGCACCCGCTACATGCCTCCGAACCCGTACATGGATCGCATCGCCCGCGCCGCAGAACCCGAAATCAACCGTCACTTTGAAACTGCCGTGGACCGCTTCGTCGGAGAACTCGCCGATGTATGAGCATTCAACTCATCAAGAATCGCATAAAGACGAACCTCGACGCTCTCGTCACTGACGAGGTGTTGGGGGGTGCCACGTCCACTGACATCCGCAAGGACC
>Ga0196973_1000058_pt1 | contig 43464 bp, 72 predicted proteins | sample S1_513CmetaG_FD_155457 | JGI IMG/M metagenome (GOLD analysis project Ga0196973, IMG submission 155457) | Soil microbial communities from Anza Borrego desert, Southern California, United States - S1_5-13C | ecosystem: Environmental > Terrestrial > Soil > Desert | place: USA: California...
CATTCCGAGGAGGCACGCGAGGAGAAAGGCGTTGAGCTTCATTCGGTGAAATCCCACACGTAGCAGACCCCGCGGATCGAGTTGCTATTCGGCCGTCCAGGGACGCAGGCGTACAACCGCTCCGCCACGGCGTCGTACGTCATCCCGATGCCGTGCGAGGCTTCGCCGCTCGACATCGGCGCCGGCATGTCGTTCATCAGCCGTTGCACCGTGATCGTTCCGGTCGCCGGGGTGCTCAGGGAGCTATTGACCTGATACGTGAACGTCGTGCTGTTCACGTTGGTCATAAAGAACCCGCCGTTATAGCCACTCGGCGTGGCGCCGGTGATATACGCGCTCTGGCTGCCGACCCCATGGGGCGTCGCCGTCGTCACCGTCGCCGTGGTCCCGGAGCGGGTAATACTGGTGACATTGACCACCGAGGCGGGGCCGAGCGGATAGGCGCTGTAGTTCAGATCCGGCGGGCTGTTCGCCGATCCGTACTGGACGTCGAAGTAGGAATCCGACTCCACACTCCAGACGTTCGAGGCTTCGGCGACCGCCTCGGGGTCCATGATGTACCAGCGATGGAAGCCCTGCTGATACCCCACCGTTGAGGCGACGTACTGGAGGTAGCCCGCGGCGACGTTCGTCATGCAGACGATGCCGTGCTTCGTCGCGGTGTAGGGCCACGCGCACGAGCCGACGATGTCCCATGTCCAATACGCGGCCGGCCAGCTATCGAGTTGCTGATTCAGCGCAGGGGTCGTCGTTCCGCGAAGAAACCGATACGGCGGCGCCTGCGCGAAGGTCGCGAGGAACGCGTCGTAATACATCAACGGCGTGTTCGCCAGCGCACTGCCCTGCGGATTCGTGGCGATGTTGGGCGGCGCGACCGCGATCACGGTCGGCCCCATCGAGTTAGAACCCGTGCCGCCGGCCGAGAAGTTGCCGCCGAAGCCCACCCCCAGGGTTTTGCCCGGCGTATAGGTGTTCGCGTAGTAGTCCGGTATCCGCAGCGCCCCGGACTGCACGGCCTTGACCCCGATGTTGCTGAACCGCCACGAGCCAATCGCGGTCCCTGTGCCTGCCGCCCAGTTCAGGGTGCTTTGCACCATCGACGGGTTGTTCGGGCAGCACGCGTTATAGCTCTCCATGTAGAACTGGTAGAGCTTGTCGGCGTCCTCATCCCAAAAGATGCCCATCGCCGTCCCGCCGAAGGTGTTCCCGTTCTGATCGACGCGCTTACTGGACGCGAAATCGGGGAAGGTCTTCGCCACGGTGGCCGTGTTGTAGGTCCCGGAGACGACCAGCGCCGGAATGTTGAACGCCACCATGCAGTAATTGGCGGCTTGGGTGAGCAGGTATGGCGTCCCGCTCTCGTACATGATGGTGATGCCCTGCGCGTTCGCCGTCGCGGCGCTGCTACAGGTGGACAGCGTCTCGGGCATCTTGAACGCGCCCACGTAGAAGGGGCTGCTGTAGTTCAGATCGCTTTCGGTCAACACGGTCCGCGCGGGCGGCGGGATCGGATCGATGATCTTTTCGAGACGGATACCCGTCCCGATGACGCGGACCTGTCCTGACAGCGCGAGCGGAAGCGCGAGGAGGGCGATGAGGGCGAGGAGGGCTAGTCGAGACCCTTGGAGATGTCCTCGCCGGATTTGTAGATCAGGCCGGCGAGCACTCCCAGAGCCACGATGACCACGCCCAGAAAGAAGGCCACGTAAATCATGCGCCGATGCTAGCACAACCGACATTAGTTGGAGCATTCGGTGCTCGAGGACGAGGCATACAGTTGCCCCGTCGCGGTATCCACGCAGACCACTTTTTTGGATCCCGCCGCGCCGGTGGTTTCGAGGGACGTAAACGCGACACGGCCGGGCGTCTCAAAGATCAGCGTCGGCGTCCCGCCCTCGTCTCCGGTCAGCTCTACGATCGCCTCTGCCTCGTTGGCCCCGTCGGTATGCACAATGAACCGCACGGCGGCGGGTCCCGTGGCGCTGTCCCCCGTGGTGATCACGCTGATCGCCGCGCCAGCGTTCGCCGTGTTGGAGGTGTTGATAATTTCAATCTCCGTGTCTCCACCCGCCTGCGCAGCGGTCACCGTCAACAATGCGAACTCGGCCGTCATCGTGCCTTCGACGGTCAGATTGCCGGTCAGCGTCAGGCTGTTGAACGTCGGCGAGTCGGTCGTATCTAATGGCTGCGGCAGAATCGCGGATGTATCCACGTCGAGCACGTCCGCGGCGATCGTCAGCGGCGACGCCACCGTCAGAAACTTCACCGCCGTATCCGCATCCGCCCAATACAGGATGCGATTCGCATTCGGATCGACCAGATTGGCGCCCGTGCCACCGTTCGCCAACGGCACCTGTCCACTGAGGCGCGTCCCGGCCGGCAGCGACCCCGTGGTGCCGCCATCAATCGGCAACCCCGTCGCGTTCGTCAACGTCCCCGAGGACGGCGTCCCAAGGGCCGGCGTCACGAACGTGGGCGAGGTCGCGAACACCAACGCGCCCGTCCCCGTTTCCCCCGTGACGGCCGACGCGAGATTCGCGCTCGAGGGCGTCGCCAGCCAGGTCGCGACCCCAGAGCCCAGGCCCGCGAGATTGGCCGCCGGAAAGCCCGTGGTGTTCGTCAGCGTGCCCGCCGACGGCACGCCCAGATCCGGCGTGACCAGCGTGGGCGACGTCGCAAAGACGAGTGCCCCCGAGCCGGTTTCCCCCGTGACCGCTGCGGCCAGATTGGCGGCGCTTGGCGTCCCCAGAAACGTCGCGACGTTGGCTCCCAACCCGGAGACGCCGGTACTGATTGGGAGCCCGGTGGCGTTCGTCAGCGTCGCGGCGGACGGCGTCCCGAGATTCGGCGTCGTGAGGCTCGGCGAGGTGCCGAATACCAGCGCACCCGATCCGGTTTCGTCGCTGATGTTCGCGGCAATGCCGGCGGAATCGGTGAGTGAGGTGACCACGCCCGTGGTCGTCGCCACCCGCATGATGCCGCTCGATAGCGACGCGAGCGCCTGTTCTGCGCTCAGATCACTATTCGCGGTCTGCGTGATGTAGGTCGCATCCGACGGCGCTCCGGTCGAGCATCCGGTACAGACCCCGGTGATCGTCAGCCCGTCAAACGTCGGCGAGTCCGACGTATTCAGGTTCTGGTTGAACGGATTGCCCCCACCCCCGCCGCCGGACCCGCGCAGGCCCGCGAGCTGGTTGGACAGCACCACCGCCACATTGGCCGTCCCGCTGACGTAGCTCGTAAACGTGACCCGGACGCGCTGATACGTGGTGATCGTCCCGGTCCATGCCCCGTTCGTCGTCGTCGTGCTGACCGGCGTGGTGCTGGCACTCGGATTCAGGTTCAACGAGACGTAGCTATTCCCGATGAGCGCCTGAAACGTGATCGTCCCCACCCACGTCCCGGACACCTGAATCCCGATGCCGGCCGCATTCGCCGTCGCGACCTCGAGACAGCCGGCGCCCGGACAGGTGGTCGAACTGATCGACCCGCCCGTGACCTGCGCGGACGCGAGCGCCGGAAGCAGCGCGAGCGCAAGGGCGAGGAGCAGCCTACGCATCGGACGTCTTCGGCCGGCCACCCTTCTTCTTGGGCGCGTCGGTCTCCTCGGTGGCTTGTTCGGCCTTCAGCCGCGTGTACGGGGTGTCGTACGTGTAGCCCAGTTTCGCCAGACGCTCGGCGTCGGCCGCATCCGTGGCGACCTGTCCTTTCCCGTCTTCGAGGTACACCCAGGTCGGGAACTCCATCAGGCACTCCATTTCTTCGAGAACAGCCCCACTGTGACGAGCGCGAGCCCCACCGAGGCCAGATACAGTTGATGCGCGGGGAGAATCGATCCGGGTGTCGGGACCAGGAGCCGCACCGAGAGCGCAATCAGCACCCACAGCACGCCGCGCCGCAGCTCCCCCACCCACGCCAGCGCGAGAAAGGCGAGAATCGGCAGCGCGGCCCACGACACATTGCGGAGCGGAGCCATGGAGAGCCAGAGCCCCGGCACGGCCCAGGACACCAGATGCTGCGCGAACGCCGACGCCTGCGCCGTCGCCCAGTCCCACGGCGTGACGTCCGCGGTGCGCCACAGCCCCAGAAGCATCGGGATCGTGCCGAGACTCAGCCCTACCGCGACCGCCACGATCGCCCACGACACACCCGCCAGCGCGATCAGACCGAACGCCACGATGCCAGCTTCTTTGCTGACACACGCGAGCCCGACGCCCGCGCCGGCCAGCAGCCAGCGCCGATCGTGTGCCCCGAGCACGGCGAGCAACGCGCCCGTCGTCATCAGGACATCCGGCCGCCCTTGCAGATACGCCACAGCGGGGATCGCCATCGGATGCAGGCCGAAGACGCCCATCGTCAACGGCGCGGAGAGCCGCCAGCGAGCCGCGACGAGCCCGACCAGCCACGTATTCAGCAGATGGAGCCCGATCGAAATCGCGTGCGCGAGACCGGGCCGGTCCATCCCGTGTGTCAGCCAGAGCAGATCCGACAGGTATCGGTTCGGTCGCCACGTCCAGACCGGCCACGTCGCGCCGACCTTGTGCGCGTCTTCATAGACAAACCCGTCGGCCGACAGGTACGCGATCACGATGAGGACGAGGACGCCGACGCGGACGCCTGTATCACGGACTCGATCCGTTGCGCCCGCGCCTCGAACGAGCCGGGCCAGGGCCGTTTCACCGGAATCACCGCCAGCGACCGCGACGCCTGCTGCCACTGCCCCTCCATGCTTTGTGTGACCGCGATGTTGAGTCCCGCGACGATGTGGACGTATGCGGGATACCGTGAGTGCGGCGCTTCCCGACGCGCTCGCAGGAACGCGACGAGCGCACCGGGCCGGTCCTCAGCTTTCAACCGCGCGTTCCCGAGGTTGATCCAGCTCTCCGCCGAGACCGGATCGATGGCGACCGCTCGTGCCCACACGACCCCATCTGAGGTCCACGCAGGCACGAGTAACAGGGTGCGTGCCGCCAGTCCGAGGACCAGCAGCACGCCCCCGAGTCGTCTTACGAGCACGTCCCCGTGCCGAGGCAGTACGGCGTCAGCGAGTTGAACGTAATCGGCTGGATGTTCGTCGCCTTCCAGACCGACGCGCGGCACAGCCACACGTTGCCGTTAGAGACGTTCACCCACGGGACCACGATCTGGGTCGCCGTGGTGCAGGAGCCATACGGCGGATCGGCCTGCTGGAACGCATTCGAGGGACCCGACAACACCGTCGCCCCCGAGGCGTGCGACATCGCGCGCGTGCCATCGACGCCCCGACGCACCGTCAGGGTGGTGCCGCTGATGGACAGGACCGTCATCGCCTCGAGATCGACGAAGAGTTCCTGGCCAACCGCGATGGCCTGCGAGACGGACGTAAACGCTGCCACGGACGCGACCGAAATCGTCGTCTGCGTGGTGTTCACCGCCGCCGACAGCGTGGTGTTGTTGAGATAGACCGGCGTCGCCGTCTGCGCGACGAGCGACCCGGAAAGCGCCACCGCCAGGGACAGGGCAATGAGGAATGTCTTCATGGTCATGTCCTCCTACGCCGCCGCCACACGGCACGCGAGTTCAGGCCGCAGGATGTGCCAGCCGTACAGCACGTCCAGCCGGTTCATCAGCTTGTCCGTCACCGGATCCCAGTCGCGGGTGTAGCGGATCGAGATCCCGAGCTGGTCGTCGCTCTTGCGCGAGCCCTGATCCACGCCGTTGGGCATGTAGAGGTCCGCCGACACGAGCGTGATGAAGTCGGGGTGATACGCGATGTTGACCGGGTAGCTGACGCCGCTGATGGTCCCGAACGACGCCGCCGCGACGCCGTAGACCGTGATCGCCGCGTTGTCGGCCGGCAGGTTGCTAACGTTCTGGAACGCACCCGAGGTGATCATCGCGGGCTCGAACGTGATGGTCATCGCCCCGCCCGCGCTCGTCGCCGTCGCCGTGACGCGGAAGTCCATCAGCGTCGAGGTCTGCATGTACGCCTGTGGGTTGATGGAGTAGACGCCCGCGAACTGAATCACGTCGCCTTCGTTGAGGGTGTTCGAGGAGCCCGACCAGCCGTCCGTGATGATCGAGCCGGACGCGCCCTGCCCGGCGCCGTTCACCAGCGGCGTCGCCCCGGTGAGGGTGCCGACCGTCTGCCGGTAGATGTTCTGGTCCTTGCCGAACTTCAGATTCGCCGCGGTGCCCATCGCGCCCTTGCGGTTCTGGCGCGACACGTCCGTCTGCGGATTGAAGATGTTGTAGAGGCCGTTGACCAGATTCGCCTGCGTCTGCGGGTCCACCGCGACGTTGCGCTCGCCATCATCCCGCGCCGCCGCGTTGTCCAGCTTCACGCCCGCGTTGAGGAACGTGCCGAGCGTGGTGATGGACGTGCCGGGCGTCCCGACCGACTGGGAGACCCGAGCCGCGACCTCGAGCCCGTCCTGGTCGATCTTGTTCGCGATGCGCGCCACCGCCGGCTTGAGGATGCGATCCGAGAACTCATCGATCTTCAGCGTGAGGTCTTCGGTCGTCATCTCCATGTGGACCTTGAAGTACCGATCCAGCGCCACGGTGGTGTACGTTTCCGTGATCGCCTCGGGACTCCAGCCCTGTCCGTAGGAACCGAGATACCGCGCCGGCTTACGGACGCGGAGGGTGTCGCCGATCTTCGCGCCTGCCTTGGCGAAGTAGCTGTCGTACTTACGTCGAACTGTCTTCGTGAAACCCAACTGGTTCTCGAGCACGTCGAGGGCTTCCAGCGTGATTTCGTCGGTGTTGAGAAACTGGTTGGACATGCCAACCGCCGTTCTGCGTCAGCGCCTAGCCCGCCTTCGCACGCTTCCGTGCGCGCCACTCCGCGAGGCTCATATCTCGCGGGTCTTTCGGCAGCGGGTCTGGCGTCGCGGCACCCGTCAAAGGCTTGATAGGCGCCGGGGCTTTGGACACAGGACGCACGACAGGCTCCGGGACCACCGGAGGGCTGGTGAGCGTTTCGAGGTATTCGCGTACCAACGGCATGTCGGCCGCGCCGTAGTGCTGCGTCCGCTGGGCCAGTTCTTTCGCTTTCTCGGGGTTCTTCCCCAGCCAGAAGGCGATGCGCGGCCCGTGCTCTGACGCAAAGACGGCGTGGAACATGACATCGGAGGCGACCACCTCCCGCGTCACATCCCGAAAGTCCGGGTGAGTCTTCGCAAACTCCATCGCGCGCCCGCGATACGCCTCTTGGTCCTTTTTGTAGGACTCGACAAAGGCCGCGTGTTCGCGCTCCTGGTCTCTCGACTCCAGGACTTTCTTCGTCTCCTGCTTCGCGGTCCACGCCGCGTGCGCGGCAATGAACGCGGGCCAGTTGTCGGGAAAGTCCTGCTCCGTGGGTTCGGGATCGTCCGTCCGAGACACAGCCTGCCGAGCCCCGGCCGCGGGCAGCGAATCCGTACGCGGTGTGGCGGGCGATCGCTCTCCCCGCTCCGCGAGTGTCCGTTCCAAGGATTTGACGCGTTCAACCAGCTTCTGAATCCGTCGCGAACTGCGGCGACGCATATCCAGGGTTTCGCCCGTCTCCGGGTCCTGCCAGCGTTCTTGCTTCTTTGGCTGGTCGGCTGGGACCGGCTCGATCTCGATCGCGGGCTCCGGCTCTTCGACTTCAACAGGCGCCGCCGCGGCTTCCGCTACGGGCTCTGTCTTCGTCTCGGCGGGCACAATGTGCGGGGTGCCTTCTTTCTTGGCGTCCCGCCACTTCTCCAGCTCGGACCGGGTATCTACCGCTTCGATGATCGTGGTCGATTCACTCATCTGTCCTCGGCATCGCTCTCACGCGGCGACGTGACGAAAGGTCGAGAAACGCAAAAAGGCCGGTCGCCCTCTCCGCAGAGAGAACGACCGGCCTTGAATGTCAGCGCCCGGAGGCGCCTCCTCAGTCAGCCGTGAGCACCCGCGCCCGAACCGCGCGAGTGTAAAACGCCTGTCAAGCTACACGAATCGGATCCCGCTGTCAACAGCCCCGAGTCGGCGGATCCATTCCCAGCGGATCACGAGGTCGCGGAGACAGCACACACACAGCCCGTGGCGTTGTTCCACGAGAAACAACGGATGGCCGCAGTGCCGACACGTCACCGAATCCGCCACTGCGACTCCCGAGGGACCGCGATCACCTTCAAGCGCCCATCGAGGAAGAAGAACGACAGCTCCCCCGTGAACGCCGCGGCATGAATGCCGGTGAGCGCCTTTTCGACCGGGATGGGCTCCTCGGACGGTCTCGGCTTCTCCTGGGCCAGCGCGGACAGAAAGGCTGGCAGGCTCATCGCTCGGGCACCGTGGTCAGGAGGTGTTTCGTCTCCTGACAGATGATGCAGACCCACAGCCGGCGGCTGTCGTCCCACTCGTAATCGTGTTGATGCGGATAGGGTCGTCCCTGCTCATCCCGCACCACGCCGGGGCCGCCGATTTTCGGTCTCGGGCCGTTCAGCACTTCTTGCCGCCTTTGCCTTTTTTCTTCATCGGTTCACCCTCCTCTCACAATCTCGCGCCAGCCGTCCGGATCTGGATGGTCTTTCCGGGTGAGCCAACCTCGAACACGATGCCATATGCGGTTCACGTCGTCGGCTAATTCAACGGCAGCGTTGTGCATCGCTATCGCGACCTTCAGCACGTCCGACCGATACGCCTCTCGTGTCCGCTGTAAGCGAGCGTCAGGCATCGTCAGTACTCGTACGGGAGGGCTTGTGCATACGCCTTTGCTACTAGACGCTCAATCACTTCATAGCGACTGCCTCTCGCTAAGTCAGCGTGAGACACTTCAAGGCTGAGCACAACGCCGGTCGCGCACGACTGGTCTTTCACCAGAAGGTCACCAGCATCGCCGTAGAAACTGATCGCGCTGACGACGCCTCTCAACTGATCCATCACTTCAAACGCCGCCGTTCGGAAAAGATCGATCTGTGTCACGCCCCCGCCTCCGGTGGCGGCTGCTCACCCCTCAACGACGAAATCTCCAACTCGGTGGCGTCCTCGCAGACGCGAAACTCGACGCCGTCTACACCGAGGACCGGCCGTGCGGACACGGGCGGCGTGAACATCGCGAGACGGCCCAGCGCCGCCACAGCCTCACGCATCCACTCCGGTGGCGTGGTCACAAGATATGGCCCCTTGAGACCTGTCGCCCTGGCGCGCGTGACCAGATCGAACACTTCCGCCATTGGATTCATGCGTTTGTCTCCGGAGGCTGCAAGTCCGCCTCGTGCTCCCGCGCCTGCGCGTCCAGCCCCGCCTGCTGGTCCGTCGCCACGCTCCCGATCGCCCCCTGCTGCATCTGCGCTTCCAGGGTCTGCTCGTGGCTCATCTGCGACATCTCGCGGTCATGGTCCTGCTGCGCGTTCAGCATCGTCTGCTCGTGCTCGCGCTGCTGGAGCTGGTCGAGTTCCCCCTGCAACCGCGACAGGTTCTCGCTCGCCATCTTGGCGTCGATGGTCGCTTGCGTCTTGTAGATCTCCAGCCGGATCTTGGCCTGCTCGATCGCTTCGCGTGACGCCGTCTCGATGCGCTTGATCTCGATCTGCGTCTCCGCTTTGACGGTCTCGTTCTGGATCTGCTCCACCCGCTTGTCCAGTTCCTTCGTCGTCAGATCGAGCATCTGGCCCATCTGATTCAACTGCTGAGTGAGCTTCTGGATCTGCTGCTGCGGGTCCTGCTTTCCGTCCTGCGGCTGCAGCGGCGGGGGCAGCATCTTCTCGAGCCGCGCCGCAATCTGCCGGGAACCGGCGTCGTCCATGTGCTTCACGACCAGATCCGCGAAGAACGGCGCCTGGTCCTTCAACACTTCCATCAGCCGGAACCCGTTCTCGACGAACTCCTGGCGACGCGTCGAGGTCGAGCCGCCCACGCTCACCGTCACGTCGTAGTGCCCCACGGACAGGTCGTAGAACTTCGCCTCGGCGTCGTCCTTCGCGGCTTGCACGGGCATCCCGTCCGGCCCCAGCCTGAACTTCTGCCCCAGCATCACCATTTCCGGTGTGTCGTCATCGCCCACGATCCGCAGGATGCGCCCCGGCCGGTCGTAGAACTTCGGGATCACGTCGATCAGGAGTTCCCCGAGGTAGCGGAGCGTGATGTTCGTGAAGTTGTCGAGATAGTGGCTGTTCCCGACCGTGGTTTCCTCGAACCGTGCCCGAATCGCGCGGCCGCTCTGGTCCGTGTTCTTCCGGCTCGGATCGGTCGGGTCGTACCAACTCGTCGTGCTCCGGAGATCCTGTTTAGCCAGGTTGATCGCCACGACCGTGGCTTCGATCGCTGGGTCGTGGACCATGATCTGCGGCGGGGGCAACAAGTGCCCCTCCTTCACTACCGACTTGTACGGCAGGTAGGACATGTTCCGGGTGGTGCGCTGCTCCCAGAACGCTTTGTAGGGCTCGATCTGCTCCGCGTCGGCGATGTAGTCCGGGGCCTTGCTGAGCGCGATCTTCTCGGTCAGGCTCGTGCGCTCGTAGTTGTAGGCCCGCTGCCCATCACGCGCCGCCCGATAGACGCCGCGAAACAGCCGCTTCCCCTGGTAGTAGTACTCTTCGCCGATCACTGGCGCCCACGGGATGCGTTTCCCCGGCCAATCCTGATGCTCAAGGGTTTCGATGCCGTTGATCGTGTCGCAGCAAATCGTCCGATCCACCATCCGCCGCACGTCTGGCTTGACGACCTTTCGCCCTTCTGGCGCGTCTTTGAGACCGTACAAGTTGCCATCGTCGTACAGGTCTGCGCTATACGCCTGTTCCTTGACGTACCAATACTGGGCAACCCGGACGCCTTTCTCGGGGAACCACTGCGGAAACTCGGTCCCGAGCGTTTGCCAATCATCCAAGCTGGCGAGGACAGAGTCCGGCCAGCGCAGTTTGTATTCCGAGTGCGGCAAGTCCTCGATGTAGAACAGGAACCGCGCGTCCTGGAACGTCGTCGCGCGGGACGCCGGGTCTGGAAACACCGCCAGCGGGTTCAACACGCGGTCGATCACGAGGATCTGGTCCTCGCTCTGGTCGTCCAGATACTCAGACCGCAGGTGCAGCCAGCCAAGCCCGATCGACGCCGCCATCTCAAAGCCCCAGTCGTAGGCGAGCTGGGCGTGGCAGACGTCCTGAATCTGCCGAATCACGCCCTCGAACAGCGCCGCCGTCTCCTGGTCCGCGGTATCGCGGGGAATCGCCTTGATCGACGGACTCGAGCTGCGCTGCTGGTTGCAAATCTGCCGCAAGGCCGGGCCGACCTGGTCGAACGTCAGCACGGGCCGCGATTCGCGCCGCCGCTGCGCCTCCACCGCCGGATCCCACTGCTGGAGGGCTTTGAACGCGAGGTCAGTCGTCCATTCTTTCCGCTGGGTATCGTCCCCTGAGGCCGAGAGAAACCGTTCCCGCGCCAGCACCATGTGCGGATCGTCCGGGTCGTACTTTGCTTTGGTCTTCCGTCGTGAGGCCATCAGCTACTCATCCACCCGAGATCGCCCGTGGGAGCCGCAGGCGGGGTGACAGGTTTCATGCCGACACCCACCGGGGCGGCAAAGGTCAACGCGAGCGCGTCGCCGTCATCCGGCGAGTCCAGCCCGCGCTTCTTCATCTGCTCTTTCGATTCCAGCTTCACGCGCTGCCGCACATCCGGGACAACGGACGGACCGCCGAGATCGATCTCCAGCTCGGGATGGCTGTCGATCGCGCCCGTGGCCAGCCATTCGCGCATCTGGCCCCACATGTAGTCGCGGTAGTAGGCGAACTTGCGATCGGGCGAGTCCGCGCCAAAGTTCACTTCCTGGACGTTGGTGTAGCCCATCGCGCGGAGCCGGGCGCCAATCGGGCCGGCGATGCCTGCCGAGTCCAGGAACAACATCGCGACTTTCTTCCCGCTGTAGCTCGTCGTGAGCACATCCGCGAGCCGCGCTGTGAGGATGGCGGGATCTCGCGTCAGCTCGCCCTTGATGCGAATGGAGGGAATCGAGCGCGCATCCGCGCCACGCCGGAACCGGATCACGTTGTCGTCCGACCCGCCCCACGCGAGGTCGCAACCCGCCACCAATGGCTCATCTGGCAGCACCAGGACTTGCCGGGTTTGCGCCTCCTGGATCCGTCGATGGTCGATGAACTGGGCATCTGACGCGTTCGGCGGGAGGCCGAGGACGCGAACGCGGACAAAGTCGGAGTCTTCCCCGTACTCGCTGATCCACTCCTCGATGAGCGCCTTGTTCGTCAGCTTGGACGACCGCGCATCGACCACGATGGGATCCCAGGTCCGACGCCCCGAGCCGAAGCAAATCTGATGAAACCGGCCCGTGCTTCGGGTGCAGTTCCCGAACACGAAGATCATCGGCTCGCCGTCGGTCAACCCGCCTTCCGCGACTTCGTAGATGATGTCGGGCACCGCCGAGCCCTCATCGATCACGTAGAAGCTGGTCGAGGTATTCGCGTGCTGGCCGGCAAACGCTTCCGAGTTCTCTTCCTTCGAGCTTTGCGGGGCGCAGAACCAGCCTTCCCGGTCGCCCTTGCGATAGAGGCGGGCCGTGTTGGACTCGAACCAGTGCCCGACGAGGCACAGCTTCGTCCACGACATCACGGCGGCCCACGTCTTCGTATCGAGCTGCGTCTGGGTATTCGCCGTGACCGTGCCGCGGCAGCGCGGGCGCGTACACATGATCCAGTCCACGAGCCACGCCTGGAGGGTGGACTTGCCGATGCCGTGACCGCTGGAGACCGCAATGCGAATCGGGGCGACGGCATCCTTGCCGTTGAACTTCCGGGCTCTGACGGCCTTGCCAATGCGCGTCAGGGCGTCCACCTGCCACGTATCCGGCCCGCTCATGTGCTCCAAGGCGGTGCCGGGTTCGCCCCAGGGATACATCACGCGGACAAAGCGCAGGGGATCGGCGTAGCAATTGGCCACTTCCTCCGCGAGCGCGAGATCGGTCTCAGGCGAGACCTGGATCTCAGCCGTGGGCACGCTCGCGTCCCTTCTGGAGCAAATCGAGGAGCCGCTGATCGATCTGGTGATTCAGGTTCACGTCGAGCGGTTGATCCTTGGGCTTGTCGAGCAGCCGATTCAGGATGTCTGTCTGCGCTTGGGCGTTCGGGAGCCGCGTGAAGATGCGGATGGCCTCGCCCATCGAGCACCGCGCCCGCAATTCATCGGGGTCGTCGATCACCTTGAAGCGTCCCGCCTCATCGCGATACACGAACTGGCTCACGCCGCACGCGGTCTCGTACTGCACGTCCGAGAGGGTGTCGAACCGCTCCTGCATTCGCGCGGTATAGCGATCCCGCAGCGCCTGCTTTTCCAACGTGGGCTTGTAGATGGCCCCTGGTTTGGGGCCTGAGTTGGGACGCTTACCACCGCGCGGCATCGTGTAAAAAGTTCAAAGTGTTCACAACACGCCCATCCACACGAGCATCCCGAGAGCGAACACCGTCACCCACAGCAGGTCGAGCAGGACTACAGACGCCCGTGGAACCATCGATCTTTCTCCGACATCTGACCGAGCACCGAGACGCTGAGCAGCCCGCCGACGCCCAGCACCAGCAGCAGACTCACGAGCAGGGCCGCGACGAGATAGACCACTTACGACCCCTCCGCCACGTCTGGGACCGCCTCGTGATCGGGCGGGAGGTAATAGCCGTGCCATCGGCAGCGCGGGCAGTAGCCATCCGCGCCCACAGGAGTCCGTGTCTGCGCGAGCACACAGGCGAGGCAGTAGCCGGCGATCACGGGGGGCGTGGCGGACGGCGTCATCGGGCGACACACGGCTCGTGCAGCAGATCGTGGCTGCCGTGAGGATTCGGCACGTACACGGGCTCGGGGATGTACACCGGCGCATACGGAGGCTCGAGGACGTAGCCCTCGGGGAGCTGATACGGCGTGAAGCGGCCGGGGGTCTGGGCCACAGGCGCGGAGGGCCAGGTCGCCACCAGCAGGAGCGCCAGCAGACCGCCGTAGAGCGTGAGGGCGAGTCGAAGCCGTGTCACAGGGCCATCCGGGGAGCTTCGCGCTTGGCCGTAGCCATGAACTCATCGCGGGTGACGGGCTTCGTCCACCAACTGTCCGCTGGCGGGGTTTTCTTGAGCACCGAGAAGACGGAGCTGGTGAGAACGCCTTGCTGGCGGAGGCGGCGGTCCTGTTCGGCGAGGCGTTGATCACGGGTGGCGACACGCATCAGAAGTCCGCGCCGCCGACACCCAGGGCGGCATAGCACGCGAGCACGAGGGACCCGAACCAGAGCGCGAGGGCGGCACACAGTTTCAACGCGTGCCACATCGCGTCACCTCACACCACTGCTGGCGGTTGTGGACCGTGACAACGGCCATGGCGGCGAGCGAGCCCCCGAGGACGCCGAGGGATTCCCAGCGATGGCCACGGGACCACAAGGCGCGAGACAGGCCAATCGTCGCCGTGGTGCTGGCGAGCTTCACGGCCGACCATGCCGCGGGATGCTGGAGCAGGCCGCTGGCAATGGGATTGGCTTCGCGGACGAGCCCGGAGCGTGTCGCCTTTAGGGTGAAGGCGGTGTCGTAGCCTTGCAGGGCGACGAGCGAGACTTCGAGGAGCGTGCGGGTATCGCGCGTCTGAGCCTGTGCAGGCGTGACGCCGAGAACCAGGAGGAGGGGGATCAGCAGCGCGAGTCGCCGCACGCGGAGAATGATCCGATGAGATTGAACCTGAGGCTAGCGCGTGGCGGACTGTGGCGGACTCTCGTGTGGATTTTTCGGTGGGGAATCTTTCACGCGCAGGACGCGGCGCACACGAAAGACATCGACCAAGCCTTCATCGATCCACTCGAAGACGGTGGAACGGGCGACGTGGTATTTGTGGCCGTACTCGCGGACGGTCAGGTACGCGCGGGCTTCCGCGATCACGCGTTCGGCCTCGCCGAGAAGATCTCCCCTCATCGCCGCTCGACCTGCACCACTAAGGTAGCTGGAAGCGTCCCGTTGAACGATACGGAATTGAATGGGTCATGGAGAATCGAATAGCTCACCATCGGCACGTACCCCACCACAGAACCGTCGGCGTTGCGAACCTCTCCTGGCCTATCTTGCGTGGCCCCCACCAACACATACGCACCATTTTGCCCGAGCGGAACGTACTGATTGCCTTCGACCAGCTCGAACTCGACGCGCTCGTAACGATCAGGCACAAACCAGTAGTACAGCACGCACAGGGCGGCCAACAGTACGCTAGTTATCAACGTCTTCATGTCGGGTCATCCTTTCGATCATGAGCCCTCCTCGGGGCGAGCGGGGGCGGCCAGGATCTCGTTCAAGTCCTCGATGATGTCGGCACGCACGCTCGATCGCTCCTTCCCATAGGTGTCGTTGTCCTCCTCGGCTGTGATGTCTTCCAATGTCGTCACGTACTTCCGCAGGGCTTCTCGGAGGCGGAAGACCTCGGCCCGCGCGCATTTCAGGCAGACACCACACGGCCCATCGCCATCTGCACAGCAATGGACGCCGCGCAGCACGTTCACTTCCGCGCGTGCCACCTGAAGCTGCTGCCGGGCCTCCTCAAGGGCCAGCCCGGTGTAGGTCTTGAAGAACGCGCATCGGGGCGCCGCGCAGCACTCCGGTTCACCACACGCTCCGCAATTGGGGCAGTAGTACTTGTGGTCATCGAGCTGCTGCCGGGCCTCGGCGAGGGCCTGGGTGAGGGCGGCCATTTGCGCGATGGCTTCCTCGATCCGTCTGGCCGCACCGAAATACCAATTCCCGGCGTTCTCATCGATTTCCGTGGTGGCACACCGGCCTTCATGTCGCAGCTCCGCGGCATCTTTCTGCAGCTCACTAGACAGATGCGCGATCCGGGCGTCCTCGGACGTCATGAGGAGACCTCCGATGTCATGTCAAGTACTTTCTTAAACTCGCGACATCGCACCGCACGGCACTCCTCTTTGGAGCCGTTATGCCCACTCCACGGGCGTTTACGGTCGTGCGAGTCTCGGTAACAGTGGTGTCCTTCCCAGACGCTGAGCACTACGAGGCGAAGCTGGGCCTGCTCCGCCGCGATCTGCCGGAGGAGGGCTTCCACTTCGTCGTCGTAGATCAGATGGCCCGCCTCCTCCTGGAGTATCGTCACGCCATCCTGGCCATCAGGCAGCGCCATATACCGTGTCAGCTGGGCCATCCACCCAGGGACCGGATCGGGCGTCGTCGTCTCACTCATCGATCACCTCGTTGCGGGACCCGCAGAGACCCGGTCTCGTCGCCGCAGTCCATCAGACTTCACCGCGACGTTGCGACCGCGTCGAGATCCAGCAGCTTTGGGCGCCAGGAGTTCGGCGCTTCCCAGTTCTGCTGATAGAGGCACGCTTGATGCGCGTGGCGTGCGCCGTCACACTGGTGGAAATAGGCGGCGTCCTGCATCCGGTCCCAGCCCGCCGCCTCCTTCGCGAACCGTTTGGGATCTTGGTAGTTCCGCGCTTCTGGACGCGTCCGCGGCTGCACGAAGTACGGGGCCTCGGCAGAGATTCCGTCGATCTTCGTCTCGGCCGCCGCGACGAGCTCGGCCCACGTGGCGTGCTGCCATTCGCCGACAACAGCCCTCGGAACGCGCACGTACTGAACAACTGCACTCATTTCGTCACCTCTCTGATTGCCTCATCGATGGTTCGGACGACGGGCCACGGGATGTCCGCCTGATTCGCCGTGCGCTGGCCCTTGCCGGTCTTGATCTCCAACGGCAAATAGCGCCCGCGAAACCGCGTCAGCACGTCGGGGTTCCCGGTGCCGCCGATGTGCCAGCATTCGACCCCGATCTGGCGCAGCGCCGCGACGATCGGCCCCTCGGCCGTATCGCGCTTGCCGCCGCCCGCTCGACGCCGATAGCTCATTGGTCGGTCCACGCCTCTCGGGTGTGGCGGCTCATTGGGTGCGTCCTCGTCGCCCTGGGGCCTGACGGGTGGGTTCGATGCGTTCGTAGGCTACTGAGCGCCACTCGCCGCCCAAGTGACGCTTCCGGAGCGCCTGAATACGCTTGGCATCGTCGGCATCGTGACAAATGGTCATCGGCCACCACTGATGACTCTTCTTGAGCTCCACCACCCAGATCCGCATCGCCTGTCCCCTTTCGTGCCTCCCGGCCTACTTTTGGACCGGCCCGATCTCTGACCCGTCGCGGAGCGGACGCGTTCCGTGCCACTCGCCCCACCGACCGCGCGCCGCCTTGACCGCACTCGCGCGACGCTCTTCCGGCGTCAAGGCGTCACGACGCCGCTTCCCGCCGATCTGCCCGCCGCGCCGCCCCATCTCACGCATGCACGCCCGCATCTCTTCGTCAGTCATGTTAGACTTCCTTCAGCACACCCGCCCGGCCTCTGCCCCACAAGGGCACGCTCACTGTGGCGGGTATTTTTGTGCCCGTGCCGCTCTCATCCCACCCTCCGATAGACCGACCGTGTCGTACCCGAGCGGTAGCTCCCCGATGTGCTCGGGGTCCCCCGCTTCACTCCTTGAAGCGATCCCGGCCTCCACCATGAAGGCCATCGAGGAAGCTACCGCTCATCTCCACGAACGTCCCAGACCACCTGATACTCCGCCTCCCGCTGGCGATCGATCGTCAGCGTGCGCGTCATGGGTGGTTCACTCCACTTCGTCGAGCACGGCGGCAATCTGACCGACCTTCGCCGCCTCTGGCAGTCGCATCCGGATAATCGCGCGAATCTCGGCAATCGCTTCTTGTGCTGTCATACGCGGTGTCTCCCCTCGCCTCCCCTGCACTTAGCCTTCTGTGGCTTTCCTGATGGCCGCCCGAAGGCGATCCGTCGCGCCGGGTGACAATTTGCCCTGGAACCGATCCACACAATCCGCCGCGAGTTCGCAGGCATGCAGGAGATCCGGCGCCGCCGCGATTAGGCGCGCATTCGCTTCCATAAGCGGCCACCCGCCCGCACGAAACGCATCACGCGTGGAGGCGTTCGCCACCCTCAGCCCACTCGCCGCCACCACGAATCCCGGATAATCGGCGTGATTGTCTGTCCACGGTCCCGGCGTGTGCTTCATCTTGTGTTCCTTCCTTCACTCCTGCCCCCTCGGGCGCTCAGCGGAGGGCGCGATCAGCCGGCACGCCTCGTGGCGTCCATTTGGGTCCGTTGATGGCACCGCCACTTGCCATCCGTGCATTCCGGGGTGTGCGGACAGGTCCACTGAAAGTCGCGCCGCCGTTCACTCACCCGCCGCTCGTCGAGCCACCGCTCACCGTTCAACCAGGACGCGGGATACGGGATGTATTGCCCGTCGTCCCGTAACCAGCTCTCCTGCGTCACCTGCCACGCGAGCGCGGCCAGGATCTGTTCCACCAGCGCGGGCGACGGCTGCAGCTTCTGCCACGCGAGTTCCGCTTTCTTGCGGGCGACGCGCTTGGGGTAGGCGTTCCAGAAGCGGGCAAAGTCGCTCATCGGGGCTACTCCCGCCGCGGTGCGCGGTACCACAGTCCGGGTTTCGGTTTCCGCGCTTCGATAGACTCACGCACGCGGGCTTGCACACGCTCCAGCGTGGGCCGCACCTGCTCTTGCAGTTCGCCGATCGGCTTGAGCAGTTCCGCATCCGTCAAGATGACTTCCACCATGATCGACGGCTGCCAGCTGGCATCCTCTTGGTAGACAAGAAAGAGCTTCATGAACGGCGCTCCGCGACAATCTGCGAGGCCGCCTGCCAGATGCGGAGGCGGAACGTGTCGATAACGACTTCCGCAGACGAGTCATCTTCCAATAAATGCTGCGCCATACCACCCGGTTCCGATAGGTCGTCGAAGAGATCGTGCGCCGCCTGATAGATGCGGCACCCAGGGCACGAGCACTCAGGCTCATACGGACCGTGTAGAGGGCCGCCCATAAGTTCCCGCGTCCAGCGTGGAGTGAGCGGATCGGGATCGGGCAACCGCTCGACCTCGGATAACGGGACCGGTTTCATCACGCGGGTGAAGACCTGAGCCGCCTTCTCGTGGGCCTCGGGAATCGGCACGTGAGGAATCCCGATCAGCGCGCGGGCTTCTCCCAGTAACCGATCGCCCTCTGGATTGGCTTGGAACTCGTCGAGATAGTCGACGAGTCTCCCAATCATGGTTCTGAGCTGCGCCGCTTCATCGACCATGCTGACGATCGCCGCATCGAGTTCTGCCGCACACCGTCGCGCAATCGACGCCATCGCATGGTCATTCCAGCGCACCATGCAGTCCTGCGCGACAGACCGCCATTGTGGTGGCAGCTCACGCAAACGCTCAAGACTACGTGACGGGTGTCTGGCCTCTTCTTGGTTAACACTCATGCTCGACTCGCTTTCCGGCGCTTCGCCGCACTGTTCAACGACCGCACGGCCCAGTAATCGACGTGGGCACGGAATGAGCAATACGGGCACCACTGATAGTTGCCATCGCGGGTCCATCGCAGTGGGCGATTCCCTTTCGGCACGCGCGCCCAGCACCGACACGCCTTATCGCTGCAGACGAAATATGCCCGTCGTCGGCACTTTGGACACGTCATGCTCAACTCGCTTTCAAACTGAGTGTCCCGAGTCTCCCCGTTCGGGACCGACGGGCCGAGCACGCCGCGGTCAGGCTGGTCAGGCCGTACGCGACGAGCGGAGTTCGTCATTTTTGAAATTCAGATACACGTTGCCCCTGTCCCCTCGCTCCCTCACTCTCTCCCTCTGGGGCAAGTAGATCAGGGCTCTTTCTCAAACACCCCGAACCCTACTTGCCTGAAGCCGAGCGCTAGAAAACCGCGCGCTCGTCTTGCCCCGTCGGTCGGTCGTTTCGGTCGGTCGGAAACCGTTAGCCGTCTTCTCAGCCGCACTTTACGCAGGAGACCGCCTGCGCCCCACCACCCGCGTCACCACCGGGTCCCGTGTCTGAGAATCCGGGTGCGCTCGTTCAACCGGCTATCCCGGCCTTCAAGCGCACAACGGAGCCGCTGAGAATCGCGTGCGGCTAGCGCGAACGTTTGCCGTCTGTCAAGTTGTCGGGAGTGATACGATTCACGTAGGCTCTTCGCCTGTGTGGGCAACCGCGCCTAGCTGTGTCAGTTCCTCTACCCGAGCCTGCCGCACTGGGAGTGCGGGCCATTCGGACGCGGCAAACGTCCGAGTGGTGCCCACACTCTACCACACCTCATCCGCGTTTCTCCTCTGAAATCTCGCGTTTGTAGAGCGCCCACAACGTCCGATACGAAAACTGCTGGTGTCCCCACGACTGCTTCACCGTGCCCGCCGGAATGATCGGCATCGGCTCGCCCTTCTCCCGTGCCCGCTTCAAGATTCCGCCTCTGATGCTGTTGATGCTCGAGAGTCCACATCCGAGGTACTTCGCCGCCTGATGGTCCGTGAGCTTCCCGTGCTGCCTCAACAGGGCGATGTAGCTCGCCGTCTTCTGCTGCCGATCCACTCGCGCCGCTCGCGCCCCACTGAGGCTCGCCTGCCGGGACTCGGGCGTCTTCCCGTTCACAAACGTGTCGGGCTCCCCGAGGGGATCAAAGAGCGGCAGAGACGCCATCGGGTCTACCGCTCCTCCCTGATCAGCGACCGACGCTCCCCTCGGGTATACGCAATGAAGGCTGCACTCAAGGCCGGGATCTGCGTGAACCGATCCGGCTTCCCTTCGATCTTCAGCACATGCCCGCGTCGGAGACCTGGCGTATCTGGAATCGCGTGGAGTTCCAGAATCGCGATCCGACGGGCGTGCTCGCGGGGCGTCACTTGGTCACCTCCGCTCGCCGGATGGCGATCGACGGAATCAGCGCGTCTTCAATCCGCTTCGCGCAGTCATCGCAGACTTGCAGCTTGTAGTTCCGCAGCGTGCCCACATCGAAGGACGCCTGACTGACGCGCCATGAGTCACGCTCGCGCTGGCACACCTGACACCGTGTCGCCATTTACCGCGCCTCCTCTCCAGAGGACGCCGAGACCGGGGGATCAACCTTGAAGCCTTGACGCTGCAGCGCCTCGATCACGTCGCTCGCGCTCATCGCGAGTTCACCGATAAACCCCGACATCGGATCCTCTATGCGCACGGCCTCGACACCAGTCAGGTCAATCGTGATTTCCAAGGGAGCCTGCGCGGGGCGCGCGGGCGCCGATCCCAGCGCGGCACGCTCTAGGGCATCGATCATCAGCGTCAGACACTTGGCGTCGTTGGCTGTGACGGACAATGTCTCCTGCAACGCCCACGCTTCCGCTTCAAGCCGGCACGACGCCGATCGAATGGGCAGACACCATCCGTCCTCGTTGCCGTGCCCGCAGCAAGAGCCACACGCGTAGCTAGGCTCGCCGTCGGGGACCTCATAGAGACCGAAGCACGCGGCAGGCTTTCCGCACATCGCGCACGTCGGCGGCTCCCTCCGCTCAGGGAGGGGCGCTGGGGTCCCCTCATTCCACACGTCTTTCCACGAGCCACACATCAGCTTGTGACTGCCGTCATGACCTCGCCACCGACCACAGCGTCCTCGCCCGTCGGGATGTTCTGCATCACACCTTCGGCGCGGCGGCTTTTCCTCCTCGGAGGCGCCCGCACGGAGGGCCGCTTGGATACGCGCGATCTCTCTGTGGATGCGCGCGATCTCGTCGTGCTCAGCCTTCCGCGTCGCGTAACATCCCCATCCGTTGACCGCGAAACGGCACACCGTCAATGCCTCTTGGGCCAGTTCGGACGGGCTACCGGACATCGGATCCCTCGGCTTTCTGCAGGGCTGTCAACGCAGCATTGAAGTAGCCGTCGTACTTGGGATTCGTGAGGTCGCGCTTACCGATCTCAATGATCCCGCGTAGGGCTTCGAGCAGATCCGGTGCCGCCGCGATCAATCTCGCGTTCGCGCGCATCTCCTCTGGAGACATCTCAATGCCTCGGATGCGAACAATCGGAGCCGCGATACCGGCAATTCCTGCGTCGTCGGTGACCAGCGCGCTAAACGGATCCGCGCGGTCCCAGAACTTCCACGGTCCCGGTGTGTGCTTGGTCGTCTCGCCGTCTCTCCTCGTCATCGGGCTCCCTCTCTCTCCTCGTGTCCAGGGGACTGATCACGGCATCCCGTGAGTCCCCCTCTCCGGTGTCCCCTCGACCTATTCCCCGACCGCTGTCGGTGCGAACGCGCGTCGCATCCTGGACAGCCAGTCCTCACACCACTGCACCGCCAGCGCGCTGGCCTGATTCGTCGCCGGAGTGTCGCCCTGACGAATCGCCGCAAAGAAGGCTTCCGCCGGACGACTCGAGTTCGGCTGCAACGCCTCGCCCCAACTCGGTATACGCACAGCCGCGCGCATTCGCGATCGTGCCCACCAAGCACGCACACGGCCCTCCGTAACACGAGCCATCCACTTCGCCCGCCTTCAGCTTGGCGATCAATGTTGGCACTTCGGCGGGGGCTCCCGAGAGCACCGCCCATACGTCATCGCGGACTGGCGTGAGGTCCGCGCCACCGAGGTTCGCGCCATAGAGGTTCGCGTCACGGAGGTCCGCGCCACGGAGGTTCGCGCTCGCCTTGATGGCCTCACGCACCGCGTCCTGCATCGTCTCGGCCTCGCCGCTCCAGATCACGGCGCCATTCCATCGATTGAGAATCTGTCGTGTCATGTCCCTCTCCGGTGTCCCCTCGGTTAACTGGCCACAGGCACCAAGTCCAGCCACTGACACCCCGGCGCCTGCATGTCGATCAGAATCTGCACCACCCACTCCGCATAGTCGGCGAGCACGCGGTCACGCGTGCGAGCGTCGGCGGCGGAGGCGTCGGCGGCGGCGTCGGCGACGTCGGCGGCGGCGTAGGCGGCGGCGGCGTCGGCGACGTCGGCGGCGGAGGCGGAGGCGGAGGCGGCGGCGGCGAAGTAGGCGGCGTCGGCGGCGGCGGAGGCGGCGTAGGCGGCGTCGTAGGCGGCGTCGTAGGCGGCGGCGGCGGCGCTGGACCGAGCGGCGTAGGCACGCGCTACCGTCCGCGCGTGCTCGCACGCCTCGCGCGTGCCGTCCTGCTCGCACCGCACCGCCGCCGCTTCCAGCGCCTTCGCGTGCTTCGGATTCCGCCCAGCGGCAGCCCTGAGTCCCACCGGCACCGCACGACGAATCGTCATGTCCACGACGCGACGGACAAACTCGGCCTCGTCGAGCACGCCACGGCTCCCGAGCATCGCGATCCCAATACGCGCCATCCCACGCGCCCGCGCTGTCGGCGACGACCAAACGGCGTCATTCAGGCGAATCTGCAAGTCCCGCCCCGCCGCAATCTCACACTGCGGATCGTCCCCGTGCGGCAGACCCAGGACGTAACACTTCAGCGCTTCGAGACACATTTCTCCAGGCTCCGGCTCGCCCAGTCCACACACCAACCCGCGCCCCAACAACTCGACCACCGTCTCCGCGTGCTCTCGGCGAATCTCCATCACCCCCTCCTCTCCGGTGTCCCCTCGACACCCCGCCCGTCAGAGTTCCTGTTCGACTTCGTGCATGACTGGGCTCACGATGGTGTCCCCCAGGTTCACGCGCACATGCTCCGCGGCGTGATGAAAGGGCGTGATTTCTCGACGACGAAGCGTCACGCGATCCCGCTTTCTGCACGGCGCCGCCGGAACTCCGCGCACGCGTGTCGCTCGTCACGGATCACCTTTAGGAGCGCGTCCATCTCCTGTCGCGGCCATCGGACGCCCACGATCCGCTTCAGATCGTTCAAACGGCACGCGAGGTTCTCGAGATGCGCCAGCCGCCGTTCTTGAGTGACGAGCGGGTCGGCCTGGCCTCTCATGGCGCCTGCGCCTCCGTGCTCGTGATCACTTCAGGCAGCGCGTCCAAGTCGATCACGTCTAATCCGTGGAACGGGTTGTCCCACGCGCCGTAGCGTGACCACCACGACGGACGGGGCAGCGCCTTCAATAACCGCAGCCCGAACACCCGCGCATCGCGCCTGTTCTCAGCCTCGACTTCCACATAGTCCCGGTCGGTGTAGGTCGGGCCTTGCCCGTCCACGATCACGTCCACCCAGTCGTATTCAGGGCTGAGCACACCAAACCGCTTCATGACCGTGCCTCCGTGCTCGTGATCACTTCCGTCAACTGTCGCAACCAGCGCACGCCACCAGGTCCCCACTCGTGATACAGCGGCTCGTAGGCCACGTGCGTTTTCGTCGCGCTCTCCAACCCACCCGCGAGCAACCCGCAGTCGTACCGGTCATGCTCCACGGCGTAGACCCGGCCATCAGAGCCATCCGCAAAGTAGGCCCGCTTCCCAGAACGAAACCGGCTGAAGGTGATCGGCATCAGCGGGCCAGTCGCATTTCTTCCGACAGGCTGCGGAGCATGTATTTCAGCGAGCCGATCATTTGTTCGACGAGCTCCTTGGTGTCTCGCGCTTCACGCTTGGCGGCGAACTCAGGCGTCAACTCCGCGCGAATCTTGGCGCGGTTGGCTTTGCCTTCCGTGTCAAGGCACTGCATCAACACTTCGGCGTAGGCGGCATCCGCGCGTCGGATCTCTGTGTTGCAATTACCGACAAGCGCCGTCAGCTTCGTCAGCAGCACACGCGCGCGGTCCGGCAACAGGTCGGTGTCGCGGACTTCCAGTTGAATCTCAGCGACCATCTCGCGAATCGTCATGGCTACTCGCGGGCCGCAATCTGCCGATCGTTGAAGAACCGCACGCCCGGCACATCCTGTGCGCCCACCGTGGCCCGCGCGAACGCGTTGATCGCCGTCATGTTCGGTATGAGGAAGTTGGTCGGCGCCTTTCCTGACGCGACCGCCACAGCCAACGCCTTGACATCGATGTCGGGATGCGCCTTCCAGAGGTCCCGATACACCACCCCCTGCACTTTGGGTGTCATCGGCTTCACGCTGACTACTGGCGCCACGATGGGTTGCTCCAGAATCGCGTGCGCTTCCGTCAACATCTCGGCATCAGATGCCTTGATGGCCTCGCGTTCGAGTTCGGCCGCCGCCGCAAGTGTCAGCGCCTCTGCGCGGGCCTGTGCTTCGGCCTGGAGCCGTCGCTCCTCGGCCAGCCGCGCCTCTTCCTGCGCCCGTTCCCACGCCAGCAGCGTGCGCTTGATGGTGGCTTCGGCGTCCACGAGGGGCGCCTCCAGGCGGTCACGCTCGTCTACGAGCGCTTTGCGCGCCGCCTCTGCCTTGCGCTTGGTCTCCATCGCGGCTTCGATGTGCGGCTCGAACCACCGCTGAATGTCGCCGCGCACACCCTTGATGGACCGCAGGAGATAGCTGGCATTTCGGCAGCTCTCTGCGTCCGTGATCGTGAAGCTCCGCGCACGGGACGCCCACGATTGGGCATCCCGTGTCAGCGAGGTTTTGTCCGGCGGGGCGATGCTGGTGTCGCTCATGGATGTCACCACGTCATGTCGTCAGCCGGCACGAACTCGCCATCGTCCGAGCCTGGTTCTCGCGCCGGAGCTGGACGCGGCGCCGGACGTGTCGTCTGCGTCTGCTGTGGCACGACCGCCTCCTCAATCCGAATCCCGAGGACGCGCTTGCCCTGGTAATCCACCATTGCCGTGTAGATCTGCACGCGCCGCCCGATCCAATCGTCGGACTCCGCACTGCCCAGGATGTCGATGAGGGCGTTGACGTTGGTCTTGTTGAGCACCAGACCCTTGTCGTTGCCCCGGAAATACATGACCGGCTTGGTGTCCGTCCCTGTCTTCTCCATCTGCACGTTGTCGATGACGACGGCCTTGCGGAACTTCGGTCCAAGTTCTTCCGCCTTCAGCCGCTTGCCCATTGCGCTACGCATGTCCATCGCTGCTCTCCTTGTTCGTGTCGTGTTTGAGGGGACCTGTCTCTCCCCCTCCCTGTGTGTGTGCCCCGGTTACTGCTTGCGGCGCACACCGATCCACGGGTACGCCATCTCGACCTTCTCGACATCGGGATCGCGCACTAAGCGGTTGAATGTGTGCGGGTCTTCGGATGCCTCGAACGTCGAGAAACGCCCAGCCTTCAACACGGCTTCCTTTACCGCTTCGTACGTTCGCGCCTTCCCCTTGATGTCGTCGGCCGTGCTGAATCGATCAATCCAGAACTTCATGGATCTAGGTCTCCTGGTCCAACTGGTTCATCCGCTGCCCCGCCCACGTATTCACCGCGAGCACCTCCGCTTTGATCTCCGCCATCTCCGCCATCAACGCAGCGATCCGTCCGCGATCCCGCAGCTCGAACGCCAGCCGCAAGCGGTCATGGGCTTCGCGCACCAATCCGCGCAACCGCCACAGCGTGTAGTGGTCCTCGTCACTCGGCGTATCCGCGATCCGCTGCGCCCGCGCGATCACGACATTTCCGACGTGACGCTGACGGGCGACGGCGGCGAGTTCGGCATCGAGCAATTCGGCTTCAAGCGGCCGTTCCATCACTGCACCGAGACCGAGGCCGAAGCCGATGTGCCGTTCTGCCCCATCTCGTCCTGCCAGCGGCGCCACCGGCCGACGATGGTCACTGGGTTTAGGCCGTATTCGCTCGCGAGGCGCCGCGCCACCGTGGCACCTTCACGCTTCCCAGCGGCCTGCATTTCTGCCACGATGAGACCGCGCACGTGGTCGTCCACACGGTCCACGGTGCGAATCCGCTTGGTGCGGCGCTTCGGCTTCTCGACCACTGGCGCGCGACCACGCAGAGCCGCGACAGCTCCGTCGATCCTGGCGATCTCTGCAAACAATCCTTCCCGACGCTTCATCAGTCGCTCAATCACGTCCTGCATGTCGTCTCCTTTACACATCCAACGGTTCGTCATCGGCCATCGTCAGCACGGGTCCCGAGTCATCCGCACAATCTGGACAGAGGCAGGACAGCCCTGAGGACTCCAGCGCATCCGCTTCATCAAAGGACATGCGGAAGATCGATCCGCACTCGTCGCACTTCGCCCGGAACGCCTCCCAGGGCTGCGTGTTCATCGGGTCGTCGGTGTCGGCCGCGTAATTCATGGCTCAGTAGCTCCCGAAGAGGGCGAACACGACGCCCAGGAAGCACGCGATCACCGTGGCGACCTCTGTCCAGAACGCGAGCGTCAAGTAGTCCGGTCTCATGCGGTCCTCCGATACGCCACGTACTGCGCCAACCGCTGCACCAAGGCGAAGAGCTGCTGAATCGCCAGCGCCGCGTCATCGTCCGCGCTCCGCAACTGCCCGCACGCCGCCTGCACCGCCTCCGCGAACACCGCGCGGGCATCGGGCTTGGCGTGCTTCTCAAACCGCCGGAAATCGCAGGCTTTGAGTTCGGCCCGCACTTGGGAGGGATCCGCCTCGCCCAACTCGAACGCGAGGGCCTTGACCGAGCCGTAGTGCCGCACCAAGGCGTCGAACACCACCGACCCGGTTCCGAGATGTTCCGATTCAGTTCCGACCCGCAGTGCGGGCGCTCCGAAGGTCTCCGGTAGTCGGAGTGGATCGGAAGGCCGCGCGTTTGCTGAAGTAGCGCCCATGAGATCAACGCCCCGCCACACGCCGCAGGTTGCGCAGCGAGTTCGCGTGCATCGGTCGTCGCACGCGACGCCGTCGCTCTTTCCGGATTCGGTCGATGTCCGCTTTGGCGATGCTGTGCCCGAAGCCCCGCACGATGCCGTGCCGCTGGCACCACTTCCGGAGCGCCCCGAGCGACTTACACGGGATGTAGGTCAACGCCTGTCGTGGACTGAGCCAGGGGCCGACGTGCTCACCGCCCTGGCTCACGCCACCGCCCTGCTCGATTGGTGCGTCCGCGAGCTGAAGCGAGCGCGCCATGACTAGCTCGCCTCCGCGAACAATTCGGCCTCGGACTTCCCGAGGACGCGTGCGAGCCGCCGCCGCACGACGTTGGAGGCCGAGAGTTCGCCGTGAACGATCTTGCTCAGGCGCGCTTCCTTGATCCGCGCGAGCGCCGCAATCCGTTTCTGCTTCTTCCCGCTCTGCACAATCGCGGTCTTCAACGCGATGTTCATCATGGGCAGAGTGTCACCTTATTGGGCGACACATGTCAAGAAATTTCTACGTGTATTTGGTGCTTTGTCGCATTATTTGGATAAGTGCCAATGTTTACAGTGACTTGCGGCGTGTCGGTGTTTATGCTGACGCCCGTGGATGACTTCGGACGACGGCTGCGGCTGTTCCGCGTGCAACAGAACGCACGCCAAGTGCAATTGAGCGGTGTGGCCGACCGAGACAGCGAGGCGCGGCGCGCGTTCGGTCAGTACATGTCCAAACTGGAGACGGGCGCCGCCAGCAACCCCTCACTCGGTGTGCTGACGCGCATCGCACGCGGGTTCGGACTCACGCTCTCGCAGTTTTTTGCTGGCTTGGAGTCAGTGGATCTCCTACGCCAGACTGATACAGCGCACCGAAATCCAGTAGGGGAGATCACCAACGAAAGAATTTCGGCTGAGACGTCTCGAATGACCTCATCTGACAACCTGATCGGTGATAAAGATCCTCGTGAGTCCCACCATTCACGAGAGGCGAGGCATGGCGTTATTGCAGTTCGGCGGAGCACGCGTGTGGCCTCGCTCACGAACGAGGAAGTCGACGCGCTCCTTGACGCTCTACACGCCGAAGAATCTCGGCGCCGACGAGTTCGCTCAGCTCAACGACCTGCTCCGAAGACTCGATCAACTCAAGCTCCGCTATCCGCGAAGAGCAAAAAGGGCGCTGGTGGTCGGTGACTACGTCCTCCGACGGCTCGGCGCGTAGACGCATGGGCGTGTTCTCTCGGCCAGACTCGCCCTATTGGTGGCTCTGGATCGAGGGCACCAAACAGCGCGAGAAGACGCGGTTTCTGATCGGCCAGACGACGGCGGAGAAGAAAGCCAGCCTCGCCGAGGCAGAGGCGCTGTATCACCAACGGATGCTCGACGTAGGCCGCGAAGCACACGGCTTGGTGCCGGCTCGCAGGCCGACGATCCTGTTCAGTGCCTATGCGCAGTGGTACGAGACCCACGTCGCCGAGCACCATCGCGGCAAGCGTCGGGAGAAACAGATCATCTGGACCCTGATCGCGGCGTTCGGCAATCGGGACCTCGCGACGATCACCAAGGATGCTGTCTTGACCTGGCGGTCAGAGCGCGCACGCGCGACCAGTCCGAGCACCAGCAACCGCGAACTCGCGGTGCTGAAACGAATGCTCACGTTGGCCGTGCCGAAGTACCTCGAGGCGTCACCACTGGCCAAGCTGCCGATGCTGCGCGCCCCACGACGGGACGGCGCCGTGCTCTCGCGCGAACAGGAGACGGCGCTCCTGAAAGAGCTGCAACCAGCCGATCAGGCGCTCGTGATCTGCGCGCTCGATACGCTGATGCGGTTGTCCGATGTGGTGAACCTCCGGCGGGAGCAGGACCGCGGCACCTACCTGCTCGTCACGGACCCGAAGGTCAAACCCTACAAGGTCCCGATCTCCTCCCGGCTGCGCGCCGCTTTGGACGGACTGCCGAAGGGCGACCCGTACTACTTCGCGCACCGCCGGCACAAGCGGATCGACACGACGCATTCGATCATCCGGAACATGCTGACGCGGGCGTGCACGCGGGCGGGGATTCCAGCCCAGCGCGCGAATGGCGGGATCACGTTCCACAGCTTCCGGCATACTGGAGCGACGCGCATGTTGGAAGCCGGCGTGCCGCTCCGGGTGATCCAGGAGATTGGCGGCTGGCGGACCTTGCAGCAGCTCGAACGCTACGCCCACGTCACCGATACGGCCAAGGTAGCCGCCGTCGAGGCCATCGGGCCGATGCCGCTCCCGATACACTCCCGAGCCCAGAGGAAACCGCGAAACTATTCCAGAAAACGGCGGGCTGGGTAGCACTTTTAATGCGCGGGCCGCGGGTTCGATCCCCGCCTCGGTCATTCCCACTTTTCGTCAATTTCAGGGAGGAAATCGCGATGAATCACGGTCACGAGCGGGACAGTCATCGGAACCGTTTCGGACACTTTTTGGCCGCCGTACTCCCGAACCACTCCCGGTGGCTGGCGAGCCTGTTGGCGCTCCTCCTCGGCCTCGCGGCCCACGCCCGCGCCCAATCCGGCTGCGGGGTCACACCCGTGAAGCCCGTGCGGCCCGTCGGCTGTAAAGACCTCGTCGCGCAGTGCCAGTGCGATGACCGCGGCCGTTGCCGCTGGGTCTGGGTGTGTGTGAAATGAGGCGCGACCCGGACTACGACGAGCTGCGACGTCTCGCCCGCGCACGGTTGCTCACACCCGCCATCGTGGCCCTGTACCGGGACATCGTTGCCGCGAAAGTCTCGGCGGGACAGCCCGTCTCAGAAGAGGACGATCTCTTCCTGCGGTCGCTGGGGATTGACCCGTCACGCTGGGCGCCGGTCCACTGAGCGATTCCGGCGCGAGGGCAGACGCCGGGGCCAGCGGTCAGGAACCGGCGCCCATCTCTACGAGCCGACGACCACCCGCTGTGCGGCTCGCACGGCTCGCTTGAACGCCTTCGACATGGACGACTCGCCGAGACCGAACGTCTGCCCGATCTCGGCCAGTAACGATCCCGTGGCGACACGCTGTAAGACCATCCGTTCCCGCTCCCGCGGCTGCGCCGCAATCGCGCGCTCAATCAATTGCCGACGCTCAAGCGGCCCATGGATGTCGCCGTGCGGATCGACCACGTCGGGGTCTCCCTCCACCGTCAACGGATACGCCACGAGGGGCAGCAAGCACTTGAACGCGTAGCCGCGCCGCGTCCGATCGCGGACATACCCGTTCGCATGAGCGCGATCGACCCAGAGGTCACGCACGCGCCAGCGCACGCGTAACGCCGCATACGGCGCGAACGGAATCGCGCGGCCCGGATCGTACCGTTGCGCGGCTTCGACCAGCCCGAGATATGCCGCCGAGAGACAGTCGTCCGGATCGAGGCGGCGTCGGCTGCGTCGTGCGACGGTCCGCGCCACGGATCGGGCGATGTCAAGGTGTCGCTCGATCAAATCGCGCTGCCACGCTTCGAGCGGCACCGCCACATCAGCACCGCTCGGTGTGAGGAGCGCGGGGCGGCGTCGGAGCGGTAATCCAGTCGGGCGGGCGCGCGTCGCCCTGCGGCCCGCGGAACGGCGGCCGCGCCTGCACTTCTTCGGCGTGAATCGTGCGCCAGATCACTTCGGCATCCATCATGGCGGGCTCCTGCGGCGCGTGGCTCGGTGTCATACCCGGTCCGCGCTCAGCGTCAATTCCACATGCGGGCGATCGGGCGTACGCCAATCCCCGCCCCACGTCAGCCCCTCGAGCCGCGCGAGCTGCCCGTAGCGGCTCCACGGATGGTGTTCCCCGAAGGGCTCCGGTCCGAGAAAACAGCAGTCCACGGCTCTCCCTGATTGATGGTTCGACTTCTTGTGGATGCCGTCGGCGTACGTGACGCGCCTGCCGGGGAGCGTGCGGCCCTGCGCCCAGAGTCGCGCCTGTTCGGCCGCAGTGCGAAGCCCCGAGCAGATCCGCATCGGATGGCCTTCGGCCGCCATCTGGGCCAGAATCCGATCCACCCTGGCGAGCAGATCAGGATCGAGGCCCGCTCTCAGATCCTTCACTTCGGTTTCCGCGTCACGGCCGACCACGTCATGGTGACGATCGCGTAGAGCGCCGAGCCGATCCCGACCGCCAGATCCTTCGCGTTCATTTCTTGAACGTGGGGGTCTGCGCGATCTGCTTCACGGTCTCCAGCGAGACGCCGGCCGGGAGTTCCATCGCCGTCTGCAGCAGCTTGTCCCGCCGCTGCTTCTCGACCACGGACCACCCCACCGATACGAGCGCCAGCACCGCCGGCAGGAGCGCATTGACCAGCGTGCCCTGTTCGTCGGGGTGCAAATACCCGTGTGTCACCAGGAGCCCCGCCAGCGCGTTCAGCGCGGCCCGAATGAGGGTGCCGAGAATCGGATTCATGGAAGCCTCGTGAGCGTGATCGCAAAGTGGACGGTGCCGAGAATCGGAATCCGCATCGAGCCGACCCCGGCAAACTTCAACCCCTCGACCGACTTCCCGACCGCCTCAATCTGCTGGCCGAGCATCGTGATCCCGGTGGTCTGCTCCTGCCGTAGATCGGCGATCGCATGGAGGACCGGCGAGAGATCCGGCGGGATGGGCATCGGGGGCGGAGTGGGATCGGGAACAGGCTGCGAACCGTCGCACGGCCCAGGCGCATAGGGAGCCGCGCCGTCCATCGCGCCGCGATCGACCCACGCATAGACGAGGCCCTCCGGATCAGGGTCCGCACCAGAGACGCGACGCAACAAGAGGATTTGCCGCGTGTAGTAGCCGTTGCCATCGGGTCCATTCGTCGGCAAGTGAATCACCCCGCGCACGTCGCCGATGGCCCCCTTCATCAGCGTGATTCCGTGGAACCCGTTCGCGTAGTTCGGCCGATCGCCAGGCTCCTGCTGGCTCGTCGGCATGCCCGCACGGTTGAACACGGCCGCGAAGTTCCGCGCATCCTGTCCAGGCCGCACGCCGAACAGTGTCCAGATGTACTCCTCGACGTTTTCGAGCATCCCGTTCACACATCCCGCCGTCATCGTGTCTCCCCTTCCGTCATGGCCGCCGCGTCTCGCTATCCAGCCGTCGGTGCAAGGCTTCGATCACCGTGACCAGCTTCGTCATGCTGGCGGTGTTGTCCTGAATCACCCGAGCGAGGATGTCGGCTTGCCCCTTCCACATCTCCGTGTAGATGCGGACATCCTTCCGGTAGAACACGAACATGAACGCCGCGAGCACCCCGCCGACGCCCAGGGTGGCCAGCCATTTCACAAATTCCGCATCCACCACAAGCTCCTGTCCCTGCATGGCCGGTCGCCCTCTGTTCGGTTTGCCTCTCGCGACCGATTCCTTAGATCAAGCAGGATGGCCGCAGCCTTCGCACTGCGTCTGTCATGCCCAGGTCGGCGGGTTCTGTTGCCACAGGCCCGCCGGCCGCCTCGTCTACCCGTCGATTTCGCCCGTAATCCCCGCCTGCAACGTCTGGCCGCCGTCGTCCCCGTACCAGGTCGTCGTCCCGCCCACCGTGATCGAGCGTTCCAGCGCCGTGAGGTAGTGGTACCCAATCCCCGGAAAGATCCGTAGGCTGGCCCGCGGACTCGCTATCTGCGCCGCCGCCCCCGACGTGCCCCGCATCCCGAGCACGCCGGTTGCCGGGGTGGTGGCGCTGTCCAGCCCGATCGACACCGCCGCACTCATCGCGTTCAGATCATTCGCGGCAAATCCCGCACACTCTGCCGTGACGGGCACGCCGACCACCCCGATCACGACCGCCACCTGATTTGCCGTGGAGCCGTTGAACTGCCGATAGGTATCCGTGGTGTAGGTCCAGCCGTTCGTGGCCTCGATCACGCGCATCGGCCTGGGGACGCGGTTGTAGTAGTTCCACACGAAGCGGTGCGCCAGCGAGTCCTCCCCACGGCCGGCGACGCTCGTGATCCGAATGGTGCCCAGATACCGCTTCGTCGAGTCGTCGCCCTTCACCAGTACGCCATCGTGGTTGTCCAAGGCCGTCGCCCGCGCGGTGGCACTCGCCCACGCCACGACGGACAGCGCCACCTGATCCCCGCTCGCCCCGGCGAACACGTCGTAATTCGTATTGGCGAGGAGCGCCGTGAGGTCCTGTGAGAGTTCCGAAAAGCTATGGAGCAACCATCCCATCGTCACCGAGTCGTACAGGGCAATCGCATTCCCGCCGTACGGCGTGAAGTACAGCGTTTGCGCGGAGGTGCGATCGGTCGCGGGCACGGCGACGCCGGCTTCCAGCGTCAACCGGCCTTGCACGATGCCGTTGTCGCTCGTCGGCGTCGCGGCCAGACCCACGGCGTTGATGTTGTCCACCGTGCGGATCAAGGCGCCGTCTTCGTCGTAGATCTTGAACTTGTAGCTGTTCCCCGGCTGGAGATAGATCCGCCCGAACCCGGAGCCGTCGAGGACGATCGGGTTGCTATTCAGGTTCGCGTCGATCAGGTCCGCTTGGGACCACGTCTCGGCCGGCGTGGTGGTACCCGCCTCGAACGTCTCGACCTGTCCGTTCTCGAGCGGGTCGCCGTTCTCGTTCAGAAACTGCTGGTAGAGCCAGGGCGCCAAAGTGCCAGTCGGCATCTAGTCCCACTTTCCGGTTTCGTTGCGGCGTCGGATGCGGGTCGCCGCCTGCTCAGGCGTCAGCGATCCGGTCCGTTTGGTCAGTTCCCGCGATTGGAGGATCCGCAGTAAGATTTCTTCAGGGGGGACGCCTTGATCCATCCACTTGACCCCTTGGATTTGCTCGGCCGGTGACAGCTTCAGATCGTCCAGCGTCGCGATCTCTGCGGCTGGCGTGGTCGCGGCCGTCGTCTTCGGTCCTTTCACCCGCGCCTGAATCGCCTGCTTCGACGTCGGTGCGGGCGTCGCCGCTGGCGGAGCCGCAGCCTGCTGCGGCGGCCGCTTCCGACGCGCCTGCATCGCCGCAATCGCCGCATCTGACTTCAGGCCGAGTGCCCGATCGTGGTGGAGCGCATCCAGACGCGTCCCCATCGCATCAAAGGGCGGCTCGGGGGCCGGCGTCGGCGGCATGGCGCGCGGCGGTGCGGCAACTGGCGCGGGAGCAGCCGGCGCTGACGGGGGCGCTGTTGCAACTGGTGGAGGCGTGGCTGCGGGCGCACGGGCCGCGCGGATCGCTTCGACCGCCTTCTGCACCTCCCGAGCGCCTTTGACCGTCGTCCCGATGATCGGCATCTCGCCGAGATCCACCGTCTTCGCCACCGCTGTGGCGGTTTTCGCGGCGTTGACACCAGACCGCTTGACCTGTTGCAACCGCGCGCCGAGCTGCGGCGCGAGCCGTCCCAGTGCCGCGCCCGTAATGACCCCCCCGATCAGTTCTCCTGCGCCTTCGGGACTCTTCGCGTACGCCGCAAACTCGCGGGGACTCGGCCGCGCCGCCTCCTGCGCCAGCCGGGTCGCGTGCTCGTCTTCGAGCGACAGATCCGCCAGACGGCGCTTCTCCATCGCCGCATTCAGGTACGTCCGTGGATCGAGGACGGTGGTCGCGCCGCGCACGAATCCCTGACGGAACCGCTGCGAGGGACTGGGGCCAGCGGTCTGCATGGCGGGATCGGCGTTATAGTCCTCGAAGGACTGTGGCTGCCCGTTGACCATCACGCCGACGGCCTGCGTCATGGGGAAGTCGTCGTACTCGCCGGGGTACTTCTGGAGCACGCGCTGCTCGAGTTCCGCGTCGGGGATGTCGTCGTAGACGCCGGGGTATTTCGCCTTGATCGTCTGGGCGAGGGTGGCCTGCGGCATCAGCGAATCCCCAACGGGTCGGTTCTGGTCCCCGTCTTCGGCGCCGTGGGATCACGCTCCGTCGATTCGATGTCGCTCAGGATGCTCTTGAGGCGCGCGATTTTCCGGTCACGCAGCGACTTGGAATCGCCCGGCTTCGGAAACCCGTCCTTCACGCTCTGGACATCCATTTCGGTCAACACGCCCGTGTGGCCGAGCGCCCGCGCCACCATCGGTGTCCACATGCTGATAATCGACTGGTATTCCGCCACGTCGTCGTCGTAGTTCGCTTGCGCTGCGATCTTTTCGGCTTCGCCTCGCATCTTGGCGATCAGCCCCGACGCGGTGTTGATCTTCTCCGACAGTTCCTCGATGGCCTTCAGCGCCGGGGCGGCTTTGTCGAACTTCCGCGCGTCGGCACGCTCTGAGGCCGCGAGCGGGGCACCCACGGGTTTCCCATCCGCGCCGAGCAGCGGCGACACCCGCCCCGTCGTCCTGTCGAGCAACTGCGGCCCGGTGGCGGTCTGGACGACCGTGGGGGCCGGCGGTTGCGGCGGGGTGACCACGCGCGGATTCTGAAAGACCGGCTGTTTCGTGACCGGATCGAACACGGCCCCGCCCGCACCGACGTTCATCAGCCCTTGCGGCTTCTCGGGTTCCGCCACGGCCGCTTTCAGGCTCTTGATGATGCCGGCCAGCGACGCCGGGTTCTGCTGGATCTGCTGCTCGATCTCATCGACGCCGTCGATCTCGAGCTTGCGCGCTTCCTGAATCGCCAACATCGCCGCGCCCATCCCGCCATCGGGATCACCCAGAAACGGCTCGACCTTCGACGCGAGATACGCGAGGTAGTTCGCCTCTTCGAGCTTGGCTTGTATCCTGGCTTGCTTCGTCCGCGCGCCGAGCTGATCCGCCTCTTTGAACCACTTCTCAACCTCGAATACCCGTGGATCGCCCTGCTCGCGCATCATCCGCAAGGTGTCCTCGCGCGTCGGCGCCTTGATCGCGGTCCGCATCGCCTCGTCGTCGCGACGCTGGCGCTCGGCCTCGGCCTGCTTCAGTGAGAAGTCCTGTCGGCGCATCGCCCAGTCTTCGGCGGCCCGCTCCTCCTGCAGGGCCAGCCGTCGCTGGTTCTCGGCGCGATCGAGCATCGCGCCCACATCGATGTAGTCGGGGAGCGGAATCGACAAAGGGATCTGTGACATTAGAAGGGCCCGCCCGTATAGCCAGGGATGCGTGGCTGATAGCTGCTGCCGTACCGACGACGACTCAGGTAGTCAGAGGCGGCCCGGCTCGCGTTGCTCAGCCCCGCGCCGTATTGCGCGCCACTCGCTGCCTGACCCGCCGCTCGCGCCGCGGCGGCCCGACTGCGGCTCTCGTTCGCCGGCGTCGGATCCGGGCTCGCCATGTAGTTCTCCCACCACCGATCCTCCGCGTCCCACCGCAACCGCTCGGCATCGAGGCCCAAGCGTGCCAGATCGAGCGCGCGGCCCAGGTCGTCGCTGTAGACGCCGTAGTTGAACCCTTCCGACGCCATCGCCCGATTGAAGTCGTCCTGATACTTCCCGTACCGCATCCCGTACTCTGACAACCGCTGATCCTGGCGATCGAGATACGCCTCGCGGTCCATCGAGTAGTCGTTCAACGCTTCCCCAAGGCGTCGGCCGTAAATCTTGTCGCCCTCTTCGCTGGCAATCGCCTGCGACTCCCGCGTCAGGGCCATCAATGTGCCCTTGCCGATCAGCGTGCCTTTTGCGGCGGCCGAGCGTTCAATCGCCTTCTGCGCGGCGGCGATGCGCTGCTGGTAGACCGGATCGGCTTCGATCTCCTGCTGTCCCGGCGGGGTGAATGAGAAATCCCGCGTCCACGGCTCGAACTCGAACGGCGCCTCATCGAACTCGCGGAAGCTGAACGTGCGGTAGGAATCCTCGCCCTCAGCCCCACCGACCGGCCCGGTGTCGTAGGACGCCTTGCCCCAGTTGAACCCGTTGCGCCACGGGTCCCAGTCGTACCCGGACATGCCCGGCAGCATGAACCGGCCACGAAACGCGCCCGTCCCCGAACTCCCGCGCTGGAGCTTGACGCCCCACTTCTCGAAGTGCTTCTCGAACCGCTTCCAGTCGTTCTCCCAGTCATTCGGATCGATCTGCCGAATGACATCGAGAAACGCGTCCATCGACCAGGGTGGGATGTCGGCGGTGTCCGACCCCGGTGGCGGCCCCTCGATCGGATCCTGCGGCGGCGGCAGGTCCTCGGGCGGTGTCGGGTTCTGCGGGCGCTGCTTCTCGCGTTCCTGCTCCCGCCGCTGCCGCTCCCGCTGCTGGCGCTGCAGTTCCTGCCCTTCCTTCTTCGGGTCGCGCGCCTTGTCCGTCTTGACGATCTTGCCGGTCTTCGGATCGCGCGTGTACGCCGGAATGTCCGCCGTCGGCGGGACACTGCCCGGCGGCCGCGGGCGTGCCCGGCGCGGGTCGATCGGATTGCCGTTGTTGTCGAGATACTGTGGCATCTCAGTTCACCGCCACCCAGCCCTGCCCATCCCACCGGCCGACGCGCTGATTCGGAAACACCTTTGTCTCCCCGATGCGGGGACCACTCGCGCCGCGGCGCGTCCGCTGCAGGTACGAAGACGACGGGGCCGTGGTCGGGAACAACTCGTCCATCTCCCGATCGTCAAACGTCGGAAAGGGCGTCGAGGGCCGCGCGGTCGGCGCGACGCCCAGCTTTCGCAAGCCCTGATCACCCAAGGCGTCGAAGTCGCTGTAGCGGTTCTGGAACTCCGGCGCGCGGTCGCGCATCTTGTTCATGCGGTACCGCTGCATCCGCTCTAACGCGGCGATGTTCTGCTGTTCCGCGTCCGCTTGTGTCTTGGCGGCCTTGCTCGCGGCCCGCGCGTTGATCGCGGCAGCCCCGATCGATCCCGCGGCGGCCACGGCTACCATCGCTACGGCTGGCATCGGATCCCCTCCACCGGCATCAGACAGAGTGCGCCGGGGACCGTCGTTCCGCCGGCCGTCTCGACGAGAGCCGCAATTGCCGGATCCGCGGCCTGCGTCAACACCATCCGCGCGCCTTCATCTTTCGCGGCCCGCATCACCGTGGAGTACAGCCGACGCCCGACGGCGGCTTTCCCGCGGTGCTCGGGGTGAATCCACAACCCTTCGACATGCACACAGGTCGTCAGCGACCAGCAACCCAGAATCTCGCCCTCGTGTTCCACGACGCACACTTTCGTGTGCTCCGGATTCAAGATGGCCCACACTTCGCCGAGTTCCGTCCCGGCCAACTTGTGCCACTCCGACGGCGGCAGCCAGCGCACGGTCATTTGAGTACCCATCCTGTCGAGGGCGTGGGCTCCGTCTCTTTCACCCACAGCCCGCCCGTCGTATCGATGTAGAGCGTGCCCAGCGCCGCGCTGACGTTGCCGTTCGGATCGCCAGACCCGCTCGTGACAAACCGGATCCCGGCACTCTTCACCACCGCTTCGAGCAACCGAAACCAGAGCCGCGTGAAGACCGACCCCGAGAGCACCAGCGTTTCCGCGCTCAGCATCTGCACCGGCGTGAACTTGGTGGCCATCAATGCACCCCCGGCAGCGCGTCGAAGTACGCATTCGCAATCCGCCACGGGATCGCGTCTGACACGCTGAACTCGTAGAGCCGGTTCCGCCCAGAGCCGAGCATCTGGAATTTCATGTGCACGCCGTACTGCCCCAACCGCCCCGCCGAGGCCGCGCGTTCATTGCTCCACGTCTTCCCGCCGTCATTCGACCAGCGCAACATCCCTTGCGGGGTCTGCGCGGGAAAGACGGGATTGCCCAACCCGACCTCCAGATCGATTTGGAGCTTGGGAAACCGGATCGACTTCAGCTCATTCACCGCGTAGGGCGTGCGCCGCACGCGCCGAATCACCGCGCCGTCCATGCCCGTCGTATGCGCGATGTCCATGTCGTAGATCACGCCGGACTGCCGGTCCTGCACCAGGTGCTTGCCGAACGCGAAGATGTGCGACGCGACCCGATACGCCGTGAACCGCATCAACGAGGAGGACCAATCCCCGCGCTCATGCCAGGAGGCCGTGGCCGCATCCCAGACCCATGTTCTCCCCTCGGTCGGAAAGCTCAGGATGAAGAACTCGTGCCCCTGGTCCTGATACGTGACGGCCTGCGCGTCGCTCGTCGTCTCGTACCCTTGAATGGCGAACTCGACCCCGTGATCGGAAATCCGCTGCGGCGATCCGCCCGTGCCCGTGGCCCGGTAGACCACCCCGTTGCCGCGCGCCGACTGCCCGAACCAGACGGGCGTGTTGTCGCAGATGTCACACGCGAACGTCGCCCCGATCCCCGTCGAGAAGAACGCGCCCTGGATCGGCTGAAACGGCTGATCCGCGTCGCCCGTGTTCACATAGACATCCGACGTCTGCTGCCCAAAGAGCCAGATTTCGCCGTCTTTGATCAGCATCCCGCGCCAGCGGTCGCCCGACGTATTCCGCTGCGTCACATCGGACGCATTCCACGACGTCCCATCGAGCAGATCCGACCACTTCAGTGTGGAGGTCGGCACATCGAGCACCAGAAAAAACCCGTCCACGTAGCCGCACACGGTGCCTGTCAGCGGATCGCCCGCGGAATCGTTCACCTGCGCGAACGCGTGGGAGTCCAGGTCGAAGCAGTAGACCAACCCGCCCGACGTGATCAGCACCTGGTGCCCGGCGAGCCCATTGGTCGCCAGCGTGGCCGGATTCGTGTCCTGCTGCACCGTCCCCCGCAGCACGGTCGTCTCGTCGCTCTGGAGTTCGTAGAACCCCGTGCCCGAGACGCAGAAGGCGCGGCCGTTGACTTCGATGGCCCCTCGGCCAGACGGCTGCGCCGTGGACGCGAACGCCTCAAAGCCCGGACACGGATAGAACGCCATCGGGGTTTTGGCCCCTTCACTCTCCGACGCTTCGAGGTACCAGTTGATCAGCGCCTCGGCATCGACGTTCAGCGATTGCGACGTGTACGCCCGCCCGATGAAGTTGGGGTAAATCATGGCGTGCCCGTTCGCCAGTTGAACGGCGAGCCCCAGTTCGGGAACGACAGCGCCCGATCCGCGTAGATGTCCATCGGTCGCACGTTCGCGACCCGGATGCGGTCCTCGGCGGCCCGCTGCTGCTGCATCAGCAGTTCGCTGACGGGCAGTCCGCAGACCGGCGCCAGTCGCACCGCCAGCGTATTCGTCAGGAAATCGAGATAGCCCGGCGGCAGCCGGATCGCATCGTTCAGGCTGTCGATCTGCGGCATCGGCGTCGGCGTGTAGAGCCGCAGTTGGTAATTGGCGGATTGCGGGACCGGCCACGTCAGGATGTTGCCCAACCCGCCATCCAGGTTGTCCGCGTCCGTGTCAAAGGCGTAGTCGTAGTAGATCGCCGTCGGGTACGTCGAGGTCATCAGCTTCAACCGGACGTTCGCCCACTGATCCGGGTCTGCGACCGTGATCGGGATTTCGAGCGGGTCATCCGCGTTTGTCGGATCGATCACGCTCGCGTTGTCGATCCAGAGCGGCCGATCGATGTCGAAGTCCCCGCCCTGCCCGATCGTGTAGGTCTGCTGGTCCGCGACGAGGTCGATCGTCGTGCTGACGATGTGCCAGATGAGCAACCGATCGACGCCGAACGAGTCAATCAACGCGATCAGCTCGTGGACCGCCACCGGACCATCCGTCGCCGACAGGGGATCGCCCGCCGCGATGTACCCGAGCTTCAGGTACGCGCGGGTGACGAGGTCCCTGACGTAGCCTTGCCAGGGGGCACTCATCGCAGCACCATCGCCGTGCAGACATGGCCGGGCGCATTCGCGACGAACACGAACCCGGACGTGGTCAACGTGTCGAACCCGATCGCCGTGGCCGTGGGACAGGAGCCGATCACCATGTAGTTGGCGTCGGGTTCGTTCGCCCCGATGGTGGCCGTGATGCCGTTCTGTCCGCCGCCGAACATGTAGTCGGACTTCGGCGCCACGGTGACTTGCGTGCTGCTGATGTAGCGGTCAATCACGCGTGTCACGTTCGCGCCCACGGGATTCAGCGAAATGCCGGCCAGGGTGACGGGTTTGCCGACGTCCGACAGATAGAACCGGCCCGAGGTCGCCGTGATCGTCTCGTTCACGATGTTGACGGTCACGTTCCGCTGGAAGGTGAACGTGGTGGTCGCGCCAGCCCCGAGGGTGGTCTGCACGCGGAGGTTCTGCCCATCGACCCGCGTCCCTTCCGAGAGCATCCGCACGCGCTTCAGCAACCACGCGGTGAGGGAGGACGTGTTGTCGCCCATGTTTAAGGGCGGCATCTGCTGGGTGTAGATCGGGTAGTCCGCCGTCGTGTCCGTGCCGCTGACCGTCAGCGTCGCGAGCACGCCCGACTTGTCGCCGTAGGGTCGCAACGAACTGTCCCCGACGTTCTCATCCCAGTACTGGGTATTCGAGACGTCGTAGCGAATCGAGGCGCCGGTCGCGATGAAGAACGGCAGCGAGGTATCGCCGAGAATCCGGGAGTCCCTGACCGTGACGAACGGGCAATTGCTACAGGAGACCTTCCCGCCGATCTTCGAGCCCAGGATCGTGAGCTGGCCGAACGCCCCGGAGACGACGACCCGATCCGCGTTGCTCGGGCTGACGACTTCAATGGACTCCAGCGTGACGAGCCCGCCCGAGGTGGACGTGACCACACGGTTGGCCCCTTCCGAACGGATTCCGGTGATGTTGAACGCGCCGTTCTGTTCGATGGCGATGTCGGCCACCGTGGAATTGCTGAAGCTGCCCCCCAACACGGTCCCCGTCGAGGCGAGGAAATCCAGGCAGGTGCCGTTCGCATCGCAGGAGACGTTCAGAAACGTGTGATTCAGTGAATTCAGGTCGATTTCACTGAAGCCCGTCGTGTTGTTGTAGAAGCCCACGTCCTGATAGAGGATTTCACTCGCCGCCGCCTGGACGCCGCCGTCACCAGCTCTGATCCCGATCGAAAAGCCCGTGACCGACACATCGGTGAAGACCCCGGCCAGCGTCTGCGTCCCGCCGTAGCCCGCCGAGTTTCCGCCCTCGAGAATCCCCACCGTCGTCCCCACCGCGACGCCGTTGGTGAGGCCGAAGTGGGTGACCGTGAAGTACTTGATGCGCGAGAGCTTCAGCACCGTGGCATTCGTGGCGCCGATCCAGCGCAGCCCAGAGGTCGCCGAACTCACCCCGCGAATCGAGAGGTAGCTATCGACGCCGGCCGTCGCCGAGCCGAGCACCAAGGCGGTGCCCACGGCACAGCGCGTGGCGGGAAACACGACCTCGGCCGCCCGCCCCGACACGGCCAGGGCCGCATCGAACGCATCCTGAATTTCATCCGCATCATCCGTGGTGCCATCACAGACTGCCCCGTATTCGGTGACATCGATCTCGAACGGGAACGACGGCCCAGAGTCCCCGCCCGAGGGCGGCGTCACCCGCTTGTCCACGATGTTGACGCCGCTGATGGTCTGGGCATTCGCGGGAACGTAGACCGCCGCCAGCAACACCACGTTGGTGGGCAGATCGACCGTGTAGGGCGTCACCGCAGGCACGCCTTCGAGCACGTCGTAATCGCCATCGGTCTCGATCACCACCAGATCGACGCGCGGCAACGAATCGGGCGCCGGGATGATCACGGAGCCGGCGCCTTCCGACACCGCCACTCCGTTGATCACGACCGCGCAGGCAGCAATCTGCAGCGTGAAGGACAACGGCGAGGACGCCGTCACGGCACAGCCCGAGGTGACGCCTTCACCGCCAATCCCCGCGACCAGCGCCGCATAGTCGCTTTCCATCGCGACGGCTTGCCGCGGATAGCTCACATCGTTGGCGTTCGGGATCGTGAACGCCCCCGAGACCGTGAAGCTCAGGGCGAGGCAGAACGCGAGGACGATTACGGCTTTGAGGGTTCGCATTGAAAGGTCGTCCGATTGACCACGCACCCGGCATCCTTCGACAACTGCTGCCACTGCGCCTCACGCGCGGCGGTGTCGAGCTTGTCCTGACAGCTCCACCAACTCGCCTGGAGCGTGAGAACCTGTTTCTGCACGGCCGCAAGCTGCTGCTGGAGGTGCAACACCTGGGCACGGAGCTTCTGTTCCACCGTGACGCTCGCGGGCTTCGGCTCGGTGAGAATCGGTTCGTCCACAATCGGCGTGGGTGCTTGTGCGAACGTCACGGCCATTCCGAGGAGGCACGCGAGGAGAAAGGCGTTGAGCTTCATTCGGTGAAATCCCACACGTAGCAGACCCCGCGGATCGAGTTGCTATTCGGCCGTCCAGGGACGCAGGCGTACAACCGCTCCGCCA
>Ga0196973_1000059_pt1 | contig 43377 bp, 52 predicted proteins | sample S1_513CmetaG_FD_155457 | JGI IMG/M metagenome (GOLD analysis project Ga0196973, IMG submission 155457) | Soil microbial communities from Anza Borrego desert, Southern California, United States - S1_5-13C | ecosystem: Environmental > Terrestrial > Soil > Desert | place: USA: California...
ACATGAATATATGTGCGGCAGTCTGCGGGGTGAGCGTGGAGACTCACTACGCGTAAACATCAATACAGGCCTGTGGGCTGATTTTGCAGGCGTCGACAAGGGTGGCGACCTTGTCTCTCTCTACGCAGCTATCCAAGGCGTTTCGCAAGGTGTCGCTGCGCGCGAGCTCGCACAATACGTCGGATTCCAAGCCTTGGAACCGGCTCCGATCAAACCTGCCATTCAACAACCGGTTCCACGTGAAACTCCGCAGCTGCCGCCTATTGATGCGCCAGTGCCAACGATGCAGCACCCAAAACATGGAGAGCCTTCGAATTCATGGACCTATAAAGATGCCGATGAAAACGTCCTCTTCTACATCGCACGATACGATACAGCCGAAGGCAAAGAAATCATCCCGTGGTCATGGGATGGTTCGAAGTGGGTAGCTAAGGGCTGGCCAGCACCGCGGCCGTTATTCGGTCTTCCGTACCTCAAGCAGAGGCCTTCTGCACCGGTCCTAATTGTTGAAGGTGAGAAGGCGGCTGTTGCAGCCCAGCAGATAGCTGGCCGTACCTATGTCGTCATCACCTGGCCGAATGGTTCCAAGGCCGTTTCTAAGGCTGACTGGACCCCAATATACGGCCGTAAGGTGCTTATCTGGCCTGATGCTGATACACCCGGTCTTTCGGCTGCCCATGAGCTCGCAACGCTACTGCAGCCCCATTGCCCTGAAATTAAGATCATCACACCAGAGTATCAGGACGGCTGGGACGCTGCCGATGCTCTTGACCAAGGCTGGGACTGGTCTCAATTCGCTGCATGGGCAAAACCTCGTGTGCAGCTCTTCACGGTTGAAGCGAAGGCCGAGGCCGGTAAGGCTATCGCGGCCGCTCAAGCTAACGTCCAGGTCAACGTCACAACGGAGCCAGACGACCCGGTCTCTGAATCACTGGTCATGCTGTATGAGCGCCTTGGTGTCGTCTGTACGGGGCAGGGAAACCCTGTCCTTAATATCAATAACCTGAATCGCATCTTCAGTGGACTACCTATCTTCAAAGGCGCCATATGGTTCGATGAATTCCACCGTAAGTACTTCACTACGCTCTGGACCGGTCAGCCGCGCGAGTGGCGCAATATCGATGACCTTAAACTGACCAACTTCCTTCAGCTACACTTCGGGCTTCTGAGACTATCAGACGATATCGTTAATAAGGCTATCCAGGTCTTCGCGCACCAGGACGTGCGCAACGAACCTAAGGACTGGATGGAATCGCTTGTCTGGGACGGTACCCCGCGAATCGAGACGTTTCTAATCGACTGTGCTGGGGCTATCGATAACGAGTACACACGGTCCACATCGCGGAATTTCTGGACCAGTATGGTTGCTCGTGTCTATCACCCTGGCTGCAAGGTCGATAACATGATTATCCTTGAAGGTGCGCAAGGCAAGCGCAAGTCCACCCTACTCGCGACCATCGGTGGCGCCTGGCACACTGAGTCAACGGAGGAAATCGGCTCCAAAGACTTCTTCCAGAGCCTCAACGGCAAATTGATTGTCGAATTCGCGGACCTTTCGAGCTGGTCTAAATCAGACGTCGATATCCTTAAGAAGACCATCACGTGCCGGGTGGACCGATACCGAGTGTCCTATGGCCGTGCCGCTGAGGACCACCCGCGCACATCGATATTCGCAGGGACCACTAACGAATCGATCTACCTCCGCGATGACACAGGCGCACGCCGGTTCTGGCCGATTAAGACCACGGACATCGATATCGAACGAGCTCGGGAGCTCCGGGACCAGCTCTTTGCGGAAGCGGTTCAGGCGTATAAAAACGGTGGCTCCTGGTGGGAAATGCCTGACTCAGCCTTTGAAGAGCAGGAGCTACGCCGTGTCGTTGATGAGTGGGAGCACGTAATCGCTGACTACCTACTCCATAAGACCGAAACGACGGTCAAGGACGTTGCGACCGAGGCGCTCAAGATCGATGTAGGCAAGCTCGATAAAACGACTCAAATGCGCATTGCGCGGATTCTGAAAGTCTTGGGCTGGGAACGCGAGACGTCTTGGATAGGTGGGAAGGCTCAGAAATTATGGGTCAGAGTCCATTCCCACGTAGCTGGTAAGGATGATGAAACGTGGTAATGCGTAAACCATTGGTATTCCTTATATATTACCACCTTTACCACCTTACCACCTTAATGGATAAAGAGTATAGGGAGTGTAGGTAACTAATATATATCACTACAGGTGATATATACAGGTATTAGCTACTAAAACTTGGAAATCATAAGAAAAGGTGGGGTGGTGAGGTAAGGTGGAAAGCTTTTTATGAACGTATCGCAGAATAAATGTGCCCGTTGTGGCCATGAATGGATATCGAAGCAGGCTTGGCCAGAACGCTGTGCCGGTTGCAAAAAGAAATTCTGGTGGCGTCCGGCTCGCGTTAGTACGCCCAAGGTTAAACGATCTTGCGATAGGCCTGGTAGACCATCAACTTACCCGTTTGACCAGCTAGAAGTGGGTGAGAGCTATCTGGTGGCCTGGTTCGCAGACAAACATGGCCGGCCTGATTCAGTGCGCAACTACAACATCACTCGCGCGGTGATTAGGCTGGAAGAAAAAGGTGAGAAGAAGTTTCGAAGACAACCAACAAGCCGCGGGTTATTGGTGACCCGTTTGGCGTAAACAAGGGGGTGAGAGTGAACGAAATAATAGAATTTACGGTTAAGTGCAAGATGAAGCAACGATGGATGCCGCATTTTATATCAATGTTAAAGGCCATGCAGTCTTACGGAAGTATGGGCTGTAGTCGTTATGTGGGGATATATTCGGATGGTGACGGTGATTTCAACCCAAGATTTCAATGTGACCTAATGGATAGTCCAGAAAATATAGTTAAACCAGTGAGCGACAAGAACGGTGATCTTACGTTTGATGCCGGTTAACAAAGGGGTGACTATGGAAAACGAAGTCGGCACTAAGCCCGCCAAGGAGATTAAGTGGCCGCTAGTTTATGACATTGATAAAGATGCCATATCTTCTCAAGATGCTTGGTGGAAAAATGGTTTTAACAACGGAGTGCAGAAGTCTATCGCCGCATACGAAGCGGCAAGGGAGGGGAAGTGATGCTAGTTAAAGCGAAGAAGGGATTTAAATTTGCAAATGAGGGAGATTGTCTCTTTGTCGATGAAGAGCGAGGAGTAAATATTGAATCTAGATTTACGTCATACCATCTTACCTTAAAGGAAATTGAATTGGCTATTAAAGATGGCGAGTTGGAAGTAGTGGAAAACAATCCCATGAAAAATAACGAAGCCCCACAGGTCGAGGAGGAAGTCGAAGAATTGGCAAATCTAATTGCGGGCTATAAAGCAAGAATGCAGGTCACGGACCGTGGATTGATGAGCCACGAAATTGCTGGAATTATTATCGCCGCAGGATACCGCAAAAGAGGAAGCAATAGAAAACCATATTGATGGTGATTCGCCTGACTCAGTAGCCGTCTAACTCGTCGCAGCTCTTTCGCGATTGCCTTCCTCCGCATTGCCTCTATCGGGTGTCGTTTGTCGTTCACACTGGAAGTATGTCACCTGGAAGGCGTCGCGCAAGGGCTATAAGTGACCATTAAAAAAGCGTTTTCTGTATTGCTAAAATCACAACACTCATGTAGGATTGAGATAATGGAAACAAGTGTGGAAAGAAAAAGCCGCATTGAGCGGACTAATAAACTGCTCAACGACCCCGCTGGCACTATGGACGTCATCTTTGCCGACGTCGCCAACGGTGGGTCGCTGATTGATCTTTGCCACCTCTGGGACGTTCGTTATTCGGACATCATCAACTGGATTGACAAAGACCATGAGCGTCGACGTCGGTACGAAAGCGCATTGTCTGCCAATAGTGAATGGGCAATTCAGCGTGTGCTTAAAGAGGTGCGTTCACTCGCCTTCATCGATATCCGAAAGATATTCCACGAGAATGGTGCGCTGAAGGACATTAAAGACTGGCCTGAAGAGGCAGCCCGCGCAATCGCCGGCGTTGATGTGTTCGAAGAGCATGAAGGCACTGGCAAAGAGCGGACCTTTATCGGATACACGAAAAAGGTGAAGCTGGCCGACAAGCTCAAGGCGCTTGAATTCTTGGGAAAGAACCTTCACATGCTAGTCGACCGCGTTGAACACAGCGGCAAGGTCACGCTTGAAGAGCTCGTCGCTGGCAGTCAGAAAGGTGGTGGTACAGATGGTCAAGAAACCAAAGCCTAAACCAAGACCGAAGTACTGATATGAACGCAGCAGCCTCACGTATCCGCACCTGGCGCGAAAACCCTGTCCAATTCGTCAACGATAACTTCCAAGTCGAACCTGACGCGTGGCAACGCAAAGCCCTTGAGGCCTTCGCATCGAACAAGCCCGAGCACATGCGCATCAGCCTTCAAGCGTGCGTCGGTCCTGGTAAGTCGGCTGTACTCGCCTGGTGTGGCTGGAACTTTCTTGCCTGTTACGGTGAACGTGGCGAGCATCCCAAAGGAGCTGCCGTCTCCATCACCGCAGACAACTTGAAAGATAACCTCTGGCCTGAGTTTGCCAAATGGCAAGGCCGTTCTGAATTCCTTAAGGCTGCATTCCAGTGGACTAAGGAACGCGTCTTCGCAAAAGATCATCCTGAAACATGGTTCATTTCCGCGCGGTCATTCGCCAAGAGCGCTAATGCTGAAGAGCAAGGTCGCACACTCTCTGGTCTGCACTCGAAATATGTCCTCGCACTCATGGACGAAACCGGCGAAATGCCCGTCGCTGTGGCGAAGGCTGCAGAGCAGGCACTGTCCACGAATCCGAAATTCGGCAAGATATTGCAAGCTGGAAACCCTACGTCGCTCGATGGAATTCTCTATGCTGCGGCGTCGAGCTTACGTCATCTGTGGCATGTCATCCGAATCACCGGTGACCCCGATGACCCTGAACGTTCACCGCGTATTGATATCGAGTGGGCACGTCAGCAGATCAACACGTTTGGCCGCGATAATCCGTGGGTCATGTCATCGATTCTGGGATTGTTCCCGCCATCTTCTATAAACACACTGCTTGGTCCCGACGAGGTTGAAGCCGCGATGAATCGTCATCTTCGTGAGGACCAATACAGTTGGGCACAGAAACGTCTAGGTATCGACGTTGCACGATTCGGTGATGACCGTACGTGTATCTTTCCACGTCAAGGACTCGCTTCATTCCGACCAGTCGTCATGCGTCATAATCCAGCCACGGACAAGCCATCCGTCGATATCGCCAATCGCGTGATGATAGCGAAGCAACGCTGGGGCAGTGAGTTTGAAGCGTTTGACGATACCGTCGGGTGGGCACATGGTGCCATCGACGTTATGCGTGCGGCTGGTCACTCTCCGTTGGCTGTCGACTTTGGTGGCAAGTCGATTGACCCGAGATACTTCAACAAGCGTTCTGAAATGTGGATGGAAATGGCCGCATGGATTCGTCGGGGTGGAGCCTTACCAAAGATTCCTGAATTGGTTCGTGAGCTCTGCGCGCCGACGTTCACCTACAGCGGCGGAAAGTTTCTGTTGGAACCAAAGGACATGATTAAGAAACGTATCGGTGTGTCGCCTGACTTAGCTGATGCACTCGCGTTGACGTTCGCACTCCCCGACATGCCAGCGTCAATGTCTATACCAGGCTTGCAAAATACCCAAGGAAAGCTTCTCTCCGAGTACAATCCGTTCGACCCTTCCCGAGTGTAGGTCTTCTCCCAACACTAATAATTTCTGATATTTGCGTTGACTGTGTGTTGAGATTATCGCAATATAGAGTTAAATGATATCCGTACGCAGGGCAGAACAGAAAGACCTTGACTGGTTGGTTAGCGAGCTACAGAAATTCGCGACGTTCTTTGACTCCGTCCACTCAATGTTTGACGAAACGCACTGGCGCCAAGGGCTCTCTGGAATGATCGAGTCGCACCTTGTTTTGGTGGCTGAAAAGGAAGGTGTTGGCCTAATTGGGCTGATTGCCGGGTTTGTGTGTCCTCACCCGTTCAACCCAAAGATTAGAGTCTTAAGCGAGTCGTTTTGGTGGGTCACAGAGAGTCATAGGCAGTCTAGAGCTGGCGCAATGTTGCTGGCTGAATACATGAAATGGGGCGAAGCAAATTGCCAATGGATTCTCATGGCTTTGGAGGCGAATAGCCCTGTTAATGAAGAAACACTTTTGAAGCGTGGGTTCAGATTAAAAGAGCGTGCCTATCTGAAGGAGGTTGTTTGATGGCAATAGCATCGTCAACGATTGTGGCAATTGCCGCGGTAGCTTCAGCTGCCGTAGCAGCAGGCAGCGCCGCGTATAGCATTAAAGCCAGCGAAGATGCAAAGGCTGATGCGAAGAAAGAAGCGAAGAAGCAGGAAGCTAATCAACGTCGCATGGAAGACGAATTAAAGAATCGTCAGCTTAATGAAGAAAGCGAAGCTAACGCTAACGCTGCTCGTGACCAGGCTCGCAACAGGCAGAAGCAGATGGCCGCAGCCGCTACTGGAAGACGCGACACGATTCTGACAAGCCCTGTCGGTGTAACTGGAAGCGCGCCGGCAGCCCAAAAAACCTTACTCGGACAATAACTGATGCCTGAACCGGAATCAAAGCGTAAGCAACTCGAAACACTCCGCGCAACATTGGCCAATGAGCGCACATCTTTCGAAGCTCACTGGCGCGATTTGGGCGACTATATCCTTCCCCGACGTCCTCGTTTCACTGTCTCTGATGTCAACCGAGGTGACCGTCGTAATCAAAAGATCATTGACGCAACCGCAACTCTAGCCGCACGCACACTACGGTCCGGCATGATGGCTGGCATTACATCGCCAGCTCGCGACTGGAAACGGCTGACGACTCCTGACCCTGACCTAGCTGAATTTGGACCGGTTAAGAGCTGGCTACACATCGTCAACCAGCGCATGTCAACCGCGTTTCTGCGTTCGAACCTCTACCAGTCTTTACCTATCGTCTATGGCGACCTTGGTGTGTTCGGTACTGCCGCCATGATGATCGAAGAAGATTTAGAAGACGTCATTCGCTGCTATACCTTTCCCATTGCCTCTTACATGATTGCGAATAACGACAAGCTGAAGGTCGATGTGTTCTTCCGCGAATTCCGCATGACCGTTCGCCAGCTTGTTATGAAGTTTGGCCAGAAAGACGCGAAGACTGGCCGTCCGATGTGGGAGCACTTTAGCACGCAGGTTAAGAACCTCTGGGAACGTGGCGACTATGAGCAATGGATTGATGTGTGTCACGTGATTCGCCCTAATAGCGAATACAACCCTGACATGATTCATTCGAAATATAAGAAGTACGCAAGCTGCTACTACGAAAAGGGGTACATGGGCGGCGCCGAAACGAACTATATGACCGGTGCCGATGACAACCGATATTTGCGTGAGTCTGGCTATGACTACTTCCCGGTCCTCTGCCCACGCTGGGAAGTAACGGGCGAAGACGTTTACGCAACCGACTGCCCTGGCATGACAGCGTTGGGTGATATTAAGCAATTGCAACTTGGCGAGAAGCGCGCCGCGGAAGCCATCGATAAGATGGTTCGCCCACCTATGACTGGACCGTCATCGCTTAAAAACGCCAAAGCATCTATTCTGCCGGGTGACATCACCTTCGTTGATGTGCGTGAAGGGCAGCAAGGTTTCCGGCCGGCTCATGAAGTCAGGCCACAGATTCAAGACCTGGAATACAAGCAAGACCAAGTCCGTCAGCGCATTCGTCGCGCGTTTTTCGAAGACCTATTTTTGATGCTGGCCAATACAGACCGAAGGGAAATCACCGCACGTGAGATTGAGGAACGCCACGAAGAAAAGTTGTTGGCTCTTGGACCGGTTCTTGAGCAGCTGAACCAGGACATGCTTGACCCTCTTATTGATATCACGTTCGACATGATGGTTCGTCAGGGCGTAATTCCTGAACCGCCCGAAGAGCTTCAAGGCGTCAATCTTAAAGTCGAATACATATCCATCATGGCTCAGGCTCAAAAACTCATCGGCATCAGTGGTGTCGAACGCTTTGCCGGCTTTGTTGGGAATATCGCATCACAAACTGGCGACCCGACTGTTCTGGATAAGGTCGACGTTGACCAGATGATTGATGTTTACGGGGATTTGACGAGCGTTCCGCCTGGCATCGTGCGACCGGATGAAGCGGTTGAAGCGATTCGTACTAATCGCGCACAAGCACAGCAAGCGGCGCAGAAGGCTGAAATGATCGCAGGTGGGGCTAAGGCAGCAAAAGACTTGGCTAGCGCAGATATGAGTGGAGATAACGCGCTGACGCGCCTATTGGAGCAAGCAAAGGCCGGCCAGCTGTCACCGGAATAACAAATCGAAAAGGAGACATCGATATGGCTAAAGTTGTGAAGGTTTTTGAAATCTCAGAAGTATCTCTTGGCGATAGCGTTCGGGAAGTCCCGAGCACAGCGGGTGCCAAGCTTGTCACCGAAACAGACACGCAAACACTTACGAACAAAACGCTGACATCACCGACCGTTACTGGTCCAGTCACGACGGGCGAAGTTGTCAATGCAACGGCAGCGACGCTTTCTATAAGTGCTGCGACTCATGCTGGTCGCATCGTAACGCTGAATCGCGCGGCCGGCATCACTGTCACAATGCCAGCTGCGACTGGCAGTGGGAATCGCTATCGATTCATCGTCGGAACGACCGTTACGTCGAATCAATATCGTTTCGATGTGACTGGTAACGACGCCTATTTCGGCAACATCTTTGGTGCACAAGACGGCGGCGCGACTGTTGAGGCATGGGAAGCTGCCGCAGACTCCGACCGCATTGACCTTGACGGTTCGACAAAGGGCGGTATCAAGGGCGATTACTTGGAATTCGTCGATATTGCAACCGATACATGGTTCGTGTGCGGAAAGATCGCGCAGACTGGCACTCAAGCAACGCCGTTTACAACGGGAGCAGTTAGCTAACGCATGAGTGGACAGAACGCATTAGTTAGAAACGCCGCTGACCCTGAGCAGGTTAAGGAAGCGGAAGGCAAGGCCAAACGCGGCCGTGAGCGTGAAATCTCTGACGTCGCGTACCTCTTACAGTTTCCGCAATTCAGACGATTCGTCTGGCGGTACCTGGAACCTTTGGACCGTATTAGTGCCCAGCAGTCAGGTTCATGGACCTACTTCGCTGAAGGCGAGCGGAATCAGGCTTTAAAGATCAAAGCCGACATCATTGAGGCGAATCCACAAGCACTCGTCGACATGATGATCGAGAACAAGGAGAAATAAATATGACCGTTGAAACCACGAACTCACCCGCACAGGCGACAACCGACGCGGGAGAGGTGAAGCAGCAAGAGCAGAAACCCGCAGAGCAGACGACTGCTACTAAGTCGACAGAGCAGAAGCCAGCTGAAGCGGGCAAGGAAGGCACGACAGGACAGAAGACGGAAGAGCAGAAGGCAGCCGTACCCGAAAAGTACGAGCTCAAACTGCCAGAGGGTTCCCCGCTAGACGCGTCTGCCATTGAGAGGATTGCCGCCGAGGCTAAGGCGCAAGGACTCACCAATGAGCAGGCACAAGCGCTCCTGGTGCGCGAATCCAATGCCGTCAAAGGGTTCTGGAATGCCACGCAAGAAAGAGTAAAGAAGGAGCAGGATTCGTGGGTTGAGAAGTCGAAAAGCGATGCTGAGATTGGAGGCGATAACTTCGTCCGAAATACTGAGCTTGCACACCGCGTTCTTCAGAAGTTTGGCAGCGAAGAGCTGTTGAATGAGCTCGATAGGACACGGTACGGCAACCACCCTGAGCTAGTTCGCCTGCTGTCACGTATTGGAAAAGCGATGTCTGAAGACCAGCTTGTCCTTCCCAATTCTCAAGGAGGAACCAAGCGAAGCATAGAGGACATCTTTTACGGAACTAACGAACAACAATAAAGGAGTAACACACTATGGCTACTATCGGCGCAAGCGTATTAACTCTTGCTGATTGGGCAAAGCGTTTGGACCCTGACGGCAAGGTTCCATCCATCGTCGAGCTTCTGTCTCAGACAAACGAAATCTTGGCTGACATGCTCTGGAAGGAAGGCAACCTTCCCACAGGCGAGCGTGTCACCGTACGTACTGGTTTGCCGACTGTTGCATGGCGCTTGCTCAACAACGGTGTAACGCCGTCCAAGAGCACGACTGCACAAATCGACGAGCAGTGCGGCATGTTGGAAGCCTGGTCTGAAGTTGACAAAGACCTTGCTGAGCTCAACGCAAACACGTCTCAATTCCGTCTCTCTGAGGCGCAAGCCTTCATCGAAGCTATGAATCAAGAAATGGCTTCGACTTTGTTCTACGGAAATAGCGGTACAGCTCCCGAAGAGTTTACTGGTTTGGCTGTCCGTTATTCCGATATCGGTTCGGGTTCTCCTGAGAACGCCCAGAACATCTTGGACGCTGGTGGTACTGGTTCCGACAATTCATCCGTCTGGCTGGTTGTGTGGGGAGCCAACACTTGCTACGGAATTTTCCCCAAGGGTAGCAAGGCCGGCTTAGTCCATGACGATATGGGCTTAGTCACCGTCGAAACGACTGCTGGCATCGCTGGTAACCGTATGCGCGCTTACCAAGATCGTTGGCAATGGAAGTGTGGTATCGCGTTGAAAGACTGGCGTTATGTTGTCCGCGTCTGCAACATCGATATCAGCAACCTCGTCGCCAAATCGTCCGCGGCTGACCTTATCGAGTACATGATTAAGGCCATTCACCGCGTGCCGAATATCCGCATGGGTCGCGCTGCGTTCTACATGAACCGTAGTTGTTTCCAAATGCTCGATATTCAGCGTCGTGACGACATCATCAGTGGCGGCGGTCTCCGCTACGAGCAAGTCGATGGTGTAGCAACTCCGACATTCCGCGGAATTCCTGTTCGCATCTGTGATGCGCTCACGGAAACCGAAAGTCGCGTGACCTAGTCGGTAGTAGCGGATGTTGAATTCGGTATTAACAACTCAAAATAAGGAGAAACGAACATGATTCTTGATAATCAAACTCTTCTGTCAGATGCCCAAGCAATCACTGCTGATGCGGCATCCACAAATACATACGACCTTGGGGCTGCCAATAAGTTTGTCGCAATTGGCGAACCCTTGGGCGTGTTCTTTACTATCGACGTTGCAGCTGATGCTGCAGACGCCGATGAGACCTACGAATTCCAGGTCATTCAGTCCGCAAATGCGAATTTATCTTCGCCGGACATCTTAATCAAGACCGACACGACTTACATCAGCCGCTCAACGCTCGTGGCTGGTTACAAGCTCGTGTTGCCAATTCCTCCGGGATTGGTGACGAAGCGATACCTTGGCGCTTACTACAACGTTGGCGGAACTTCGCCATCCGTCACTGTAACCGCTTGGATTGCTCCGTTGTCGATGGCTCAGAACGAGAAGTATTACGCTGACGGAATCACCATCAGCTAGTACGTAGAACGATAAATCCGGTACTCAGCGCCGGCAAGGGGAGTGCGCAGGCTCCCCTTCATTAAAGGAGAACGAACGATATGGCAAAGATCAAAGTCAAAGTCACCAAACTAGGCTACTACGATCTAAAGCGAAGACGTCCAGGTGAAATCTTAACCATCGACGAGAAGCTGTTTTCCAAAAACTGGATGGTTAAGGTCACTGATGAACAGGTCAAGTCATCCAAAGCGGCCAAGGTGCAGCAAGAGGAACTCCCCGAAGTTGCGACCGGAGACGCTGACGTTATCTAAGGAAAGGGACTGCTATGGCAGACGCCGTAACAACAAACAAGATTATTGAGACAGCTACGCATTACGTCGTGCATCTGACGAACATATCAGACGGTACTGGCGAATCTGCGGTGGTTAAGGTCGATAAGTCCGCAATCGAAGTGGCTTCTGATGGAGCTGAACCAAATTCGCTCGATATCGAAGAAGTCCGCTGGGCCATTCAGGGATTCACGAGCGTACGGATTTTGTGGGACCACACAACAGATGACCTTGCGCTCGTCCTTTGTGGCAGCGGCTACGACGACTTCACCGGCAAAGGTCGCATTCCTGGTTTCACGGGAACGAGTGGCCTAAAAGACCCCCGTTCGGCTGGTGGCACCGGTGACATCCTGTTAACCACAAATGGAGGTTCAAGCGGTGCCACATATGACATCACCCTGTGGCTTCGTAAGAATCCTAACGCGTAATGAATCGAACACGTTTAATACATAGCAACAACTCGCGTGTGCCGTCCAGGGTTTTCGAAGGCGACTCCTTTACAAAACTACTGATTCATGGTGACGGCGCCGACGGAAGTACGACGATTACGGATACGTCGGCATCCAGTCACGTTCCGGTAGCAGCTGGTCACGCCCAAGTTGACACAGCGCAAAAGAAATTTGGGACTGGCTCGCTCTTGTTCGATGGTACCGGCGATTACGTTAGGGTTCCGAATCACGCCGATTTCAATGTCGGTTCTGGCGACTGGACTATGGATTATTGGGTCCGCTTTGCAACCGCGGATTTTATGCAGTATTTGGGTCGCATCAACGGAAACAGCCCCTTTCAAGGCTGGTACATGGTCAAGACCGCTGCTGGAAATCTTAACTGGTACACCAGCAGCAATACTTTAAGACTCGCATCGTCCGGTGGTGAGCTCACCACAAACAACTGGCATCACATTGCAATTGATTCGTTCAGCGGAACGATCAGGGCTTACATCAACGGAAACAGCGTCGCAAGCTGGGCCGGTACAGTGGAGAATTTCGAAACAGACTTAATTATTGGTGCGTGGGTCGCAAATGGTGGCAGCTCATTGAATGGCTGGATAGAAGAATTTCGATGGAGTAAGGGTATCAGCCGATATCAGGGAAGCAACTTCACTCCACCGACATCTGCTTACAGTTAAGGGGGAGTTATGGCATCAGAAACTGAAATCTGCAACATGGCGTTATCGCATCTAGGTGTTAGTAAGGAAATCGCGAACCTTGAGACAGAACGTAGCGCTGAGGCTAGCGCGTGTCGCCGTTTCTATGACATGACTCGCGATGAAGTATTGCGCGGATTCCCCTGGCCGTTTGCCACGAAATTTGCCGCGCTTGGGCTAGTTTCTGATTCCGACGACGATGACCACGGAAATGACGAGTGGGATTATGCGTACCGCTACCCCACTGATTGTTTAAAGATGCGTCGCATCAAGAGTGGAACGCGAAACGACAGTCGATCATCGCGTGTTCCTTACATCATCGCCAAAGATGACGAAGGTAAGTTGATCTACACCGACCAGGAGGACGCCGAGGCAGAATACACAGTGCTCGTCGACGACCCTGGTTTATACCCGCCAGATTTCGTTATGGCGTTATCGCTTCGCTTGGCTGCGTATATCGCGCCGCGTCTGACAGCTGGTGACCCATTCAAGATGGGCGACAGATCGTTGAAGTTGTATGTGCTGTCACAAGCAACCGCCGAGGCGAATGCTGTTAATGAGCAACAGGACGAAGACACACCCGACCCGGATTTAATTAGAGCAAGGGAATAGTTTTATGGCTTCGATTGCACAACGATCATTTGCAGGCGGTGAAATTGCGCCTTCCCTGTATGCCCGTGTTGACGTCGTCAAGTATGCAACCGGCTTGCGGACGTGTCGCAACTTTTTCGTCATGCGTCACGGTGGTGTTTCGAATCGACCAGGCACTTCATTCGTCGGTGAAGTAAAGGACTCGACGAAGACGGTTAAGCTCCTACCGTTTGTCTTTAACTCAGATCAAACCTACGTCCTTGAATTCGGAAACCTCTACATGCGGGTTATTCGTAACGGCGCTCAGGTGACTGAAACCGCGCAGAACATCACCGGTATTACGAACGCTAACCCGGCCGTTGTTACCTACGCTGGCGCTGACAACTACGCTAACGGCGATGAAGTCTATATTTCCGGAATAGTCGGACCTATTGGCACATATCTTAACGGCCGCAATTTCAAGGTAGCCAACGTCAACGCGGCTGCTAATACATTCTCGCTTCAGTATATGGACGGCACGGCCGTCAACTCCACAGGTTTCGGTGCTTACACCTCCGGCGGAACCGTCGCAGAAGTCTATACGATTACGACTCCTTATGTCGAAGCGGACCTACAAGATTTGCAGATTGCGCAGTCAGCTGACGTCATCACGATTGTTCACCCAAACTATGCACCGCGGGAGCTCTCACGTACTGGACATACGAGCTGGACGCTATCGACAATAACCTTTGAACCAAACACGGCCAGACCAGCTGGTGTCACAGCGACGGCCGGTGGTGCCGGTTCGAATACCTATCGCTATAAAGTGACGGCTATCGACTCCGAGACGTTCGAAGAGTCGCTTGGTGGGCTAAACACGTCGTCGAACAATATTACTGCAATCTCGCAAGCGAACCCAGCCGTTGTGACCTATGCGGGTGCGGATAACTTCACAAACGGCGACACTGTTTATATCACCGGTGTCGTTGGTATGACTCAGGTTAACGGTAAGGAATTCACTGTCGCGAACGTCAATACCGGAGCGAATACATTCGAATTGCAGGGCATCAACTCGACGTCGTACACCGCATATTCTTCTGGTGGAACGATCAATCGTGTGTCAGTAACGCTCACCTCTGCTGCAGCGCCTTCGGCTAGCGCTCCGCATGTCGTTTCTTGGACCGCTTCTTCAGGGATAGCCGAGTACAACGTCTATAAGGAATCGAACGGTGTGTATGGGTTCATAGGCGTCGCGTCGGGAACATCGTTCAACGATGTTGGGATTGACGCTGATACAACGGACACACCGCCAGCGGTCCGAAATCCTTTCAATGCAACGGGCGATTATCCTTCGACTGTAACCTACATCCAGCAACGCCGCGGGTTCGCGAACACTGACAACGATACTGAAAAGGTCTGGCTGAGTCGCTCAGCCAACTTTAAGAACTTTACCGTGAGCTCTCCGCTTCAAGATGATGACGCGGTCACTTTCACGGTGGCTGGACGTCAAGTCAATGAAGTGCGGCACATGATCGACTTAGGGAAGCTGCTCATATTTACGTCAGGCGGTGAGTGGGTCATTGACGGGGATAGTGCTGGGATTATCCGGCCGGGCGAAGTCAATCCGAAGGCTCAATCCTATTACGGTGCGAATACGCTGCCGCCTATCATCATCGGCGGAAACGCCCTTTACGTCCAGGCGCGCGGCTCTATCATCCGCGACTTGGGCTTTGACCTTCAGACCGATGGCTACCGCGGTAATGACCTGACGATTTTTTCAGCTCACCTGTTTGATGGGTACACCATCGAAGATTGGGCTTACCAGCAGATTCCGCATTCGATTGTGTGGACCGTCCGTAGCGATGGAAAGCTTATTGGCCTGACCTACGTTCGTGAGCATCAACTATGGGCATGGCATCGTCACGACTTCGACGGGACCGTTGAAAACGTCTGCTGCGTTCCTGAAGGAACCGAAGACGCTTTGTATTTGGTTATCAAGCGGACGATTAACGGAGCAACTAAGCGATATATCGAACGCTTGGAATCGCGCTTCGTTGATACCGATGCCATTGAGGATTCAGTGTTTGTCGATTGCTCGCTGTCCTATGACGGTCGGAACACCGCCGCGACAACGATGACGATGTCCGAATACAACTCTGGCGGGTGGCTATATACGAGCACGATTACGCTGACTGCCAGCGTCTCTTATTTCACATCTGCAGACGTCGGGAATGAAATTCACCTGACCGGCTCCGGTGGCGACGTCATTCGTTTCGAGATTACCGAGTATGTCAGCGGGACCGTGGTTCGCGGTAAGCCTCACAAGACAGTCCCTGCGTCTATGCGGAGTGTTGCGATTACCACATGGACTAGAGCGGTCGACGAGGTAACAGGTCTTTGGCACATCGAGGGTGAGAGTGTGAGCGTCTTGGGTGATGGATTTGTTGTTGCCAATCCTAATAACGACGCCTACACCGTTCGCACCGTCACGAACGGAACCGTGACGCTCGATAAGCCTTATGGGGTAATTCACATTGGGCTGCCGATTACCGCGGACATTGAAACGCTGGACATCGATACCGCACAAAGCGAGACCTTAGCCGATAAAAAGAAGATTGTCACGAAGGTGACTCTGTTTGTGGAAACTTCGCGTGGTGGTTTCATAGGTGGTGAACCTCCGACTAATGATGATGACGACCCGCTTGAAGGACTGTATGAGCTGAAGGTCCGCAATGCAGAGGACTATGACAACCCTGTCGCACTCGCGACTGGCACAGTCGATGTGAACATTGAGTCGGGCTGGAATTCAAACGGACGAGTTTTTATTAGACAAGTAGACCCACTGCCACTGTCAGTTTTGGCTGTGGTTCCATCAGGAATGATGCCTTTTAGGGGGTAACGATTATGGGAGTGAGTACAGGCGCATTAATGGCGGTATCAACGGCAACTTCCGCTTTGTCAACTGCGGCGACGGCTTATAACCAGGCGCAAACAGCAAAGATGCAAGGCGACATTCAGAAAAGCCAGTACGAAGCTAATGCACGAATGGCGAATCTTCAAGCCGAGGATGCCATCAAGCGTGGCGACAAGGAAGCGTTAGCGCATAAGAAGAAGGTTCGCCAGTTGATCGGTGCCCAGCGTGCAGCTCTGGCAGCTCAAGGAATCGAGGTTGATTCCGGCTCCGCTCTTGACGTCCAGATGGATACAGCCGCATTAGGCGGTGAGGATATTTTAACTATTAAAAACAACGCCTGGCGTGAGGCATGGGGTTATCGTGTGCAGGCTGAGGATTATAGAAATAAGGGTACATGGGCCAAGATGTCCGGCCGCAATGAAGCTCGCAATACTCTGCTGACTGGTGGGATGACGATTGCCAAAGACGTCACTGCAGGGCTGTATTCGTATGAGTACGGCAAAACAACAAAGACAACCAAGACGACGAAGGTGTAGGAATTATGCCAACCGTCCAACGATATGGAGAACCGAAAGTACAGGCGCAAGGAATACCAAGCGTCCGAGTTAGCGCTGCCCCTGACCGTGAAGCACTTGGTGGTGGCGATTCACTAAATAGGCTGAATGCCGCTAACCAGGGCATGGCTGGTGTCGTCCAGAAGATAGCTATTGAAGAACGCGAAAAGGCGGACGACGCGGTAACCAAGGAAGGTTACGCGGAACTCCTGCGGCGCAAGAATGAATTGCTCTGGAACACTGAGAGCGGCGCTTATACGCGTAAGGGTAAAGACGCATTCGGCGTCATCGATGAATATGGCGCGCAGTTTGACAAGCACGCGGACGAAATCGAAAAGAGCTTGATTAAGAATAACCGTCAGCGCGAGATATTCAATGGTCTGCGGCTCAAGATTCGCGGAGAGTTTGACGAAGACTTACAGAAGCATACGTTTAAGGAATCTCAGGCCTATAACGAGCAAGTGACCGAATCTGGAATCAGCGCGGCTCAGAATGACGCCGTTCTGAACTACCAAGACCCAAAGAAGATCATATCCAGCATCGAGACTCAGAAGGCACTGATTGCTAGCGGATACAAGGGTAAGCCTCCGGATTTTATCAAAGTCAAGATTGCAGAGGCGACTAGCAAAACTCACGTCGGTGTCATCAGTCGCATGTTGGCAAACGGCGACGACCTGTACGCCAAGAATTACTACAACGCGATTAAGGAAGAGCTCGCCGGAACAGATGTGTCTGCTGTTGAGAAGGCTTTAGAGGAAGGGTCAATCCGCGGAGAGTCGCAGCGTCAGTCTGACGATATCTGGGCCAAAACTAATGGGGATGTGTCAAAGGCAATGGTTGAAGCCAAGAAGATCGAAGATGCAAAGCTGCGCGATGAAGTTGAACGACGTATTCATAACCTTAATGTCCAGGCCAAGCAGGCAGAACGCGATAACCGCGAGCAGATGTATTTAAATGCAGCCAACATTGTCGACGGAGCGCCAAAGGGTGCGGACGTTAGACGTCTTGTGTCTCCTACCGTATGGAGTCAGTTATCAGTCGAACAGCGCAACGCCCTAGAGCGTCGAGCTGAAGACCTGCCAAATAACGATAAGACGTGGTTAGACTTTCTGGCTCTTCCGTCTAAGGACGTTGCGAACCTGTCTCGTGCCGAATTCGAAACGAAGTATTGGGTGCATCTGGACAAGTCCCACCGAGCAAAGGCTGAGGCGCAATGGAATGCTGCGCGCGAATCTGCTGCCAAGCCTGGCAAGACGCCGAAGGAAATTGAATTCAAGTCCATTTATAGCGATAACCAGATGATCGTCAACGCGCTGGCATCTGCAAAAGTTGCTGGCATTGCGCCTGGTGAAACGCTTGAGATTGTGCGTAAGGACGCGAAGAAGGCTGCGGCGTACACCCAATTCTCTGACCGTGTTGATGAAGCCTTCAAAGCCTACCATGCGCAGACCGGCAAGAATCCTGATGATGCCACGAAAAAGAAAATCATCAGCGACATGCTGATGCGCAAGGTGTTCGTCAATGATGGTTGGTTTACTGACTCTGAGAAGCCCGTCGCAGCACTCACGCCAGAGGAAATGAAGAAGGTCTACAAGCCAATTGCGAGTATTCCACCAAGAGCAAAGCTGGAACTTATCAACATCGCTCGCGCGCATGGAATTATCCGGTTTGATGTATCAGACGACCGCGCTGCCTTACTGCTCAAGAAAAAAATCGAACGTGCCTATGCCACGCGTTTAGCAGGCGCAAGAATCGAAGATGTCATTTCAATTATGACCGAGGATTAATAATGCCGATTGTACCAGGAAAAACAAGTCAGCCATTTGGACCAGACGAGCCGGATAGCATCTATTCCCAGAGTATGGATAAAGCGCCGGTTCAACGACAACCTGCTCCTGCCGTAGATAACCTCGAAAGCATTTACGATAACCCAACGGATACGTCACGACTGTCTGTTGCTCGCGATAAGGCAGTGATGCGCACGCCGGAACAAGCCGCACGAATTCTTAAGCTCGAAATGCAGACCGGCTTACCTGGCGATTTTATCGAAAGCGATATCGACAACATTGAGCGGGAAGCCTCGTCCCAGACCTTCGACCCTGACGTATTCCGTCGAAGCAATCCCAAGTTTACGCAATGGCTCGCGTCTAACCCGAATCATTACGCGTTGGCGAAGGATGACTTGAACATTTTTCAGCGTATTGGCCGTATGGGTTCTTCTTTCATGGGAGGTGTGAGTCGAGCATCGTTGCAAGATCAAATTGGCGAGCTGGAATACAAGGACTTGGAAGGAAGCTTATCACCTACGGAACAGGCTCAGTATTCCAAGCTTAGAGCTGATATGGAATCTCTGGAACTGGATTCCAAGCGCGATATGACCGAATCGTATGTCGCTCGCCAGTCGGGGTACGGCTTTCGTCAGTTTGGGACTTCCTTAAAGAATTGGGCGACTGGCGCAGCGGTTGGTGGTGGTGCTGCCCTTGTGGCCGGCCAGCTTGGTCCTCAAGTTGGACTTCCTGAAGAACTCGTCACCGTTCCCACAGGAATGTTTGCAGGAGGACTCAGCGCGAACGCTATTTACACATACAAGATGGAGTCTGGGTCTGCTTATCAGCAGTTTAAGAATATGAAGGATATCGATGGCAAAACCATTGACCCTGCTGTTGCTAAGAGTGTTGCCCGTGGCGTAGGCGCAATCAATGCCGTTATAGAGACAGGAACCGACGCGGCGATTGCGAGCCTTATACCAGGCTTCAAGCAGCTAACTGGTGGTCTCCTTGGCAAGCCAGCCAAGGATGCGGTTATGGCCAACGTCAAGAAGGCTTTGGCTGTTCCAGGCGTGCGCGACACCGTTATCAAGGCATTGGGTAAGTTGACAACTGCTTCAGCTCTTGAAGGGTTCGAAGAGCTCTCACAAGCATTCGCACAGGTTGCTGGCCGCGAAACCGCACAAGGAGCGTCTGGCCAAATGTTCCTGCCTGACGACCTTGGGCAAGACCTAACCGACGCAGCGATTCAAGCTCGTGATGCTGCTGTTAGCACGGCGTTCGGTCCTGGTTTGCTTTTCGGTGGTGTTGAATTTCATAGTCGCTTGCGTCAAGTCAAGAAGGCTCAGGAATCTGAGCAGTTTTACATGGCTCTTGGCGAAGGCGTTACCGAGTCAAAGACGTTTCAGAATCTACCCGAGAAGGGTCAAGAGCTCGTCGCCGCACTCGTCAAAGATGGTCCTTACGAGAAAACCTATATTGAACCGAAAGTCTGGCAAGAATATTGGCAGTCAAAGAATATCGATCCGCGCGAAGTGGCAGCTGAAGTCTTAGGCAACTACGAAGCATATGACGACGCTGTCGCTGCCGGACATGACATCGCCATTCCAACTGAGCGATACGCCCGCAAGATAGCACCGACGGAGCACAATAAATTCTTTGCTCAGGAGGTGCGCCGGTCTCCCGATGAAATGAACGCTCGCGAATCCCGCGAATTCTTCCAGAAAATGGAGGAAGAGCAGGCGGCGCAGAAGGAACAGGCTCAACAGATTGCCCAAGAAGAAATGGTCGCTGAGAAGGCTAAGAGTGTCGCTGACATCGTCCGTGAGCAGTTGAAGGCTGCCGGTCTCTCTGAGACTGTCGCGGAGCCTGACGCTAAGCTGGTCGAAGCGTTCTTTAAGACTGTAGGTCAGCGTGCGGGTATTGACCCTGTCGAGCTCTTCAACCGCTATGGGCTCACGATTCAAGGTGAGCAGGCAGCACAGCCAATGGCGATGGCTGGGCAGGTGATGGAGCAATCTGGTATTGACCAGACACAGACGCCGGAATTCAAGAAATGGTTTGGTGACAGCAAGGTCGTCGATTCAAAAGGCAAGCCGTTGGTTGTCTATCATGGGACAGATAAGAAGTTTAAGAAATTCAAGACGCCGGCTTATTTCAGCTCTCAGTCGGGCGCTTCACCTTATGGCAGAAATGTAATGCCAGCATACCTGTCGTTAAAAAATCCGAAGATTATCGATTATATGGGTGGTCAAGATAATGATGTAGACGCTTTTGAAATCGAGGACGCGATTAACGAAGGTTATGATGGACTGATTATAAAGAACGTGGATGATGGCTACTCTGTTAATGACCAGTATATTGCTTTTAGTCCGGAACAAATCAGACGGTCAACCATTCTAAATCAATCCCCTATCGACCAGGTCGCACAATTCAAACAGGCTGAAAGTCTTGAGGAATTGCAGAAGACCGTTCCTGAAGCCAAAACGATCTTCGACACGCCCGAAGTCTTGGCTTTGCGCAAGGCGAACGCTGAGAAGGAAGAGACGGTCAACATCAATACGCCTGAGCGTCAGGCTATGCGTGAGCGTATAGCTGAAGAGCTGTACAAGAAGAACATTGAGAACCGTCGTCGTGAGAACAAGGTATTCATTGTTATTGGTGGTCCAGCATCCGGTAAAGGTGCAATCTCTGGCGCTCTGGTTGAGAAGTACGGCGCATTAGAAATCGACAATGACCTAGCAAAGAAGGCTTTGCAGCCTGAATATGGTCCCAACGGCGAAGGCGCGAGCATTGTCCACAAAGAAGCTTCAGATATATCTGACGGCCTGGTGCTCAAGAAGGCCGCGTTAGCTGGCGACAATATTGTCTGGGTGAAGGTCGGAAAAAACGCGACGGACATGAAGGCAGCTGTTAAAGCGTTCAAACAAGCAGGTTATGAAGTAAACCTGGTCCTTGTTGAGCTTGACCCTAATAAAGCCACACCGCGGGCATTACATCGTCACTTTAATAAGAAAGAGCAAGGCTTTGTCGACCCCAGCTATATTATTCATGATGTTGGCTTGACACCAACAGCCGTATATGATACTCTTAAATCGGAGGTAAATGCTTATGTCAGATTCAATAATGACGTCCAATACAAAGAAGCGCCAAGGCTCGTCGAGCAGAAAGGCGACTTCCTCACAGTCGACGACGTCAAGGGATTCAGCGAACGAAGACTACAGCGTGAGGCGAGCGATTCAAACGCTCAAGGAAGTAGTCAAGGAAAAGAAGGCCAAGTCCTAGAGCAAGAAGCACGCGGCCGAATCTCATTCGGCTTCGGTCCTGACCGCCGTTTCAACATCGAGCTTTTCAAGCACGCAGATCGTTCAACTCTCCTGCATGAGTTGGGGCACTTTTACCTAGAAGTAATCGGTGACCTAGCGACTTCCGAGAATGCACCACAGCAGATCAAAGACGATTATCGGACCATTTTGAAATGGTTTGGTGTCGAATCCCGCGACCAAGTTAAAACCAAACAACACGAACAATTCGCCCGAGGCTTCGAAGCCTATTTGATGGAAGGTAAGGCGCCAACGGCTTCGCTTCGTGCTGCCTTTGCCCGTTTCAAGACCTGGCTGACAAAGATATATCGCGAGCTCCGCAATCTTAACGTGGAGCTTAACGACGACGTCCGCGCTGTCTTCGACCGTCTTTTGGCAACTGAGGACGAAATAGCCGCCACCCAAGCCGAGCTCAAGCAAGAACCATTATTCGTTGACCCTGTTGCGTTTGGAATGAACGAGGCACAAGCAGCTCGTTACTTACAGGCACGTGAGGAAGCCCGTATCGCCGCTGAAGAATACTTAGCTGGCAAGATGATGGCTGAGCTTAACCGTGCGCAGACGGAATGGTGGCAAGAGCAGCGCGCGAAGATTCGTGCTGAAGTCGCTGAAGAAGTCGGAAAAGAGAGAATATACGTCGCTCTCTTCGCGCTTCAAAAGGGCACGAGACCTGATGGCAGTGCGTACCCTGAAAGCGTCTATGGTGTCTTTCCGCAAAAGCTATCGAAGGAAGGAATTATCGAGCTGACCGATAAGAACTTCTTAAAGAGACTTCCCAGACCATATGTCTACACTGCCAAAGATGGCATACACCCAGCGCTTGCTGCAGAGCTCTACGGTTACCCGTCACCTCGTACTTTTTTTGAAGAGCTCGCGACGGCTGAGAAATTCGACGACAAGGTTGAGCGATTGACCGACGAGCGTATGAAAGCACTTCATGGCGACATGCTCACCGACCAAGTTGCGCTGAAAGAGGAAGCCTTAAAGGCTGTTCACAATGATAAGCGTGCAGAAGTGATGCGTCTTGAGCTGGAATTTCTCGCAAAGCAAGACATGCCGGCATTCAAAGACATCATACGGAGAACGACTCGCCGGATGCCTCGCAGCGAAGAAGTCCGATTCTGGGCCGAAAATGTCATCGCCCGCCTGCCAGTCAAAGAGATTCGTCCGATTGTCTATCAACGTGCCGAAATCAAAGCGGCGGGAGAGGCCGGCCAATTCTTAGCGAAGGGTGATATTGACGCTGCCTTTGACGCAAAGCTTCGTGAGCTCCGCAACCATGAGCTGTACCGTATTGCGGTCGAGGCTCGCGAGACGGTTTCTGATTTCGTGTCTGAATTTCGAAAGGTGTTTAAGTCCGACGAGAAGCTGTCAAAGACTCGCGACATGGACCTGGTCAATGCTGCCCGTGCTGTGCTTGCACAGTTTGGGCTTGGAAAGACGGACAAGGCTCCTTCTGCGTATATCGAACCGATCAAGCGATATGACCCCGAAATGTACGAGACGATCAACGATATCGTGAGCAAGGCTACCGAGGGTGCGGCCAACTACCGCGATGTTTCTTATGACGACTTTGTTGCCATGAAAGAATCGGTTGAATCGCTTTGGACGTTATCACTTCGTACGCAGCAACTAACCATCGATGGCAAGCTTATGGACCGGGAAACGGTTATGGGTGAGCTCTCAGGTCGACTAGCTGACCTGATTAAACCCGGCAACCGTGCAGGGTACGACCGAGCTGTCACGAAATGGGACCGCGCCAAGATAGGCCTTATGGGCATACGGGCATCACTTCGGCGTGTCGAAAGCTGGGTCGAAGCGATGGATGGTTCCGAAAGCGGTGTGTTCCGCAGATACATCTGGAATCCTATTTCTGAGGCCGTCAACCACTACCGTGAATCGAAGAAGAACTACCTGCAGAAGTACCTGGAATTGGTCAAAGGTATCGAGAAGTCACTGGTCAAGAAAGAGATAGCCGCCCCGGAGCTTGGCTATACCTTCAGCGGTAAGGCTGAGCTTCTACATGCTCTTCTTCATACCGGAAATGAAAGCAACTTGGCAAAGCTATTACGCGGTCGAGAGTGGGGAACCTACGACGAGGAAGGTAACTTGGATACTGGCCGTTGGGACTCCTTCGTTGCTCGCCTGTGGAATGAAGGCGTTCTGACTAAAGAAGATTATGACTTCGTGCAAGGCGTCTGGGATTTGTTGGAAGAACTCAAGCCGGCAGCCCAGAAAGCACACAAGGATATGTACGGGTACTATTTCAACGAAATAACCGCGAATGAGATTCAGACCCCTTGGGGCAAGTATCGTGGCGGTTATGTCCCTGCTATCGCTGACCCGTTCATTGCCCAAGATGCGGCGATTCGTCAAGAGAAAGAATCATTAGAGAAGTCTAATAATAGCTTCATGTTCCCAACTGCCGGCCGAGGCTTTACTAAGGGTCGCGTTGAGGCGTATGCGCGTCCTCTAGCATTGGACCTTCGTTACATTCCGTCGCACATCGATAAGGTTCTGCGGTTTACCCATATCGAACCACGGGTTAAGGATGTTGGCCGTATCGTGATGGACCGTGAATTCCGTAAACAGCTCGATACGTTTGACCCGACTGTTGGCGGTGACATGCTTGTTCCGTGGCTTCAGCGTGCAGCGCAACAGATGGTTGAGACTCCGTCTAAGGGCTGGGGTGGCAAGGCTGCGGACTGGTTCTTTAAGGAGCTCCGTCGACGCTCTGGTCTGCAGATCATGGTGGCGAATGTCGTGAATACCTTGCAACAGGTGACTGGTTTGTCGATGGCTGCCGTTAAGGTAAAACCGAAATATTTGCGAAACGCACTGTGGGTATATACGCGTCACCCACACCAGCTCGCGGCTGACGTATCGGAAAAGTCTGTGTTCATGCGTAATCGCACCACAACTCAGGTGATGGAAATTCAGAACACGATTGATGACTTGGTTTTGAATCAAGGTAAGTATGAGAAGGCCGTCGACTTTGCGAAGAAGCATGGGTACTTCATGCAGCAGGGAATGCAGAATGTTGTTGACGTCATCACTTGGTCAGGTGCATACGACCAAGCCGTTGCCAACGGCGCGACTGAAATAGAGGCCGTACGTGCAGCTGATTCAGCAGTCCGTGAAACTCAAGGCTCATTCTCTCCGGAAGACGTTTCCCGTTTCGAAACCGGTTCACCGTTCATGCGCGCCTTCACGATGTTCTATAGCTACTTCAACATGCAGGCGAATCTTCTAGGGACTGAGTTTATCAAGATCACTCGTGACATAGGGCTTCGTAAAGGCACATCGCGGGCGCTGTATATCTACGTCTTCGCGTTTATGATTCCCGCAGTCCTCAGCGAATTGATCGTCAGGGCTGCATCTGGCGAGGACATTGACGATGACGATGACGGATATCTCGACGATATCTTCGCGATATTCTTCGGTTCTCAGATTAGGACTGCCGCGGCAATGGTTCCTGTTCTCGGTCCAGCGACAATGGCGGGGATTAACGCGACAAACGACAAGTGGTACGACGACCGCATTTCTACGTCGCCGGCGATTAGTATGCTCGAAAGCGCTATCGTCGGTAATGCTAAGACAGCTTGGCGCATGATTGAGGGTAAAGAGATAAACACCGGTAAATCGATACGTGATGCGCTGACGGCAGTGGGGTTATTGACGGGTATTCCGCTCGGCTGGCTTGGCCGTCCTGCAGGATATCTTGCCGACGTCGAGCAGGGTAAGGCTAATCCCGACGGAGCCGCGGACTATGCCAGGGGGCTGATTACAGGCAAAAGAGGCGACTAAAAAAAATTCAGTTTAGTGATGCGATTATCTCAACAGCTTGATATAATGCCAACGAACTAGGAGACTTATATATGTCGATATCTTCCACAACGAACCGGAATGATTACACCGGAAACGGGGCAGTTGACACCTATTCCTATACGTTTCGAATCTTCGCGAACACGGACCTTTTAGTCACCGTTCGCGACACCAATGACGTCGAAACGACCCTTACCCTTACCACGCACTACACGGTGTCTGGGGTAGGCGATGCTGGTGGCGGCTCTATTTCCCTAGTTAACGGCGCCTTCTCTTGGCTCGATGCTGATGGTGACCTTAAGTCTAATTACATACTGACCATCCGACGTGTTCGACCTCTGAAGCAAGAGACTGATATCCGGAACCAGGGCGACTTCTTCCCTGAGACGCACGAAGACGCCTTTGACCATCTGTTGATGATCGACCAGCAACAGCAGGATGAGATTGACCGCGCTGTTGTTTTACCTGAGACCGTCCCTTCTAGTGAATTTAACCCCCAACTCCCTAGCGATATTGGTGGAGCTGTATCTAAGGTTCCTCTGACAAATACCAACGGTAACGGATGGGCTAATGCAGCCGACTGGCCGACTTCTAGTCAGATTGCAAACGCACAGACTCACGCGACCAATGCTGCGACGTCAGCAACGAATGCCGCCACCTCTGCGACCAATGCTGCGACGTCAGCAACGAATGCCGCCACCTCTGCGACCAATGCTGCTGCAAGCGCTACCGCTGCGGCTGCTTCAGTTTCTGCACAGCTATGGCAAGACGTCGTGTTTAAGACATCGAGCTTCTCTGTTGTCGATGCTGACCGAGGGAAGATGTTCGCCTGTGATTGCTCGGGTGGTGCGATCACGGTCACTCTGCCGCAGATTAGTGGTCTTACGCTAACTGACCCTTGGGCCATTGGTATCAAGAAAACAGATTCCAGCGGAAACGCTATCACGATTAATCGCGCGGGTACAGATACGATTGACGGGTTAACGAGCAAGACGATTAGCTCTGCCGATGCTGGTGCAGTCTTAATCCCCGATACCGACACAGCGCCTGATGAGTGGACGTCTGCGGAATTCGGGGCAAGCGCTGGCAATATGACCGTCGACCGATTTAGTGGTAACGGTGCTACCGTAGCTTTCACCCTAAGTGTTGACCCTGGTTCAGAGAACAATACATGGGTGTATGTTAGCGGCGTCTATCAACAGAAGGATACTTACTCCGTTTCTGGTACGACGCTCACCTTCAGCAGCGCGCCGCCGACCGGAACGAACAATATTGAAGTGATTATTGGTACATCGTTGTCTATCGGAACTCCCAGCGACTCGACGGTTTCGACAGCAAAAATTGTTGATGATGCTGTCACGCTCGCCAAGATGGAACACGGAACTCAAGGCGACGTTCCGTACTACGGTGCCAGCGGTGCGCCAGCTCGTCTGAGCGCTGGAACAGTCGGCCAGTCATTTCAAAGTGGAGGTGCCGGCGCTAATCCATCATGGGGCAACAGCTTCGTTTCTCGCGGCGACCCTGCTGCCGCTGATAAGACGCAGGCGACATTGACAATCAATGGCACCTGGGTCGATTGGGACCTTTCATCGATTGTTCCAGCCGGTGCTAAAGCTGTATTGCTTGGCGTTGAATTCGTTCAAACAACCGCGGATGTTGGCATGTTTTTTCGTCGAAATGGAAACTCTAACGAAATCGCCAGAAGTGCTCTGCGTTCTCAAGTAGCAAACGTTAACTATGCGCGTGACGTCATTGTCGCTTTAGATAGCAATAGAGTAATAGAGTATTTCATCGTAAATACCGGAACGTGGACAAATATTTCGATTACTGTGTGTGGCTGGTGGTTCTAAAACATCAAGGGAGGTGGCGAAAGCCTTGACGATATATGGCGCTCACAAAAGTTGCATCAGGTTTATTGGATAGCGGGATACCGACAACATTGTTAGCCGCGGGTGCGGTTGTTCAGGTCGTAAATACGCAGACCGGTGCGGTTGCGACTGGAACAACAACTATCCCGCTTGATGACACCATCCCTCAGAACACCGAGGGTAACGAATATATGACGCTCGCGATCACGCCGAGATCGGCGACGAACAAACTAAAAATAGAAGTCCAGTTTTTTTACGCTCAGAGCGGCGGCGCACATACTACTGTAGCGCTGTTCCAAGATTCAACAGCAAATGCTCTTGCCGCTGTGACAGACGGTACGGGTGTGCCTGATGCGTGTTCGCCCGCTTCTCTAACGCATTACATGACCGCTGGCACGACGTCGTCTACTACGTTCAAGGTGCGAGCTGGCGGTTCCTCAGCCGGGACAGTCACGTTTAACGGTCGCGCTGGTGCGCGGCTTTTCGGAGGCGTCGGAGCATCGAGCATAACGATTACGGAAATCGCTGCTTAACAATGAGGTGAATTAATATGTCGCCTGCAATGGAAGATCACGAAAGGTTAATTATGCTGCAAGAACGCATAGCTGTTGCTGAACAACGCGCGGCAGCGGCGCATCACCGCATTGACAAGATGGAGGTGTTATTTCGTGAAGCTCTCGACGACATAAAGGAAGGCTCAAAACAGGCTCGCGAAGAAGTGAAGGAGCTGACGGACAAAATAACGCAAGTAATCGACTTTATGAATCGAGGCAAAGGCTGGGCAGCGGCCGGGTTATTCATCGCCGCAATGTTCGGTTGGATTCTTCAGAAGATATTGACCGCAATCTTTTCTATTAAGTGATGCGAAAACCGCAAGGAGACGTCTATGGTCGTTAACGTTTTGTTAGTGATTATCGGGTTTGTGGCCGGAATGCTTTTGAAGGATTTCGTCGTCGATCAAATCAAGAAGCTTGAAGACAAGAATAGGTAATGCGTCGAGTGCTCCTTGAGCGCTTGCAGAGTGATGACTACGGAACCTTCGGGCGAATCATTGCCGACAGCCTAACGCTTTTTACCTGTGAGCTGCCGTGGCGAGACAACGCGCCGAATATCTCTTGCATTCCAGTCGGGCTGTATCGAGCGCTTTGGGTTTGGTCGAATCGATTTCGCTGCATGACGTACCTGCTTTATTCCGTACCTGGTCGTACCGGCATACGGCTTCATCCGGCGAATATGCCTAGCCAGCTCAATGGCTGCATCGCTCTAGGCGAGAAGCTCGGCACGATTGACGATAAGCCTGCTGTGCTGCTGTCGAGGCCAGCAATGAGGCGTTTTGAAGAGCTCATGGGGTACAAGCCGTTCGAATTGGAGGTTGCGTAATGGGTTTCGGAGAATTACTAACGTCGGTCTTTGGCGGCGGTCTTACTGGCCTATTGGGCGTCATCGTGCAGAAGGTCGCTGATTACAAGGCTAAGAAGCTTGAGCTTGAAATTCAGCGCGACAAGCAACATCACGAGATTGAGCTACGGAAGGTCGATGCCGCGATAATGCAACAGGAATGGGCCGCGCGCACAAAGGTTGCTGAAGTTGAAGCGGCTGGTGCTGAAGCAGTTGCAGATTCCAAGGCATTTGCGATTTCTCTGGCGAGTGAACCCAAGCGTTACAGTGAGGGTATTCCGGCAACACCGCGTCAGGCGTGGATGATGTTTACGCTTGATCTACTGCGCGGGATTGTCCGCCCTGGCCTTACGATCTATCTGTGCGCGATTACCACGATTATCTACGTGCAGGCCAACAAGTTGATTCAGGGCGGCATCGAACCAACTGACGCTGTCGAGATTGTCAAGGTCATTATTAACACAATTCTATACCTCACAACTACTTGCATACTTTTCTGGTTCGGAACCCGGAACAAGCAGGCCGGACCAAAGCTTTAATTGAGCGGCACGACAGACGTACTCCTTCGGGCCAAGTTAGCGAAGAAGAAGGTGAACCCGTCGCGTGCATTATCGCTAACCTTCGCTGATAGCGAACGGGCATTTACTGCGAAGCGGGGGCTGCCCCTTCTTTTATCGATGCGCCGCGAATCCGGACGAGCTCTGCCGCCGCGGTCTCGGCAATCTCTTGGCGCGCGTCTTTCATAAGGAAGGAATAATGTCGTGCCGTGACTCGACTTCCTGGCGCGTGCCCTAGAACACCGGCGATGTGGTCTATAGAGTGACCCTTGCTGTGAACCAGGGTTGCATAGTATCGCCGCATGTCGCGCATCTGCAGGCCTTCAAGGCCGGCACTCTTCAACATCCTCTCCCAAAACTTCTGAACCCCCACGATACACGTTCCCTTCTTGCGACCTGGAAACAGGTAGGGGTTGTCCTGAACCCGCGGCAAACGTGCGATGAAGTCACGGGCAACCGAAGACAGCTCTATAATCCGCCCCTTTTTGCGTCTCTTAGCCCTTGGCAGCACGATTCCGGCCGGCTGTATCCAACCCCATTGGCACTTCCGAATCTCGCCAGGTCGACCGCCTGTAAGCGCTAGAAGCCATAGATAAGCCGTGAAGGTTGGCTGTTCCTCTACATGGCCATCTATCGCGTTAAACAAGGCGGCTGCTTCCTCAGCACTCGGGTACCTCTCGCGTGGCTGCTCCTGGTTTAGCTTGAGCTGGACAGGGTTGGTGTGCCGCGGTTTCCAGCCCCACCTTTCGGCTAGGTTGAACGCAGCTCGCAGGCAGGCCATGACCCTATTGGCTTGTGTCGGTCCGTGGCGCATCGAGTGGAAGAGTGCCAAGCATTCGGCTTCAGTGACCGCGTTGACGTTCTTCTTTCCAAGCGCTGGGATGATGCGTTTCTCCCATGCCCATATGTAATCGCGGACGGAGGCAGGCTCAAGGGTGGGGTAGTGGTCCTTAACGCAGGCGTCGTATAGGTCTTTCATCGTTCGCTGTGGCGCAAGGACCGTAGCGGGGTCTTCGCCCTTAGAGACGAGGTACAAACGCTCGCGTGCAATCTCACGGGCTTGGGTAAGGTTTAGGGTAGGGAAGTCGCCCAGCTTAGGCTTGCGCTGCTGGCCAGACTTTGTGCGGTACTTCAAATAAAAGGTGCGCTTGGTGTCAAAGACGCGGATGTGCAGACCGCGCACCTGGTCATCCCAGATCGTTTGGCCCGGCTTAGCGGACAGGATTTGTTTGCTTGTCACAGCAAGTCTTCATTTTCTTTTTGAGCTCTTCGACCGTTTGTTCTAACCGCCAGACATCATATTCAAGGTCATCAATTTTATCGAATTTCATTTTTAAATCCATTTCTTCCCATGCTTCCATAGCAAAGGCGTTCGTCGAAAGTAATAAGAGTAGTGCGAGCAAGAGCGCTTTCATGCTGCTTCCTTTCTGCTAATCTGTTCTTCATAAAACTTTCCCCAGAAGTCGACGGTGAACTGCTTAACGGTGTCTTGATAAAGGATATCCCCATCTTCATAGACTACTAATGTGTGTCCATCATATGTTACTGCTCGATGCGATATAGGTTTATCTGCTGGCATGTTGCCTTCTACTGGCTCTTTCCATTTGAGTTGAATTTTATCGTACGATATCCGTTCTTTCCTTAATGCGTCGATAACAGCATCGATCATGAATTGGACGTTAACTCTTGAGTAGTGTTCAGCATCGAAATTTTCGACAGTTGAGGATATGTCTATCGTGAACGATTCATAAGCGTCACGAATGTTTGCTGAGACAGTTGCTTTGTGGGTGAATCTCATGCTGCCTCCTTTAAATGCCTCTTATTCTCTGCGTGCCATATCGCTCGCAGCTGATTCAATTTCATGCGTCGGAACTTCGCCGCGTCCGACGGATAGCGGTTACTTAACCAAGTGATTATGTGTTGCCGTGGTGGGTTTGGCCAGTATGAATTGGGTGGCGTGAAATTGTTCGTCCACGGCGTTTTTTTAATTCTGACAGTTTCCAGATACGCAACCCCACATTGCGTGCATTGATGATGTTCATTTAAATGGCCGCCACACTCACATTTATGAAGATTGTGATAGTTACTCATAGGCGGCTCGCTTCGATGGATTGCATCATAAAACCGAAAATTACCCAATGCAGCGTCAGTCTCTCAAATGGGTTGGCTTTGTAGCCAGAGATATGCAGAGCGGCAAGATACATACAATAAGAAATTACTGATGACGCAATGGAGCACGCAATAACAACAAAAATAGCTCTTCTGAATTTCATTTGTTCCTCTCTTCCGATTGCTTCTTCTAAAGTTTCATTCATGTCTTCCTTTCCGGCGCGTGGCGCCCTTTCATTGGTCTAAACTTCCGACAGTCACAGTCGACCTTCATAAAGTCAGCCGCTATACATTCGTGCGGCGCTTCGGCTGTGTGATGCCCTAGCTTGTGTCCGCAGCTGCAAAGCCGTTCCTGGTCACCACTATAGGTGTAGCGGCCGGTCTTGCGATTACGCATACCAGCTCGCATATTCCGGCTTGCCATCCCAGAGCTCGCACCAGCCATACGAATTCATCGTGATATATGGCTTGCCGTTTGTGAATTGCAGAAGCTTGGTGAACGGCTTCGAATCCTTCAAAAAGGCGTCCTTGACGGCAATACGACTCTCGCTCATAAAGCCTTGTGAACCTTCAACGGACTGCTGGCCAATTTCCTGCAGCGTCAGCCGGCGTCCGTTCATTGCGACGACCTGGAAGAAATCGCAGTTGGTCTGGTCGTAGCCCCATGAATAGTGGAAGATCGAACCGACCTGGACCTTGGCGCGGTCCTCTTCAGAACCCTTACGGAGAATCTTGTTAACTTCCCGCCTTGCCCAAACTTCGCGCTGCTGGTTAACTTGTCGCTCTAGGTAAGCGTCTGCCTGCTCACGGGTGAGGAATCGATAGTTGGCGTATGGCTTCAGTGCTTTAGGCTTCCAGATCATGAGGGTTGGCTTTCCGTCAATCGAGCTGCCGCGCTTCACCTTTAATCCGCATTCCAAAACTTCAGCTGTTTCCCTTTCCGTCTTCCACACGTCAATCGTTCTCATATCGTCCCTTTCGTTTCCGTTTGCTGGTACCACATTGGTACCATCTTGCCGCCCTTTGGCGTTCCTTGTTGCATCTTCATTGTTAGCTAAAGGCTAACATCTAAAGGGAAACGTGTCAAGGAATTTTTTACAATGACTAGCTGGGAGTCGATTCGTAATCGGCAGGTCCCCGGTTCAAATCCGGGCGTCGGCTCCATAAATCAGCAACTTACAACACGCCTCGACGAGCGCAAACAGCTTTGGTACCACATTGGTACCACCGATTCTTTTTTGAGGAATCTTGTTGTAGACGTCGCCTAGCAGAAGAAACCCTGGCGGGGTCTTCAGGTCGAATGCCAGTCGCATCAGGTTCTCGTACGAAGGCACTGTCCCATTGAGCCAGCCATACATGCTTTGACAAAGGTAAGTCTTCTCGAAGCAGAACCGCCGCACGTCCGGTCTGTCGTTCTTCCAGTAGCCCAAGATTTGCAGGCGTTCTCTAATTCGCTGACCAACGCCTGGATAACGCATATATCGCTCGCTTCGTGAAGCAAAATAAACGTTTCGTCAAGCAATTGACAATTGGTAATTAACGCTGACATGCTAGGAACATGCCCGTGGCGCGACGAAAGAAGAGACGAAAAAGGCTGACGCTTGACCAGCGCCGACGTCTTAGCGAGATAGCATTTAACCGATGGCAAAAGATTCACAAAAAGAAAAAACGCATTTGATATCATCCCCGCCAGTGGGGGTGACCTATGCCCAGAGGCACCGACCAGATACTTAAAGAAGCTATAGCTGCGCTTATTAAAGAGCGTGACGAAATCGACCGTCGCATCAAGCTTCTACAGGGGGCTGTTCCAGATGGCGCACGACGCGGCCGGCGCTCTGTCTCAGCCTCAGAACGTTTAGCCGTTAGTAAGCGAATGAAGGCTTACTGGTCTAAACGACGTAAAGAACGATCAAAGGGTAAGCAACCGCGAAAATCACAGTCGCAGCCAGCCAAGTCAGCGGAGAAATAAAAGCCAAGGAACACATCGCCAAGCCGAAGAGTAGTCCGACCGTTCCTCTAGTCAAGATCGTCAGCGTTCTTGGGTCTGGTGTGTAGCGGTACCAGAATTTCCCTAGAGCAGACCCGTCGTCCCACCGGTCAGGGATTCCGTAGCCCATACTGAGCACAGCGACGCCAGCTGGAATCGATAGTAAAGGAATCCAGCTCTGCGCGCCTAGAGCTCCCGCGATGCAGATAAGTGAAGGGACACCGTAGCGCCTGGCTCCCTTTGATTTGTAACCTCCGATACGCCAGAGTGCAGCCGTTGCGAGTCCGACCAGCACTGACCAATCACCGACAATCCCTGCGGTGAAAAGGTTGCCGGCTAAAAAGCCGATGATGATTTCCTCTTTGTTGTCGAAGAATACTTTCATGGTGACCCTAAAACGCAATTTGCCACATGATTGCGGCGAGGCAGATGTCAACGGTAAGCGAAATCGTGATAAGGACAAAAAAGAAAGACAGCACAAAAGGGTTTAGATTAGAAGGCCATTTATTAGGAATCCTGCCTCGCATTAGTTTAACGACTATCGCTGTAATCATATTTTCGTCTCCTTTACTTTATCCCACAGCTCAACGGTCATACGTCTCTGAGTCGCTGACAGCTTGCTGCGCTTCTGGTTAATCAGCTCTATCTCTTTGGCCAGATCGAAGCTGCTGAACGCTCCACTGCCTGATGCCTGAATGTGAAACATGAATTGCTCGACTATGTGTTGGTTCATAATGAATTCCTTTTGAATTTAGCGAGAGGCGGCAGGTGCGGTATAAAGCGAGGGGTCGGAAATCCTCACTATCCCATGCTCCTTTACGAGCGTGCACAAGTCCGACGTATTGTGCATTAGCTCTCTTTCCTTACCACCCCTCTGGTTATTCTTTGGCCTGTGGGCAGGATTCGAACCTGCAAGATACGTTATTGGTCGCTGACCTTATCACGTATTCAGGTGTGCGCACACTTAGCATTTAACCGATTCAGCCACCACAGGCGATATTTATAGGTCTGTGGACAGGGATTTGACGAGTGCCAGTGCCATCGTCGTAACTGGCGCAGACGAATGTTTGTTACTCGTATAGTCACCCTGCGTGCTGGTTGAGTTAATTGTTTTCAGCCGAAGCCCTTTTTCCTCATGAGATAACCAGCTCAAGGTGCTCCGAACCGAAGATTTCTCTTTTGGTACAATCCTACTCATTGCGTCTCACTTTTCCGCCACCACAGACCATATTCTTAGGCTTGGGGCAGGACTCAACCGGGTTCTTATTGTCCTACTGTGCCCGTCGGCATTTATCTACCACTAACCTAAGCGGCCACCCAAGCCTTTCATTAAATGTTTAATCCTGGTAAACACGATTCTTTGGTCGGTATTTTCTCCATTGCTCCATGACGTACTCGCGACTGGTGAGAGCTCGAAATCTCTCTGAGCACGACTGGATGTCCTTTACTGCGGCTTGGCTGTAGACATTGTTGTCCTTGATGATTACTCCTTGGCCTTGAGCGATCATGTGTCCTCCTAGATTTCAGTAATGATGACGTGTTCTATTTCCCCCCAAGTGACCCCTGACTTCGTGACCCCGCGCTTCCCGCCTAGCGCGTCGAACGCGGCAGGGGTTAAATCAATAACGACTCCGCGTTTTGCTGGTCCTTTGCCTGGCCCAAAATCTGTATGCCTCACCACCACGGACTTGCCGTTCTTCTTATTCTTAATCCGGTATCGCTTCCCGAATTGTCGAGACCTTAGCGCACAGGTAAACGCTGACTCGTCGTATCGTTCGCCCGACGCGGTATAAACTCCGCTGGTGCCTTCGCGCTGACAGGACTTAACGGTGTAGTAGGTGGCCTTGCCTTGCAGCTCGGCATGGGCCAGTGGGCAAGCAAGAATGAGTAAGAAGGCAAGTAGCAGCTTAATCATAGTAGACCTCGCAGATGTTGACGGGAAGGTCACCGGCGATTGCGACGGTCGATATATCGGTAATGTTAGCCGTGCCCCAAAGAACAACGTACGGATGGTGACCGTCATTCCGTAGGACGATGCCATCGACCAAATCAGCGCAGCTGTCAGCCCATTCTTTCTCGTCAAACCATGCTGCACGTACAACGGGCTGTAAGGCTCGCCGTTCGCGAATATAGGTGGCGGTGGTTGGCGTACTGGCGAATGCTGCTGTTGCGTGAAGAAATGCCGTTAGTGATATTAGAAGTCTTCGATACATGGTCCTCCTATTTCAATGTGAATCCCAACAAGCTATTGTCAGTAGTTTTGAATTGTGCTTCGATGCGGTCCATTTCTCGCTGTATCGCGACGTGTCTATTTATCTTCGCTCCAACGTAGTGCACGATTAACGTGAGAGCGACAGCAACGCAGAACAGTGAGAATTTATCAGTGAACGTCATGCACTTCCCTTTCTCGGCCTACCTGGTTTACGTAAGTCACCCGTTGCGATAGCCTTAAGGCTTCTGGGGTGCGTTCGTTTGTATTCGCGGTATGAATTTAAGGACTCAATACGACAGGCCGTTATGTCGTCGATGTCCCGTGGTCTGTCGACTACCTTGAATCTTTTGTACAGCGAACGCTCTGCTTTTATTAATGCGGTCAGTTTATTCATACAGGCTCACACCGCGCTTTCTCGCAACCGGTGCATTCCCCGTTCTGCTTGATATATTCGACGTCGACGGAATGCGTGCAAAACCTTCGACAAACAGGGCATTCCCTGCCGTAGATGTAATCTGCCAGCGCTCCTTCTTGATAGGCGATAAAGTCATATAGCAAGGTGATTTCTTCGGCGGATGCCTGACGGTAGCGTACGTAGTCGCGGACAGTGGCGGTTAGCATTTCGTTGATCTTCATAAGTCACCGCCATCTTGAAAACCCGTGAAGACCGCCAGAGCAATTAGCGCAACGATGATGCCTGATGCAATGACAAATAGGTTCATAGTGGTCCTTTCAAAGAGGGGCGGGGATGACGCGGCGCACCCCAATTGTTAACCGCGTCAGTAACGCACCCGCCCAAGGATTAAGATTTAATGACGTTGACTGCTTGCAAACCCCGCTCAGCTTTTTGAACGTCGAAGGTAACCTTGTCTCCTTTTTCAAGCGTGCGATATCCCGTTCCCTGAATCGCGGTGAAATGGACAAATAAGTCCGGACCGTTATCCTGTTCAATGAACCCATAACCCTTTTCAGATTTGAACCACTTGACTGTACCGCTGGCCATACTACTTCCTCCGTTTTGATGTGTTTAGTTATCCCCTCCCTATTCTGGGGATGATAATGTTCGTTGTAGGCTCTTGGCTCTTTGACGCTCTACGAACCGCATTCAGCGCGCAGAGTGCGTAGCCTTGAGCTCCGGTCCACTCGTGTCCGGATAGATTCATTTTCGCCATCGTTTCGAATGTTGGGTCCGACACGACTTTGACCTTGCCGTTGCCTATGTCTTCGAATGTAATCGTGATCTTTGCCATGCTCTTACTTCCTTTCTCGCGGTGTGCGTTTGTTTTTGCGTTCATATTCCAGAACGTCTGGCAAGCAATAGAACACACGCGCGCATCTGTATTTGCCAAGCTTCACATAGGCTGGTCCGCGGCCTTCGACGCGCCAATTCTTTAGCGTATCGGGGTCCATATTCCAGCGCTCTGCGAGCTGCTCTGTGCTTAATCTAATGTCGTCTGTCTCGGTCTTCATGCCTAACACCACCTTTCGTTATATTGGCAATTCCTCACCGTTGAGGACGTCGACGTCGTTGGTCGTCAGTGGTCGAATCGTTTCAATGTTTCTAAAAACTGTTGCCTTGCCCTTGATGTCCTTAGTCTCAGGGATAAACGCGACTCGGACGACCAGTCTTTCTTTGTGTGCTTCCTGCATCACAGCGTAATGGGTAGACGAGAAGGACGAGTACCAGTTGCCTTTGATCTTGCAGCCGTACTTTGTCCACGGCTTACCGTTCGCCGTGCCGCTTTTGGTCATCACGTCTTCGATAACGCCATCGATAACCGTGCCGTTAGTGATGTCAACAGCAGCCGGTGGTTCCGGCTCAGGTGCTGCTTCTGGCTCAGGTTCTGGTCGGTCCGCGGGCGGTTCCTCAAGCACCGGAGCTTTTACAACCTCGGAGGCACTGACCGTTGCATCGATGATCTTGCCAAGTCTGGTCGGCTTGGTCGAAGGTTCCGGCTTAGCTGCGTCTTCGCCCTTAAGATCGTACATATCGTCGTCGCTTTGGATAACCCTGTGGAAGTCCTCAAGGTCGGTCGACATGGGAAGACGCTTTGACAAGCGGCGAATGGCCGTCTTGCGTCGCATTTCATCTGCGAACGGACCAGACCAAGGACCGCTATCCTTGGCACGGCTGACGTTCCTGACCGCCTGGACGTCGTCTTCGGTCATTTCTTCGAAGTACAGTGCGCCGTCTTTGGTGATGGCATAGGCGAACGTCAGAACCACGGCGCCGCGGTCCTTGCGAGCCTTCTTAAACTTGAAGTGTTGCCCTTTCTCGTCAATCCATGAGTCGTACTTGTCGTTCTCATAGACAACTTGAGCATCAAGGCTTGAGAGCTCACCGCTGTTGCGAACCTTCTTTAAGATGCCTCCAACCATCGGCATGTATTGGGCCGTCAATCCGCCGTCCCTGGTCTTGTAGGTGACCAGTGCGGCTTCTCGGCCGTCAGGCAGAAGGCCGTCTTGAGCTGCCTTCATGCAGGCGTTAAAGAGCGATTGCCGGTTCGCCTGGACCAGCAGTACGTTATTTTGAACAGCTGTCAGTAGCACGCGTTCAAACTTCGCCGGTGGAATCTGCGGCGGTAGAGCTGCCGCAAATTGCGGCTGCATCTTTGTGAGCGTGCCTTGCAGCTCAGTAAGGGGTGAAATTGCGGTTGTCATTAGACTGTCTCCTTTACTCGTTTCCAGTTAACTCGGAATGTGCGGAATCCTTTCCGCTCGTACGCTTCAATCCAGGTCGGACCCTGGACGCCGGCGTTGATTGAGAACCCGTCACCGGTGACCTTCTCTGCATCACCGATCTTCAAAAGCAGCTGAGCCTTAATGCCTTCCCGTTGCGTCTCGGCTTCTTTGATAGCGTTGCCTAATTCTCGATATCTACTCGCCAACTGTGCGATTTCCGCATCACCTCGGGCATCGAAAATCTTTCCAGGGTCCGCGTATCCGTAGAGTCGGGCGATGAACTTGGCGTCACGCGAGAAGTCAGGCACCGGTTCCTTACCACTTGCGATGGTGAACCAGAACGAAGCGACCTGGCTCTTGATAGCATCGATAATCTTGGCGTCTGGCTCCCGCTTGATAAGCACAAGGCGATTGCCACCGACCAAGGCGCCGATATAGCAGAAGGCACGTCCACTGACTGCCAGCTGGTGCTGTACCTGAATCTCGATGTGGGGTGGGGCTTCAATGTTGCCGGCATCATCTTCTGCCCAGCCGTTTTGGAAGGCGAGGCTGTCAACGTTCTTGATTTCGAGCAGACCGCGGTAGTCCTTTCCCTTATAAGAGGGGCCAGGTAAGGGGCCACCGGCATCGATAGCGAAGTCGAAGCTGGCTCCCATCCTGAGCTGGTCATCGCGCATGTACTCAGTCATCCGGCGCACCTGCCAGCCCTGGTCTTTGGCGATTCCTTCCGCGATGGCGTCCTGAAGTCGATTGCCCCATTTCATGCGCTCGTTTGATTCGATTTCCACAACAACCTGGTCCCGCTTACGGTGCCAGAGCTCAAACAAGGTACAATAGGGGCTAACCCCAAAAAGAGCTGCCACCTCGGTTGAGGTGATGTCTTGAGCTCGCAGCTTCAACCAAGCCGCTTCGTTCTCCGGGTTGATGACTTGAATTGCCATGTGCTCGTCCTCCGATGTTTAGCTATGCCTTATTACGGTGTTGAGTATATCGCAACACTATTGTGCTGTCAACAACAATTTAAAAAAAGTTTTTGCGAGTGTTTCGGAGGTGCTACGGTCGAACTACATTGATGATGAAACTAGGGACGGAGCCAGACGACAGGAGCGACCCAATCGAAGGCGACGTTCTCCGCAGCGGTGAGTGTGCCGTAGAAGCCGGACATGAGGTTGAACGTTCCAGGCTTGTAGCCGCGGAGAACGAAACCCATAGTAGGGCGACCGTCTTTCGGTGCAGCAAGGCAGAAACGCCCTACGACATCTGCACTGGCAGGCTGTGGCTTGAGCGCATAGAGAAGCCAGCCGTCGATTAGATCATGTTCGGAACGGCCTGTACGGCAGCGAACAGCAACACAGTCCGGCGGCAAATCCGCTGGCCCAGGTACGAGCTCAGGATTTTTGGAATCGAGCAAATGTAGATTCGCGGACTGGTCGACGTAGCCGATAACGGGAACGGTGCGGGCACCATCGTCAGGAACGGCGATGCCTGCGTGGCGGATGACGTCTGCAAGAGGAACATCGAGAATGTCTGCGAATTGGCGTGCCTCGTGAAGCTGCATCGCTCGCTTGCCGCGAAGCATAAGCGAAAGCGCAGAAGGGTCAAGCGGCTTGCCGTGGCGCCCGCGAATCTTACGAGCAAAACGCCGCTGCGAACCGTAGGGGCTTTTCCTTATCAGATCATTGAACCATTCTGTGTCTATCTTCATTGTCCCGTCTTCTGGGTTTTGTTTTTCCGCAATGAGTGTTGCACAAATCCAAACACCAGTCAATCTCGTCGGTGTCTTCTCCGACGGGAAAATTTCGCTTGACAGAACATTGCGAAAATCATAATATGTTGGGTAATTCTCAATACCAACCAGCAACAGAGGACGAAGTGTCTATGCAACTATCCCCAGCTGAGTATGTCATCCATGTGTTTAAAGGAGTGAGGCCAGCGGCTCGCGCTATCGGTCGATGCCCTGCCAGTGTCTCGCGCTGGAAAGAACCGAAGTCAAAGCGCGGTCTCGATGGAAACGTACCGCACGCGGTGCAGCGGAAGATTCTTGAGCTCGCCAAGGCGTTCGATCTGGACATTACTCCTGACGATCTCATTCATGGTCGGCGTATTTCGAAGAAGAAGATGAAGTCGTAATTTTTTTGTAAACCGTGATGCGGAAATCACAATGGCACAGATTCAAGATGAAATTCCAATGCCGAAGAATGAGAACCCGAAAGTTTACTGGCGTTCTCATGTTTGTCAGCCAGGAGCTAAGCGCGAGTCAAAGGCTGGCGCTGTCCGTTATGTGTTAATGCAACCGGCTCTTGACTCTCGTTACGCAGTGGGGACGTGCCCCAACTGCAAAAAACAGATTGTTGCTGAATACTAAACATGAGTCTCACCCTACGCCCCTATCAGCAGGACATCATCGACCAAGCCCGCGAGCTCATGCGGCAGGGGGTCCGATCAATCCTGCTGCAGCTGCCTACCGGCGCCGGCAAGACCGTACTAACAGCCAAGATGCTGAAGACGTCTGCCGAAAAGGGTATGGGTTCTTGGTTCGTGGTTCACCGTCGCGAGCTCATTAAGCAATCCATTCGGACTTTTGAAACGGTCGGCGTGCGTCATGGGGTAGTCGCTAACGGCTTTTTTGCAGACCATCGACAGCTTGTGCAGATTGCCTCAGTCCAAACGTTAGCGAATCGCTATGTACGCCTACGCCGGCCGAAACTTATTGTCTGGGACGAAGCCCACCACGTAGCAGCGGCCGGCTGGTCCAAGATATTCGACGCCATCCCTGACGCTTTCCATATCGGACTTACTGCAACCCCTGAACGCTTAGACGGAACCGGACTCGGTCGCTGGTTTAACCAGATGATTCAGGGTCCGTCTGTCTCGTGGCTTATCGAAAACGGATTCCTTGCACCTTACCGACTCTTCGCACCAGGAGGGGTGAACCTTGCCGGCGTTCACACGCGCATGGGCGACTTCGTTAGGTCGGAGTTACAGGCTGCCGTGGATAAGCCGACTATCACCGGCGATGCCATACGACACTACCAACGATATGCCAACGGAAAACGCGCCGTCGTCTTCTGCGTCTCAATCGAGCACAGCAAGCACGTCTGCGCACAATTCAACCAAGCGGGAATCCCCGCGGCCCACGTCGACGGAGAAACGGAGGTAGACGAACGGGACAACGCAATCAGGAGGTTTGAAAATGGAGCAATCAGGGTACTGTGCAACGTTGAATTGTTCGGTGAAGGTTTTGACCTTCCGGCTCTGGAAGTGGCGATTCTGCTTCGTCCTACCCATAGCTTGGGTCTGTACCTACAGCAAGTCGGACGAGCGCTGCGAACAAACGAAGGAAAATCTGAAGCCATCATCCTGGACCACGTCAACAACGTCGAACGCCACGGCTTGCCAGATGAAGATAGAGCCTGGTCCTTATCCGGACGAGGCGAGCGATCTAAGCACAACGTCGATTCTACGGCAAGCGTACGTATCTGCCCCAAATGCTTTGCGGCCCAGTTTCCTGGAAGAACCTCCTGCAGCTTCTGCGGTGCGCCGTTCGAAGTTAAGGCGCGCGAAGTCGTATATCAAGAAGGCGAGCTGCAAGAAATCGATACTACACAAATCCGCCGTCAAAGGATGCGCGAGCAAGGGCAAGCGCAAACGTTCGAAGACTTAGTCGAGCTCGGTAAAGCTCGTGGATATAAACGCCCGCACCTGTGGGCGAAACATTTATGGAATGCGCGACAAGCGCGAAAACTAGAAAGGGGGATTGTATGACCGTTGAACCGTTGGTCGAAGATGACCAAGAATGCTTTGCCGGCTCCCGGTGTATGGGAGTCATCTTAATTATGGCGCTCACCGGATTTGTCTGGCTTCTGGTCGGTATTGCTGTTGGCTGGGCTATCTGGGGTGGTGTCTCATGAGTTGTGTATGCCAAGCGACAGGATGCGAGATTCGCGTTAAGAGCAACAAGCTGTTTTGCACAAGGCACTGGCGCATGGTGCCTTACAAGTTTCAGCTCCGGATTTTAGAAGCGTACGACTCGGCCAAGTCATCGGAGCTGAACTATAAATGGATTTCAGCTGTCAAGGACGCTATACGCGTCGTCCGCGACATCGAGGAAAGCAGTAAGCAACGCGTTTAAACCGTCTTCATTCCCTTTTATATGCCAGAAACATCTTTATTGCGTGACATTCAGGTCGCACTATCGCGAGCTGGTGCGCGCGTCTTTCGCAACAACGTCGGCTTATTTACGACAGACAGTGGCGCGAAGGTGCGTACTGGTTTGTGCGTTGGGAGCTCTGACCTAATTGGCTGGACTGCGAACGGGCGATTCCTTGCCGTTGAAGTCAAGACACCGAAGGGTCGACTGACCCAAGAGCAAATACATTTTATCGATGCCGTGCGAGCTCATGGCGGTGTGGCTTTCTGTGCTCGTTCGGTTGAGGAGGCGATAACCAAGCTAAACGAAGGCCAAACTATATGACCGAATACGATTTTAAAGGGCTTGCCCGTGCCCTTCTTTCACGGGCGCGTGAATTACTCCCTATATGGTTGCCAGGGGGAAAGCTTGTTGGACATGAATATATGTGCGGCAGTCTGCGGGGTGAGCGTGGAGACTCACTACGCGTAAACATCAATACAGGCCTGTGGGCTGATTTTGCAGGCGTCGACAAGGGTGGCGACCTTGTCTCTCTCTACGCA
>Ga0196973_1000060_pt1 | contig 43370 bp, 63 predicted proteins | sample S1_513CmetaG_FD_155457 | JGI IMG/M metagenome (GOLD analysis project Ga0196973, IMG submission 155457) | Soil microbial communities from Anza Borrego desert, Southern California, United States - S1_5-13C | ecosystem: Environmental > Terrestrial > Soil > Desert | place: USA: California...
AAATGAAGGAATTGATCTTGTTGGCGGTGCTGTCATTAGCCTTTTGCCTGCAGATGGTGCCATTAAGAATGCTCTTAAGTTTGGTTTGGATAAAGCAACCGATTTGGTATTTGACCCAGCAGAAGGAAAGGCTGTCCCTCTTCGGGAGCATAGCGAACTCAAAGCCTTGGCTTCAAACCTGGTTCCCATCATTACCAGCTTGGTTGACTCCAAGGTTCTCAAACCCCTTGACCTTCCTTTTGTTGAAGGAGAAAACGAACTTTTGTTCGAAAAAGGGTTGCTGTTGCAGATTGAGGCCCTATTGAACCAGGCCATTGTCAACTATTTTGTCAACGAAGTTAACGGTTAAGTTGACAAAATGAGTTGGATTGTAAACTTAAAGGTTTACTTTAGATTTACAATATAATCCAAATTATACTAATCTAAATTATACAAGTGCCCTCACCTTAATTGGTGGGGGCTTTTTTGTTGCGGAGATTATGGGCGGTATTCTCCGCAAAGAAACTCCCCCACCACAATCCTGCATAGTTGTCAATGACGAACATAAATGTTCGCAACATTTTGTAACTTGCACAGCCCAAAGCTATGCGGTACAACTACTCTAGACGGATGAGGGAGCGGAATTGAGAGTTAATGTTACCCCACTTTAATCCGCTCCTAGACACAATTCTTCAATTTTTAAAGAATGGAAAAACATGTTCAGGAACACGCAAAATAAAGGATGAAATTGGTCTAATCCTCCGTCTATTCTTAAGTTACAGTCATGTTCGCAGGCCTTAACCGGTACTGCATATGGAGGAGAACACCAATGGCATTTTATCCTACAAAAGTTGTAGCAGATAAGCTGGGATACACGCCCCAACACGTACGCCGTCTTATCAAAGCGGGTACTCTAAACGCTGTATGGGATACTTACGAAGGGAGGTTCCAACAGCTTGTTGAGTGGCTGGACGGCTTAGAAGAGGTAATGGGAAAAGGTACTAAACGAGACAAGACGGCCAATGTCGTATGGGTGAGACCACATGATATTTACTTTACAGAGTGGCGAACATGGATGGAGGAGGGGTTTCTTTTATCGGCTGGTGGTCGACGCTTTTCCAATGAAACGATTAACGATTATGCAGGGGCGCTTACCCTCTTCTTTAAGCTATATAAAGGCATCTCAACAGACACCCTATTAAAAGCTTGGCAAACGCTTACAAAGAGCCGCCGCTATATGCTGTACTTTGCCATTCTTTGCTATGCTCGTTTTCTTGTTATGAAAAAGATAGAAGGTCCTATCCTACTTGATGAGTTGAAGCAGTTCAAACCAGAAAGGAAGCGGGATGTTAAACGGACTGTCTTAGAGGAGGACGAAGCGCAGAAAATATTTGATTTCCTACAAAACAACAGGGAGTACGGACAGGAACGAAGCATCTTAAACCGCGCAATTGTTGCAACGATGTACTTTGCTGGGCTTCGAAACTCGGAGCTATGCGGCCTGCTGTTGGAAGACGTGGACTTAGATAGCCCAGAGAAAACCATGACGTTTGTCCGGAAAGGCGGAGAGCGACAAACCCTAGGTATTCCATCAAGCCTAGTACCTTTCCTTAAGGAGTACCTAAAGATACGCCCAACGACAGAGGACCCGCATTTCTTTGTAGGACAGAATCGAAAAGGGTTCACCAGAGCTAAGATTCAACAAAAGGTTAAACGGGTTGGCAAGCACCTTGGCTTAGACATTACCCCTCACGGGTTAAGGCGTTCGTTTGTTACCATCAGCTTGAAGAAGGGGAGACCTCTTTCTGAAGTAAGCAAGGCTGCTGGCCATAAGCACCTGACAACAACAGAGTTGTACAACATGACCAGCGAGCGACAAGTTGTAAGGTCAATGCAGAATTGGTAAAAAGAAAAACCAGCCCTTACAACTGCCTTATTGGTTATTCGGCAGACCCCCGGATATGACCCGGGCGGGAGTGCATGTAAGGACTGGTAGGAACTGCGATTAGTGGTCAGAGCCACTACCTGGTCCGTTTCTTTCGGAGGTACCAAAACACCTAAAACAAATTTCAAGCCCCTTCCTGGGCATTATGTACGTTGATCCGTCGTTCTTTTAGACGTTGATTCATGAGCATAGCTTTCCTGATAGCTGCCTCTGATTTAGGAGGACGATCGGGATTGACAAAACCTTGTTGAACGCATTCAGGGCAGTACTTCCACTTAGGCGGACTCGTTGCATTGGTCAGATCTTCGTCTATCCAACCAACGTTGCATGAACGGTTGCGGCAAAAATGAACGACGTATAGGGCCATGTTACTTGTCTTCTTTAGGGTGTGATAGTTTTCCCAGGTCATAAGGCACTGGTTCAAGGACTACATCGCCGTCATTGTCGCTCCTAGTATCAAGCACGAGGTCATAGAAGATCGTGTCTCGAAACTGGATAGCAACGTACACGTTAGCATTGGGTGCGAAGTTCTGTAAGCGATCAATAAGTTCTTTAACGTACATTTAAACTCTGGCCCTCCGTAATACATCTGTAAGAACCTCTTTTAGACACACTGTTATGCTGGGCCTACGCCTTATAGTCTCAACGTCCTTAATCAACTCTTCAACAACACGTTCAAGAGCGTTTAGGCGGTACAGAATTGGATCAGTCATGTTGTTCATGCTCAATTCGTCTCTTCTCTTCTAAATTTACCGTACGGGATTATTTGACCTGTTTTGATCCCAAATTGGTCTAAATTGTCCCGATCGGGATCATTTTCTTTGGCTTTCCTTAGTTTACAAAGCTCGCCATAAACTAACCTAAACACGCTATAACTGGTTAGAACTTACTATAACTTTTTATAAGTAGGTGCCCTGGCCGGAATTGTTGAGGTAGGGTTAACTGAATAACCACAAGAGCATGAGCCCCTTTGTCCCTTACGTCACCGGCTTCCGTCGTTCCCGTATTACACGCTAGATTCTTTCACCTAGTACGAACGATTCTCGTGTGCGTGTCACTGTCCACGCCGCAGGGCACCAATCTTTTAATCACTTGTCGTTTGGTAGGTCCTCCATTACTAATTCATAATCGTCTATAGTACGTTCTAAGGCCGGTTTAACTTTATATCGGTACTCAATCCATAGACGACATTTATTACAACAACTATAGAAGGTATCTACGCTCCTAAAGTCAATATCATGGAGCCAACAAGGCCCATTCTTGCTTTGGAATCCAGAGATTTTGGACTGACATTTAGGACAGTCCATCTCGAATAGAACGTTATCATATAGACCCATGGTTATTTCTGACCCTCCAAAACCTTCAACGCTGCCCGGGCATCCAACCAAGGGCTTGACACCACTACTAGCATAGAAGATTTAGCCCAGCTGTCTACTCTTCACTTGTTGTAGATGGAGGGCTATTTACTTGCCACTCCCCACACCAATCATAACTTCGAGTAAGAAGTACGGCGCCATAATAAGCAGTATCGTTTCCTCCCATAGAGCCTTTAAGTGGCGGATAGCGTTTGCAATCACCAAGCTGTTCACAAATATACTTGTTTGCTATCCAAAACCGGCAATTCTCACACCGCTCATCACTCACCATCATAAGCCTCCATCCCAGGAGCATCCCAACCCTCTTTAAACGCAGAGGAGTGTTTTATCCGACGTTCTATTTCCTCGTTTCGCTTCTGAACCCCGAGTTCAAACGCAGCCAGGAGGTATTCCAGAGCGACTTCATCTCCAGGCCGCCAATCCCATGACCGGCACGCACTCCAGCATTCATAGGCCATTTTTCTCAGCTCATCACTCATCACCATTACCCTCCAACACTTGCAACGCTTCCACAGCCTTAATCAAAGCCCATTGTTTATCCCCATCGTGTATATCTGTTGCTACCAAAGCAATAGCCGCCTCCACCACCCTATTCCAAGCGTTTTCGTAAGCCTTTTCCTCCTCTTCTATAGCGTGAATTAGTTCCAAATTATTTGAATCAGCCATTGAACTATCTGGTTTTTCCGGAGAGTTCGATCGGGCCTGCTGCCAGGCTTGATAAACCGGACCAAGTATAGGCTTTGGGAGAATATCGGCGCAAATCGGTATTTTTTCACACACCGCTTCCGCCAGCCGCAACCGCTCCAACAGGGCTTGGCCTGCGGAGCCACCAATCGATAGAGCACTTTCGATAATATAAACGAAATAGTCAACAGTACAGCCCGCATCTTTTATTTCTAGCAAAAGATGTTGTAATCCTAGGCGCATCGCCGCCGCTTCTGCCTGCAACTGCTCACACTCGGCGGTTTTTGCGGCAACAGCGGTATCGACCGCAGTCCTAACAATCTCACAAGCATCTCTCCAGGTTAAATACTCCAGTGAGCTTGGGTTTTTATGCCTGTCGTATATTTCTTGTGCCGCCTCTTCTATGCTTAAGCGCCTATCACTCACTCGCCCGGTCTCCTTCCTTAAAGCCATCCTGCTAGATGTGTAAGTAAAACCGCTATAAGAGCAACCCATGGAAATGATGCATAACCGTCAGTCAACCATCTCACTAAAAGTGCTGCAAAAAGCCCTGTCGTAATCCCAGCTATGTAAGAATCAGCCATCATCCCGGTCTCCTTCCTGCGGTGGTTCTGGGAGGGGGTGCCAGTGGGTACAAATTGACCACGGCGGAAGCCGCACTCCATTTGAAAACCAGCCTTCTATTTGGGAATAAGTATATGTCTCCCCGCATTCCTCACAGCAAAGCATTTCCACGTCTTTCGACGGCACCCACACACAACGGTCATACTCTACAGTATGGCCAGTAAAAGAGGTGGCCTTTATCTTAACCTCTCTGCCATCCCTTGGTGCCGTGCTAATATCCTGCCAATCAGTCACTTTGTCCTCCTTTTTTGTGTTCTAAATGTGATACAAGCCACCAAATGTGATACTTTTGCGCATTAATTATCATGTTTAATCCACCCCCAAGGCTTTGCGTTTACAAGACCCCATTGTGTTTAAGTCACAAGGGCATTCCAAGTCCTCGGTGGCTTCCCGAATTAGAGACCACCAGGAATGGTGATAAACATCTCCTAGATGAATGGCGGCAAACTTAAGCTCTACTAATCGTCTATGGCTTTCAGCCAGCCGCCGATTCTCCTCCATCAGCCGGGGAAGGGCTCCTAAAGTCTCCATAATAAAATTATGACGCTCAGCCCCGGCATTGGGATACTCTCTAAGCAAATCCCGCCACCGCTGGCGCTCTTCGGGGGTTATGGGTTGGTGGTTACTCATCACGACCGCCTTTCAATGTAGTAAAATCCAAACAAGGCAAAACCCTAGAGCAAAAGAGCTGGTCGCAACGAACAGACAACCACCAAAAACAATGATAAAAAGAGATAGTCTGTAACTCGGTTTATCTTTAACAGCCCTAGGAACCATAAAAACCATTAAACAACCTCCTTATCCATCAAAGCTTGCCAACTAACGGGAAAAAGCTTCTCCATATGCCCAGCAATGCCTTTTGCAATAACCTGCGTTTCCTTTTGGGCATGAGGATCAAGCCTTAGCTTGCAGACCCTTGCAAAGGCCATCAGGGATCCAGTCCAGTACCATTGCGTGTACATCGCTTGAGGCAAGACCATGCGGGCTTGCTCTGGACAGACATTATCTTCTAAAAGCCGGTTATAAAACGTTCTACAAACGTCCATTAAGACATCATAATCAATGGGTAACAACTCAAACCCGGAATGCTCATACAAAATTCCAGGAATGGCGCCCAAAACTTCTTCACTACTCCCCTGCTTCTTATCCTCTGCTTTCAGACGCCAAGCCTCTGGAACAAAGAACTCAGGTTCACTATCAACGTAACGACGACTGACCTCGTTCCAGACCAAACCAACCTGGTGCTTTGCCAATTGTCTGGCTACGAAAATGGGGGCTGTAACGCGGAATTGAGCGGTACAATGACCAAATGGAGTCCAGTGCTTGTGCTTTGCAAGATAATTGATCAGTTTTGCATCGCAGGCTCGCAATTTTACACCAACAACTTTTGCTATTTCCCCACCGCTACAAGCCTCATAACCCTCCTCAATAGGAAGCCACCAACTTTGTTTATCAAAGCTCACCCTTGCAGCATTAACAACCGTAAGGTCTGAGCCCATATGATCTATCAACTCGACTTTCATAGAGACCTCCTTAGTCTGTAAGCTGCAAAAAAGAATGGCAGCCACGCCACAAGGCGCTGTAACGTGGCCACCGGTGATTCGTATGGGTTGTGTGAGAATAAGCAAAATAACTGAAATGGCGGTTGATGGAGTTGCACCATCATAGACTCGCACCGCCAAGAAAACCCGGAACCTAACATTCCGGGACAGGATAAAACGCACATGTCACTATGCTGTTTTATGCCTTTTACGCTGGATGGGAATAACGTTTTTAGCCTGATGAAGCTCAATGATCTCTGCAATCCGTTTCTGTCTTCGCTGGCCCATTAGCGGGAACAGCTCTGTCATCAATCGGACCGCTGGACGTCCTGAGATTTGCGTAAGGTACGTTGCTTGATTTCCGCTTCGTCCTGATCGAGACCAGTACTTCCTTTCAAGCAGCGAAGAAACCTTAGCAATAACGTCTTCATCCACCATTTCGATAATAATCCTTGGTTGATTTGGTCTAGAAGGAGCGGGCTTTGCAAAATAACCCTCGCCTTCCAACAGCCCAGCCAACCAATGTAGTTCTAACTCTTCCACTCAGAACCCCTCGATTGGTGCTAAAAGGAATATTCAATTGTCAATGTACAGGGCCATTAAGTGGCCTAGGATTCAGCAGAAAAAGAAACCTTGTAATTCTGAACCACTTGGTTAATCAGCACTTGGATTTGAAAGCTAAGGACCATATTGGCCACTTGCTTTGCCGTGCTCATAAGCTCATCATAGGAGGAATCGTTGGTCAGATAAAAACTAAAGCCATCGTAGTCATCCAACTCAGTCTCTGACACATCATCCGTATGCGCCAGACGTCCCCGGGAAGAGCGAACGCTTTCCGGTGACTCCAACCGAATCAGATAGAACTTCTGAAACGCTCGGTTAAAAGCGTCTACTTCATTTTGGAACCGAATGTCTGGTACAACGATGTTCCCACGGTGAGCCAATACCTTTTTAACCCAGTACTCAGGGTCTTCTGATCGGCGGCTCATGCCAAGATCAATTAAATCCTTGCGAACTTCAGGCATTGTTCTTTTGTACTCTTCCAACTCAGTTACGCTGTACCCTTTTGAAGCAGCATATTCCTCTTTCAAAGGTCCAGCCAAAGACACTTTTTTGTACCACGGTAAGTACCCTAAAAGCAAGTCCGCAAATGTGTCCTTACCTGCAAATTGTTTGCCTGAAATACCTATGCCTATTAGCATTTAAAGGGTCCTCAGTTCCTATCACTGTTTAAATAATAACACGAATGTAAATTGCAATACAACCCTTTTAACTTGAAATTTTTCATTTTTGACTATAGATCAATTAAGTCTTACTTAGATCATTCTAAAACAGTATTACCTTAGGTTCTTTTTTGTAGACTAAAGTCTAAACTTATAGACTTAATAAAGACTAATATGATCTGACAATTTTACCCTAATCATCCAAGTCAAAACATTGACCATTAGGTTAAGTTTTGAATAGGTATTTACTTTGGAATTACACTTGTGTTAATATAATTTTAGAAAACGAATCGAGGGGTTAAAATTGATGGCTGCGTCTGGAATAGAGGTTGTTTCCTATAACCGGGTACGTACAGCGATAACCTGTCAACATAAGTACTATGTTCAATACAAACTTAGGGCTGAAAGGTCCATTGAAAGTAGTTGGTTTACGACTGGAAAAGTCGTACATGAGACCATTGAAGACTTTTATAAAGAGTTTAAGTCCATTGAGGACTTACCTGTTCTAGTTAACAATCGTTGGAAGACTTACTTAGACGAAGTTACTGTTAAGCGTTTGGCACACTTCTATGATGACTATCAAGACTGCATTGATAAGGTGCAAAAGAACGGCCCTAGGGTCTACAAGCACCCTACCATGACGACGTACTGGAAAGACAGATACCAAGGATGGTTTGAAACAAGAAAGGCCGGTGATTTTAGCTATGTGGAGTCTGCTTTTAAGCATATCCGGTTTCATCGCCATATCGTGGATCTATATTTTGATACACGTCGGTGCGTGGACAATTTTGCTTTCCTTATCAAACGGCATCAACCACTTAATACCATAGATACAGAGATGGTGATTGACCCGCCTGTTGAGGTTCATGGTTATCCGTTAGGGGGAAGAATTGACCGGGTAGAAGTCAATCCAGATACAAAAGAGCTTCGGATATACGACTACAAGACCCGTAAACAGTATTGGACGATGGAAGAAATCATAAATGATACTCAGCTGACTTGGTATGCGTATTGTGCCGGTAGGCTGCTAAAGTTACAGCCGACAACCATCGGAATCTTTGATCTGTGGAACAAGAGCTTGATTGAGGTTCCATATACTGATCAAATGGAACAGCGGTTTCTCGGCAGTCTCCAGCAAAATATGCGCTACGTCGGGTTAATTGAGGAGAATATTAAAGCGTACGATCAATCATTACTCCCGATTCCAGTCGGGATGGGGCCTCGTTGTGGCTGTCCTTGTGACTTGATCTACGAATCTGAAGAAGCGGAGGTAGACGGATACAAAATAAAGTGCCCTTGGTACACGACTTTGGGCGAGATCCAGTTAGCACAATTGGTAGATGAGTAAGAAAGAGGGGTTGAACATGACAACGGAGACACAAGCGTTGCCCGCAATCGATATGTACGACTTACAAATCGTTGACGTGGTTTATCAAAAAGACAAATTGCAGTTTGATAAAAAGACGGTCAAGGATGAGGTATACCTCGTTTTGGACCTGCTGGGAACCGAGAATCCAGAACAAGAAAACGAGCCTTATAGAGCCCGGATGTTTGATCTTCGGGATGGTTCTATGGTTTACACAGACAAGACTGGGGCTACGAAGTTTTCTAACGTGGGCAAGGTCCTGACGTCTGCAGGCTTTAAAAAAGAAGATCTTGAAGGGAAGAAGTTTAAAGACCTGAATTGGCCTGCTTTAAAGGGTTTTTATATTCGGGGGCCGATCACAATTCGGGAGAATGCCGAAGGCAAATCCTTTATTAACGTCAAAGCAGCAGGCGTCTTGCCCCTTAGAAACCCGAAACATCTTGAATTTAATATGGATCACAAAGCTGAATTTTTAGGAGGAGCTGCTTAATGGAAACACACCACATTACTGTTGATATGACCGGAGGTCAAGAGCCGCCTACAGACATTGATCAAGCATCTTTTGATAAGTTTACGGAGGTTGCTTCTTATCTTTTCAGCACTGCACAAAAGGTTGAAGAGGCAATAACAGGCAATAAAGTTACACCGTATTATGTGACGGCTAGCTATACTTTGGCAAACGGCTTAGGGGTTCAACTACAACTAAAGTCACAAACGTGGTCGGATTACTAAAACAATGCTAGACCCCATGCTGTTTTTAAATAGGTTGTTTGGTTCACACATATCTCCTAGTTGGCTGGAGATTCGGGGGAAGACTCCGAGTTGGGCTCCCCCGACTCCTTTCTTTAGGGAATATGTGGACTCCATTGACTCTGTTTTTTGCAGCCTAGCGAAAGTAGAAGCTGAATGGGAGGTCCCGATTGATTGGTACATCGGGGTCCTTCCACGGAAGGAACGGAAAGGTACGAAAGATTCTGTCAGAGAGAGTAGGGTAGTCTGGGTAGACGTAGATAGCAAACATGTTGGAGGTAAACATGAAGCATATAACAGGCTTACTCAGCGGCATCTATTTCCGTTTCCGCCTTCTCTTCTGGTGGACAGTGGTAACGGCTATCATGGCTATTGGCTTCTTAGCCAACCCATTTCGGACATTGGCACTATCGAAGGGATTAACGCAGGATTGGCTAGCGTTTTTGGAGGAGATCGAGTATTTGATGCCTCTAGAGTACTTCGCATCCCAGGAACAACCAATTGGAAAGACAGGTTCAACCCAGTTCCATGTGAACTGATATCATCTGTCCCAGGTTTGTACAGCATCAACTGCTTTGAAGAGGTATTAAAAGATGGTTTGGCTTATCTTGATTCCCGTATTTCTCCTGCAATCAATCTTGATTTTGACTGTGTTTCTGTCTCAGCTATCGATCAATTGAATGGCCAGCTAAGCGACCATTGGCGAAGGTTGATTAAAGATGGTCTTGAGGCAGATATTGAAAATTCCTATCAAGGCGATAGAAGCCGGTTGGATCTAGCTGTCTGCATCAAACTCCTAAGCCTTGGTTTATCCGATGAAGAAGTGATTGGAGTTCTTCTTAATCCTAGTTACAGAATCTCTTCTAAGACGTTAGAAAAGCCCAATAAGAGGGCTCGGGAAAGTTACTTGACATTAACCTTACAAAAAGCAAAAGCCATTAAAGAACGAAGTTAAGGAGGTCTATTGTGTACAAAAGCGTCCGAGATAAATGGGTAGCTGCCCTTAGAAGTGGGGAGTATAGACAATGTAAAGTATGGTGGGAGGATCCTGACGATCCTAGCTGTTGTTGCGCGGTAGGTATCTTGTTTAAGTTGTACAGGAAAGAAGTTGTTCTGTCTCCGGCACAGATGTTTGCTGATTTTCCTTTGCTTGATCCTGGATTTAGAGCTTGGATCGGCTCACCAAAATTAACTGGTATGTTTGAAAGTGCCAGCGGTTTGCCTGCTTTAGGTAGAGACCTTATCCTAATTGTCGGTTATAACGAAGCAGGCAAAACCTTTGATGAACTAGCGACCCTTATAGAAGAACATATTCCTGTTATAGACGACACAGCTCCTGTGCAAACAGAGGCCCTTCTAGAACCAGCTTTGGTATAGAGGGAGGGCTCCATGGTACACACCATTCTGTCTCGACCAGTCAAAGAGACGTTTAGAACCTGTACCGGTTGCCAGAAACGGATGCCTTTGACAGAGACTAACTTTAGGTACACAAGCAAGCGAACCCAACGGTTTGATAAACGTTGTCGCGGCTGTAAACGACAACAGAGCGGTCGTAAAAAACAACCTGCTGCTGTTGCAAAGATAACCTCCCTTGAAGTTCCGCAACGTTATAAAGATGCATGGTCAAACGTTGAGGTTTGTTTGCCAACACTTAAAGCAGGTTCAGAAGAGGGTGTTCATTGGACCCCTCTGACCTGGTACTGCATGACAACAAATAAGGACTGTGCGAGCTGTCGCATCCAGCATGCAAAGTTGGAAACGATGCAGACGTGTTTTGTACCTCAATATGTACAAACCTTGTTGGACAGGCAAAAACCTCTTCGCAAGGAATTATTAAGGGGGCTCTTATGATCCTAGGTCGAGATGCTATTTTAGAGTACTTAGAATCAGGTGCTATTGTCTGCACGCCAAGACCCGATGAAAACCAAATTCAAGGGACCTCGATTGATGTTCGGTTAGGCCATAATTTTTGGATTCAAAAGGTATCGTGGTACGGAGCAGAAAGGCTTGTCGACAAAGACTTGCCTGGTCCTTGGTACCAGCCTGTAGTCGTAGAGGATCCAAACTCGTACTTCTATTTAGAGCCAAGCAATACAGTGCTGGCCCATACAGAAGAGTTTATTGGCACTACTGTTCCTTGGTTGACAACCAAGATCCACACAAGGAGCACCCCAGCAAGATGGGGCGTAGATGTCTGCAAAGGAGCAGGGTTTGGAGACCCTGGCTTTTGTGGTCGGTGGACTTTGGAATTGACTAATACAACTCCATGGACTATCGCTTTGCCCATCGGCTGTCGGATTGCTCAGATTGCCTTTTTTGAAGTCAAAGGTAACGAAAGCGACTTGTACGACAGAATGTACAACCAGGGCCCAGATGAATGGACCCCGAACCATATGTTACCCAAGCTTTTGCAGAGAGATTAGGAGGCACCATGTACTTTGATACACGCGTTGATAAACATATGTACACCTATCCGCCTGTTGGTTGGGCGAGCCTACCATCTGATAAAGATAAGATTATAGAGCTTCAAGCAAAGATCATTCAGCTCCTTAACGAAAACAAAGAACTTAAAGAGGAACTAGGCCTTCTAAAAAAGAAAAAGCATAGTCAACAGATTAAAACAGGCTTGGCTGTAGCAAAGGCCAAGGGGAAGGGCCCTGGTCGACCGAAAATCACTTTAGCTACTGAGACAGAAATCCTTAGAGCACGCTTAGACGGTAAAGGCATGATAGCAATTGCAAAAGAGGTAGGTGTAGGCGTAGGCACCGTTCAAAGGGTGCTTAAGAAAGTTTCTAAATGAAACCATACACCATTGTAGACACAGCATATGATGTTGAGGTCATGCTTGATAGCCTCTCCGCTTCTGATGTGCTGGAGTTGGATACAGAGACGGTCGGTTTGTACAGTTACCGCAAGTTTCAAGATGCTGAACACTTACAAAAGTATCTACGTCTTGCAATGGAAGAGTATGAGTGCGCTGTAGAAGCTTATAAAACAACTTACCCAAGAGGAAACGCAGCGTTTCGTCAGGAAAATGTTGATCCGTGTTTAGCACGATACAAGGACGTTGAACTTCAATATAAGAAGTACCTGAAGCAAGCACAAGACCATAAAGGGGCTCTTCACTTCTGGGAGAATAGGCTAGGCTGTATCCAAATTGCCTCAGAAACAGAAGCGTACCTAATCAGACCTGCTGTTTTAACAGTGTGGCTGGAAGAGGAACTTGGGCATCTTTTAAACTGCACTCCCCTCCTTTTGCTGCATAATGCTCAATTCGACTGGAAACAGCTTAAGCAGCATCTTGGTATCGAGCTTCATTGCAGGAACTTGTTTGATACTCGCATTGCTGAGTTTCTCCTTACCAACGGACTTACGGAGCCCAACAAGAATGGCAAGGAAGTCCCTCTAAAAACAAGTTTATTGGCAACGGTTAAGAGACGACTTGACATTGACTTGTCAAAGGACAAGGAGGTCCGTGTTGCCAACTGGTTAGATGAATGGTCTGAGGAAATGATTGAATATGCAGTCAAAGATGTTTCCTATCTGTACCACGTCTATAAAGCCCAGGAAGGCCTCTTAAAAGAGCAGGGGCTATGGGAGACCTTCCGGTTAGAATGTGACCTTGTTCCTGTGATCGCTCAAATGGAAATGAACGGGTTGGGGGTTGATTTAACGTACTTAAAACAGCTTAAGGATGGCGACCCTTCCGATCCTTCTGATAAGGGGGTTGTTGGCTTAGTAAATGAACTCTCGCTCAAGGTTCAGGAAATGCTTGAAGTGGAGAATCCAAACTCCACATCCAAGGTACATCAAGCTTTGTTGGAGAAGGGGTTTAAGCTTAAGGATACCAATTTTAAGACATTGAAGAAGCATGAGGACGACTCCATCATTGCAACCCTGTTGCAGTATCGGGAAGCCTATAAGTTGCTAAATACCTACCTTGCTCCATACGAAGAGATAGCGGTTGAAGTAGAGCCAGGGCATACACGAATCTATGGGGAGTTCAACGCCATTGGCCCGGGCACGGGAAGGATGTCTAGCGAGAATCCGAACCTCCAAAACTTGCCTTCTGAGGCGAAGTTTAGGCGGCTTATTGTACCAAGGCCAGGCTATAAGTTTGTGAATGGTGATACATCTCAAATTGAGTTACGGGTACTGGCGGAAACATCAAAAGAGAGGTCCCTGCTAAGTGCTTTTGAACTGGGGGAAGATGTACATAAGCGAGCTGCCGCTGCTGTTTTTGGTGTCGAAGCGGATCAAGTCACTAAAAGTCAACGAACCGCTGCTAAGACCGTTCAGTTTGGCATCATCTACGGGCAAACCGAGTTTGGCTTAGCAAGAGGGTTGGGGATTACGGAGTTTAAAGCTAGGCGCTTTATTGATCGGTACTTCCTTAACTATCCAGGGGTAAAGCGAGCGATTGACGATTGTATTAGCCAGACAAAGGACTCTGGTTATGTAACGACCATAGGTGGTAGGCGTAGACATTTACCCGACATCAACCACCAAGACCAAAAACTACGTTCTCATGCTTCGAGGGCAGCTTTTAATACACTTATTCAAGGGACTGCTGCGGATGGACTAAAGCGAAGTCTTTTAATTCTGAATGAAACTATTAAGCCTTATTCAATGTATATGAAACTAGTTGCAGTAGTACATGATGAAATTCTTTTAGAAGTCAAAGACGATCCAGAACTTCTGATTTTAGCTTGTAACTTGGTCAAAGAAAGTCTTATAAAAGGCTTTAAACATTATTTAAACAATGTTAAAATAGAAGTAGGGTCGGAAGAGACGGGCTATGAACCATTGATCTTAAGTCATTGGGGCGAAGCTAAGGACTAAGGTTACGAGATGAGGTAGAAGACGATGGCGGTGGATGATACAGAAACGGTTCAACTGACGTTTAAGGACAGAACTTTCCCATTTAATAATTCTATTCGAAATAAGCTTTGTAATATACTCAGGAACCAAAGGCGTTTTAAGAACAATCAACCGATTGTAGACGTTATAGCAGGCTGCGAAGAGCATCAAAAGATGTTTCCGTACTCTGTCCTTGCTTATGCGTACTTAAATCACTGCGTACAGTTGGATTCTTATGTCCGTCATTCTGTGCATTGATCCAGGCTCAACGCTTGGCGTTGCTGTCTATGAGGAGGGGGCTTTGGTTTATTATACCCAGCTTGGAACAGACAACAAGAAACCGTTGTGGTCTCGGGTTGCCCATCTTGACGATCAGATCCAAGTCTTGTTTAGCAAGTACGAACCAACGACCTTAGTTGTTGAAGATGTCCTATCTGCAGCTTACGGCATCAAACATTGGAAGGCGTTGCTTTGGGTGGTTATTACTTATGTCTTTGCAACGCTTACTGCCCATCGTAGACGCATGGATATTTTCCAAGTCAACCCTAAGAGGCTCAAGAAGCATGCGACAAACAACGGAGCGGCCACCAAACCTATGATGATTCAAGCGGCAGAGACGATACTGCCGAGTGGTACCAAACTAAAGAAGTCCCAGCATAACGTTGCTGATGCTATTTTGTTGGGCGCGTATTACTTAGACGAGAGGGAGGCGGCTTGATGTCATACTATTTCAGGATGTTTGTTTACAACGTAAGCCTAGCATTGGCAATCAAACTGTTTATATTAGAGTGGGCTGTTGGCTGGACAAACGCTATACCGAGTCTTCTACTCACCATTGTTGCAACCTCCTTTCTAACTATAGGTTATATTGCAGTTCGAGGGGTTAACCATGGATAAGTCTGAGATACAGCGTTGGATTGACAAGCACTTTACAAAACTACTTGATGAATATGGATTAAGTCACTGGTTTGTTTCGATTGACTTGACGACTTTACAAGGGGGTACAGCAGGGGAATGCTATACCTATCCTGAATATGAGCAGGCGTCCATTAACGTGGATTATACAAAAGTAGATGGGGAGGCTGAACTAGAAAGGATTGTGCGGCATGAGATTTGTCACATCATTCATTCGCCATTCGAGCTGTTCTGGGATGCAATGGAGCAGGGACTTACCAGGGAAGATAAAACCAACGTCCTTCGAAAAGCATTTTTACAGGCAGCCGAACTTACGGTTAAAAACCTTGAAAGGATGCACCAAGGACATGTTACCGCGTTGAGTAAGGCTAACAAACCTAAGAAGAAGGTAAAGAAGAGGGTTAAGAAGTGAGTTTGTTTACATTCATTTCAATTGTGCTTTTGTCCGTTAGCATCGTTATTCTAGCCAACCGTATAAAGCGCTTAAACGAGCAGACTGCCGCTTTAGTTGATGCTCCTTATGTAAAGCGGCGGAAAAGATTAAAGAAGTTGCTGTTGTTGGCTCTTCCTGAAGATGTTAGGTCTCAATTCGGTCAATATACACGAAATGATGATTATATTGAAGAGATCCTTGATTGTGACTTCCCTTTAGGCCGGGCTAAGGACAGGCTGATCATCTTAAAAGCTTTTATTGAAGCAAAGCAACAGATGGTAGACCGTGGGGAGTGGATAGTTGACTAAGAGGGGTTAAAACAATGCCTGATATTACCATGTGCAGCGGGGCAGGTTGTTCTATTAAGGAAAGTTGTTATCGGCACCTCGCAGAACCTAATAAGTTTCGGCAATCGTGGTTTGCTGCACCGCCGTTTGACAAAGGTACAGCTGTTTGTATTTATTACTGGGAGGTTAGTCAAAAATGAGTCGTATAAATGCAGGCCTATATTCATCTGATGCGCATGATTGGATGACGCCACCGGATTTTATAGAGAACTTGCTTGATTTTATTGGTATAGATAAGTTTGATTTAGATCCTTGTTGCACTCAATTCAATATTCCAGCACATACACACTTTACTGAAGAAGAGGATGGTTTGTCTAAACCTTGGTTTGGTACGGTTTATATGAATCCACCGTATGGTAATCAATTAAAGTTATGGGTAAAGAAGGCTTATGAAGAGTCTTTACGTGGCGTTAAGGTGTGGGGGCTGATACCAGCTAGGCCTGATACGAGGTATTGGCATGACTACGTTTTTACAAATAATAGCTTTGTGTTCTTTTTGCAGGGCCGTCTTAAGTTTTTAAAAGACGGTGTTGCTGATGGAACAGCGCCATTCCCAACAGCGTTAGTCTACTGGGCTAAGGGTGCCCAGGTTACAGGAGCAGCAATGACTGGCGTTTCTCCATTGACAGGAACTGTGGTGGTAAGGAAGCGTGTATGAAAAAAATCTTTATCTGCAGCCCATATCGTGGCGATGTCGGGGAAAACATAGCAAACGCTATCCGGTACTGTAAAGACGTTATTAAACAGGGACACCTTCCCATCGCACCGCATTTGTACTTTCCTAGCTTCCTGGATGACGATAACCCAGATGAACGGGAACAGGGGATCCGCCTAGGTTTAGAGCTGCTTAAGTTGGTTGATGAGATGTGGGTCTATGGTAAGCCAAGCGAGTTATCCGAGGGGATGAAACGAGAGGTTGTTACTGCGTTTAACTTGATGCAGCTTTATAATCGTCCAGAGATCTGCTTTATAACAGAGGGGGTAGAGGAATGTTAGACTTGCCAGCGATTCCACCGCCTGAAACCGTAGAAGGGACCAAGGCTATTATCTGGTGGTACAACTACGAGTACGAGAAACAGCGTAACGAACGTCTAATGAAGTATCTGGACGTATTGGAATATGCAAATGGACTTTTGCTGCAAAAGGTACAAGAACAGGAGCGACTGGAGCGCTTAAGACAGAGCCCTCATGGTCTGTTCTAAGTCGTCCTCGGCCCCTTTTCTTTTGGAGGGTTTGATCCGCATTCCCGCCCCTTTTATCCGCTGTTTCTCTATATCTGGATTAGGTGTTGCATAGATTGTTTTGCCGTTTTCGTAATAGTATGGAACAAACTCGTAGGGATTCGCTTTACCTTGGGGCCTGTCCTTGTGCTTATAACCCACTTGGACACCGTGCCCATCAAAGTCTTGACTTTCAACCCAAGCTTTGTAGTGCAACCTGGTGTAATGCCTTACCTTTGCCCCCTCCCCTACAACATCCGAGAGGTAAAATGGACGAAATGTATGTACAAGTTGTCTTGTTATTGCTTTCCAAGCTTCTGGGAATCCTTCTGGTGCCATTTGCTCTTTATTGGCTCTTGCTTTGCGCCCATCTATAAAAGAAGGTACTGCTTGCTCCTGCTTAACGATGCCTCCCCCATTCACCGACAACGCTTTAAAGAAGGCCAGCACCTCTTCTTTTGAATCGGCTTTGATGCTGAACTCAAAAACCATAACTTTCCTCCTAGACATACTGCTATTCTAAGTATGATAAAGCAATTCCCGAATGTCAACCTTACGAATGATTAAGTTATTGACTTTCAAAGTACTTGTAAAGTTATGTAACAATTTAAAGACAAATTAAAGAAAAAGTATTGACATCCGATACTATAAAAAGTATAGTATTATTATGGGGGAAGGATTGCCCCTATAATCAACCCACATAGTCCCTTGGGTAAGGACACGCTGCGAAATACTACCCGGGAGTGGACCACAAAGGGGCAGCGCTCAAATATTAAGAGGAAGGTTGGAAGGTAGAAGGTTTTTACAACCCTTGCTTAACTACGTCTATCTATGTCCTAAATGTGGGACTAAGGCTAAGCCTTATAACAGCGTTGTTATACGCTTTAAAGACGCTTTAGAACGGGGCGCTATAGTCGGCAAGTACAGGTATTTAACCCGGTACTGCAAAAGCTGCAAGTTTGTGTTCTATGTCCGGGAAATAAAGCGTTTCTTAGGCTATAACTGGGAAGACTCAGAGATCGTGTCTGAACGAGAGTTTCTCAAAGCTAAATTGGACGAATATGAGTCCCCCAGTTACGGTTTTGGAGCGATAGTTGGCGAATATACAAGGCGCATTTCCAGACCCGTAGACTCCCGCTATTAAGCTTATTTAGCTTAAGTAGTCTGTGCCCTGTCTCTTTTGCAGCTTAAGTCTGTGTTAAGTCTAAAATAACGTCCCAAGATGCGACATCTTAGGACGGAGGAGTAGATTACAACTGGTTGAGGTACAGGGGTTACTTAGCGTTAATAAGCTTTCTGAGTTGGTGGCTAATAGCCAAGATTAAACCCAGGTTTTTAGTCTTGTGTTCAGGAGCCATTAGGGGGAGATCAGGACTTGCTAAGTCTAAGGCCTTCTTAAGCGTATCCAAGACTAATTTACGCTCATCTGTGCTGGAACAAGGTCGAGTTAAGTACTGATAGGCGACTTCAACAGCGTTATGGAGTACAGGACCCATGGCGAGGTAGTAAGACATTGTACTACCCCCTTGAAAGTGGTTAATGGTCATAACATGGCCATCATCCGTCCAGATGTCTATGTAAGGCTTACTAGTATAAGTCATGAGGCTTCTCCTGTCATTAGGTTGGTACAATTTGCTTTTAACCAGGCGGCTAGACGTTTGTTAGAGTTGTTAACGATGCCTTGAATGCATTCTTCTACGAGTTGATGGGCAACTAAGTCTGGTCCTGATGGGCTAAAGCGATCAAACTCAAGTAGACTAGGCCCCCCAATGTATCCAAGTAGCCGTATCGAGCCTTGATATATCGGGGTTTTTTGACGTCTGGTAATAAGCACTGTTTGAAGTCTCAGTTCCAGAACAAAACCGTCTGTGGTAATGCTCAATTCTCGAATCATAGGGGGTTGCCTCGGATGATGAGGCGGGTTTTTAAGTTTGGTTTGTTGGTTGGTTTTCTGGTTAACTGGTGAGGCGAGATGCCTGCCCAGCCTGTGCTTCGGATGTTCTTAGTGGAATGGGTGGAATTGAGGGAAGCACGGAGGGGCAGGGGACGGTTGTCGTTATCTAACTGGGTCATTGGTAGCACTCAACTAACTAACTGATTATAACTAGCTATGATAGCATAGGGTTGGCTAGTGGGTCAATCGTGTTAGCTACAACTTTTGGACGAGTTTACCTATGATTCTGGAGATGTCTTATTTTTCTATGCGTTTAAAGGCGCATCTTGCGTCTTCAGAAGTGGATTTGAGTGTGTATCGCTTAGCCCATCTAATGGGGGTACACAAGGATCACCTGTACAAGTTTACGGTGTCGGGAAAACGCCCAACTGATGAGATTTTGGAGAAGATGGCAAGCGTACCAGAGGCTAAGCTGACGCTTGATAAGCTGCGTAGCTGGCGCGCCGTCGACGACTATGGGATTGAAGCGTTAAAGCTTGCGGTTGAGGACTACCAGCCGTAGCAGGACGTTGACGAGTAGAAACCTGAGGGGCTTAGGGTGCTGCAGCTAAGGTTTCTAGGTTGAGCAATTGGTTGTGGTTGGTAGGATTGTTGCTGCATTTGGTTGAATTGCATCGCTGCATAGGGGAGTCCCTGAGCGTATGCACGTAGGATTGGGTGTTTATCGTCGATGATCTGTTCGCCCGGCTTCAGATAGTACTTGTTGCCCTTGCGGTCTTCAACGTACTCAACAATACCAGGACTTGTGTAGTGTGCTTTGCAACGTTTGCAGACGGAACCGTCTTCAAAGTACACGTTACCAGCGTAGGCCGGTACGGTCGAGAGTAGAAACGCAATTGCGAGGAAAGCAGTTTTCATAGCAGGCCTCCCGTTATGTAAGTCATCGACAAGGGTAGCATAAGGGAACTAACTAGCCAATACCCCAGCTACCTTTCCAACAGACACACCCACCTCACGGGCAATGGTACGAATACTTGCACCATTCTCTTTTGCAGCTTTGATTTTCTGAACGATATCCTCAGAAACTTTAGGCCTCCCGATGGGTTTACCTGATTTGGTTCCTTTGATTCTGGCCCTTGCAATTCCTGCATTGATTCTGTCTATGAGGATGGCCCTCTCAAATTCCGCAAAGGCAGCAAATACGCTATAGATTAGCTTTCCCATAGGACCAGTGGCGTCGATGTTCTGTTGATGGATATATAGACCAACGTTGCAATGGTTGAGAAGGTTTACAAACGATAAAGCCTCCTCTGTATTCCTGCCAAGTCTATCGATAGCCCATACGACTACAATATCAACCTGGTTACGTTGGATAGAGGCTTTAAGGGCATCGTATTCTTTCCGGCTTGTTTTGGAACCCGATACAACGTCAATAAACTCTTTTGAAACGACCCATCCTCGTTTCTCCACCAAATCCCTTAGAACAAGTAATTGGTTGTCGGTTGTTTGGTCTTCTGTTGAGACCCTGGCATAGATGGCTACTCGTTTCATGGTTTGGTCTCCCGTGCTAATTTTTCACAGACTGCTCTAAAGTCCTCATCAAGCCACGCCTTAAAGAAAGTAGGAGTTGCCCGTATTGTCTTTATAGTAGTAGGCTCGCCGTGCTTGGTAATGCCGGGAGGCCTACCTTGTTTTTTCTTAGGTTTGTCTTGTTCTGTCATAGTTCTATTCTATTTCAATCAGAGGTATTCCCTCAAGTTGACCCACGTTTTAAGGTGTGGGCCAGGTGAAGGAATTAAGCGTTGCCTTTTGCCTTGGCGATTGCCTGCCCAATTCTGTCGCCGTAATATAAAACACGCTCCTGGTATTCTTTAGGCAAATGTAGGTTGTTGTATTGTTCAACCTGTGCAATAAAAACTCCATCAGCATGGACAACTGGACTACCTTGATTGTGTGTCCAAGGCCCGGGTGTGTGTTTTACTTGCTGTTGTGTGTTAATCATTGTTTTTATCTCCTAAACTGTCATAAATTCTTTCAATCACACCGTCACAGTAGATTGCTTGTCCTGTGCAAGTTCTACCCCATAGATACCCGTAATCGGTTTCCATTACAGGTTCACCGAATTCAAGCAAATCTTTGTACATAAAGCTTGTGACAAGCCACCATTCATATATTTCTTGTGGTTCTTCCCAACGATTTCTTGCCTCCTCCCACGCCTCACCCTCTGTATCAAATGGACCGATTTGGTCACCAGCAGGGAGACTTCTGTGTTGGGCGCTGTAGGTGTAATAACCTGTCTCTAGGTGTGGTGTATTATCAAACCACTGGACGTATATATCATCGGGCAATGAGTAGCTATTCTCGATATCGTCATAACTCAGTAAACCGGCTTTAAAAGAGTCTTCAACCCATGACGTTACACAGTGCAAGACTTCTCTGTTAACAAAGTTTCTTAGCTTTTCTTGTTTCTCAGATGTTGCAGAATCCATTAGTCTGTTTCCTTCTCGTTGCTTAACTTTCACACTTTAATAGTACACGGTTTAACTTACCAAGTCAAGTACTTACTTAGAAATTTACTTAATTTAACTTAGGGAATCCTAGTCATGACTAAACCGAAACCGAAAGAATTACACAAGAAACCAGGTCCTAAAGGTCCTTGGAAATGGACTGAGGAAGAGGCCTTAAAGGTTGGATATGAGCTGTTAGAGTGGATGGAAGCGTCTGAAGACAACCTATTCTTCCAAGAGTTCTTAGTTACTAAGAAGGGTTTGTATCGGGACTTAGTTGCCGATTTATCCGGGTACTACCCTGAATTCGCACGAATCGTAAAAAAGGCCAAGGAATTGCAGGAGTTCAGGCTTGTTCGGCTTGCTGCTAAGCAGAAAATCAACCCTGTTTTTACGATCTTCCTCCTCAAGAACCACCACAACTACGAGGACAAGAAGACCGTTGAGTCTACCAACGTCAACCTAAATATCGAGGACAGGAAGAAGCTACAGAACCTTGATCCTGCTGACCTGAAAGAGCGTATTCGCTTGTTGACTGAGGAGAAGGCGGCGAACTAGGTGTTCATAAAGGAACTCCTTTTTGTACGGGCTTACTTTACTTTTTGTAGCTTGACTGCATCAGGGTTTCAGCCCCTGGTTTTTGGGAGGGTTTATGAACACCCCTCCCCCCACCCTAGGGGTGTACGGGTGACCCCCCAAAATGGCACCCCCGGGGTAGCGAGGGACCCGGTTGGTTATCTGCAGCGTTAACAAGAAAAAAGGCCTTATGCTAAACCAAGTCCAAATCACGTTCATCACCCCCAACACCCAAGAGGAGTTGCGGCAGTATCGGAAGGAGTTCGAACTCTTTTATCACTTCTTCCCCTATGACTTGTCGTTACCAGAGTTCTTTGACGTCGTTGAAAGCGCCTGTCCCCATACTACGCTAGTCTACGCTAACAGCATCCCAATTGGTTGCTTTATTCTAGACATTTACAAGCGTAGCGTCGAACTCCATGGGATCTGTCGTCCAGACATTTATGATCTGGTTCCACAGGCAAACCGGGTGAAGCTGCATATCTATCGAATCATTTTGGACGAAGTTTTCACAGGCCTAGACAAACAAAGGGTGATTATTAAGGCTGAACCCGACAACAAAGGTGTGCGCGGGTTCGCCATCATGTGGGGATTTACCAAGCTTCAGAATATGGACAAGGGCCGATGTGTCTGGAAGCTTGAGAAGGAAGCTTATCGGAAAAGGATAGAGGGGAATGGGGAGAAAAAAGGCAGCAGCACCACCACCAGTGGTCCCACAGAAAGCAGAGTCCCAGTTTAGCGGGATTAACAACTATACAATCGATTTGGGTGGATTCGGCTCAGCCCAATCCAGAAAAGTTGGGGACACCATCAGCTCTAGTTCCATGTTGAATCCTGACTTGCAAAGGATTCGTGGCCAAGCCATTGAAGGCCTGTCTGGAAACTTGGGTTACCTCAACAGAACCCCAACCCAACAGCTGCAAGAGTTGTCAGCAGGCCAGAATCCGTTTTACAACTATCAAGCTGAAATTAACCGACAAAATGCGTTGGAGGGTTACAACGAACTTCAAGCTCGGATGTCTCAAAGTGGGCTTGAAAACAGCTCCGTTCTTGGCGCATTTGCAGGTCAACAAGCGCGGGATGCCAACTTACTAGATTTAGCAACCCGCCAACAGTCCCTTGATTTTCTGAACCAACGCGCCCTGCAAAACGCTGGCTTTGGTGGGGACGTTCTTTCCCAGTTGGCAGCTTATCAGCAGGTACCCTTAGAACTTGCCAACCAGAACCTCTTCCAGGGCTTTGGCAACGTGGATCAGACGTCCATGTTTAATGCCCAACAAATGAACCAAGTTGCGATGCAAAACGCTCAGTTGGCAGAACAAGCAAGGCAAGCAGCGGCTCAAAGACGCTCTGCCCTTCTTGGAAACATTCTAGGGGCTGGTTTATCGTTAGCGGCTATCCCACTTGCAGGGGCTTTTGGCCCTGGTGCAGCCATTGGAAGCGCTTTGGCCAGAGGCGTAGGTGGCGGAGCAACAGCTGGACTAGGAGGTTTAGGTGGGGTCTTTGGGGCAGGATCAGGGTCGTTCATTTCGCCGTTTACCGGCAGTCTGATTACACCAAGTTTTACAGGTCGAAGGTACTAAGGAGCAAGCAGCATGTCAGCAAATACCGGAATCAACAAAAGTCAGCTGCAATTGATGCGGATGCTCCTTGCTCAAGCGGAGCCCCCTAGGCTGCGAACTGAGCCTGTCCAAGACGTTGGCGGTGGAATTGCTCAGGGCGTAGGCAACATTGTCAATGCTCTTTTGCAGCGAAAGTCCCAAGCACAGAATCAAGCAATGCTGGATAACCTCTTGGCCCAGGAACAAGCTGGGCTCGAAGCCCAGGCTATGGCAGAGCAGCAACGGCTTCAAAAGCTTGGGCTTGACCCCAGCTTAGCCGGGGCCGACGCCTCCACTATCAATAAAGTCCTTGATATTAACGCTAAGGACATAGAAGCGCAACGGCTGCTTCAACAGCAAAACTCGGCTTATGAAGACACCCTTAATTCTGTTATGGTTGCCAATGGGTGGTCTTGGGAGGACCCTCGCCAAGTTGCTATGGCGCGAGCTTTTACGAACGAACAGTTCTACGGACAACGTGGTAATCCAGCGACTTCAGGCTTGGCCGCTGTTAATAAAGGCGGCTTGTTGCTTGATGCCGTAAATAACAAACTGCTTGGTGGTAAAGGGTTGGGGCAACTTGATACAAACGCCGGTGGCCCATCACTGCAGGTTGGTTTTGGTGCTTATGGCATTCCTTTTGCAGATACAGTCTCTGAATCTGAACGCAGAGGTAAGGCTAAGCAGGCTTATGTCGCTGGCGAATATGCTGCTCCTACAGCACAAGCCGGGTTGACTGGTCAAAATCTTGCCAACGAAGGTAAAGTTCTCTCTAACGCTAATCAGGAGATTAAGAACACTAACGATAATCTTATGTTGGGGGTACTCCAGGGAAAGATTAACTTGGGCCAAGCCCTCGCTGCCCGGCAGATTGGTTTGGATGATTTTGTTAGAGGTTCTCTTGGTTTCTCTACCAACCCTATTGGTGACGTGAACACAATTACTGGCAATGAAGAGATGTTTAAAGGGTTGAAGAAAGGAACTCTGAACGAGCTAGGTTTTTCACCCATGCAAGCGGCTCAACAAGGCGTCCAAACAGCTGCAGGATTGGCTATGCCCTCTGTTAACGTTGGCAATATGATGCAGACTGCCGGCAATTTGTTGAACTCGTTTCAAGGGATTACCCCTGAACAAGGCGCTCAGCTGAGACAGCAAACGTTGAACAATATTGGCTCAAGCCTTCAATCTGGTTTTGGTGGGCTGACTAACTATCTTCGAGACAGTGGGCGTTCATCAGTTCAAAACGCTCAAGCGCTGTCAAACCTGTTGGGGATTCCAGCACCAGCGTTTACACCTGGTTTTGGGATGTTTAATCAACAGTTAAATCCGAATACAGGTTGGACAGTGAGGTGGTAGGTAAATGCCTTTAAAAGGCTTAAGCGATTTCCAAATAAAACGGATTCAGGGGGTATACCCTATCCTAAAACGAATTCAAGGATACACTCAAGTGCCATGGCAGGTGCTGGCCGCCATATGGTACCGGGAAAGCTTCTCTGTTACACCGCCTAAAACCCCTGGTGGCCCTTGGCAGTTTGACCCTGTGCCTCCACTAAGTAAGTTGACTTACTATCTGAACAAGTATACCACCTTATCGCCTGACCAAAAAAAACAGTACACGGTGAAAGGTATTAATGATTTTGAAGCTGGGGGCGTGTTTGCGGCATGTCATTTACAATCGAAGGTTGGTGGAAGACTGTCTTTAGATGCCCCTGATGAACTCGTCAAGGATGCCCTGTGGGGATACAACGGCAGGGCTTACGGCAGTGCAGACAAAAGCCCGTATGTGATGAACGGGTTCGATGAGGCGCACTACCCAATGCGTTTGCGTGGAACCATTCCAGACGGGAGGGGTGGGCGCAAGAGAGTGGATATCGAAGACAGAAGGCCTGGTGCATTTACGATTTACAAGCAGTTGAAGCAGTTGTTTCCATAGGTTGAACGAATAAAGATGTCTGAAACAAAGAAACTATCTGTAAGGCATGCCTCTAATAAGGACTTGTTCTTACTAGCTGACGCTGCTGAACGATTTGAGCTTGCCAATCATGCCTTTCAGGCTGACCATCCTGGCCAACATATTGTTATCAACTCTGCCCTACGAAGTTTTGCAGAACAAGCCGATCTTTATCGCAAACTAGCAGGCAGACAAGCTGTTGCAAAGCCAGGGACCTCTCTCCATGAGAAGGGAATGGCTCTCGACATTCAAAACTATGAAGAGGCTAAACCGTATTTAGAGGCTGTTGGTTTTAAATGGGGTAATTATAAGAACGACCCCTGGCACTTCGATTTTGTTGGTTCTAGCTCTAAGGCAGCTGCTGGCGGTAAAAAAGCTGCTGGCAAGGTTGCCAATAATGTTGAAGGACCAAGCCCAGTCCAATTGGCTGATCCCTTTGCAGGCGTTCAGACGATTGGGCTTGGTGGCACTCCTGTAAACCTCCAAAACCCATTTGGGCAGATCTCGATTGATACATCGACGCCATCTGTTGAGATGGCACCGGTGGATCTCTTTTCCGCTGTTCAACAGGGGTTGGCTAGGGATGCAATGAGGCCTCCTCAAACCAACTTCTTCTCGGACATCGGAGGGGGCTTCGGTAGCGTCTATAGCAAAGATGTCCAACCCGGCGCAGGCGGTCTAGGTACCATGATTGGTCAGACTGCAGGGCTGGTTGGTCCAGCGCTAGCTGCAGGAGCTTTAGGCGGCCCATTTGCTGCAGGGGCTGCCGCTTTTGGAACTGGAGGCTTGGCCGAGTACAACCGAGAACTCCGAAATAACCTACAACCTGATCCTATGAAAATTGGGACGCAGGCGTTGATTAATACGGCTGGGGTAGCCATCCCTGCTTTACGCGGGCCTACAATGCTAAGCACAGGGCTTCGAAATGCTGGTGTAGCCAGCGCTTTAGGAGCTGGTGCGTCAGCCGTTACCCAGGGCCAAGAGACGGGAAAAATCGATATTGGTCAACTGCTAAAAGATGCTGGCATCTCTGGCGCAACTGCTGGGATTCTAAGTGCGGCTTTGTTTAAGCCTCGATTGTCGGAAACGAAAATTCCTTCTTCTGTTCAGAAGCGATTGAACGCTTTGTTGCCGGAAGGCGAAACTGTTGAAGGTGTTCTTAATAAACCGCTTGGGAGGCCCATTCCAGACTTTGGTCGGACTGATGGTATTGGCTCTAGACGTTTGCCAGCATCTGCTCAGTCTGTTGACGATATTATTGGTTCTCTTGATGAAACGCAGATGTTTTTACCATCAGAGAATCGTGCTCCATTTAGAGTTGTTGAAAAGTCTTTTGAACGTTTTGTTCATGGCGATCCTAAACCTCGTGTGGGCAGCATCGTACCCAAGTTTGAATCGGATATTGATCGAGCGCTTTATATCATTGCTAAGCGTGAGGACGCCGGGACGCTTAGTTTAGCCGATGATAAGTTCCTTGGGTTCCTACAAGAAACGTTTCCAACTTTACAGAAGAACGAGATTATTAATCTGGCCCAACGGGTTCGAGACGAAGTTGTTGTTCCTCTTGCAAGGAAGGGAGGCAATGGTACTGTTATTCCGAAGTCCTTTCAATCATTCACTGATGAAATGTTTGGAGGGCTTGGAAAAGGTGCTGCTTCTGTACAAGGGCCCGCTAGAATGGTGCCTAAAATCGGACCTACAGGGTACATTGACAGAGCAACTATAAACCCAGCTTCAGATACTACTTTTGTAAGCAAAAGTGCTGCGAAGCGTGGTTTAAAGGGGTTAGGTTTAAGTCCTAAAGTTGTTGAACCGGTTAAAGTGGGTAATAAGCAATGGATGCTTCATGACAACTCGTTGTTAGAAATTCAACCAGCAGCTGGTAAAAATTTAACCACAAAACCTAGTTCTGTTTTACCCCAACCAAAGACTCCACAACCAACGGCATTTAGGATTGATATAGACACGTTTGAAAACAACCCAAAGTTCAAACCGGATGGCCAGCATTTAGAATCCAAATTAATTACCAAACATGTAGTTGAGCAGGTTGAGCAGGCTTTACAACGCGGCGATAAGGTAACGTTGGTTACTGATTTGGGACGCAAGCGTGTACCAGTTGTCTCGGTAGACCGCATGGGAGCATTAGTTGACTCTAAAGGTAATCCTTGGGGCTCAAACTCATTCTTGGTTACAACCCGCGATGCTTCTGGGCGTCCAACGCAGTATATTAGTGTTGAACCCTCTAGCACGAAAACAACCCCTTTAACGCCCAAAATAGACGTGCCTGGAGCGGTTCCTGAAGGTACCCAAATAGATACCCCAAAAGTACCAAGCGGGTTTGAGCATGTTGGGGACTTCAATGATCTAAGGAAAAACCAAGTCGGGGTCTATGAATCTTTTGATGGAAATCGGCAAGAAAGCTTTGGTGGTCGTACATACGATGTTAATCCAAAGAAAACGATTGAAATCTTAGCCGAAGCCATTGAGGCAAACAAAGCCAAGGATCCAAAGACAGGGGTTGTCCTCGCTGCTAAGTATCGGGCAGAGGCTAAAGGAAACACCTCGACATTTGAGGATAAGTTGATTACGCCAAGCCGGTTTCTTATTGGCCGTAACGGATTAGCGGTAGAAGGCATCAACGCGCAAGGCAAACCAATTACCTGGTACGTTGATGACTTTGCGAATTCAGGAAGTGGCTTCTTAAGCGTTCCAAAGAAGTACAAAGGGGCACAGCCCAGGTTTGACATTGCTACTGAAGGGTTCCGTCAAGAGAAGATCAAATCAAGTGTCCTGGAAGAAGTCCAAGGTAAGACAAAAAGCATTGCGGAACTAGCGCCGGATAACAAAAAGATTCAACGTTTAGCAAAGCAACTTGCTCCTGGAAAACGAATCAAAGACTTTCGGTTTGCCTTGGATGAGATCGAGCGGATGGAGAAATCAGGCGAGTTGGATCAGTTCATCAAGATGATGCAAGACGAAGTAGGGGGTTGCTAATGCCAAGTGAAAATGCGCAATGTGCCCTTGGCCTTTTTGCCGCTTACGCAAAGAAGTCTGGTACCATCATCGATGAAGACGCACTGGCTAAATCGTTAAAGACGCCCCATGCCAAAGCGATTTATGCCAGGGCTGCAACCAGGGCAGAAGAAGCAGCAGCCCAAGCTGCTATGAACCAGAATGTCTCACCTTGGCTAAAGTACGCGGATAAGTTTGGGTTTCATCCGGTTGAGATCTTCGCCTATACAGCGAGTCCTGAAGCTTACCTTGGCAAGGAAGTTGTTGATCGCGTTAACGCTTTGTATATGGACTACGTTACCAAGCATGGTAAGGGCAATCGTGAGATCTGGAAGGCGCAATATAAACCTCAGATCCGAGCGATTGAGGAAGAAGTTTCGCAGAATATTCCGGACTTGTTTAAAGACTATGCAGCGAGGTACTTCGAAAAGCATGCCTCTGGTGGACAGATTGAGGGATTGATTACGCCTTCTAATCCGTTTAGCAAGGTTGCCCGTCAAGCTGTCGGTAATCTCGTATCCTGGAACCCTTTGATTACCGCCCTGAATGCTTTTGAATTCACGCCCAAAGCTTTAGCTTATGCGTTTGAAAGCGGCAATCCTGCAGCTGTCTTAAAAGGGATGGCAACTTATTTCAGCAAAACAGGTGGTCAGTTCTGGAAGCGTATTCCTGAGCTAGAAAAGTTAGGGGTCTACGGGTTCAATACAGACGATAGCGTTATGTCTCGGGTCAACTTATTGAACCTTACAGAAAACCCATTAAGGGGCCTTTCTTACTACGTTGGGGAAGCCATTCAACCTGGTAAGGGCATGGAAGCATTGGAACGTATAGCTTTCGTGTCAAAGCTGGGGAATGAACCACTTATCTTTCTGGATCATACTGGAACTGATACGCTTGCCTTGATGCGCTACAGTTTGGCTTCAACCAAGATGTACCTTCGGATGTTGGATGGGATTCGTAAGGGTAACGTTGGATCAATGGCCGCTTTGACAGCGTTCTCTGCAATGAACGCCATTCAAACAGGGGGAGCTTCTGCTATCCCCGCCCCTATCTATGCGATACTACCAGACGATATCAAAGAACAAATTGCAGAGTTTGATGACGCAACTGGACTTAACATCACAAAGCATTTCTTAGGCACCGACTACACAAAACAAGTACAGCCCCTTGGCTTACCCATTCTAGGGGCTGGTTTAAACATCGCTTCTGAAGACATCAAAGGAACTGGCAGGGCTTTGGTTAAAGGCTCCGAAGCACTCCAGGAAGGGAACCTTACCGAAGCAGGAGCCAGAATTTTGCAAGCAACGTTTGCAGCTGGACAACTGGGAACCATTCCAGGGGTTAACTTGACGTCTAAGCGGTTTGTAGACGTCCTAGCAGAGGTTGCTGCAGGGGAAGTGGATGCAGAACCGACAGAAGTACTTACCGAATTTGCAAAGAAAACAAAGTTACTAAACGAGCCGGAATAACGATGGACTTAATTGATCGCGTTATCCTCCTGCAAAAAGCAGAGAAGGATAAGGGGCTTCAGGCCGCCCTTTTGGAACTATGTTCTAAAGATCCTGTGTACTGGATGAATGCCTTTGCTTGGACAACAAACCCACGGAAAAACGGCAGGGATCTTCCCTTTAACCTGTACCCCTTCCAAGAGTGGTGCATCCAAGAGTGGGTTAAAAACATTGAAGAACAACATGACTTTGGGATTGAGAAATCCAGGGATATGGGCGTTACTTGGATGATCATGATGATCTTCCTCTGGGGTTGGCTGTTCAAAGATGGTTGGAACTTCCATTGTGGTTCCAAGCGGGAACAAGAGGTCTGTAACGCCATTGTGGATCCAGACTCTACCCTGTTTGGGAAGTTTCGATATGCGCTTCAAAAGATGCCGCGTTGGATGCGTCCTGAGTATAACGACAAAAAGCTGTCCATTCTCAACATGCAAAATAACAACATCCTGACTGGCGAATCTGCGAATCCAGCGTTTGGACGCTCCCGTCGGTACCGCGCCATCTTTTTTGACGAATTCGCGTTCTGGGAGAACTCAGAAGCTGCATACGAAGGGTGTGCTGACACAACCAATTGCCGGATTATTACCTCTACCCCCTATGGGGAAGGGAACTATTTTTTCCAGTTGATGCACAGTCAACATAACGAGGTTCGGATTTATCCCGGCAATGAAGATTGTTTACGTGATAAGGGGTTAATTGCAGCATAATGCGCAAGTATACATTGCATTGGGCGCTTCATCCAGAGAAGGATCAAGTGTGGTATGAGAACGAGTGCAAGCGTCGGACTGAGGACGCTGTTGCAAGGGAGTTGGACATTAATTACGCTTTGTCGGTTTCTGGCAAGGTCTTTAATCCGTTTAAGGAGCATCGCCATGTTACAAACTCGTTTGCCTATAATCCCTCTAAGCCTATCTATCGAATATGGGACTTTGGACGAACCAATGCGACGCTATACGCTCAAATCGATTCATATCATCGGAAACGAATCCTGCATGAACGAGTGCTCGGTGCAAAAGGCCTTGTTACAGATTTTGACAACGCTAGTAACACAATCGAGCAATTAAGGGTAGCGCTTAGCGACTCAGCAACCTTATTTCCCGATGCCCATTTTGTCGATATCTGCGACCCGTCTGGCTCATTTGAGGATCATCGAGGTTCTAGAACAGAGATAGAAGTCCTTCAAGAAGAAGGCATCTTTCCGATGTACGACCGTATTTTGTCTTTACCAGTTCGTGAGCGTAAGCATCGTGGAAGAGAGTTGATTCTCAAAGACCTCCAAGAAACACCAGGCGGCCAAGAAGCTTTCTCAATTTATGTGTCTCCAAACGGGGATGCGGGTTGTCCTACGCTAAAGAAAGCGTTTCAAGGGGGGTACTGTTACAAAAAAGATGCCAACGGTAACTTAACCGATAAAATTAAAGAGCCTAATCACCCCTATGAAGACGTCATTGATTGTCTTCTCTATCTCTACCTGGAGACTGAAGGGTATGCAGGGGTACCGACAGCCAATTACCAACCAATATATTCATCCGATTTTGTAAATCCTTATACGGATATGTAGGGGGAGAAAATGCCCGATTCATATGCATTTGACGATGCCGTCAATGTAGCAAAGTCTTTTGGCAGCAAAGGAAACGATGTTGCTCAGATGATCTCTGAGCGCTTTTCTAGGACAACTTCTGAGATTCAGGAGTTGATCTCGGATTCAAAAGAGGCATGGGATTTTTATTTACGAAACCATCCACAAGCCCAGCACTTAGCAGGCCAGACGGGTAGACGCCTTGGAACAGCGAATATCAACCGCTCCAAAAAGGGGCTTCGCCTAGGGCTGATCCCCCGCTCCGTCGATTCTGTTTTGTCAATCTTACACAATTCTATTTTTCCTTCGGATGAACGTTTTTTCCGTGGTACGCCAAAAAACGATGTAGCCTTGCGTTACCAAGAATTATATGAGCAGTACCGCGCAGACAACTTTGCAGAATCAAACGCCACAGAAGAACTTCGTCGGTTCCTGCTAACCTTGGAACTAGACCCAGCTGCTTGCTTAGCGGTGCCGTGGAAAGTTAAGAAGCGCAAAAAGACTGTTTATGAGGCTCCCTCCATCAGTTTTGGTGGCATCGAAATCCCGCTGCCTGTTCTTGGTGTCAAAGAGAAAACCATCAACGACTTTGTTGAGTTTGAAGGCACCGTTGTTGAATGTCTAGACTTTAATGACTGGCGGGTGGATCCAAATGCTAGATCCATAGAAGACAGCTGGTTTATTCGTCGTTGGTACGCCCCAACTTGGCAGGTTGAACGAGACTATGACCTCAAGAACGTTAAACCCTATCACACCTCCTATCTGTGGGATGACGACGTAGATGGCAATCAAAAACGGTTGGCGTCAGGCCTAACTGCCCCCATTCCTTTTGATGAGGAAGAGGAAGGAAAGCAACAAGCGTTATTAATGATTTGTTATGACGACTTTGTAATCAAAGGCAAAGTCTACGAGAATCACGTTGCTGTTACGTTAAATGGCCAGGAATTGATTTGGTTTGGACCAAACCCATATAACCATGGTCGGGTGCCTTATATCGTCCATTCCTTGATGCCGATTCCCAATCAGATTTACGGGCTGTCTCTGATTAAACACGCAATTCCAAGCGCAGCTGTCGTGGATACAGCAGTTGACCGGGTGCTAAAGATTGGGTCTTGGGCAGCAAAACCTGTTTTTGAAGTTCTGAATACAGAGCCCGCTTGGCGGGAATCAAAAGAGGTTGAACCAGGGATGACAATCCCAGTTAAACGCCTTGGTTCCATCCAGCAAATTCAAGTCAACGTCACCAACCTCAGTTTATTGGAGGCTGTCATCCAAAAGGCAGAGGACAATATTCGAGAGGTCACAGGCGCAAGCCCTGTCTTTACTGGGGATGACTTTGCAAACAGCCCGTCAAATATTACTGCTTTCCAAGTGGACCAACACATCCAAGGGGCAAACAGCCGGTTCCAGTCCATTATGAACAACTTCACCAACTCTGTTTTGGAGCCACTGCTTTACATGAGCTTTGAAAATGACAAACAGTTTAAGACCAAAGACGAGTACGTTGCTGTTGGCGATATAACCAAAACGCTTACCCCAGAACTGATTAAGCAGATGGACTTTAAATGGTTGATCACCTCTGCCCAAGCTGCCAATTCCAGAGGAAAGCGGTTGGCCAACATTCGTTCCCTTCTTTTGGAGATTATACCGCCAATGCTGCAAAGCGGATTAGTTTCGTTAAAACCACAAGGTATCGAAGTAGATCCCTATGTCGCTCTGAACGACATGCTGGTTCTGGGTGGATTGCCCAACGCAAACGAAATTATCAAGTTGATACCAATGCAAGGAGCCATGAATGGATTACCAGGATTACCTCCGAATGTCACCGGCGGAGGTGGACCGCTACCTCCTGCAGCTCAAGGAGCACCCGGCCTTCCTGGCGCTCCGTTACCGAATGCAGGAGCAACAGCACCTCAATACTAACTTGAAGGGACAAGAGCTAGAAACCGAGGCCAAACGTTACGCCTTTATGAAAGCCGGCGTCGATTCTGTCTTCTATGAAGTCGATGCCACCGTCGAAGAGTTACTAAACAAAGGGGAGATATATGAAAGTGAGGACTGAAAATCTTAATCTGGACGCAAGCAACGAGCAGCAACCAGAACAGACCAGTCAATCAGAAACTACCGAAGATCAACTTTTGCAGCAAGAGCTAGATAAGTTACTTGGAATTGCACAAGAAATAGAGGGCGAGCAGGCCCCTGAAAATGAGGAGGGTACTTCTGATACCCAAGAGGAAAAAGAGGCCCCTTCTGATGAAAATATAACGAGTCCGGATGAGGAATCTGATCCCGATCAGACCGAATTTAAGGAAGAAGAAAAAACCTTAGAAGAGCGCCTTCAAGAAGTTGAGGCCAAGGCCAAACAAGAGGAAGATGCCTCTTTGCGTGGCCAGTTGAAGCGGATGGAAGACCAATTAAAAGAGGTTGCTAGTCGCTTAGAGTCAACCAACTTTTTAGATGGGTTGCCACAAGGTGGGGTCTACGAAAAAGACGGTCGGCCTATCTATGAACTGAACCAGAAGGAGATGAACGACTACCTTCTGGAACTTCGAGACAATGGCCGCGAACTTGAGGCGGGATACGTTCAGACAGCGTATACAAACGCGATTGAAAACGCTAAGAAGTACAAAAAAGACTTTGACACCTTCCAAACCTACAAACAGCAGGTTGCCGAAGCCCAGGACTATGTGGAGTGGGTTGAGGTAAAAGAAGAAGTTCAAAAGAACTTACCAGAACTTACCCAAGACGACTTTATAAAAGTTGGTCAATTTATTGATGCTATGGCAGCAAAGGACAGTCTCTACGCAGCTGCCATCACCAACAAAGCCGGTAAGCTCCAAAAAGGGATTGAGGCTTTACAACAACTCGGAATTTTAGAACGGCTGCGAAAGCAAGCCACAAACGCAACAATTAAACAACCTTCGGCACCAGATGCCCGTCTGGCAAGCAAGAAGGTCAAAGGACAACAAACGGGTAGCAGCACCTATAGGCAAGAGGATGTCGCAGCAATGAACCAGGCAGCTTTTAACAAGCTTCCTGAAGATGAACTAGATAAGTTGCTTGCAGATTCCATGAGTCAAATGCTTAAGGGCCGCTAAGGGTACCGATTAAATAAGTTTTTGAGGAGAGAGTAAGAAATGCCGAACTCGATTTCGGGTGCGGTACCAGCGGTTTGGTCAAAGTACCTTGCTAAGACCTTTGATGCTGCCTCTGTTATGGTTCCTTTGGTCAACCGAAGCGTTGAAGGGGATTTGGCAAGCGCTGGTGATACCGTACACGTTCAAAAGTATGGGAACGTATCTGTTAGTAACTACACGGAAGGTTCGGATAACACGGTTCAAACGGTTTCCTTGACCGATGCAACCTTGGTACTGAACCAAAAGAAATACTTCCAGTTTGTTATCGATAGTATTGAACAAGCAACCGCTCATTTGGACCTGGTAAAAGGGTTTTCCAAGCGGGCTATGGTCACTATGGCACAAACCATCGATGACCGGTTGTTTACCCACTATGCAGATACCGATGCCGCAAACGTCATTGGTACAACCACCAACCCGATCTCTTTAACGATTGACAACGTGTATCACTACTTTATTGAAGCGCGTCGGTTGTTGAAGGCGAAGAATGCTTTAGAGGGGTTGGATGACGATCCTGTTGCTGTTGTTGATGTCGGAACAGAGGCGCTGATCTTAAAGTCGCCACGTTTCGTCCAACAGACTTCCGAGGGGGACTCTGTTGTTCGTAAGGCAACCATCGGTCATTTGGCTGGGTTTCGTGTTGTGGTCTCTAACCGGATTACAGCAGTATCCAACACCTTGCCGTTGATGTTCTTTACAAAGGACTTCATCTCGTTTGCAATGCGGATTACCCCGGATAAGTTTGAAACCTACAAGCCGGAAAAACAATTTGGTACCGGTGTGAAAGGTTTGGCTTTCTACGGGTCTAAAGTATTCAACGATGATGCAGGGGTTGTATTGTACAAAGCTAACTAACGGTAGGGGCTTCGGCCCCTGCCTCTTTATTTTGGAGGATATATGAAGCAATCACCGCGAGTTACACGCTTGCTGCAAAAGTTCGCCCATATTACAGGCGGATTGGACGCAGACGGTCGAAGCTGGCCACAAGATGCGGCAAAGCAAAAACAGCACCTCTTTCACATCAGAAACCGAGACATGGACACACCACACGGTACGTTTGTGCTCGGCCATGTTATTCAGGAGCTCATAGTCGATGATTACTACGACATTGAGTACCTAGGCCTTCATCGTGACTTTATCCATCCGTACTTAAGCCCGAACGTACAGCCTAAAACCAAAGAACAAAAGGAAATGTACAAACGGGTTATTAAGCTCTTGGAACGCCAAGAAAAAGACCTTGCATATGGTCGGCGGGTGGCTGACGAACAACAAGGCATTTTTAGGCTGGAAGAAGAGGAAGAGAGTGAACCTGCTTCACAAGAAGAGCTTGTGAGCTAAGAGGGAAGTAAAAAATGGCAATTACCCATGATCAGGTCGGAACGACCATTGATAAAGCACAGGTAATCTCTGCATATATTACCGCTACATCAAACGACACCACTGACCCGGTAAACGGTAAAACCATCGATAACCGGGATGGTATGGTTTCTGCCGTGTTCGGTCATATCGCAGCTACCGATAAAACAGGTACTTCGCCAACTGTTAACCTGATCTTGCAAGGTTCCAATGATGGAACCAACTGGTTTACCTTGAAAGATGATGGGGGCAACGATATTTCTACAGGAGCCCAGTCCATCTCTTCAGCTGGCGGTGGAACAACCGTTTTACATGCGGTTGATACCCAACAGAAAACCTTGCAAGGTTTCCCAGCGTTTATGCGCTGGCAGGTTGATTTGGGTGGTACCTCTCCTGGTTGGACTGGGACGGTTGCTACCACAATCATTCGGAACAAGTTTGCTTTTGTAAAGCAATAACTTAGGGAGTTAGGGGGAAGATGGCTGTTACGCTTTTACAGGCTGTTCAACGAGTAAGCCGGAAGGTCGGGTTAGACCCAACAATTACCAGCTTTTCAAATAACGATGAAACGAACGATCTTGTTCAGGACATCGTGGAAGCCTATGAAGACTTGTTAATGGCGCTTCCCCCTGAAACCCCATTTTTGAATGCATCAGGCGCATTAACGCTGTCTAACGGGACCCGGGTTTATAGCCTGGCATCTGATGCCATGGTGTTTGACCTCTATACTTGGAGCTTTGAAAACGAAACTGACAATGACGACAAGTTGCAAGTCGTCACCAAAGACTATGTTAAAGCCTTGGATAGTTTGTGGAACGAGACGACTGGTAAGCCCAAGTACGTTTATCCGGAGGGAAACAACCAGGTTGGGTTTTACCCAATTCCAGATGGTACCAGAACGGTTAACTACCAATATGGAAAGACGGTGGCTACTCGCATAAGCGCGACAAGCGACACGTTTATTATACCTGACCGTTGGGTTCGTTTTATAGAGAAACGGGCGCAAGAGATGTACGAGCGAAGAAAAGGCTTTGCAGATCCAGATGCGACATCTGCAGAAGCCTTCAATCTGTTTTCCGAAATTATGGTTGAAGCCTGGTCAACCAACCCAACCTGTTTCTTTGAAGAGGGGCTTGCGTAAGTGGCATCAAAACGTAGAATCAAACCCTTTGGTTTCTTTTTCAACACCAAGGGGTTGGATGAGTACACCGGTACGATGTTCATTCAACCGGATGCTGCTGTCCAAATCGAGAACATGCACGTCGATGCAATTGGGCAATGGTCTGCTTACAAACAAGGCTATGACAACTTTACTGCGCAATTGGAGTCTGGAGCACGCGTTGATTCGTTGGGGTGGTACACCGATGCAAGTGGAACTGATTATCTTCTTGAAGCCATTAACGGCAAAATCAAGAATATCAATACGTCAACGGGTGCTGTTACTAGCGAAATTTCTACTGGTTTTACCGGTGGTAATCCAGTGGATTTTGAAACCTTCAAAGGAACCCTTTACGCCGTAGAAAAAAGTATCAGCCCACAAAAATGGGCAGGTTCAGGCAGCATGTCTGCTGCAAGTGGATGGCCTGTTACCAGCGGTTCAGATTCCTATGACAAACCCTCTTTGGTTGAAGCCTACGCGAACCGCCTCACCTTTGCCAACTTCAATGGGGCAACAAAATACCCCTCTCATATTGTCATAAGCGACAATCTCGCCCCAGAAACATTTACGTTGGGAGCTTCTGCAACGGACGGTGCCGTCATTCAAGTCAATCCTGGGGACGGCCAAAACCTGGTTGCCATGCGAAACCTTTATATCCCAAATCAGGATACTAACGTTTTAATCCTGTTTAAAGATCGCTCCGTTTATTCGCTGTCTGGTACCACCCCATCCACTTTTGTCGTTACTAGAATATCCTCGAAGTTTGGCGCTTTAAACAACCGCTGCGTTGTTCAGGTTGGGCAAGACCTGCTTTTCCTGGATGTGTACAACATCAACAGCTTAAGCACTGCAACCGAAAGCGGAACCATTCAGCCGAAAGCCATTGGTTCTGAACGCGTCATTGATACACTGGCAACACTAAACCTAAGCGCAAAAGACAAGGCTTGGGCGATCCATTATCCAGATCGTCGGGAAGTCTGGTTTGCCATTCCAACTGGCTCTAATACCGAACCCGACACTATCATCGTTTACTACTACAACCAGACGGATCAGGGCCCAGTTAATATGTGGAGCATCCGCAAAGGGACGACTGAAACCTGTGCATTGCTCCTGAATAAAACGGTTTTTACAGGCAGCAGCACTGGGTACATCCGAAAATGGTTCAACTCTTCTAAGTATGGAAGCACCGGCATTAGCTGGATTTACAAGTACCCATTCTTCAATTTTGGAACCCAGTACCAAAACAAACGCGTGTTGGAGTGCTATGCCTGGTTCCTGCTGATTGGATCAGAAACCATCACGTTTAAGACCGAATGGCGGGGTGGCGGCAACAACATTCAAAAGACAATCTCAAAGACGATTTCAATTACAGACGGTTCTGGCTCGGTCTATGGAACGGTGACCCCACCAGCAGCTGTTTTTGGAACTTCAGTTTATGGCGGCAGTGCCATTTTAAAGAAAATAAAAATCCCGGTTATCGGAAATGGGGAGCAGTTGCAGTTTACCGTAACGGGAACGACTGGCAGTACCGGGCCTATTTTCCTAGGCCTTTCTGGGTTGGTGGAGTATATGGAGTTTTCACGAAGCTATAAGTAGGGGGTAGGGGTGTGGCACAAATTTCTCGGTTAAAAGACCCTGAAATTTCAAATGGTAATGTTATTAACGCGGATGACCTGGACTCGGAATATAACCAGCTCGTAAACGAGTCAAATAGTCAGGACACCCGCATTACAACTATTGAGTCTGGGACTTTTACTCAGTCCGGCACGCTGATTACATCGAATAACCTGCAGACAAATGGGATTAGCGAGCGTACTGCAGGTTCTGGTGTTACTATTGATGGTATGAAAGCCCAAGATGGCTACGTCAACGTGCCATCCATTCGAGCAACCATCAGTTCTATTGATACAACTACAGACGTTATTACAACCGACACCCATGGCCTGTCTACTGGGGACGCTGTAAGGGTAAGAGCCGTCCCAAGCGGCACCATTCCTACTGGGCTGAGCGCAAGCAACATTTATTATGCCCGTGTTTTAACAACCACCACAATCACCCTTCACCCAACCGCTGCTGATGCAACTGGGAATACTAACAAAGTTGATATTACCAATGCTGGGGCAGGCACTCGTCACATCATCGGCACCCCAACCACATTGGCAGAAGGCGATTTGTGGTTTGACAACACGCTGAAGATGCGACGCCGGGGGGCAACCGTATTAATCCCTGATAGTAACGACATCAGCGGGCTAATTACGGGCAATATGATCAAGTACGTCGATGCAAATACAGTCCAAATCCAGGCGGGCACAAGCATCAGAGACTCTAGCGGTGTTGAATGTATCCGGTTTACCGCAAGCCAGAACGTTGTTTTAAACGCATCTGGCGCAAACGGGCTAGATACCGGCTCAGAAGGTTCTGGATATTATTACCTTTGGGCCATTAAAAAATCCAGTGATGGTACAACTGCCGGGTTGTTTTCAGCATCATCTGTCAGCCCGACCATGCCAAGTGGGTATGACTTGAAGCGCCTGTTGCCGTTTTGTGTAAAGAATGATGCATCAAACAACATTGTGCCATTCTTTATGGTTGGCGCCTGGACAAGGCCTTACATAGGTTATACGGCAAACACATCTGATATGAGTGGCCCTACTGCTGGCACGCTAACGGCGATATCGGCAGGGACTTCCACAACCTATGCAGCAGTTAGTGGCAACGTTTTAATTCCGCCAATTTCCACGGTAGGCAGATTTATGATGACTGGTGTGTATGCCTCCTCCAACCAAAGCGCTTACATCCGCCCGACAGGATCATCTCTGCTGCAACACAGCATTCGGGCCACAAACACCAATCCTATTCCGATAGCCACGTTTGATATGGAAACCAATAGCTCACAGCAGTTTGATTACAAGATTTCAGCTGCTGGTATTTCCTTGTATGTCGACATTTTAGGCTTCTATGTAACAGAGGTAAGCTAATGAAAGAGCACATTCCAAACATTGCAATTGGCGGCACAGTAGGCCTAGTAATCTATGCACTTCTACAGACCGGTTTGTTTGCTACTAAAGGAGATCTTGCCCAGCTTGAAACCAGAGTGGCTATGAACTACGCCACAAAGGTCGAGTTGAGAGATTCGGTAGACGAAATTAAAGAGCTTATTAAAGAGTTGAAAATCTCTTTAGCAAAATAAGAGGGGAAGAAGAGAATGCCATTAACAGGTACCTTGGGTACTGGGCTTGACGCGACCAGTAATCCGGATCCAAACTCGCTTGGTACAAAAGCACCTTATTCAGCTGCAACGGCAAAAAGTACGCCGCCACCTATTACACCGTCAGCTGCATGGACTACGCAAGCTAAACCAGCTTTATTCCCTATTGGTGCAAAAGATGGTAGCGGGGACGTTCAAATCAAGGTTCACTTTATTCCATCAAACGGCGCCGCAGTAACGTATACTGTCACAATCTGGATGTACAACGCCGTCAGCAACACCTGGTCAAAACCTAAAAATAACGCCTCCGTCAACTACACAGGCGATACCATCGACTACATTGATATGCCAGGTGCAGATGCCATCTTTTTGCAGCTATCGTCTATCTCTGCTGGAACCATTAGCATTTACTACGATGAAAGCAACGCTAAAAAGGGATAACCCATGCCCTTTAATACCCTGCTTGGAATTCTAAAGTTCTCTAAAGCCGGTACGCTTGCAACAACACGTCCTGAAATAAACTTTATTGATGGGGCAAACATTACAACAACGGTTGCAGATGACTCCTCAAACAACCGAGCTAATGTAACGATTGCAGCTACGGGGTTATCCTTTGGGGAATCGAACACGTCCAGCAATGCAGGTTTATCTGGCGTCGGCATCGTCCTTCCAAAGGTTGGCGTCGATCTTCCATTTAAAGCCATTGATGCCGGGTCAAACAAGATATCTATTACGGATAACGCTGCCAACAAAACAGTCGATATCAACGTTGTGGAAGCCAATCTAAGCCTCGGTAGCATGGGTGGGAGTATCGGAACATCCCAGATTACAAATGACGCTGTTACCTACGCTAAGATTCAAAATGTCTCTGCAACTGATAAGGTTTTAGGGCGTTCTTCCAGTGGCGCAGGCGATGTTGAAGAGATTGCCTGCACTTCTGCCGGAAGAGCATTACTGGATGATGCAGACGCCTCAGCGCAAAGAACAACTTTAGGGCTTGGGAGTCTTGCTACAAAAAGCACAATTGCGACTGGGGATATTGATAATGATGCGGTTACGTACGCCAAAATACAGAACGTGTCTGCAACAGACCGCCTGCTTGGCAGAGACACCGCAGGCGCAGGTGACGTTGAAGAACTTACTGTTGGCGGCGGGGTAGAGTTTACTGGTTCAGGCGGAATACAACGATCAGCCTTAACTGGGGACGTAACGGCTCCAGCCGGAAATAATGCAACTACCATTGCAAGCAACGCTGTAACAGACGCCAAGCTCCGAGACTCCGCTGCGCTTTCCGTAATTGGCAGAAGTGCCAATTCTACAGGAGATCCTGCAGATATAGCAGCAGGGGCCAACGAAAGGGTTTTAGCGCGCCGGACAGATGCCCTATCATTTGTAGATTGGATTGGAGCCTCTAACGGCAGAACTGTTCTTGCGGCTGATTATACAATTACCGCCGATGACACATGGGAAGATACCGGCTTAAATATTACCCTGCCCGCATCAGGGACCTATCTGATAAGCTATATCACGTCAACCATTATCCAAACCTCTGACATAGACGGATTGATTGTTGCAAGACTTTACAACCAAACAGATGCTGCCGCAGTTGCCAATTCAGATCTGATTATTGCTTACAACACCGGGACTCTTGCCAATATTCCAACAGCAACCGGTCAAATTATCGTAACAGTTGCGGCTTCAAAAACTATCAGGCTTGAAGCCAAGCGTTTTTCAGGGGTTACCTGGACGCAATCAATAATCACAAGCTCTTCAACTTATGGGTACAGCAGCTTAACCTGGGTGAGGATTGCTTAATGCTGATAAATAAACGCTATCTTGACCTGGTGGAAAAGCTACAAAGGCAGTTCCCAGGCAGATTCTCAAGCTTCAGATACGTAAATCCAAATAGTATCATAGCGACATGGCGAACCCCACCAACTGCCCAGGAACAGACGGATTACAACACGACGGTTACTTCTCATGATTGGCGTCCTAGACGTCCAAAACCTAGACCAGAAGTCCTTAGTCAGGTTCAAAGCTTGGACATTCTCCAGTTTAGAGCCCTAATGAATCACGTTGCAACAGATTGGCTTCTTGAACACCCAATCAAAGCAAGACTCGCAGGCATAGAAGTTGAGGACCTCGCATAATGGCAAAACGTTCCTTTATGGATAATGCCAAGCGGCTTATCCGATGGCAAAAGAAGAAATGGGTTAACCTTGGAGACAAACGCCTCAACTTGTGGATGGTGGTTGCCCAGGAGATTCATGACGTACATAAAAACATGCATAAGTACAAAGGGATGGCGCGAAAAGATGTTGGGCAAATCGCACGGGCTGCCTATTACCAACTGCCCCTGGAGATGAGAAAGAATTACCCGGCCCAACGCTTAGAGGAAGCTTTGTACGCTGCTGTCTGTGCATATCAATTATTCGACGTTCTTTATGAGTAGAGAGGGGAAGACCAATGAAGGAAGAGACAAAAAGGTTTTTAAATGAAGGAATTGATCTTGTTGGCGGTGCTGTCATTAGCCTTTTGCCTGCAGATGGTGCCATTAAGAATGCTCTTAAGTTTGGTTTGGATAAAGCAACCGATTTGGTATTTGACCCAGCAGAAGGA
>Ga0196973_1000061_pt1 | contig 43139 bp, 37 predicted proteins | sample S1_513CmetaG_FD_155457 | JGI IMG/M metagenome (GOLD analysis project Ga0196973, IMG submission 155457) | Soil microbial communities from Anza Borrego desert, Southern California, United States - S1_5-13C | ecosystem: Environmental > Terrestrial > Soil > Desert | place: USA: California...
CGCGATCGCGACGGACCGGCTCGTCGAGTGCAGCCTCGGGTACTTCGTCAACCCGCTCCTGACCGTCGTCCTCGGCGTCTTCTTCCTCGGGGAGAGGCTCCGGGCCCGGCAATGGGCCGCCGTCGCGATCGCGTGCGCGGCGATCGTGTACCTCTCGGCCACGAGCGGAGGGCTGCCGTGGATCGCCCTGGCGTTGCCGCTGACCTTCGGGTTCTACAGCCTCATCCGCAAGCGGCTGTCGGTGGACCCCCTGTCCGGCCTGTTCGTGGAGACCGCGCTCGTGACACCGATCGCCGTCGCTTGGCTGTCGTGGTTCCACGGCCGCGAGGGATCGGCCGCGGACGGCTCGCTGGCCACGATCGGTGTCTTGGCGCTCTCCGGCGTCGTCACGGCGACACCGATGCTGTGGTTCGTCGCCGCGGCGAAACGCCTCCCGCTCGCCACGATCGGTTTTCTCCAGTACCTGAACCCGACGCTGCAGTTCCTCACCGCCGTCCTGGTTTTCGGCGAACCGCTCGACACGGACCGCCTGTACGCGTTCGTGCTCACGTGGATCGCCGTCGGGATCTTCATCGCGGATGTCGCGGTGCAGGCGCGCAGCACCGCAGCACCGGGCCGGTCAATCAAAGAGTGACCGCTGTTTCGGAGGCCGGGAGCCGCCGACCGGAGCCGTGCCGCCGACGATCGCGGCGAATCGCTGCGCGGTGGCCGGTGCATGCCCGGCGAAGTCGTTGTCAAAGAAGCCATAGACGGCGCCGAGGCCGGGATGCTCGCGCACCGCCGCCCGCAGCCGCTCCGCCCACCGCAGCAGCCGAGCCGTCGGGTCGAAGTGTTCGTGGCTCCGATCGGGGAATTGCCCGTGCCTGCCGAGCCACCGCACATAGAGAAAGCCGGCGGTCGGTCCGAGCGCGCCGTCAGTCGCCGACGCCTCGTTCGCTTCGACGTCGCGCCGCGGAGACTCATCGGCCGCGACCCAGCACGCGCCGTGCTCGCTCAGGAGCGCAGAGGTTTCCGGCGTCCGCCAGCTGTCGTGCCGCAGTTCAACGGCGAGCGGCGCGACGCCGCCGAAGCGCTCCAGGAACCCCGCGAGCTCGCCCCGACGATCCGCCGAGAACCTCCGCGGGAACTGCATCAGGACGGCCCCGAGCTTGGCACGGATCGGCTCGATCGCTTCGACCAGCCGCCGGGCGGCGCCGAGCGTTTCGTCCCGCAGCAAGTGGCCGATCGGCGGTTCGTTCGACGCGAGCGCGCCGGGAGGCGTCGGGCCGTGCGTCACGTCCCGCGGCATCTTGACGCAGAACCGGAAGCCGTCCGGTGTCATGTCGCGCCACGCGCGCGCCGTCTTGGCGGTCGGCACGCCGTAGAAGGTCGTGTTGATCTCCACCGTGTTGAACAACGTCGCGTAGTGCGCAAGCCGGTGCACGCTCTTCCGCACGCCGCGGTAAAAGGTGTTCTCCCACTCCGGGTACGAGAACCCGACAAGACCGATGAACCAGGCTGGGTCGGGCGGCGCGGCCATGACCGCCGACAGCGTCGGCGCTGCGCTTGAACAAACATGAAGCAAACCCGCGGCGGCCCCGGAAACGTGCCCCGGCGACCGGTGCGCTCTCGGGAGGCACTGATCGTCTCGACTAGACTCGCTCCATGTCCCTCGTCCCATCGCCCGTTGGCATCGACGCCGCGGCGCAGCAGCGCAACCTCGACCTGTTGCTGCACGTCGGCGCGATCCCCACCGCCGCGGGCAGGGAGGGTCGCGTGCTCCGGTGGCTGGGGGCGTGGCTCGCCGGCCGCCCCGCGCTCACGCACCGCGTGGACGCCTCGGGCAACGTGCACGTCGAGTTCGCGGACAAGCGCGGCCTTGCGCCGGGGCGGCCGATTTACTTCACCGCCCATCTCGACCACCCCGCCTTTGTCGTCGAACGCATCATCGCCCCCGCCGTCGTCGAGCTCGCGTTCCGCGGCGGCGTGATGGACGATTACTTCCCCGGCGCTCCCGTGGTCGCGTATGACGCGGACGACAACACGGCCCGCGGGCGCATCACGGGGGCCGCGGACACGTCCGCCGGGCCGTTCAAGCACTACCTCTGCGATCTCGACGCGGCGCTCCCCGCGCTCCGTGTGGGCGATATCGCGGTCTGGGACGTCGGCCCTCCGCGCGCGGCAGACGGTTTCGCCTATGTGCCCGCGTGCGATGACCTCTCCGCGGTCGCCGCGATGGCCGGGGCGATGGACGCTCTCATCGCGCGCAAGGAAGCGGGCGATGAGAAGCTCGCCGACGCCCGCCTGCTCTTCACCCGCGCCGAAGAGGTCGGCTTTATCGGCGCGATCGGCGCGGTGCGCGAAGGCACGATGCAGCGCGACGCCCGCGTTATTGCGCTCGAGAACAGCCGCGCGTTCCCCGAGAGCCCCGTCGGCGCCGGTCCCATCGTCCGCGTCGGCGACCGGCTGAGCGTCTTCTCCCCCACGCTCACCGACGCGATCGCGAAGCGCGCCGAGCAGCTCGCGGGCGCGCCTTCAACGCCACGGGCCTCTGAGAAGCTCGCCGCCGGCCCGGCGTGGAAGTGGCAGCGCAAGCTCATGGCCGGGGGCGCGTGCGAGGCGAGCGTTTATTACGCCGCCGGGTACGAGGCCACGTGCGTCTGTCTTCCGCTGGGTAACTACCACAACATGGCCGACCTCGCCGCGGTGCAGGCGGGAACGAACACAAGCCCGCCGACGATCGCGCCGGAGTTCATCGGCGTGAGCGACTACCACGCCCTGATCGACCTGCTCGTGGGCTGCGCCACCGGGCTGCCCGAGGGCGAGAGCGCCGTACAGCAGATGACGTCTCGGCTCTGGAAGGAACGCGCGTTCGTCCTCGACAGCTGACAGTCTCAGGCGCCGCCGGAACGATCGATCACACGCACGTTGCGTCGTCCCTCGTCGGGCCCGCGCCGCGGCAGCCTGAACGGCGCGCCGAGCAAGGCGGCGGCGCCGTAGGCAAGCCGCAGCAGGATCAAGACCAGCCCGAGCGCCGCGACCGCCGTGACGACGAGAAGGATCAGCGGCAGCGCGACGAGCGTCAGAACCAGCGCGACGACCACCGCGACCGGCCCCCGCGCGGAGATCTGGCGCACCATGATGCCCGCGCTCCGCGTGTCCACGCGCGATCGTACGACGGGCTCACGCGGCGAAGCGCCGCATCGCCTGCTCGAGGAGGGCCAGATCCGCCGCGGCGGCGCTCTCGATCCCCAGCGCTTCGCAGAGCGAGAGGGGCGCGTCCGTCGCGGGCTTGAAGCGGTGGCTGATGATGCGGTTGCCGTGCGAGTCGAAGACGTACGCGACCGGGCCGCCCTCGGCGTCCCGCGTCACCTCGACGAACTGTCCGCCGACCGTGAGACGCGTGGGCGCGTCGGCCTCGGACGCCGCGAGGTCGAGCTCCACGAGCCCGTCCACCGCGCTGAGCAGCCGGGCGTGGATGCGGTCCATGACCTCGTCGATGTTCACAACGGGGCTCGCCACGTCCCTGAACATCTCGACGGTCGCTGTGTACTCGCCCCCGGTCTGCCGCACCGCCCGTGTCAGCTCGGCGTCGCTCAGGCTGAGCAGACGCTGCGCCGTCGCGACGCCCGGGGTCGCCGTCGAGAGCGATGCGTCGCCCGCGGCGCCGAGTTCCACGAGACCGACGGCGTACGCGATGCGGTGCAACCGCTGGAGCGGATCGTTGCCCTGCGCGTCCGAGGGCCGGGTGTGGTGCAGGCCAATCGGCTTCACAAGCAACTCCGGCAACCGCCAGCGCCGGCAGAGCGCCACCACCACGTCGACGTGCGTGAACGGCAGCGTGTCAAACTCGGACCGGAAGAGCCTGCCCGGCGACGGGGACCGCGCGAGCAGCGACCGGAACGTGTCGCCCGCGAGAGACCCCATGAGCGGCAGGCCCGCGTCCATCATCAGACCGACCACGAACGCTTCGCTCACCTGCGCCGGGGCGGTCAGACGCGCGAGCTGCGCCGCCAGGCACGCGCGCAGCAACGATTCGCCCCAGATGCGGCGTGAATAATCGCGGTCCCCCGGCGCCTGCGCCGCGCGGCTCAGGTGGTACCCGAGCGCGACCGCGCGCAGACGGTCCGTCCCCAAGACCACGCACGCGCGCTCGATCGACGACACGGGCTTGCGCTGCGCAAAGAACGCGGAGTTCGCGAGCCGCAGGACGCGACCGGACACCGCCTGATCGTTCTTGACGACCTCCGCGTAATGGCTGAGCTGGCTGTTGGGGCGGTTCGCGAGGTCCAGCAGCTTGATCGCCACTTCCGGCTGGCCCTGCAGGCCGACCGTCTCCAGGCGGTGGTCGAGCGCCGCGTGCAGCTCGACAACCTGCGCGCCGGTTAACTTGCTTCGCACCGTCATGCCCACGCATGGCCTCCGCGATTCACACCTTCTGACGAGGTGATCATCGGCCCACCGTTCGGCCGGCTGAGACACCGCCCCTGTACGTGGCGGATTTCGCACAGATGTGTGCTGCCCGGCCCGAGCCGCCGCCCCTGTCATGTTCTCGGTTCTCGGTCGCGGCCGGAGCCCAACTTCATGGCTGGAGGCGGCTTGCGCTCCACGGACCGGGAGCCTCCGGCCCGAGTTCTCGAACCCACGCCGCGCGGTCGTGCAGCCGGCCCTTGCCCCCGATCCACAGTTCAACCCGCGTCGCGGTGATCGTCCACCCGCCCCAGTGCGGCGGACGCGGGATGTGCAGCGACTGCCCGCGCGCGAGCAGCTCTGCCGCGTCCAACCCCAGCCGCGCCGCCGCGCCGGTCAGCTTCGCGAGCAGCTCCGTCCGCCCGGCGATCGGGCGCGACTGGTCGCTCGCCCACGCGCTCAGCTTGCTCTCCCAGGGACGCTGCGCGAAGTAGGCATCGCTCTCCGCCTCGCCGGCCTTGACCGCCCGCCCCGTGATCCGCGCCTGGCGCTCGCTCTGGTCCCAATGAAAGCACGCGGCGCACACGCCCGTCGCGGCGAGGTCCTCCGACTTCGGGCTCGTGTAGTTCGTGAAGAACATGAGGGTCCCCGCCGCCGGGTCCACGCGCCGGCAGAGCACGATGCGGGCGCTCGGCATGCCGGACCTGTCCACGGTCGCGAGGGTCATCGCGTCGGGATTGGGCGTCCGCCGGGCGGCCCGCTCTTCGTTGAACCACGACGCGAACACGCCGAACGGCTCGGGCGGCAACTGCATCGGCAGCGTGTACCCCGCCGCGGGGACGGCGACGCGCTCGATGAGGACATCGTGTGGATTTGTGGACATCCCAAGATGGTACCGATCGCGGCGACGACGACAGAACGGGTTGCGCCCACCGCGCTGTCGCTTGGTGCGACGCACGCCCGCCGGCGGCTACCTTGTTGCGCAAGGGAGGGGCGGATGGGCGACGGGCACACGGAACGCGGCGGGCGACGGGGCCGGTGGAGCGCCGCGCCGGCGCTCTCGGCGCAGGAACTCTTCAACAAGCAGCCGCCGCAGGCGCCCGAGGCGGAGATGAGCCTGTTGGGCTCGCTCATCCTCGAGCCCCGGATCATCCCCGAGGCCCTCCCGTTCGTGCGCTCGGAGGCCGACTTCTACGTCGAGAAGCACGCGCACGTCTACAAGGCGATTATCGACCTCTACGACCAGCGCAACAGCGGCGACCTGGTGCAGCTGGTCGACCTTCTCCGCGACCGCAAGGTCCTCGAGGCCGTCGGCGGGATCGATTACCTCGAGACGCTCGCCAACTGCGTCCCCGCGCCGACAAACGCCGCCCACTTCGCTCGCATCGTGGGCGAGAAGGCCAAGCTGCGCCGCCTGATCGACGCCGCGGGCAAGATCCTCCACGACGCCTACCACGTCGGCGAGCTCGGCCCCGAGGGCGCGCGCGAGGTGCTCGACAAGGCGGAGATGGCCGTCTTCGAGATCGCGCAGGAGACCGTCGCGAGCGATCCGCAGGCGCTGGCCGAACTCCTCGAGATGGAGCTGCGCCGGATCGAGCGCGAGGACTTCGAGGGCGGCGCGATGTCCGGCGTCGCCACCGGCTATTACGACCTCGACGAGATGCTCCGGGGCTTCCAGCCCGGCGAGCTGATCGTCCTCGCGGCGCGCCCGAGCATGGGCAAGACCGCGTTGGCTCTCAACCTGGCCGAGCAGATGGCGCTGGGCGGCCTGACCGCCGGCGCGCAGGGCGCGCGCCAGGTCCCGGTCGGGCTCTTCAGCCTCGAAATGTCCAAGTCCGCCATCGTGCAGCGCCTGCTCAGCGCGCGCTCGGGCGTCTCGAGCCAGGTGCTCCGGGGCGGGCACAAGATCTCCGACGCCAATCTGCGCGAGCTGGTCATGGCGGCCGAGGACCTCAAGCAAGCCCCGATCTACATCGACGACACGCCCGACCTGACGGTCCTCAACCTCCGCGCCCGAGCCCGGCGCATGGTGCAGCAGTACGGCGTGCGCTGCATCATGATCGACTACCTCCAGCTCATGAGCGCGCCCGGCGCGGCGCGCGAGAGCCGCCAGGTCGAGGTCTCCGCCATCTCCCGCGGCGTCAAGGCCCTGTCGCGCGAGCTCAAGATCCCCGTCATCTGCCTCAGCCAGCTCAACCGGGGCTCCGAGCAGCGCGAGGGCAACCGCCCGCGCATGAGCGACCTGCGCGAGTCGGGCTCCATCGAGCAGGACGCCGACGTCGTCATCCTTCTCCATCGCGAGGAGTACTACCACGTCCAGGACGAGGACTGGAAGGTCGAGAACCCCGACAAGGTCGGGCTCGCCGAGCTCATCATCGCCAAGCAGCGCAACGGCCCCACCGGCGTTGTCAAGCTCAGCTGGGACAACAGGACCACGCGCTTCAAGAGCTACGCGCCGACGGACGCCGGGCCGAGCGACTTCCCCTCATATTCCTCACCCTCGAGCGCCGCGGCCTCCTTCGCCGCGGGCGACGGCGGCGCCCCGCCCTGGACGCACGCCTCCGCGCCCTTCGAGGTCAAGGCCCCGCCGCCGCCCGGGTCCGGGTTCGCCGCCCGCCCCAAGACCGGCCCGGCGGAGAACCACCGCGACGGCGGCGGCGGCGACCACCGCCCGCAAGTGGAGGAAGAGCTGTAGCGACGATCACCGTCGCGCGGCGATCTCGACGAGCGCGGCGGCGACACGCTCGGCGCCGTCGGCCGGCCCGAGCGCCGTGAGCCGGCCCCGCATCGCCTCGATACGCGCCGGGTCCGCGAGCAGCGCCGCGAGCGATCGGCCCGCTCCGGCCAGGTTTTTCTCCGGCCCGATCCGGTCCTTCTCGACCAGCGCCCCGCCCGCCTCCACGAGCGGCGCCGCGTTGAACTTCTGGTGCTCGTCGCGGTGGTACGGGTACGGCAGGAAGAACGCGGGCGTGCGCGTCGCCCACGCCTCCGCCACGTTCCCCGCACCGCTGCGCGCCACGGCGAGGTCGCTCGCCCGCCACCACGAGGCCAGGTCGTCTACGAACTCGGCCACGATCGCTCGCACACCGGCTTCCGCGTACGCCCCCCTTGCAGCGTCCGCGCCTTCTTTACCCGTCTGGTGCAGGACCTGCCAACCTTTGAGCGCCGGCGTCGCCGCGAGCGCGCTCATGAGGTTGTTGATGCTCCCCGCGCCCTGGCTGCCGCCCGTCACCAGCAGCGTCCGCACCGCGGGATCGAGCCCCAGGGCCGTCCGGATGCGCGCCCGTTCGTCGCCCTCCGCCGCCGCGAGCCCCTCGCGCACGATCGGCGGGATCGGCGTGCAATCCGCAAGCCTTGGGGCGTCCTTTCCGCCGGACACGCCGAAGCACGCCGTCGCGCGACGCGCGATCCACCGGTTCGCCTTCCCCGGCACCGCGTCGAGATTCACGAGCACCAGCGGCACGCCCTCAACCCGCGCCGCCTGCGCCGCCGGCGCGGAAACGAAACCGCCCGTCGCCGCCATCGCCACGGGCCCGTTCCGCCCGGCCTCGCGCAGCACGCCGCGGCACTCGCGCACGCCCCGCCCCCAGTTCGCAAGAAACCGCAGCAGCGGCCGCGGCGAGATCGACGGCGGGAAGGCGTGGACCGGCGTGAGGGCGGGCGCTGTGCCCGCGAGCGTCACGCCGGCGAGGGAAGTCCGGTCGATCGAGCGCGTCGAGACCACGAAGTGGAACACCGCGCCCGGGTCGCGCGCCGCCACGCGCTGCGCCACCGCGACGCCCGGGAAGATGTGGCCGCCGGTCCCGCCCCCGGCGAAGACGTAGGTCGTTGGCACGGGACGCAAGGTAGGGACTCAGAGAAGGAGTTTCACCGCAGAGCCGCAGAGGAAGATGAGAAGAGGGCAGCCTGGGGTTGAAGACCGCGCACGAGTGCGCCTCTTCAAACCGGTCATTCCTCTTCGCTGCGCTCTCCGCGCCTCTGCGGTGATTCTTCTCTTCTCGCTTACTTCAACCGGTTCAGCGCCTCTCGCACGAGGGCCTTGCGCTGCTCGATCGTCAGCGCCTCGCGCGCGGCGCGCTTCAGCTCGGCGGGGTTGTTCGCCGCGCCCTTGAGCCGCCGCGCGGCGTCCGCCGGGATGCCCGCCGCCTGCACGACCTCGTCGAGGTGCTCGCCCGCGTATCGGTACGCCTCGTCGTGGTAGCGGATGTACTCCTCGACGTTCTGCTTGTAGAGCGCCACCAGCGCGGAAAACGCCTGCCTGCCGCGCTCGTCCGCCGGCGCGGCCTTGTCCACGGAGTGGTTCGCGAGCGTGTACTCACGCACGATCTTCTCGTTGAACGCCGCCTCCTCCTTGGTCAGCATCTGCCGCGAGCGCAGCTCGGGCGAGAGGGCGTCGGGTGCGTTCGGCTTGGAGAGGGGCTTCACGACGTTGAGGAGGTCGCGGATCGCCTGCTGGTTGTCGGGCCGCGCATTCTCGAAGATGCCGTCGTCGATCTTCTCGACGAGGTCGAGGTTCGACACCAGCAGGTTCTCGATCTGGATACGGCGCTCGACCAGGTACCCCTGGATCGTGTCGACGTAGTCCGGCCGCAGCATCGGGTTGACTCGCAGCGCAGCCAGGTGCAGCGGCTCGCTCAACGGCTTGACGTTCCCGTTCTCGTCGCGCTCGACCAACGACTTGTACGGCAGGTCCGGCAATTGCAACTGCGGCTGGGTCTGCGGCGTCCGGCCGGCCCCTCCCTGCATGTTGATCGGGATGGCGCCGTCCGGCCCGCCGGCGGGGAACTGGATCTGCGGCTTCTGCGCTTCGGGCGCGACCTTCGGGATGTCCGCGTCCACGGGCGCGAGCTGCCCGGGCGGCGGGGTCACCAGCTGTCCATGCGACAAGCTCGCCATCGCCGCCAGCACCGCCGCCACCACCGCACTGCCCGTGAAACTCATGAGCGATCCCTTCGTCTGGACGACGCGACAACCCCGGGCGGCCACCGCCCGCGGCCGCCATTGTTCGCCGCCCGACCCGGACCGTTCTTTGACGTCCGCCGCCCCCCGAAGCCGCAAAAACAGACAAGCCGGGCCCCACCGCGGGCCCGGCCCGTCCTGTGAGCAAGGAGCTTGCTTACTCGAGCACGTCGCGGATCATCTCGTCCAGCGCCTGGTCGAGGACCTCGGGGCGGTCGTACGCGCCCCGCTCGAGCTGCTCGCGGGCGTGGAGGACGAGTTCCTCCCGCACCTCGGGCAGGCTGCGCAGCTTGGCCATGTAGTTCGCCACCACCGAGATCTCCGCGCTGTCCGCGGACGCGTTCGTGCCGAAGAAGCGAGCGGCCGACGCGCTCTCGCGCGAGCCGGAGACGCCCGAAACGCCGTGTGAATAGCTCACCGAGGAGCCGCCGATCGGAGAAATGTCAGCCATGACGCGATTCCTTCCACCCAAAGCGCCCGTGCATCGGCATCCTGCCGCTGCGCGGTCAAAGCCCGGCGCGACGCACCACCGCCGCTCCGCCACCACTTCCACGCGCTCCTCGCGTCCCCGCGCGGGCCTTTGGGGCCCACGATCGTGGAACCGTCCACGGGGTGCTGTGGTATCGACGCCGAGGCGCCGGACCCTGTAAATTCCCCACGCGGACGGAGAAGCGCATAAACCCTACCGTTGCCGTCACTTGTCTTCGATAACCATGCAGCAGACGGACGAAAAAAATCGCACATCCCTCACTCGGCATTCCATGCGCCGAGTGGCACGCGCTGTCCCCGCTGCGCTTGCGCTTTTCCTCAGCGTCGGTTGTAGCAAACAAAAAACAAGGGATAGTGAATCGTCTGTGAAAATAGAAAAACAATTCACGCCCACGGTCTTCGTCCCCCGCCATGTGCGGGAGGCAATGAAGAACGGCGCAGCCGCGGGCGTGACAACCACGGGGCAGCAGACCACCGCAAGCGTGGCGGGTTCGCAACCCGCTTCGATGGCCGCCGGCCCGTGGATGATTGCGCTCGCGACGTTCGAGGGCCAGGATTCCGACGAGGTCGCCGCGGCGGCACTGAGCACCCTGCGTGGCAGCGCGGGACTGGATGCGGCGCGCATCGTGAAGCGCGGCAACGCCAGCGCGATCGCGGTCGGCGCGTACGCGGGGCCCGACGATCCGCGCGCCGCCCAAGACCTCACGCTCTACCGCAACCTCATCGTGAGCGGCGCACGCCCCTTCGCGGGCGCGGGGATGCTCGCGCCGCAGGTCGAGGCCGACGCCGGCTCGCTCCCCGCGTACGACCTTGCGCTCGTGCGCCGCATGTACGGCAAGGACGCGGTCTACACGCTCCAGGTCGCGATCTACTGCCGGGAGGACCGCGGCGTCCCGTCGCCCGACGAACTCGCGGAGATGCGCGCGAAGGCCGAGGAGGCGGTGCTCCTGCTCCGCAAGGACGGGAGCGAGGCGTTCTATTACCACGGGCCGCGGAGCAGCACCGTGACCGTCGGCGTCTTCGGCGAGACGGACTACATCGTGCAGGTCCCGGGCGAGAACGGGCAGATGGTGACGCTCCCGCGCCCGCTCGAGAGCCCGCGGCTGGCGACCGCGCGCGAGAAACACCCGCACAATCTGATGAACGGTGCGGGGCTCAAGACCCGCGGCGGGCTGCAGCCGAGTTTCCTGATCAGGATTCCGGGTTAGAAGCGCTGCGATCAGTCGGCGTTGAACGCGGTCACACCGACCGCGGCCATCAGAAGAACCAGAAAGAGAACAAGTGTGACCGCGCTCGCGGCGAGCGTGATCATCGCCGCGCGCCGGGCGAGCCCATGAGGGTCTCGTCGCGTCGTGCGGCGTGCCCGCGCGAACACGATGAACGGCGCGGATGTTGCCCAGATCAAGTACGCGATCGAGCAGCAGAAAGCCGCGCCGTAGAAGAGCGTGCAGAGGAACTCGACGCGAGTCGATATCACGCCCGCCCCAAGGCAGGCCAGCGCGAACGGTGCGATCGCGAGCGCAGCGCTTATCCGGTTGACGGTCCTTGCGTACAGGGCATTGCGCACCTGCGCCGCGGACATCCTGATGAACTCACCGCACTCCGGGCACGCCGTCCCGCCGCGCGTGCGCCTCAGCCCCGCGAGGTTGTACCCGCAATGGCCGCACACGGCACGGAGTTTCCAAACCCAGTTCATGCCGCTCCGCAACCCGGTTTCCCGGCCGACACTCGCTCAGCTCTTCAACGCCAGCACGGCGACGTAGCTCAAGAACAGCGCGACAAAGAGCAGCGTCCAGCAGATCAGGAACATCCGCACGATCGTGCAAACGCAGGAGAGCACGGCGCGACGCCCCACACCGAAGGAATCGTGAGCGAGCAGCCGGTTCGCCCGCGCGAACGCCAGCACGGGCGCAACGACCGACCAGACCATGAAGAACGCGGCGCTCCCGATCAGGCACGCGACACAAAGCCCCATGACATCGATCTCGTTCCCGCGTCCCGAGCCAGCACCAATCAGAACCAGAAGGCTCACGAGCGCAGCGAGCACGCAAAGCGGGGGCACGGCCGCCGCGACCTTTGTCACCCGGTTGATCCCCTTGGCCTTGATCGCCGCCCGGACTCTCCCGAGGTCCGCCGTCACGACGACGCCGCATTCCGGGCACTGCACGCCGCGGCGGCGCTGCAGGCCGGCGAGTTCGTACCCGCAGTTCCGGCAGTTCGCGCGCAATCTCCAAGCCCAGTGCACACCCCACCATAGTGGTTCGGGCCCCCGTTTGTTCAGATGGACCGATAGCCGGGCCGGATCGCCCCGGTCCGTGAGCCGATACCATGGTCTAGGAGTTCCCCGTGTTCCTCGTCCGACAGTCCAAACCCGAGGACGCTTCCACGCTCCACAAGCTGGCGCGGACGGTCTACTTCATCAACCTCCCCCCGGATGAGCGGATCATCGGGGAGAAGATCTCGCACTCGCAGCGGTGTTTTCGGTCCTTGGTCGAGAAGCCCAGCGGCAAGGCCGACGCGCACAAGAACGGGAAGCCCAAGCGTCCCTCGGAGCGCCTCGGCGGCTACGTCGACGGCAGCGACCTGTTCATGTTCAGCATCTTGGAGCCCGAGACGGGCGCGGTCGTCGGCACGTCGCAGGTGCGGGCGCGGATGGGCGGGCCCGGCGACCCCAACTGGCGCATGCGTGTCTACGAGAAGAAGTTCTTCTCCGCGGGGCTGGGCTTCGGCACGACGCACACGGTCGCGAAGCTCGACGGGGACGAATCGGGGCCGACCGAGGTCGGCGGGCTGATCCTGGACCCGGGCTTCCGCGGGCACCGCATGCGCCCCGGGCGCTTCATCAGCTTCGTGCGTTTCCACCTGATGGGGCTCTTCCGCGAACGCTTCGCGCAGACGGTGATCGCCGAGATGATGGGGAGCGTGACGAGCGCGGGCGAGTCGGCCTTCTGGGACGCCTTCGGCCGCAAGTTCATCCCGGTGACGTATGCGGAGGCCGACCGCTTCTGCCAGCACAACCGCGCGTTCATCAGCGAGCTCCTCCCGAAGGAAGAGATTTTCCTGACGCTCTTCCCGCTCGAGATCCAGAACATCATCGGCGTCGTCCCGAAGGAGACGCTCCCGGCGCGCAAGCTCCTCGAATCGATCGGCTTCCGCTACCGCCACATCATCGACCCCTTCGACGGCGGCCCGCACTTGGACGCGCCCGCGGGCGATATCGCCCTCATCCGCGACACGAAGCGCGCCGTCGCCGCGCGAGCGAGCGGACCGTGCACGAAGGCCGCGATCGTGAGCTTCATCAACGCCGAGGGTGAGTTCCGCGCCGTCGAGACCTGGGTCGACGCCACCAAGGACGGCACCGTCCGCCTCGAACCCCAGGTGTTCGAAGCGCTCGCGATCGAGCCGGGCGCCCAGGTCGGCTGCACGCTCATGGGCAAGTTCGGCCTGCCGCGCGACGACGGGCGAGCCGACGTCGCCGTCCCGGCGCCGCGCGCCAAGCGCGTCGCCGCGCGCTCCGGCGGCAAGGCGACGTCCCGCCGCTCGCCCCGGCCGCCCCGCAACGGATCAAAGCGTCCCAAACGCTGATCACCCCGGCATGACCCGCGCCCCTCAACGCCGCCCATGCCGAGCACCCACCCATCACTCTCGCACGCACCGTCGAACCTGATCGGCGTCGAGTGGGTTCCCATTCCCGGCGACGCGCTGCGTTCGGAAAACCCCGCCCGGCCCGCGGAGACGGTGTGGCAGGGCTCGCCCGACGAATCGCACGTTGATCGCGCCGTTGCTGCGGCGAGAGCGGCGCTCCCCGCGTGGAGCGCGATGGGCTTCGAGGGTCGCTCGCGCGTGCTGCGGCGGTTCCAGGCGCTCGCGCGCGAACGCGCCGAGGCCGTGGCCGCGCTTGTCCGCGACGAGGTCGGCAAGGCGATGTGGGACGCACGCGCCGAGGCCGCGCTCCTCGCCGCGAAGGTGGACGTGACGCTCGACCCGGCCGGCGCGATCAACCGCGTGACGCCCTACGACGTCCCGCTCTCGGCCACGCGCACCGGCCGCTGCGACTTCCGCCCGCACGGCGTCATGGCCGTCATCGGCCCGTTCAACTTCCCGGCGCACCTCCCCAACGGCCACATCGTGCCCGCGCTCGCGCTCGGGAACACGGTCGTCTTCAAGCCCAGCGACAAAGCCCCCGCGGCGGGCCAAATGCTCGCGGAACTCTTCGACGAAGCCTGCCGCGCGCAGGGCGCGCCGGCCGGCGTGGTCAATCTCGTGCAGGGGGGCGCCAGCATCGCCCGTCGGCTGACCGGCCCGGCGGATGTCGACGGTGTCCTCTTCACGGGCTCATGGCCCGTCGGGCGCGCCATCACGCAGGCCAACCTCGACCGGCCCGACCGCATCCTCGCGCTGGAGATGGGCGGCAACAGCCCCGCCCTCGTGATGCACGACGCGGACCTGCGCCTCGCGCTGGTCGAGTGTCTCCGCAGCGCGTTCGTGACGACGGGCCAGCGCTGCACGTGCACGCGCCGCATCATCCTCCACGAGCCGATCGCGGCGAAGTTCCTGAGCGCGTTCGAACGCGCGGCCCGCACGATCATCGTCGGCGACCCGCGCTCGCCCGGCGTCTTCATGGGGCCCATCGTCTCGCGCGCCGCCCGCGACGATGTGCTGCACGCGCAGGCGAAGATGCTCGGTGCGGACGGCGAGGCCATCCTCGAGTCACGGTCGATCGAGAACGCCGGGGGCGGGTGGTTCCTCTCGCCGGGCATCGTCCGCGTGGACGCCTTCACCCGCACCCACGACCTCGCGGAGCACGCGGGGGCGGACGAAGAAGTCTTCGGCCCCCTCGTCCGCGTCTGCGTCGCGCGCGACCTCGATCACGCCATCGAACTTGCCAATGCCACACGCTTCGGCCTCGCCGCGTCGATCTTCACACGGAGCGAGAGCCAGGCGCAGGCGTTCCTCCGAGCCTGCCTCGCCGGGTGCATCAACGTGAACACCGGCACCGCGGGCGCGAGCGGCAAGCTTCCGTTCGGTGGCCTGGGCCTCTCCGGCAACCACCGCCCCGCCGGCGCCTTCAGCGTGGACTACTGCGCGCACCCCGTCGCGAGCATGGTCGAGAGCGCCGGCGACGCGACGCCGCCCGAGGGGCTGTCGATCAACGACGCGTGGCCGGCCTGACCATCCGCCCGTGCGTCAAGAATCGCGCATGACGCCGCGCCACCTGCTGCTCGTCCTCGTCCGCTGCATCGGGCTGATCTTCGTCCTCGCGGCGCTCCCGGCGGCGTACGAGCTCGTCCACGACGTAGCGCAGGCCGTCATGATGCGCGACTACCTCGTCGGGCGGTTCTCTCTTAACGTCGCGTACGGCTACCGCGCGGACGACGAGGACGACTTCCTCCGCCGGATGGGGCCCGTGCTGCAATTCCTCGCGGGCCTCTACCTCGTGATCGGCGCCCGCCGGCTGACGATGCGCATGGCCCGCGTCTTCGACGCCTCGTGCCTCGTGTGCGGGTACAACCTTCGGGGCGTCAGGAGCGACGCGTGCCCGGAGTGCGGCACGAAGTATCGATAGCAATGGGAATCCGATTTCAGCACAGAGACACAGAGAAGATGAGCAGGATGAGAAGAGGAATGCGGGGTTGAAGACGTGGATGCGAGAGACCCGGCATCCGAGTCCTCAAACCAGTTCGTCTCTTCTCGCCGATCTCATCCTCTCTGTGTCTCTGTGCTGAAATCCGGCTACCCGCGACTTACGTGACTTTGGCCAGCCCGCGCTCGATGCACGCGAAGACCTGCGGCCAGTGCTCGTCGCGCATGCACGGCAGCGGCGGAAGCATGCGGATGTGGTACGGCCCGTGCCCGGCGTAGAAGAGCATCACGCCTTCCTCAAAGATCGCCTTGCACGCGGCCTGGACCTTGAGCTTGTGACCGCCGAAGGGCGTGAAGCGGCACATGCCGCCGATGCCGCCGACGAGGTTCTCGCCCCCGCCGCCCAGCGCTTCCACCGGCGGGAACCACTCGGGGTGCTTGGCGATCAGCGCCGAGGCGTGGCGCCGGAAGAGCCCGTGCTGGCGGGCGAACTCGCCCCGCTCGCCGTACCAGTCGCCGTCGCGCAGCCGCTCGATCACCCGCTTGCCGACGCGGAAGCTCGGCCCCTCGCCGGTGAACGTCCCGGAGAGAAGGGCCGTCTTGGGGTTGAACTCCTCGGTCCACAGCGTCGCGCACGCCTGCGTCATCTTGCCGACGGTCAGCACATCCACGTAGTCGCCCAGGTCGAAGTGCTCGAAGGCGAACATGCTCGGCAGGCGGCCGAACGTCTGGATCTCGTCGTCCCAGACCGCGATCTTGCGCGAGTGGCAGAAGTCCATCAACGTCTTGAAGTAGTCGCGGTCGCCGACGTTGAACCCGCCCTCGCCCTGCACGAGCTCGAAGATGAAGCACGCGTGCGCGCCCGGGTAGCGCTCCGTCGTCTCGATCACGCGCGACATCACCCAGTCGATGTACTTGCGCTTCCCGCCCATGCGCTCCGCCGCGACCGCGTCCCAGAACGGGACGTAATCGACGTCCGCGACGATCGGCAGCCCCTCGCGCCCCGCGTGGTTGTCGCCGATGGAGGCCATCATCATCGAGCGCCCCATGAAGCAGTCCTTGAAGGCGAAGACGCGCGGGGTGGGCGCGTGCGAGGCGAGCAGCTTGGCCGGGTCGCCGATCTCGAGGGGCCGCATCGACAGGCGCTGCATGCAGAGCTTGAGGGCGTTCTCATTGGCCATCGCCCCGCCCGTGGCGAGGTACGCGTGCCGCAGGCGGCTGCCGCGGGAGGCCTCCGCCAGCAGCGTCTCGCCGAAGTGGTAGGCCTCGAAGTTGCTCGTGAGGTTGCCGTGCTTCAGGACGTCGTCGATCCCGCCGCGGATGCTTGCCTCGACGAGGTCGGCGTCGGAGTGGCCGAAGAAGTTGACGCCGATGCCGCAGATCATGTCCCACTTCACGCTGCCGTCGGCGAGCTCGACGAGCGGGCCGTTGCCCACGCCGCTGCCGAGGTACGGGTAGAGCAGCGCCCGCCCGCGCGCCTGCGTCGCGCGCCCGAGCAGACCCTCGAAGGTTTCGCGCAGCTCGGGGACGCCCGGCTTCACCGCGGTGACTTTCGCCGACGCGGCCTTCACCTCGTCGACGAGCGCACGCACCGCGGCATCGACGGCGGGCGACGTGTGCAGCGCGTCCCCGACGGTCATGGTGGCCTGCGAGGGCTTCAGAGAGCCTTTGCCTGTGGACGTCGCGATGGTCATGCTGCCTCCGTGGTGCTGAATCTTAGGGGAAGTCCCTTCTCTTCATCGGCATCGGGGGCATCTTGAGGCACAGATCAAGCCAAAGAAGCGCGAGCCCGACAGAGCCGGAAGAGTGTGTGTTCAATCGGCATACGTGCCGCGACGCTGCCATGTTGCACGACGCATCCGCGCGTCCCGGGCCGGGGGTCCCGGCGCGCTACGGTCCCTGTGTGCGGGCCCGGTGTGAACCGGCGCAGGTCGATGATCGCGGTATCGCGCTCCCGCACGTTCCGCTGCGCGTCGTGAGGGCCTCGCCGGCGATGCGGAGCCCCTACGTCGCGCAGGCACGCAGGAACCGGAAGCCGAAGGGCTGGCTGGTTCTGTGGTATCTCGCGCTCTGGCCGCTTCTCTCCCTCGTTGTGTACTTTGTCGCATCCGCCGCGGTTTCCGGGTGGGTCGCTCGGTCCGTCGTCATTCTGATATTCACCGGGTGCAGGCGAGAATTCACGAGGAAAGCGCACCCCGCGGCGTGGGCGCTGACGGCGGCCGGCGCGTCGGCGCATGCGGTTTCATGCTCGGCATGATCCCGGTGCAGAGCGACGGCTGCCAGGTCTGCCCAGAGTGCAGCGCGGCCTGGAGCGAGAAGCGCTTTACGCATACCAGGGAGTTCATCGCGGCGAACGTCGAGTGCGCCAGGTGCCGCACGCGTTTGCCCGGCCCTGGCCGCATCTGCCCGCGTTGCGGCGTGATGGCGGGCGAAGTGCCGGTATAGCCGCGACCCGCGCGACGCCGAGCTTCTTCATTTCCTCTTTTCCACTTTCCCACTTTTCCGCTTTCTTCCTTATGGCCGCCGCTCGTTCCCCTGCCCCACCGGCGGGTCGCTCGGCGTCGGCGGCGCGGCGTCGTCCGTCACGTCCTTGAGCGGCACGGCCTCGTCGATGTTCTCCATCGTGCCGCGCAGGCTCGACAGGTGCGCGTCGATGTGCGTCAGCGACTTCTCGATCGACGCGAGGGAGTCCAGTTGTCGCCGGACCTCCGCGAGGTCGCTCCGGATCGCGGTGAGCTCCGTCCTCGCCGCGGCGATCTCCTCGCGGGTCGTCCGGATATCCCGGAAGATGCAGCCGGGGAGGAGCGTCAGGACGGCGAGGACGGCGACGGCGAGAGGTGCGGTGCGCATGCCTGCATGTGGCGCCCGGCCTGAAACCCGGCATGGGCGTTCTTCTACACTCCCTTCATGCCCAAGACCTCGACCAGGAAGCCCCCGCGCCCCGGCGCGAATCAGACACCGAAGCAGAAGCCCGCGCCCGCGAACGGCGAGCGGGCGCGGCCCGCCGCGCGGCCCGCGCCGCTGAAGGGCGGCCCCTCGCGCATCTCGAGCCCCGCCGGGCCCGGCACGCGGGTCGAGAAGGACACGATGGGTGAGATGACCGTGCCCGCGGACGTCCTTTACGGCGCGAGCACGCAGCGGGCGGTCCTGAACTTCCCGGTTTCCGGCCGTCCCGTGCCCGAGCGCATCATCAAGGCGTACGCGCTCCTCAAGGCCTCGTGCGCGAGCGTCAACCGCAAGCTCGGACGCCTCTCGGATGAGCGCTGCCGCGCGATCGTCGAGGCGTGCCACGAGATCTCCGACGGTCTCTCGGCCTTCGGCGGCGTCGCCAAGCACTTCCCCATCGACGTTTTCCAGACCGGCAGCGGCACCTCGACGAACATGAACGTCAACGAGGTCGTCGCCAACATCGTCTGCCTCCGCCGCCACGCCCCCATCGGCAGCAGCAAGGACAAGGACTACATCGCCGCGGGGGGCGTCCATCCGAACGATCACGTCAACATGGGCCAGTCGAGCAACGACACCTTCCCGACGGCGATGCACGTCGCCGCGGCCCAGGCGATCAACGACGAGCTGCTCCCCGCCGTCAGCGTCCTCGCGGATCAGCTGGACACGCACGCCCGCGCCTGGGACGCGATCGTCAAGATCGGCCGCACGCACCTGCAGGACGCGACGCCGATCCGGCTGGGCCAGGAATTCTCCGGCTACGCGAGCCAGATGCGCCACGCGCAGGAGCGGCTGCACCGCGCGCTCCACACGCTGCGCGAGCTCCCCATCGGCGGCACCGCGGTCGGCACCGGCATCAACTGCCACGAGGAGTTCGGCCGCATGGTCGCGGCGGAGCTGACCCGCGTCACGGGTATTCACTTCTGCGAGGCGAGCAACCACTTCGAGGCCCAGCACGCGAAGGACGCGTACGTCGAGGCCTCCGGCGTCTGCCGCACGATCGCGGTGAGTCTCTCCAAGACCGCGAACGACATCCGCCTGATGGGCATGGGCCCGCGCTGCGGCATCGGCGAGCTCGTGCTCCCCGCCGTGCAGCCCGGCAGCTCGATCATGCCCGGCAAAGTCAACCCCGTGATCGCCGAGAGCGCGATCATGGTCTGCTGCCAGGTGGTCGGCAACGACGCGGCCGTCTCGCTCGGCGGTTTCGGCGGCGTCGGCAGCCTGCTCGACCTCAACGTGGCGATGCCCATGATGGCCGCGAACCTGCTTGATAGCGTCCACCTGCTCGCCCGCGCGATGACGATGTTCAACGACAACCTGCTGCGCGACCTCGAGCCGGACGAGGACCGCTGCCAGAGCCTCATCGAGGGCTCGCTCGCGATGTGCACGAGCCTCGTGCCCGTGATCGGATACGACGCCAGCGCGGCCCTCGCGAAGCAGGCCTTCGCCGAGGGCAAAACCGTGCGCGAACTGGCGTACGAGACGCTCGTCGGCACCAAGGACAAGAACGGAGCGACGATCGACCGCAAGGCGATCGACGAGTACTTGAATCCGTGGTCAATGACGCTCCCGGGCGGCGAAGGCAGCGCGGGCGGATAACTCGGTACGAGCCCCGTGCGCAAGCACGGGGCGATGAACCCGGAGCACCGGAACAATGCGCGTCGGCCCACTCGGCGATCGCTGGCTCGTGGACTGCGAGAAGCTCGGCAGCGACGACTACTCACGCCTCCACCCAACGCCGAATGTTCCCACATTGCGGATTGGTGACGATGTCGGTCACTCGCCTTGCTGGTACACGTTCACAGTTCTCGACGCCGCGGCCCTATCGCCTTGTTGCAGGCTCCTTGTCGTGCTGGACGGATGGCATTATCGGGAGCCGATGCTGCTCGCCGTTGCGCGTCGCGTCTTGGTTGTTACTCCGCAATGGCTCGCGCAGGTGGATCCGGCGAACCGGCGGCTGGTATGGGAGCACACGCCTGGCTGGCCGGCGGTCTACGCCGCATGGCTTCTCGACAACGGCGAGACTCTCTACGTCGGCGAGCTCGGCGCCGCACGCCTGGACGCGAGCGGGAAGGCGCTCTGGCAGCACAACGCGGGCGAAGTCATCGTCGAGTTTCGGCGTGAGAATGGCTCGCTGCACCTTAAGGACTTTGCCGGCGCGAGTACCTCTGTTGACGAAACGACCGGTGGAGCGTCGAGCTGAATTCCGAATGCCGAAACCAGCATGCCGTCTGTCTCTGTCATCCTCTCCACCCGCAACAGCCCGCGCTTCCTCGAGTTCGTGCTTACCGGCTACGCGCGCCAGGACTTCACCGACTTCGAGGTCGTGATCGCGGACGACGGCTCGGGCGAAGAGACGCGCGAGGCGATCCGCCGCCTGCGGCGCAAGCTGCCGCTCCCGATCGTGCACGTCTGGCGGCCGCACCTGGGTTATTACGGCAAGATGTCGATCATGAACCGCGGGCTGCTGCACGCGTCCGGCGGGTACGTCATCGCCGGCGACGCGGATGTGATCCCGCGCCACGACTTCGTGCGCGCGCACTGGGAGATGAAGCGGCCCAACTGCTTCCTCGCGGGCGGCGACTTCCGCCTCTCGCCCGAGGCCACGGAGCGCCTGACGCTCGACGACGTGAGCGATGGCCGCGCGTTCGACTACGGGTTTCTCCGCTCGATCGGCCAGGAGGCGACGCGCCGGCGCATCAAGCTCCGCCGCCGCGGCGCGCTCTCGCGCGTGATCGACGCCTTCAACATCTCGCCCGCTCGCTTCAGCGGCAGCAACGCGAGCGCGTGGCGGGCGGACCTAGTGAGGATCAACGGGTGGGACGAAACCATCCACCACCCCGGCAAGGACGACACGGAGCTGGGCTGGCGTCTCTGGAACGCCGGCGTCAAGTCCCGTCATGCGCGCCACAACACCATCGGCCTGCACATGCACCACGGCATGGGCAATTACTCCCCCGAGGGACGCGCGAGGAACCTCGCGATCCTGGAAGAGACGATCCGCGAGAAGCGCACCCGCGCGCGCATCGGCCTCGCCGAAGCAACCGACGCGGTGCGCGTCGAGCGTTGAGCATTGGTTTCGGCACCCCGACACGGGTTGCCGCACACAACCGGGTACAATCGGCCCTCATGCAGGCCCTGGCGTCCAAGTCACCCCGCACCCGCGTGTTGCAGTCCGCGACGCGCCTTTTCGGCGCACGCGGCTTCCGTGCTGTCGGCGTGGACGATGTCGTCGAGGACGCGGGCGTTGCCAAGATGACGCTCTACAAGCACTTCGAGAGCAAGGACGCGCTCCTGGAGGCGTGCATCCGGGAAGCCGGGGCCCAGTGGCGAACATGGCTGCGCGACGGCGTGGCCCGCGTAAGCCCGGACGCGGCGGGCAAGCCCGCGGCGGTCTTTTCGCTCCTCGAGGAATGGTTCACAGACCCCGAGTTCCGCGGCTGCATCGCGATCAACATGATCGCGGAGATCTCCGACCCCAACCACCCGGCCCTGCGCGCGGCGCTCGAGCACAAGCGCCTCGTACGCGAATACTTGCGATCGCTGTGCGCGGACGCGGGGATGCCCGACCCGGCGCTCGGCGCCGACCACCTTGTGCTCCTTATGGAGGGTGCGATCGTTACCTCGCAGCTCTGGAAGAGCCCCGAACCGGCGCGCCGTGCCCGGCACGTGGTGGAATCGATGCCTCGAAACGCGTTGATGGTTGCGGCATCTCACCAAGACAGACCGGTCAGTCTGGTCTGAGGAGCCACCATGCAACGTCTGAAGCCTGTGGATCCCGCGCTCGTTTCCGGTCCGGTGAGCGCCATCTTCGCGGGGCCGCTCAAAGGCAAGCACTTCAACATCTTCAAGGCAATGGGCAACTCGCCCGCGGCGCTGCAGGCCTACCTCGGCATGGCGGGCGCGCTCGAGCAGGCGTCCCTCTCCGCGAAGGAGCGCGAGGTCATCCAGTTGGCGATCGGCGAGGCCAACAACTGCCAGTACTGCGCCTCGGCCCACACGGCGATCGGCATGATGGCGGGCCTGACCGAGGCCCAGACCGTTGAAGCCCGCCGCGGCACGCTTACCGATCCCAAGCTCGACGCCCTCGCGAAGTTCGCGCTCAAGATCCACGAGAAGCGCGGGTTCGTGAGCGATGCGGACGTCGCGACTTTCCGCGCCGCGGGGTACGACGACGGCGCGATCGCCGAGGTCGTCGCGGCGTACGCGCTCGCGATCTACACCAATTACTTCAACCACGTGAACGAGACGCCGGTGGACTTCCCGCCGATCCCGCATATCTGACCGCCCGACCAGACGGCCGCCACGAGCGCTCATCGCGGGCGTTTCTGCGCGTGCAGCGCCCGGCCGTACCATCCGCGGCGTGAAGAAACACGTCGCCCTCTACCCCGGCTCCTTCGACCCGATCACGTACGGCCACCTGGACGTGATCGCCCGCGGGCGGCGGCTCTTCGACGAGTTGATCGTGGCGGTGGGCCGCAACCCGGGCAAGGACGCGCTCTTCACCGTCGATGAGCGCCTGGACATGACGCAGCGGCTCGTCGACGGGCTCGTGCGTCAGTCTCCCGGCGATGCGCCCGTCACCGTCCGCGCCTTCGCCGGCCTCACGGTGGACGTTGCGCGCGAGGCGGGCGCGACCGTGCTTTTGCGGGGCGTGCGCAACCTCTCCGACCTGCAGTACGAGGTGCAGCAGGCCGTGACGAACCGCGAGGTCGCGGGCCTCGAGACCGCGTTCGTCGTCGCGGGCCAGAGCTTCGCCTACACCAGCAGCAGCCTGATCCGCCAGATCGCGGCGATGGGCGACGACCTCGCGGCCCTCACGAGCATGTGCCCCGCGCTCGTCATCGAGCGTCTGCGCGAGAAGAAGGCCGCGAAGCACCCGGTGCTGGAGCGGCTGCGGGATCCGGGGACGGATTCGTAACGGCCCAGACGCGGCCGCGCAGGGCACACCGCCTCGTAGACTCCGCCGAATGCCACAGGCCTCCATCCTGCTGCCCCTGCTCCTCGCCGCGCTCGCGGGCGTCGCGACCGCGTTCCAGCCCGGCGTCAACGCGAAACTCGCGGTCTTCACGCCCTCGCGCCTGCACGGCGGGCTCGCCAACTTCCTCGTCGGCGCGTTCGCCATGGCCCTCGCGTGCGCGCTCGCGCGGACGCCGGTGCCGCAGCGCGACCGTCTCGCCGAGGCGCCGTGGTGGGCCTTCACGGGCGGGCTCCTGGGCGCGTTCTTTGTCACCACCGCCGTTTATCTCGTGCCCCGCATCGGCGCGGTCAACTACCTCGTCGCGATGGTGCTCGGCCAAATGGTGGGCACCGCCGTGATCGACCACTTCGGCCTCGTGGGCCTCGCGCAACACCCCTTCACCTGGGGCCGCGGCGCGGGGCTCGTCTTGATCGCCGCGGGCGTCGCGTGCGTGCGGTGGTTGTGAAGGAAGAGGCGAAGAGACGGCGTGAAGAGCGGCCTTCCGACGCCTGCGGCATCCAAGACCGCCTCACGGCTCCCCGATGTCCAACGCGACACCCACGACACCTACACCGACCGAACCGCTCCCGGTCCCTTTCCCCGCCGGGCCGGCGCCGGCGGACGCCGCGTTCTCGGCGGGCCGCCTCGCAGCGCACCTGATCGGCATGACGCTCGTGCAGGCCGTATCGCAGGCGGTCGTCTTCATCCTGCCGGTCCTCGCGATCAAGCACTTCGGCGCCAAGCCGTGGCAGTCGCTGCTCATCACCGCGACACCCACGATCTTCTTCACCCTCTCGATCCTCTGGCACACCGCCTTCGCCCGCTGGAAGTTCGGCTCGTACATGATCGCGTACTGGCTTCTCGCGTGCCTCCCCGGCGCGGCGATGGCGCTCGTCAACGGCTACTGGTCGCTCCTCGTCCTCCATCTCATCACGTGCGTCGGCGGCGCGATGTGGCCGCCCGTCTCCGGCGAACTCCTCCGCTGGCTCTACGCCGACCACCTGCGCGGCCGCGCGTACGGCGTGGTCTGGGGCGTCACGATGATCGGCGGCGCGGTCATGGGCTATGGCGTGGGCAAGTGGCTCACCGTCGATCCCGAGGCGTTCCGGATCTACATGCCCATCGCCGCGGCGGTGCAGCTGGTCGGCATCGTCATCCTCGTCGGCCTCAGCAGAGCGACCGGGCACGCCGCGGACCGGCGCGGCGGCTCCCTCGGCGCGCTCTCCCTCCGCACGATCACCGAGCCGATCGTGCACATGAAGCAGGTGCTCAAGGCCGACCCGGTCTTCGCGCGCTACGAAGCGGCGTACATGACCTACGGCGTGGGCTGGATGATCGCGTACTCGCTCCTACCCCTGCTCGTGACGAAGAAGCTCGGTCTCGATTACGAGGAGATCGCTTCGTCGACGCACGTCGCGTACTTGGTCGCCCTCGTCGCCGCCCTCTACCCCGCCGGCCTGCTGCTCGACAAGTTCGGCGCGATCCGCGGCACCGGCCTCTCCTTCTTCATGCTCTGCCTGCACCCGGTCGGCCTCATGGCGGCGCGCGACCAAGAGACGCTCACGATCGTGAGCCTCGCGTACGGCGTCGCCCACTCGGGCGCGAGCGTCGGCTGGATGCTCGGGCCCGTCTCCCTCGCGCCGAGCAAGGAGAAGGTCGCGGCGTACGTCGCGATCCACGCCACGCTCGTCGGCATCCGGGGCAAAGTCTTCCAGGCTCTCGGCGTCGGGCTCTACATGCTCACCGGCGTCTTCTGGGTGCCGCTCCTCATCGCCGCGGCGGGGTACATCTGGGCGGGCTTCCAGATGTTCAACCTCGAGCGCTTCCGGCAACGGCGTGCGGACGAGTCCAAGTGACGGCCGCGTCGCTCGGCACGTCCCGCTCCCGCTACCCCGCCCGCCGCGACATCGCCGCTCTTTACTCATGCCCGATGCCTGACGCCTCCTTCAGAGCGTCTTCGTCAGAATCACGCTCCGGTAGTTCGTGTACGGCCACTGCCAGTGCTCGACGAAGCGGTAGCCGCGCCGGAGGTAGAAGTTCATCAGGTCGGTGTCGGGCTCGGCCATGCTGAGCGCCAGCTCCCCGGCGCCGTCCTCCCGTGCGCGGCGCTCGACGATGCTCAGCAGCATCTGCCCGATGCCCTGGCCCTGGTAGTCCGGATCGACGGCGAACTGGCTGAACCAGCCGACGTCGGGCCGGTGGAACCAGCGGGGCCCTTCTGCCTCCTCCACTTCGTGATACAGGATCGAGCCGACGAGCTTCTGGCGCGTCTCCACGCGCACGCCGGCGGGGTCGTCCAGGTCCGGGAGCGGGATGTGGTGCACGGCGACGTAGCACTCTCCCGAAAAGACGCGGTTGCGCGTCGTGGCGTCGTCCTGGCGGCCCGCGAGGGGCTTGAGGCCCATCGCGACCTGCTTCGCGTACGCGCGGTGCAGCAGCTGCGTGAGCTCGGCGATGGAGTCGCTGGGCGCGAGGCGACGGACGGTGATGATGGGCGCGGCGTCGGCGCCTTGCTGCGGCGCGGGCGTCTGCGCGGGTTGCGACGCGGGGTCACTCATGACACGGGGACGATGTTAGACTCCGCGCGTGAACGATCGCCCGACGCCGTCCGCTCCCGCGCGTGAATGCACCTCGCGTCTCCGCGTCCGCTACGACGAGTGCGACCCGATGGGGGTCGCGCACCACTCCTCGTACGTCCCGTGGCTCGAGATCGGCCGCACCGAGCTCCTTCGCTCTTCCGGTGTCAGCTACGCCGCCCTCGAGCGCGAAGGCGTGCTCATGGTGATCGTCAAGCTCGAGGTCGCGTACCGCAGGCCCGTCAAGTACGACGACGTGGTCGAGGTCCGCACGGCCGTCGTCGGCGGCTCGCGCGTGAAGATCGAGCACCGGTACGAGGTCTCGGTCGTCGAGCGCGAGAGCGAGACCGGCCTCCCCTTTCTGGCCGCCGCGGCCCGCACGACGCTCGCCTGCGTCGGGCGTGAGGGGAAAGTGCGGGAACTGCCGGGGTGGCTGGTGAAGAGCGAGACGGAGACGTAAGAAACGGCGCGGGGAGGGAGAACGAAGACGACACACCCCTTCAAATCCATCAATACCTTCTCAGTCCTGCTCCCTCCACCTGTCCTGCTCTCTGTTCTACCGCGGCCGCTTCCACCCGCTCTCCGGGTCCTTCTCCAGCATGCCCGCGCTCCGCTCGATACACCAGCGGCAGATGCACGCGCCCGGCCCGGGCTCGACATCCACGGCCCCGTCTTCCGGCTTCGCCGTGACCACGGTCCCGCTTTGCCAGTAGTCGCCGCGCTTGTTGAGCAGGCACATCGTGCACGCGACGTGCTCGGGCACGACGACACCCGCGTTGTCGACGAGCACCTGGCGGCACGCCATCGACAGGCACCGCCCGCAGATCAGGCTGCCGCGGTGCCCCTCCACCATCGGCCGGTCTTGGGCCCAGTGCTGGCCGCAGAAGTCGCAGACGAAGTCCTGCGCTTCCATGTTCTCGGGATCGGCGCCTGGTCGCTGCACGGGGGAGCGTAGAGGTGCCGGTCAACAGGGATCAGTGATCGGTGATCGGTGAATGGTCGCTTCGAGTGGCCCGAACCGCGCCGACGCGATCCGATCATCCTGTTGCCGCCATTCGCCGGCCACTGATCCCCGATCACGCGCGCCCGACGGCGTGTTCTTCGTGCCCCGCGCCGAGCTGCGCCCCGGCGAGCTGCCGGTAGAGCCCGCACCGCCCCATTAGCTCCGCGTGCCGGCCCTGATCGACGACCCGCCCCGCGTCCATCACGACGATGCGGTCGCACGAGAGCACGGTGCTGAGCCGGTGCGCGACGACGAGGCACGTGCGCCCCTTGCTGAACTCCGCGAGCGTCTGCGCGATCTGCGCCTCGCTCTCCGCGTCCACCATGCTCGTCGCCTCGTCGAGGACGAGGATCGCCGGGTCGCGGAGGATCGCCCGCGCGATCGCGATCCGCTGACGCTGCCCGCCCGAGAGGCTCAGCCCCTGCTCCGCCACCGGCGTTTCGTACCCCTGCGGCAAGCGGCTGATGAAGTCGTGCGCCCGGGCCCGCTCCGCGGCGTCGATGACCGCCCGGTCCGACGCCGCCGAGCCGTACGCGATGTTCTCGCGGATCGTGGCGCGGAAGAGCACCGTCTCCTGCGTCACGACGCCGATCTGCCGCCGCACGCTCCGCACGCCGACGTCGCGCAGGTCGACGCCGTCGATCAGCACTCGGCCCCCGTCCGGGTCGAAGACGCGGTTGACGAGCGAGAGGAGCGTCGTCTTCCCGCACCCGTTGGGGCCCACGAACGCCACGCGCTCGCCGTGCGCGACGGAGACGTTGACGTCGTTGAGCGCGGGCGCCTCGCGCCCGGGGTACGTCAGCGTCACGCCGCGCCATTCGATGCTCCGCCGGTGGCGGGGGAGCGCCGGCAACGTCCGGTCGTGCCCGGGCTCGGGCGGCAGCGCGATGAGCTCCCGCAGCCGCTCCGCCGCGGGGGTGGCGGTCTGGATGTCGTGCGCCAGGCCCGTGAGCGGCTTGATGCTCGCCCCCGCGACGGCGAGCGCCACGATCGCGAGGATGAAGTCGGTGGGCTCGACGTTCCCCGCGAGGATGGCGCGGGCGGCGAAGATGACCATCACACAGAGCGCCAGCAGCGTGAGCGTCTCGGTGAGCGGGCTCGCGACGGCCCGCGCCGTGCGCACGCGGTTCATCTCCTCGATCATCCGCCGGTTGACGCGCTGGAATCGCCCGCCCTCGAACCACTCCGCGTCGTACGCCTTCACCACCCGCAGGCCCTGCAGGGACTCGTTCGCGACGCGCAGCATCTCGGACTGGCTCTCGAGGGCCGCGCCGCTCGCACGCCGGATGCGCTTGCCCAGCTTGCGGATGATCGTGTAGAGGACCGGCGCCGCGAGGAGGGCCACCAGCGTCACGCGCCAGTCGAACCAGAGGGCCGCCAGCAGCCCCGCCACGCCCTTGAGGGCCTGGATGATCGTGCGCGAGAGGAGGACGTTGAGCCCGTTCGCGAGCTGCGCGCTGTCGTTGATGATCCGCGCGATCGCGTCGCTCGTCCCGCCGGCGATCACCGTCCGCAGCGGCGCCCGCAGCACCGAGCGGAACGCCCGTCGCCGCGCCGCGCCGACCGTCCGGTTCACCACGGTGAGCGACAGGTACGCGTGCAGGTACGTCGCGACGGCCCCGACGACCGCGAGCGCCATCAGCACACCCATGATCCACACCAGCGCCGCGAACGGGTCGTTCGCCGGCATCGCGTCGATCCACCCCCGCGGAACCCTCGCCCACGAAAGCCCCGGCGCTTTGCGCGCGAGCTGGCCGTTCAGCTCCGCCGCGAGCGTCGGCAGGTCCTTGCGCGCGCCGAGGATGTTCTGCAGGATCGGCTGCGCCCCCACCATCCCCGCGCCGAGCGTGAAGGCGGAGAGGCACGCCATCAGCGCCGCCGTCGCGACGCTGCGCCGATACCGGAGCATCGCGCGCGCGAAGGCCCAGAAGGGGTCCCCCTTGAGCGTGGACGGATCGAGGAACGTGCGGGCGTCGCGCAACGGCGGATGCTAGGAAAAGGGGTGCGACGCCGGGCGGCCGGAACCGCCCCGCGGGTCACCCTCCCAGGTTGCCGCCGAAGTCGAACGCCGCCTCGCTCAGGAGGCGCGACGTGAGCGGGCCGGCGCCGACGTTCATGATCGCCAGCGCCGGGCGGTTGTCGATCCGCTCGTACGCCACGACGCCCGGGGTGTTGAGCGCCCCGCCCGCGTTCGCCGAGCCCGAGACCACGATCGCGTAGTGGCGGAACTGCGTGCCGGAGCCGATTTTCGCCATCACCGCCGAGAGGTCGGTCGTCAGGACGTTCACGCGGTTGCGGGCCGCGAGCGTCCCCGTCGCCCCCGCGATGACCGTGCCGTCGCCGAACACATAATTCACCGTGTAATCGAGCGGCGACGCCTCGAAGGGGTTGAAGATGCTCACGCGCTCCTGCACGGTGCCGATCGGCGCGGCCGTGGAATCCGGCTCGTTCGCCCCCTCCGCGAAGACCGCGAGCGCCGGCAGGCGGTTGCGGAACTGTTCGCCCTGCACGTCGCCGTTGGGCCGCACGTGCGTGTACGCCGCCGTCACCGGCACCGTGCCCGACGTGTACGTGATCGCGACGATGTCGCCCGTGCTCAGGCCGAAGTCCACGTTGCTCGTGACGACCGAGTTGGCCAGCAGCAGCACGCTGCGGTTGCTCGAGGTCCCGTCGCTCCGCCAGCCCGTCAGCGTCACCGTCGTGGAGTTGCTCGAGCCGTTGTAGAGCGTGACCTCCGAGAGGCCCGTCGTCTCGTTGCGCGTCGCCAGCGCGATCGCCCCCGCGATACCGCCCCCGCCCGGCGCGCCCTGCATCGAGACGCCCGGGCGCGTCGGCCCGGAGATGGTCCAGTCGCTGAGCGTCACGAGGACCGGGTTGTTCGAGCGCACCCGCGCGCCCAGGATCCCCTCGCTGAACGGCTGCTCGTGCACCGCCAGCCCGCCGCGCTGGTACGGCGCGAGGTACTTCGCGACCGTCTGCACGCCGTCGGGCGTCAGGAAGTCGATCAGCACGTTCGCCGGCTCGTCGGCGGTGTTGTACAGAGACAGGAACTCGATGCTCGACTGGTTGCGGTCGATGCGCGCGAACGTCCAGTCGCGCATGTCCGCCGCCGCGTACTGCGAGGGGTCCAGCAGCGCCGTGGTCGTCCACGAGCCGTGGTCCTGCCGGAGGAACGAGCCCGCCAGCGCGAGGGGGTTGGCGGTCCCCTCGGGCAGCGCGCTCTCGACGATGAGCGCGTAGCCGGAGTTGAGGCGCACCAGCGCGGCCCCGCCCGCGCCGCTGCCGGAGACCGTGATCCGCAGCTTCGTGTTGGCGTTGATCGTCCCCTCGGCGATCGTCTGGTCCCGCGCGCCGTTCTCGAAGTTGTTCTCCGAGCCCGCGAGCTCGTGCCGCGCGACCACTTTGTACCGGGCCGCGACGCCGTTGGGGTTGTAGAGCTCGAGGATCTCCTGGTTCGTGCCGGACCGGAACCCCTCGGGCGAAACGATCTGCTGCGCGAAGAAACCGCCGAAGCCCTGGGGCTTGATCTCCTCCGCGTTCGTGATCGAGACGAGCGACGACTCGCGGACGCCCTGCGTCGCGTTGTAGGAGGACGTCGTCGGCACCTCGCCGCCCAGGCCCTCGAGCGGGCCGGAGAAGGCCGGGTCGTTCTCGACGTCCCGGACCTGGAACGTCTGGATCTGCTGCAGGACGTCGAACCCCTGGATGACGCGCCCGAAGACGACGAAGCCGTTGGTCGGCCCCGACGAGTCCAGGTTCGTGTTGTCGTTGAGGTTGAAGAAGAACTGGCTTGTGGCGCTGTTCGGGTTGTTCGTGCGCGCCATCGCGATCGTGCCCTGCGTGTTGCTCCGCCGGTTCTGCACGAACTCGAGGTTGATCGGGTTGTCCGTCGGCACCTGCGTCCCCGCGCCCAGGTCGTGGTACGCGAAGCCGCCGCCCTGCAGCACCTCGATGCTGCTCCCGACGTCGCGCGTCATGCGGTGGAAGAACGTCTGGTCGTACCGCCCCGTCCGCACGTAATTCAGGAAGTTCGACACCGTGTTGGGCACGATGTCGTTGAACAGCTCGATGTCCACATCGCCGAAGTTGGTCTCGAACCGCACGACCGGCCGGGTCTGGTTCTCGAGATCGGCCAGCTCGGGCAGCGGCGTCCCCGCGAGCAGGGCGCGGGGCTCCAGGGGCTCGACGTGGGCGACGTGGCGACGGGACGAGCGATACTTCGTGCTCAAGCCAACCTCCGCTGCTGAAATAGGTGCCCCGGTTCCCCGGTCAACCCCCGGGCGGGCCGCATTCTACCGCCGCCCCGGCCCCGCCGACCGGCCGCGGAACGGCGTTTGTACGGTGCGCGTGTTCACGGTGCGCAAACCTACACTGTGCACGAATGCAGGATCGCGACTCGGACGCTCACCACCCCCGCCACGCCCTCAACGGCCACTGCCAACCCCATACGAACGGCGCGCTCGCGGGTTGCTCCCCCGCGCCTTCCGCCCGCCCGCCGGTGCGCGTCGCCGCCGTCATCCCCGGGTACAACCGTCGAGAGGACCTCGAGAAGCTCTTCAAGGACATGTCGCGCCTCGACCTGCGCGGCATCGAGCTGTGGTGCGTCCTGGTGGACAACAACTCCCCCACGCCCCTCGACACCATCAAGGTCCCTGACAACGTGCTCGTGGAGCACTACCGCCTCCCGGACAACCGGGGCGGCGCCGGCGGCTTCTCCGCCGGCATGGCCCGTGTCCTCGCCGGGCACGGCCTCAGCGCCCGCTTCGACCAGCCCGACTTCCTTTGGCTCGTCGACAGCGACGCCCGCGTCGCGCCCGGGTGCCTGCGCGAGCTCGTCCGCGTGATGCTCAAGCGCCCGGACGCCTGCGCCGCCGGCAGTGCGCTCGTCGATCCCCTCACCCGCACAACCTACGAGATCGGCGGACGCGTGAACCCGAAAAACGGGTTCTTCATCCCCGCGGCCCGGGGCGACGTGGACCACCGCCGCATCGTCCCCGCCCAGTACCTCGCCGCGTGCAGCGCGCTCGTCCGCCGAGAGGCCGTCGAGAAGACCGGCCTCATGCCGGAGATTTTCATCCACGGCGACGATGTAGAGTGGTTCCTGCAGATGACCCGCGCCACCGGCCAGAAGGTGGTCGGCGCCCCGCGCAGCATCGCGGGCCATCCTCTGTGGAACCGCAAGTTCCAGACGTGGGTTCGCTACTACGTCTCCCGCAACGCCTACGCACCCATCGACGTCATGGGCTTCGGCGCCAAAACCCGCTTCCTCCGTGCGCTCGTCGACGTCCTCCGCGCCCTCGGCCAGACCATCACGGGCATGGATGAACTGGCCGAACTCCACCTGCGGGGCCTCGAGGACGCCGCGGCGAACAAGACGGTGGGCCACCAGGTCCCCGGCGGCATGGGCCCCATCATCCAGGCGACCAAGGTCCGTCCGATGGCCGAGCTCGCGCCATTCATCAAGGAAGAGCTCGCCAAGGCCGGCGCCGGGGCAACGCTGTGGGTCCACCCGATCCTCTTCCTGCGCAGCAAGGACCTCCCCGGCTCGGGCGCACAGTACAAGGCGCTCGGCGTCACGCGCCCGCGCGACTGGCGCTACTGGAACCGCCGCAGCCTCGGCTCGCACATCAAGAGCGACCTCTTCAAGGCCGTTTTCCGCGTTTTCGCGCCCAAGGCCGCCATCGCCGTCGTCCCCACCGGCCAGCCGTCGGGCTGGTTCCGCGGGAGAACGCTCGTCCTCATGACCGCCGACGGCTTCCTTGTCCGGCGCGTCGAGACGATGGACCGCGTCCGCGTCGGTCTCAAGACCACGCTCCGCGGCCTCAAGGCCGCGGTCGCGCTCGCACGCCGCCCGCGCACGTACCACAAGCTGCCGCCCGCCCCGCCGCGGTCCGCGGCGACGTTCGCGGAGGTGAAGGCACCTATCGCGCGCCCGGCGGCGCTGGGCGCGGCGGGGTAAGGCGGTGCCGACCGGCCCCGAGCTCTCGGTTATCGTCCTGAGCTACAACCGGCGCGACGCGCTCCTGCGCACGCTCGCGCACCTCGCCGCCGACGCCGCGACAGGCCGAGCCGAGACGATCGTCGTGGACAACGCCTCCTCCGACGGGAGCGCCGACGCCGTGCGGAACGACTTCCCGGACGCGCGCGTCGTCGCCCTCCCAACCAACACCGGCGTGGCCGGGTTCAACACCGGCGCGGCGCTCGCCCGCGGCCGCTGGCTGCTGCTCCTCGATGATGATGCCTGGCCCGACGCGGGCGTCGTCCAGCGGGCGCTCGCGGCGTACGACGCCGACGGATCCGTCGGCGCAATCGCGCTCCTGCCCGTGCACCCGCGCGTACACGCCGTCGAGTGGCCGTTCGCCACGACGCCCGACGACCGCTTCCCGTTCATGGGTTGCGGCAACATCGTGCGGCGTGAAGCGTGGGACGACGCGGGCGGTTACGAGGAAGCGTTTTTCCTCTACCGCAACGATACCGACCTCGCGCTCTCGATCCTCGAGACAGGGAGGCGGGTGGTCTTTAACCCGGCGTGGCGCGTGTGGCACGACTCCCCCGTCGCCGACCGCAAGAGCGAGCGTTGGCTCCGCCTCGCGACGCGCAACTGGCTCTGGCTCTGCGCTCGGCACGGCGACGCGCCCGAGGCCGCGCTCGCTGGGGCGCTCGGCGTCGCCCGCGCCGTCGTCGCCGCGGGCCCGAGCCCCTCGCGTCTGCTCCGCGTCGCCCAAGGCGTCCTGGACAGCGTGCGGGACGAGCGCCCCCGCCGTCCGGCGCCCGCACGCGGCGCGCTCGGCCGTGTCCTCGAGAAGCGCCTCGCCCGCAAGTGAGAAGGCCCGCGCACGGGCGCGGGCCTTTGTCGTGACCGCCTCGGTCGCTTACTTGCCCTGCGCCGGCGCGTCGCTCTTGACGCGCGTGTAGGTCAGCTCCATCGCCTTGAACTCGGTGCCGTCCGTGTTGACCTCGTACATCTCGAAGACCATCGTGTCCCGGTCCGGGAACCGATCGACCATGCGCGACTTCTTCATCTCTTTGGTCATCGGGTCCATGTATTCGGAGCGCCATTCGATGCTCCCGTCGGCCTTCTTCTCGCCGGTGGAGATCATCATGTTCGTGCTGGTGCTGTCGAACCACACGCTCTCGTACTTCTTGGTCGCGTTGTTGAAGCCGTAGATACCGACGCCCTTGAAGGGGAAGCCCATCATCTCGCCGTCGTAGTCCATCTGCACGAAGCGCCCGCCCATGCCGGGCATGGCCCTGCACGCCGCCTTCGCCGTGCTCTCCTGCGCGGGCATGCCCGGCATCATGAACTTGCACTGCACGTTCCAGTCGCCCACCCGGTTGCCGACCAGCTCGGCGTGCTCTTTGCCGGGCTTGTTCGCCTGCATCCAGGCGTCCATCATGTCCGCGCCGGCCTCGTGCCCCTGCGCCTTCTCGTTGCGCTTCTCGTCGAGCTCCTTGGCCATCTGCTTCTTGGCTTCTTTCGTCTGCTCAACATTCTTGGGATCGACCGGCTTTTTCTCGTCCTGGCCCCGCGCGCCGGCGTTGAGGATGCTCACGCCCAGGGCGGCCACAAGCGACAATCCACGCAGTGTCTTCATTGCTCGTTCCTTTGAATGCGACGCCGCGTGCTCATCGAAACACCGGCCACCGGCCGGGCAAAGACGCGCGTCTGGTCGTTGACCGATTGTTGATCGGATGAGATGACCGAAAACCGTGAGAGGCCCTTTGTTCGGGTCACCGGAACCGGCAAATCATGCGCGTTCAACGGTTTTCGGACGTCGGGGCCACCCGCTCGACCACTTGCAGACCGAACGCGTCCAGCCCGGGCAGCTCGCGGTTCGAGCCCGTGATGAGCCGCAGCTTCGAGAGGCCCAAGTCCCGGAGGATCTGGCACCCAATCCCGAACTCCCTGAGCGGCACGCCCTCGGCCGCCCGCGCCACCTCGAGGGCATCCTCGCTCTTGCTCCGGATCGTCTGGAGAGTCCCCTCGAGGTCGGTTGTGGCGTTGCGCGACGCGGCGTGGCCCGTTGTGCGTAGATAGACGATCGCGCCGCGCCCGTCGCGCGCGATCATCCGCATCGCCGCGTGGAGCGTCTCCCCCGTCGGCCCGCCCGCCGATGAATCCAGATCGAGGAAGACGTCCCCGAGCAGGTTCCGCCGGTGCATCCGTACCAGCGTCGGTTTGTCGGTCGGGCGGTCGAGCCCGAGCGTGAGCGCCAGGTGCGGCAGCGGATCGACGACGCTCTCGAAGAGGACCGCGCGGAAGTCCCCCAGCCGCGTGCGCAGCGGCGTCCCCTCGCGCGGGCCCGTGCGCTTCACGAGGCTCTCGCGCGCCAGGCGGTACTCGATGATCTGCGCGACGCTGCACATCTTGAGCGTGTGCGCCGCGCAGAACTTCTCGAGGTCAGGCACGCGGGCCATCTCGCCGTCGGGCTTCATTACCTCGAGCAGCACCGCGGCCGGGTACAGCCCCGCGAGCCGGCAGAGATCGACGCTCCCCTCCGTCTGCCCCGTGCGCACCAGCACGCCGCCGTCGCGCGAGCGCAGCGGGTTCACGTGCCCGGGGCGCACGAAGTCCTCGGGGCCGTACTGCGGGTCGATCGCCATGCGGATGCACTTGGCGCGTTCCTTGGCCGACACGCCCGTCGTCCCGCCGTAGCGCGGGTGCAGGTCGATCGAGATCGTGAACGCCGTCCCGCGCACGCTCGTGTTGACGCTCCCCTGCGGGTGGAGCCGCAAACGGTCGCAGTCCGCCTCCGTCAGGCACAGGCACAGGTACCCGAGCGCGTTCTGGAGCATGAACGTCACCGCCTCGGGCGTGACGAACTGCGCGGGCAGGATGACGTCGCCCTCGTTCTCCCGGTTCTCGTCGTCCGTGAGAACGACCATCTTCCCTGCGCGCAGGTCTTCGAGTATTTCAGGGATCGGGCTGAAGGGCACGGGGTGAGCGTACGGAGGCGGGTCTTTCTTCGTAGGCCCGGCGTCCCGCCGGGCACCGGATTCCCAAGGCGACCATGACGCGGCGAGGGGGTGACGCGGTGCAGCGCTATGCCTCCCTCGCCCCGTGTCTTCACAGGGAGAGGTGCCCGCGCAGCGGGCGGTGAGAGGTCTTCTCTCGTAGCACGGGCTTCGAGCCGTATCTTGCGCGGTCGATCACCCGACCACCCGGCTCTGCCTTCTTGCAGACTGAAGACCTCTAGGTCAACGTCCGAGATGTTCCGCGCGGCGGCACCGTCGCGCGTCGATGCTCACGAACTCGTCTCAAAGCACGACACCACCAAAATGTGAAACACACCTTTGTGCTCCCCCTCAAAATAATCGTGTCGCGCCGCGGGCGTCGCGCGCATCGTCTTGAGGAAGCTCACCACATCGCGCCACGTCTCCACCGGCGCTGTGCAAACCACACGCAGCGGTCGTTCCGCAACAATCCTCAGCTCGAGATCCGTGCTACCCGCCGGGTGAGCTTCCAGCACATGCCCGCCCCTCGCTAGGAGAACTGCCGGCCGCGGCGGACCGTCGGCGACGCTTTCCAGCATGACGTAAAGCTGACCGAGTTGCATCGCAACGGCCTCGTCGGAACCGAGTGCCAGCAGGACCTCCGTGTCACCGGGGTGCTCGGGCGGAACGACATCCAGAACTGTGTCATCACAAGCGGCCACTGCGTCAGCATACGAGCGGCGTCCAGCGGCGAACACTCCAACTCCACCTTGTCACCGCGTCACCCCCTCACCGCGTCATGAAGACACTGGCCGTCGGCGCCCGGCGAGACGCCGGGCCTACCAAAACAACAACCCCGGGCTCTCACCCGGGGTCGTTCGAACTTCGATTATCCCTCGCGGCGTTACATCCCGCCGCCACCCCCACCACCGCCCGGCGCCGGCGTCGGGGTGGCCGGCTCGCCCGTTTCTTTCGGCTCCACGGCCGGTTCTTCATCGGGCAGTGGGTTCGTCGCGGCCGTCTCCAGCGCGCGCGTCGTCGCGTCCGCGACGCGCTTGGCGGGGATCACCGCCGGCGCCATCATCTGACGCATCGCCTGCTGGTTCATCCCGTCGCCCATGTCTTCTTCGTTGGGAACGACGATCGTCGTCACGCCCACGAGCTTCCCCGCCGCGTCGAACACCGGCGAGCCCATGTCCCCGTCCATGCTCCCGGCGAGCAGCAGCGGCTGGGGCTTGGTCGTCCGCCCGCTCATCCGCACCTCGTGCACCGTAGCGGCCCGGTCGAAGAACTTGCTCATCCGACCGACGATGTACAGGTAGTCGCCCACCTGCGGCTCGGCGGTCTGCTCGAAGTCCGTGAACTTGTACGCCGCGGCGGGCTTGTCGTTGGTCCGCACCCACGCGAGGTTCAATTCCGAGTCGCGGGCGATCAGCTTCGCGTCCACGCCCACCGTGTCGTCGCCCACGAGCACCTTGATGTCCGTCGGCCGGCCCGACATCCCGAACATCTTGAGCATCCCGCCCATCTCGATGTTGTTGACGAGCACGAGCCCCTCGCCGTCGAGCATCACGCCCGTCGTCTCGGTCTCCTCCTCCTGGCTCCCCATCGCCCCCTCGACCTTCATCACGAACTTCACCGTCACCAGCGACGGCGCGCCGGCCTCGGCGATCGACTTCATCATCGAGGGCGCCGCGGCCCCCTCGGCTCCGAACGAGGGCGGGCCGATCGCCAACGCGGCGGCGGCGACAAGCAGGGCGAGAGGACGGGCGTTCATTGCGATTCCTTTCTTGGGTTCGATCGACGTGACTTACTTGGTCTGCTGGGCCGCGGCCTGATCGACCACGGGCTTCCACTCCGGCTCCGCGAACTTGAACTGCGTGCGCTTGCCGCGCAGGACGACGAACGTCACGCGCTCGGGCTGGGCCTTCGCCACGGCCTCCATCGCCCTGCGCCACGAGGCGAGGTCGGTGATCGGCGCCTCGTTCACGCGCTGGATCACATCGCCCGGATAGACGCCGGCGAGCCCCGCCCACCCCGCCTGCTCCCCTCCCTCGACGAGCACGCCCTGGACGGAGTCGTCCCAGCGGTTGTCGTCGCGGTCGAAGAACGTCAATTCGCGCACCGTGATCTCGAAGTCGCGGTTCTCGTCCCGCAACGCCTCCTCGGGCGTCAGGCGCGTGCGCTCCAGCGCGACCTTGAGGTCCGCGGGCTCCCCGTCGCGGATCACCGACAACGTCGCTTCCTCGCCGATCGAGAGCGTCCGCACCTTGCGCTGGAAGAGGCCGATGTCCTGCATCCCGCGGGGCGACACCTTCTCGCCGTTGATCGCCGTCACGATGTCGCCGGTCTGGAGGCCCGCGCTCTCCGCGAGCGTCCCGGGATAGACGCGGGTCACGCGGAAGCCCAGCTGGTCCCCCAGCCCGATCTGCTTCGCGAGGTTCCGCAAGACCGGCTGCGTCGCGACGCCGATCCACGCCTTGGGCAGTTCACGCGGGGGGTCTTCCTTCTTTTCGGGCCGCGGCTTGATGAGTGTTAGGTGGTCCTTCCCGCGTCGATCAAACCGGATCGTCACGAACTCCGGCAGCGGGTCCATCGCCGCGATCTTCTTGTACTCGCTCACGAGATCGTCGAGCGTCTTGACCTCGACGTCGTTCACCGCGAGGATCACGTCGCGCGAGGTGATGGACGGCTCGGCGAGGTTCGCCGGCCCGCCCTGCCGCGCGCCGAGGACGAACGCGCCGTCGGTCCCGCCGAGCAGGTGCGCCCGGGCCATCTTCTCCGTGATCGACGACGCCGTGATGCCGAAGAGGCGCAGGGCGGTCTCGTCGCCGCGCTCCTTCAGGAGACGCTGCGTCGTCACCTTCGCGCTCCCCGTCTGGCCGTCGCGGCGGTAGGTCACGTCGATCGACGATCCGACCGGGCGCTGGGCGATCGCCCGCAGGACGACCGGGATTTCCTCGGGGAAGCGGGCGTTGATCGGCTGGCCGTCGAGCGTCAGGAGGATGTCCCCGGCCTTGATCCCCGCCTGCGCCGCCGGGCCGTCCGCATCGACGCTGTTGACCAGCACGCCCTCCTGCAGCCCGGCGCGCTTCACGCTCTTGAAGGCGACGCCGACCGTGCTCCGCGTCACCTCGCCGCTCTTGATGAGCTCCTCCGCGACGCGCCGCGCCAGGTCCGAGGGGTTCGCGAACCCCATCCCCGCGCCGCCCCGCGTGTTGACGCCCACCACCTCGCCCTTGAGGTTCACCAGCGGCCCGCCGGAGTTCCCGGGGTTGATCAGCGCATCGTGCTGGATCCAGCGGGTGAAAATGTCGGACGAAAAGTCCGCGTCGAACTCCTGGTCTGCGATGTCGTCGCCCGAGATGCTGCTGAAGACGCGCTCGGTGTTCGAGACGATGCCCAGGGTGACCGACCGCGAGAGGCCGAAGGGCGCGCCCATCGCCAGGACCGAATCACCCACGGCCAGCTCGTTCGAGTCCCCCCACACCGCCACGCCCGGCAGCGGCGCCGAGCCGAGTTCGTCCATCTTGATCCGCAGCACCGCGAGGTCCGTCAGCGGGTCCTCGCCCACGAGCGTCGCCGGCACCTCGCGCTTGTCCGAGAGCGTGACGCGGAACGACCTGCCGTCGTTCACCACGTGCTGGTTCGTCACCACCAGACCCTCGGGGGAGACGATCGTCCCGCTCCCGGTCGCCGCGTTCTTCTGCTCCTTGCCGCCCCAGTACGAGACCGTGACGACCTGGATGTTCACGAGCGCGGGGAAGACGCGGTCGCGGGCGGCGTCGATCGCCTCGTGCACCGCCTCGGAGACCTGCCGCCCCTGGTCGGGCGTGGCGGTCTGCGCCTTCTCCTGCCCCGCCGCCGCGGCATGCTTCTTGAGCTCGGCGTCGAGCCGCTCTCGGATCGGCGCGGCGATCTTCTCGTGGAGGCCGGGCTCCGCGTTCTTCGCTTCGCTCTGCCCGAAGGCCGCCGAGGCCAGCACCGCGAGCGCAAGCCCGGCGCCGAGGGTCCGGGTCCGTCCGTGTCCGATCTGCTGCATCATGGATCCCTGAGCAACTCGCACCGCCCTCCCTACCGCCGCCGCGTGTCGGACGACAAAGCCCGGAGGAAGGTGCGTATCATGGTGTACGGGGCCGCGAGGCCCGTGTGTTTGGGGATTGGTGTAACGGTAGCACGAGTGACTCTGACTCACTTAGTCTAGGTTCGAATCCTAGATCCCCAATTGAAGAACGCATCCGCGGCCGAGGCCGCACGACCCGCCGGGGACGGCGGGTTTTTTCGTGGAAGGGGGCCGTCGTGCGACCGCCGCGGCGGGGGCGATGGGCGTCCGAGTTCAGCACAGAGCCGCAGAGCCAGAGAGACGGATCGAGAAGAGAGAACTGATTGGTTTGCAGAGCGGATCGCGAGGAGAGGAACGCCCGCGGCGTCCGCGCGTCAACCCCTACTCCTCTCATCGATCTCTGTGCTCTCTGTGTCTCTGTGCTGAATCGACGTCCCGGCGCCCGCGCCCCCAACGCCCGGTCCGCTGATGCGCGCCTCGGCCGGTTTTGCGCCCGCGGACGCTCCGTTCGGACGGACGGAAGCCGTCTTCGTACCGACGAACGGAGCGTTCGTGCCCACGGAAAGAGTTTTCGTCCCCGCGGAAGGAGTTTTCGTGGGCACGAAAGGAGTTTTCGTGCCAAGCAAAGCTCCTTTCGTGCCCGCCAAAGGAGTTTTCGTGCCAAGCAAAGCTCCTTTGGCGGCCGTCAACGCTCCGTTGACGGACGGCATCGCCCCGATGTCGCCCGGCATCGCCCCGATGTCGGCCGTCAAAGCGGCGTTGCCGGGCGGAATTTCCGTGATGTCCCCGGGATTCTCGGGCCCGGCTGAAGCCGGTGCGGCGACGGGCCGATCATGCGCGGGGGACGTGCGCACCTGCATGCCGATTTGCCACAGAGGCACAGAGACACAGAGAAGAGGAAGAGGGGGTCGGGGTTGACGCACGGGAGCCGTTGGCCACCCGGAGCGTCCCTGCCTCTTCTTCTAACCAAGTCATTCTCTTCGCTCAGTTCTTCTCTGTGCCTCTGTGTCTCTGTGGTGAACGCTTCTCTTCCTCTTCCCCAACGCACCACGCACAACGCACCACGCACCTCCTAACCTCCGCCGCGTGAGCGACCGCCCGAACGCCTTCACATCGCCCGCGACGTGGCTCCGCCGCCTGCTGGTCGTGCAGGAGTCCGGCCTCGCCCTCGTGATCCTCCTCTTCTGCGTCGCCCTCGCGTTGCTCTCGGGGACCGCCGCGACCCTCGACTTCCGCAAGGTCCCCGCGGGCGCGACCGTCACCGAGACGGACGCGGCGATCACTGTCGTGCACGACGGCGAGACGAAGGTCTACTCCAAGCAGGGCGTGGGGACGATGCCCGGCGCCGGCGACGGCTCCTCCCTCGTTGCCCGGAGCATCCGGCCGATCATTGCGCCCGCGCGCACCGGCTGGGAGCTGCGGGGCGCGGGCGACGACCAGTCGCTGCGCCGCACCCGCCTGCGGAACACCTTCCTCAACCTCGAGAACCTCATGGAGGTTCTCGTCAACTCGTCGTTTATCGCCGTCCTCGCCGTCGGCGTGACGTGCGTCATCACGCTCGGCGGTATCGACCTCTCCATCGGCTCCACCTACGCCCTCGCGGCGATCTTCGGGGCGATCGCGCTCCGCTATCCATTCTCCGAGGGCTTCCCGCAAGCGACGCTCGGGGGCGGGCAAGCCCTCTGGTGGGGTGTGCTCGCGCTGGGAGCGCTCATGCTCGTCGGCGGCAACGCCCTCAAGGGCATGCGCTTCACCCACGACGCGGACGCGGGCGTCGCGGTGCGCACCAGCCCGGGCGTGCTGATCTGGGTCGGGCTGGGCCTGCTCATCGCCGCGGGGTGGCAGTTCATGGACGCGATGCAAGCCGTCGGCTCGCGCGTCCAGTCGGGCGAACTCCCGCGCTCGCCCTTGCCTGGGATCAGCGGCGTGATGCTCGCGCTAATCGTCTGCGGCCTTGTCGGGGGCGTCTGCGGGTGGATCAACGGCGCGCTCATCGTCGGCCTGCGCGTCCATCCGTTCATCATCACGCTCGGCACGATGGCGGCGTACCGGGGCCTCACCGCCCTGCCGACCAACGCCCAGTCGGTGGGCTACCTGGCCGATCCGTCGCCCAACGGCCCCTCCCCCGCGGGCTTCCAGGACATCATCAAGTTCACGTTCCTGGGCGTCACGCCCGTGCCCGTGCTGGTGATGATCCTTGTGTGTCTGCTCGGCGTCTTCTTCCTGACGCAGACGGTCCTGGGCCGGCGCGTCTTCGCCATCGGCGGCAACGAGACGGCCGCGGCCTACGCCGGCATCCCCGTCGGGCGCGTCAAGACGATCACTTACACGATCATGGGCGCCCTCGCGGGCGTCGCGGCGTTCCTCTACCTCGGCTACTTCGGGGGCGCGGAGCCCGCGGCGGGCACGGGGTACGAGCTGAAGGCCATCGCCGCGGCGGTCATCGGCGGCGCGTCGCTCTCGGGCGGCCGCGGCAGCGCGCTGGGGGCCGTGCTGGGCGCGATCCTCGTCCAGCTCATCGACAACGGCATGGTCATGCTCCGCATCGACCAGAGCTACAACAACATCGTTCTCGGCGGCGCGATCATCGCGGCGGTCGTCCTCGACCAGCTCAAGTCCCGGCTCGTGCCGACGGGCAGGTGATCTGCCGTAGGCCCGACGTCCCGCCGGACACCGGGCACCCAGCGCATCCGTGACGCGGTGACAGGGTGAGGGGGTGACGCGGTGAGAAGAGCCGTTGCCCTCCCTCTCCCCGTTCTGCGAACGGGGAGAGGTGGCGGCGTCTTCGCCGCCGGTGAGGGGGCTTCTCTTCTTGGGGGCGGGGCCTTTCAGGCCCCGCGGGGGCTGAAAGCCCCCGCCCCGACAAGCGGCGCTCGTTCGCTCGCCCGCTTCGCCTCCGCTCAACCCCCGATCGCTTTCTCGAGCCTTCCCGCTACCGCTTCGAGCAAGACCCGCGCCTCTTCCGGCGTCACGCCGCGCTTGTGCACGACCGCCGCCGTCTTCACCTCGCCCCCGCACCGGTCGAGCAAGGCGAATGCATTCTCGCGCCCGAGCCCGGTGAGCTGGCTCACGATCCGCGCCGCCCGGTCGCGCAGCTTGTCGTTCGTCGCCCGCACGTCCACCATCAGGTTCTCGTAGACCTTCCCGGCGCGGATCATCAGCGTCGTCGAGATCGTGTTGAGCGCCATCTTCGTCGCCGTGCCCGCCCTCAGGCGCGTGCTCCCTGCGATCACCTCC